>Ga0207688_10002205_pt1 | contig 10494 bp, 9 predicted proteins | sample KBSMiscanthusM4_FD_184296 | JGI IMG/M metagenome (GOLD analysis project Ga0207688, IMG submission 184296) | Miscanthus rhizosphere microbial communities from Kellogg Biological Station, Michigan, USA - M4 (SPAdes) (version 2) | ecosystem: Host-associated > Plants > Roots > Rhizosphere ...
AGCCTCAAGCCATCCGTTTGGGTTCGCGCCGCCCAGCTCGGCGGGCGTGTAGGTGTTGAAGTCGCAGTAGCCGCATCGCGTCGCGCAGAACGGCACATGAATATAGATGCCGAACGGCCTGCCCGGCACGGCAGCCAGGTGTGGGAGTTCCGCTGCGGACGAGCGCTCGCGCGAGGAGCGTTCAACGGATGCCGTTCGGACTGTCATGCAGCCAGTTTCCCAGACCGGACTCACACGTTCTTTCCGCCGAACGTTCCGTACCGCTCAACAAATCGACGAGATTTCGAGCGGTACGGAACGTTCGCCGCTGCCACGGCGGACTTTTGCTCACCGTGAGCGCAAATCTCCCCCGGTTAGGGCTGGTGCGGGTGTCCGTGGCACAATTGAAAGCGTGACCGCCGCCCGCAGCTTCCAGCACCGTGTTGCGTTGGTGGCGCGGCGGCATGTCGACTTCAAGCGCGTTTGTACCTGTTGTTGTCTGCCCTGCTGCGCTTGATCTAGGACCCAGCCCACCCCGTACTTTCAGCTGGCCGCCGGATCTGCGCCGCCGGACAGCCCACCGGTGATACGCGCGGTTCGAACGCCGGCTCCAAGAAGGAGCCACACCAATGACCACCGCACGGAAGACATCAGCCGGCTCGCCGGCGTCCATCAAGCGCCCACGTGGCGAGGGCCAGTGGAAGCTCGGCTATCGCGAGCCGCTCAACCCCAACGAGCAGTTCAAGAAGGATGACGACGCGCTGAATGTGCGTGCCCGCATCCTCGACATCTACTCCAAGCAGGGCTTCGACAGCATCGACAAACAGGATCTGCGCGGCCGGATGCGCTGGATGGGCCTGTACACGCAACGCGAGCAGGGTTACGACGGCACCTGGACCGGCGACGAGAACGCCGACATCCTCGAGGCCTCCTACTTCATGATGCGGGTGCGATGCGACGGCGGGGCGCTGACCACCGCCGCGCTGCGCACGCTGGGCGAGATCTCCACCGAGTTCGCCCGCGACACCGCCGACATCAGCGACCGCGAGAACGTCCAGTACCACTGGATCCAGATCGAGGACGTGCCGCAGATCTGGGAGCGGCTGGCCGCGGTCGGCCTGCAGACCACCGAGGCCTGCGGTGACTGCCCCCGCGTGGTGCTTGGGTCGCCGCTGGCCGGCGAGTCGGTGGACGAGGTGCTCGACCCGACCTGGGCGATCGACGAGATCGTCAAGCGCTACATCGGCAATCCGGACTTCTCGAACCTGCCCCGCAAGTACAAGACCGCGATCTCGGGCCTGCAGGACGTGGCCCACGAGGTCAACGACGTCGGGTTCATCGGTGTCAACCATCCCGAACACGGACCCGGCCTCGACGTGTGGGTCGGCGGCGGACTTTCGACCAACCCCATGCTGGCCCAGCGCCTCGGCGCGTGGGTCCCGCTCGAGGAGGTGCCCGACGTCTGGGAGGCGGTGACGTCGGTGTTCCGCGACTACGGCTACCGGCGACTGCGGGCCAAGGCGCGGCTGAAGTTCCTGATCAAGGACTGGGGCATTGAAAAATTCCGTGAAATTCTCGAACAGGAATACCTAGGACGCAAACTCATCGACGGCCCGGCTCCTGAGCCCGTCAAACATCCGATCGACCACGTCGGTGTGCAGAAGCTGAAGAACGGCCTGAACGCCGTCGGCGTCGCGCCGATCGCAGGCCGGGTGTCGGGAACCATCCTGACGAAGGTCGCGGACCTCGCCGCGGCCGCGGGCTCGGACCGGATCCGCTTCACGCCCTACCAGAAGCTCGTCATTCTCGACGTTCCCGACGACAAACTCGACGATCTGGTCGCGGGCCTCGACGCGCTGGGGCTGCCGTCGCGACCGTCGGCGTGGCGCAAGAACCTGATGGCATGCACCGGCATCGAGTACTGCAAGCTGTCGTTCGCCGAGACCCGCGGCCGTGCGCAGGTGCTGGTGCCGGAGCTGGAGAAGCGGCTGGAGGACATCAACGCCCAGCTTGATGTGCCGATCACGGTCAACATCAACGGCTGCCCCAACTCGTGCGCGCGCATCCAGGTCGCCGACATTGGGTTCAAGGGCCAGATGGTCGACGACGGCAACGGCGGGTCGGTCGAGGGTTTCCAGGTGCATCTGGGCGGCAGCCTGGGGCTGGACAGCGGGTTTGGCCGCAAGTTGCGCCAGCACAAGGTGCTGTCCAGCGAACTGGGTGACTACATCGACAGGGTTGTTCGCAATTTCGTGAAACAACGCGAGCAGGGTGAGCGTTTCGCAACGTGGGCAATACGAGCAGACGAGGCGGATCTAAAGTGACGGATTTGATTTCGGAAAGCGGCCTACAGGAACTGGCCGAACGGGGCGCCGCGGAGTTGGAGGGCGCCGGCGCCCTCGATTTGCTGCGCTGGACCGATGAGAATTTCGCCGGCACTTACATCGTCGCGTCCAACATGCAGGACGCGGTGCTCGTCGATCTCGCCGCGAAGGTGCGCCCCGGCGTGGACGTGCTCTTCCTGGACACCGGATACCACTTCGTCGAGACCATCGGCACCCGTGACGCGGTCGAAGCCGTCTACGACATCAACGTGCTCAACGTCACGCCCGAGAACTCGGTTGCCAAGCAAGACGAGCTGTTCGGCAAGGACTTGTTCGCCCGCGAGCCGAACGAATGCTGCCGCATGCGCAAGGTCGAGCCGCTGGGCAAGGCTCTTCGCGGTTACTCCGCGTGGGTGACCGGTCTGCGGCGAGTCGAGGCACCGACACGGGCCAATGCGCCGCTGATCAGCTGGGACAAGGCTTTTGGGCTGGTGAAGATCAATCCGCTCGCGGCGTGGACCGACGAGGACATGCAGAACTACATCGACGCCAACGATGTGTTGGTCAATCCCCTCGTATTCGAAGGCTATCCGTCGATCGGCTGCGCGCCGTGCACGGCGAAGCCCGCCGAGGGAGCCGATCCGCGAAGCGGCCGCTGGGCGGGTCTGTCGAAGACGGAATGCGGTTTGCACGCCTCGTGACGTCTCTGATTCTCACAGCGCACGGTAGTGCTGATCCGCGATCGGCGGCATCGGTACACGAGGTCGCGAAGACCATCCGCATGATGCGACGCCATGTCGACGTTCGGGTGGCGTTCTGCGAGAAGAACTCCCCCAATCTCAGGGACGTGCTAGCGGTGGCTGGACGCCATGCCGTCGTCGTGCCACTGTTGCTCGCCGATGCCTATCACGCGCGGGTCGACATCCCCGCGATGATCCGCGCATCGGAGTCCACCTGTCGACAGGCCGACGTGCTCGGCGAGGACGACCGGCTCATTGCGGTGCTTCGGCAACGCCTGACGCACGCCGGAGTGTCCCAGCTCGACCCCGACGTGGGCGTCCTCGTCACAGCGGTGGGCTCCTCACGCCCACAAGCCAATGCGCGCACCACATCGGTCGCCGACTATCTCGTCCAGCACACAAAGTGGACAGCCACCACCGCCTTCGCCACCGGGCCGCACCCGACGCTGGCCGAGGCTGCAGGCATTCTGCGCGAGCGCGGCGCCACCCGGTTGGTCATCGCGCCGTGGTTCCTCGCCCACGGTCGGATCACCGACCGTATTGCCGAATATGCACGCGCACAACGGATTCTGATGGCCGCCCCGCTTGGCCCGCACCGTTTGGTGGCGGACACGGTGCTGGATCGCTTCGATCAAGCGGTCGCCGAACGCTCTGCGGCTTGATCTGCGCGAGCGGAGAAACTCAGGCCTTCGTCAGCGCCTCATCCTCGTCAGCCTTGTCGGCACGCGGGATTTCCGTGCCGCCCGGCAGCGGGGGCACCCGGGTGGCACGCACGTACACCGTGTCGCCTTCCTTCAGCCCAAGGGCTTCGGCGTCACCGCGGGTGATCTGCGCGGTGAACGGCGAATGGTCGGCCGCGTTCGTCAGTTCCACGCGAACCTCGAACCCCAACACGACAATTCGATCGATCGTCGAGCGCACAACTCCGGTGGCCCGCACTGAGTCATCATCACCGGCTATCGCCATCTCGGGATTACGGCCGACGCGGATGTCGTGCGGCCGAACCAATGCGCCGTTGAGAGACGACACCGCGCCGAGGAAAGACATCACGAACGCGTTGGCAGGCGTGTCGTACACCTCGGTCGGGGAACCGACCTGCTCGATGCGGCCCTTGTTGAGCACCGCGATGCGATCGGCGACGTCGAGCGCCTCGGCTTGGTCGTGCGTTACCAATACGGTCGTCACGTGCACCTCGTCATGGAGTCGGCGCAGCCAGGCCCGCAGATCCTCGCGGACCTTGGCGTCCAGCGCACCGAACGGCTCGTCGAGCAGCAGCACTTCGGGATCGACCGCCAACGCGCGGGCCAACGCCATGCGCTGACGCTGACCGCCGGAAAGCTGATTGGGATAGCGGGTCTGAAACCCAGCCAGGCCCACCACTTCCAGAAGGTTGTCGACCTTGTCTTTGACCTCGGCCTTCGGCCGCTTTCGGATCTTGAGCCCGAAGGCGACGTTGTCGCGCACCGTCAGATGCTTGAACGCCGCGTAGTGCTGGAACACGAAGCCGATGCCACGCCGCTGCGGCGGAACACCCGTCACGTCCTTGCCCTTGATCGTGATGGTGCCGGTGTCAGGCTGATCGAGTCCGGCGATGGCCCGCAATAGCGTGGACTTGCCCGACCCGCTGGGTCCCAGCAGCGCGGTCAGCGAGCCATCCGGCACCTCGAAGTCGATGTTGTCCAGCGCGGCAAAGTCACCGTAGTGCTTGTTGGCGCCCCGCACGACGATTGCGTCGGTCATTCTCTTGTCTCCTTTATGCCTTGCCCGCACCCGAGCGCTTGGCGTCGAGGACCACCTGAACGATCAGCACGACGACCGCGACCGTCATCAGCAACGTGGACACGGCATAAGCGCCGTAGTCGTTGGCGCGGCTATATCGATCCGCCACCAACAGTGTGAGGGTTTGCGACACTCCTGGCAGGTTGGAGGACACCATGATGACCCCGCCGAACTCACCGAGGGTCCGCGCGATGGTCAACACGACGCCGTAGGTAAGGCCCCATCGGATCGACGGAAGGGTTACTTTCCAGAACGTCTGCCACCATTGCGATCCCAGCGTGGCGGCCGCCTCCTCCTGGTCGGTGCCGATCTCATGCAACACCGGTTCTACTTCGCGAATCACGAACGGCACGGTGACGAAGATGCTCGCCAGCACGATGCCAGGGAAACCGAAGATGATCTTCAGGCCCAGGTTGTTCTCGACGAATCCGAACAGTCCGGCCGACCCCCACAGGAGGATCAGCGAGACGCCCACCACGATTGGTGACACTGCGAAGGGCAGGTCGATGATGGCTTGAAGGGCGTTCTTACCACGGAATCGGTTGCGCGCCAAGACCAATGCTGTCGGCACACCGAAGAGGACGTTGAGGGGCACGACGATGGCGACGACGAGAAGCGACAGTTCAAGCGCTGAGAGCGCGGCAGGTGTTGTGATCGACGCGAAGAAGGCGCCGACTCCCGGCTGGAAGGTGCGCCACAGAATCAAGCCGACCGGCACGATGACCAGTATCACGACGTAGGCCAGCGCGAGATAGCGCAGCAGCAGGCGCACGGCCGGTGACAGCGTCATAGCGCCAACTCCTCACGCTTGGCCGCCCTCGATCCGACGGCACGCAGGATGAACAGCACGATGAACGAAACCACAAGCAGCACGATGGAAATCGTGGCGGCTCCGGTGCGGTCGTCGTTCTCGATGAGTGTCCGGATCCACTGCGACGACACTTCGGTTTCGCCGGGTACGGCCCCACCTATCAAGACCACCGAGCCGAACTCGCCGATGGCACGCGAGAAAGCCAGGCCCGCGCCCGACAGCAGCGACGGCAGCAGTGCGGGCAGGATCACCTGCGTGAAGATGGTCCAGTTGTTGGCGCCGAGCGAGGCCGCCGCCTCCTCGGTCTCGCGGTCGAGCTCCAACAGCACTGGCTGCACGGAGCGCACCACGAACGGCAACGTGACGAACAGTAACGCGATCCCCACACCCCACTTGGTGTGTTGCAGGTGAAGGCCCACCGGGCTGTGCGGTCCATACAGGGCCAGCATCACCAGGCTCGCGACGATCGTCGGCAGCGCGAACGGAAGGTCGATCACGGAGTCGACAAGCCGCTTGCCCGGAAAGTCGTCACGGGTGAGCACCCACGCCACCAACAGCCCGAAGACGAGGTTGATCAAGGTGACGCCGGTCGAGATCGTCAGCGTCACCCGGAACGACTCCAGGGCCGCGTTGGAGGTGATCGCGAGCCAGAACGCGTGCCACCCACCGCCCGCAGACTGCCACACGATTGCCGCGAGCGGCAGCAGCACGATGACGCTGAGCCAGATCGACGCCGCGCCGACGCGGAGCGACGTCGTCCCATATCGCCGTCCGAACAGCCCGGACGCTCGGCCCCCCTCCCCGTCACCGGTGAGTTCGGGCCGGGTCGCCTCCGGATTGGGTTCGACGGTAGCTGTCATCCAGTCGCCTGCTTGTAGATCTTCGTGATGCTTCCGTTGTCCTTATCGAACAATGCAGGATCCACTGCATTCCAGCCACCGAGATCTGCGATCGTCCACAGCTTCTGCGGTGTCGGGAAATCGGTGGCGAAGTCCTGTGCCACGCTCGGATCGACGGGCCGGAAGCCGGCCTGCGCCCAGATCTTCTGCCCGTCCTTGGTGAACAGGTAGTTCTTCAGCGCGGTGGCCGTGTCCAGGTGGGCGCTGGAGGTGACGACCGCGACCGGGTTCTCGATCTTGAAGGTCTGCGGCGGATTGATGTGCTCGACCGGCTTGCCCTGCCGCTCGACGTTGATGGCTTCGTTCTCGTAGCTGATCAGCACGTCACCGGTGCCCTGCAGGAATACGTCGGTGGCCTCTCGGCCGGAACCGGGCCGCGTCTTGACGTGCTCGGTCACCAACTTGTTGACGAAGTCAAGGCCGGCCTGCTGCTCGGCGCCGCCGTTGCTCTTCGCGGCGTAGGGCGCCAACAAATTCCACTTGGCGGAGCCGGAGCTCAACGGGCTCGGGGTGACGACCTCGATCCCGGGCTGCAGTAAGTCGTCCCAGTCCTTGATGTTCTTGGGGTTGCCCTTGCGGACGACCAGGGAAACCACCGACCCGAACGGGATGCCCTTGGTGGCGTCGGCGTTCCAGTCCTTGGCCACCTTGTTGGCTTTGACCAGGCGAGACACGTCCGGCTCGACGGAGAAGTTGACGATGTCGGCGGGCTTGCCGTCGACGACGGCACGCGACTGGTCACCCGAGGCGCCGTAGGACGTGGTCACCGCCACACCCTTACCCTCTGGCGTGGCGGCGAACGCGGGGATGATCTTGCTCCAGCCAGGCTCTGGGACGGCGTACGCGACGAGGGTGAGCGTGGTTTCCGCGGCCGGCTGCTGGCTCCCGCCCGCGACGTCGCTCGATCCGCCGCCGCAGCCCGCGACCAGGGTCGCCGTCGCGGCCAGGGCGGCGCCGTAACGCCAGGACTTTCGGAGGTTGAGCATTGGTGACCTTTCCTTGCAGGGAATTAACGGGTTGGATCCGTCACGACAGCAAGGCGAGGAATCAGTACCTGGGCATCCAGACAGCCGCTACCGACACCAAACCGCGGACGGGATGGAGTCAGAGACAACAACAGACATCAGCGACAGCGCTGAATCCCACGGCAATGAGGGCCAGAATATGGCCGCTCTTGTTGCCGGACGCTGTCTGCATGGCGCGAAGAATAACAGAGTCTGGCAACGCGCTCACGTTGGACTTAGCGGGTTTAACGACTTAGCAGCCACATGACGATCACCAGCACCACGAGGATGACCAGCACCAAGGTCACCCGAGAGCGCGGCATTCCGCTCATATCCGTCTTTCCCCCTGCCCTTCGGGCGGGTGGGCCCCCAGCTTGCTAGGGGAGTGCCCCCACTTCGCGCGAGCGCTCATCGCTCTTCGTCCTCGTTCTGGTGGCGCACGCGCCGCAGTAGCCGAATCCCATTGCCCAGCGCGCCATCGAGCAGGATGGCGATTCCGTATGCGAGAGCGAGCACGACGGGCATCACCACGGCGGTCTGGGCGACGAACGGCAGGCCGGATAGCCACAGTTCGACGCCGTCCCACCAGTTGAGGAACCCGACCACCCGGCCAGACTATGCGATAAGAAGATCACCGAGTGCCGGCCGACGCGGACACTACCGAGAAGACACCTGCATCATCGCCGGCGGCGGCCCCGCAGGAATCACGCTGGGCCTGCCGCTCGCCCGCGGCGGCGTCGACGTCATGGTGATGGAGAAACACGCCGACTTCCTGCGCGACTTCCGCGGCGACACCGTGCATGCCAGCACGCTGCGTCTGCTCGACGAACTCGGTCTTGGCGACGATTTCGCCCGGATGCCGCATCGCGAGATCGACACATTGAACATGAAGATCCAGGGCACCAGGTCACATCGACCTAAGCCGAATTCCGGTTTCCCACAGAAACATTGCGCTGGTTCCACAGTGGGACCTCGTCGAGCTGCTGGACGTCCAGCTCAACCGGCTGCGGCGCTGGTACGGGCTGTTGCTGATCGGCGACGCGGCGCACGCCATGTCACCGGTGGGGGGATCGGGATCAACCTGGCCGTAGCCGACGCAGTGGCAGCCGCCGGCGCATTGGCAGGCCCGCTACGCCGCGGCACCGTCTCCACCAGGCAGTTGGCTCGTGTGCAGGCGCGGCGTTTCGGCAGGTCAACCCGCTAAATCAGCCTTTGGGTGCGGATCGCCGACAAAGTGCCTGCGCTGCGCACCGCCGCCGGATATGCCATCGCGATCGGCCCGCTGCCCGAACATGTGCCGGAGTTTGCCCGGCGCTGAGCCAACCGCCGCAGGACACGCGCCGGCACGAGTAGACGCCGGGCCGCTCGGCGGTCGATGATGTCCGCATGACCCTGCAAGACACCGAGCCATCCGACGGAGCGCCGGAGGCCGAGGCCGCCATCGGGTCGAAGCCCGTCCAGGTCGTCGAGGAAGCCCCGTTCACCGTGACGGCACCGGTGCCGTACACCGGGAGCGGGTCGTTACGGAACCCCTTTCCGCCGATCGCCGACTACGCGTTCCTGTCGGACTGCGAGAACACCTGCCTGATCTCGTCGGCCGGTTCGGTGGAATGGCTGTGTGTCCCCCGCCCCGACTCCCCCAGTGTGTTCGGCGCGATTCTGGACCGCGGCGCGGGTCACTTCCGGCTGGGCCCGTATGGCGTTTCGGTGCCTGCGGCGCGTCGCTACCTGCCGGGCAGCCTTATCCTGGAAACCACATGGCAGACCCACACCGGTTGGGTGATCGTGCGCGATGCGCTGGTGATGGGGCCGTGGCACGACATCGACGCGCGGTCGCGGACGCATCGCCGGACGCCGATGGACTGGGACGCCGAGCACATCCTGTTGCGCACGGTGCGATGTGTGAGCGGCACGGTCGAGTTGGTGATGAACAGCGAACCGGCTTTCGACTACCACCGCATCCCCGCCACGTGGGAGTACTCGGCCCAGGCCTACGGCGAGGCGATCGCGAGGTCCAGCCGTGACCCCGACGCGCATCCGACACTGCGCCTGACCACCAACCTGCGACTGGGGTTGGAGGGCCACGAGGCCAGGGCCCGCACCCGAATGAAGGAGGGCGACAACGTCTTCGTCGCACTCTCCTGGTCCAAGCATCCGGTCCCGCAGACCTACGACGAGGCCGCCGACAAAATGTGGCAGACCAGCGAGTGCTGGCGGCAGTGGATCAACATCGGCGACTTCCCCGATCACCCGTGGCGGTCGTACCTGCAACGCAGTGCGCTGACACTGAAGGGCCTTACGTATTCGCCCACCGGCGCCCTGCTGGCGGCGCCGACCACGTCACTGCCGGAAACTCCTCAGGGCGAACGAAATTGGGACTACCGCTACGCGTGGGTGCGCGATTCGACATTTGCGTTGTGGGGTCTGTACACGCTGGGGCTGGACCGCGAGGCGGACGACTTCTTCGCATTCATCGCCGACGTGTCGGGCGCCAATAACGGTGAGCGCCATCCACTTCAGGTGATGTATGCCGTCGGCGGTGAACGCAGCCTCGTCGAAGAGGAGCTTCATCACCTGTCCGGATACGACAACGCCCGCCCCGTGCGAGTCGGCAACGGCGCGTACAACCAGATGCAGCACGACATCTGGGGCACGATGCTGGACTCCGTCTATCTGCACGCCAAGTCGCGCGAGCAGATCTCCGACACGTTGTGGCCGGTGCTCAAGCAACAGGTCGAGGAGGCGATCAAGCACTGGCGCGAACCCGACCGCGGCATCTGGGAGGTGCGGGGCGAGCCGCAACACTTCACCTCGTCGAAGATCATGTGCTGGGTGGCGCTGGACCGCGGCTCCAAACTGGCCGAGCTGCAGGGCGAGAAGTCCTACGCCCAGCAGTGGCGTGTGATCGCCGAGGAGATCAAGGCCGACATCCTGGCCAACGGCGTCGACTCCCGCGGA
>Ga0207688_10002211_pt1 | contig 10474 bp, 11 predicted proteins | sample KBSMiscanthusM4_FD_184296 | JGI IMG/M metagenome (GOLD analysis project Ga0207688, IMG submission 184296) | Miscanthus rhizosphere microbial communities from Kellogg Biological Station, Michigan, USA - M4 (SPAdes) (version 2) | ecosystem: Host-associated > Plants > Roots > Rhizosphere ...
CGACGCTCGGCCTCGGTCTGCTGTTCTTCTTCGTCGGACTCGAGGTCGTCGAGCACCGCGTGCCGAACGCCGTCCTGGCGCGCGGGACACAAGGGTGGGCGCTCTCCGCAGTCGCGGGCCTCGCGGTCGGGGTCGCCCTCCAGGCGCTCGGCCTCGACGCCAAGTGGTGGGTGCTCGGGATCGCGCTGACCACGACCTCGCTCGGAGCGCTCGCGCCGATCCTCCGCGACGCGGGCATCCTCCCCACGCCGCTCGGTGTTGCCCTGCTCGGGAACGGCGTGGCGGGGGAGTTCTGGCCGATCGTCGTCATCTCCGTGTTCCTCACGGGAACGTACGGCGCGCTGACCGAGATCCTGCTGCTCGCAGGGTTCGGGATCATCGTCTTCCTCGCCGCCACGGCCGCATTGCGCGCGCGCCCGCCGGGCGTCGTGCGGGTGCTCCAGGAGACCGTCCACACGACGGGGCAGACGGCTGTGCGGATCGCGATCTTCGTGCTCGCCGCGCTCGCGCTGCTGGCGCACGACGTGGGACTCGACTTCGTGCTCGGCGCCCTCGCGGCCGGGCTCGTCGTCGGCCTAGCGCTCGATACGCCGGACGCCGAGCCCGTCCGGATGCGGCTCGAGGGGATCGGATTCGGCTTCTTGATCCCCGTCTACTTCGTCACGACAGGCATGAACTTCGACCTCGACAGCCTGCTGAGCGCGAAGGGGCTCGGTCTCGCCGCGCTCTTCCTCGTGCTGCTGTTCGCGGTGCGAGGGCTCTCCGCGGTGCTCTGGCTGCGCGAGCTCGGAGCACGGCAGGCGGTCGCTCTCGGCCTCTTCGCGGCGACCGCGCTGCCGCTCATCGTCGCAATCGTGGACGTGGCCGACGACCACGGGGCGATCGCGACGGACACGGGCGCCTCGCTCGTCGGAGCGGGGATGATCTCGGTCCTGACCTTCCCGCTGCTCGGTCTACGGGTCGCCGGGCGCCGCGTCGAAGAGGCGCCCCCGGGCGACCTCGAAGGCTTTCCGTCGGCCGAGCTCTGAGCCTGCGTCCGGCGGGCCTCGTAGGATCGTGCCCGTCGCGAAAACACTCACGGGAGGCACAATGTCCACGTTCGACCTCGAGGAACGCGAGGCGGTCGCCGAGTTCGGGAGGGCCTGGTGGATCTTCCTCGTCACCGGGATCCTCTGGTTCCTCGTCTCGATCATCATCCTGCGCTTCGACTACACGTCCGTCAGCGCGATCTCGATCCTGTTCGGGGTCGTCGCGATCTTTGCGGGCGTGAACGAGTTCATCATGCTCGCGGCGTCGGGCGGCTGGTGGAAGGTGCTGCACGGCCTGCTCGGCGTGCTCTTCGTCGGCATCGGAATCGTCGCCTTCATCCATCCGGGTAACACGTTTGCTGCGCTCGCGGCAGTGTTCAGCTTCTTCCTCATCTTCAAGGGGGTCTTCGACATCGTCGTCGCGATTGCGACGAAGGACGAGATCCACGTCTGGTGGCTGCAGCTGATCGTCGGCATCGTCGAGCTTCTGATCGGCTTCTGGGCCGCCGGCTACTGGGGCCGGAGCGCCACGCTTCTGATCGTCTGGGTCGGCGTGATCGCGCTGACCCGCGGGATCACCGAGATCATCTTCGCCTTCAAGCTCCGCTCGGTCGGCAAGGCCGCCGCGGCCTGACCACCGCTCACTCCGAACGGCGCGAGGGCCCTGGGAACGGGGCCTTCGTTGTCTCTAGGTGGCGGGCGCCGGGCCCGGCGGGTCGCCGGGCGGCGGATCGAGCGCTTCCCGCGCGGCCGCGACCGTGGCGCGCCGGGCCTTCGTCACCTCCTGCGCGACGATCTGCAGCGACGCGGTGACGGGCACGGCGACAAGCGCGCCGAGCACCCCGAGCAGCGCGCCGAACAGCGTGACGCCGAGGATCACGAAGAACGCCGAGATGTTCACCGCCTTGCCGTAGATCGTCGGGCTGAGCAGGTTGTTCTCGAGCTGCTGGTACACGAGCACTACGGCGAGCATGATCAGCGCGTCGGTGAGCCCCTCCTCGGCGAGGATCGTCGGCACGAGGATGAAGCCCGCGATCGTGGCGCCGAGGTTCGGGATCAGGTCGAGGAACCCCGCGATGATCCCGAGCGCAAGCGCGTAGCTCGAGCCGAGCAGCGCCGCCGTGCCTCCCTGGACGGTGCCGGCGATCAGGGCGATCGTGAGCGCACCGATCGCCCAGCGAGACACGGTCTGGGTCACGTGCTCCCAGACCTCGAGCCAGCGCTCCGCGTCGTCGGGCATGAGCATGCTCCGGACGACGCCGCGCAGCCGCTCCATGTCGACCAGCAGGAAGAGCGTGAGGAAGATCAGCGTGAACAGCGTCAGACCGACGGAGAACGCCGAGCCTGCGACGCCGAGGATCGCCGAGATCGCATTCGGGATCGAGTCGGCGAGGTTCGCCGCGCCTTGCTGGGCGTTCTCTGCCGCGCCCGAGTCGCCGAGCCACGACAGCTCACCCGAGTCGCGCAGGTCCTCGACGAGCTGAGGGAGCGCCTTCACGAAGTCCCGCAGCGAGGAGACCAGGGGGACGAGCAGGATCAGCGCGAGCACCGTCACGCCCACGGCCGTCCCGAGCACGACGATCGTCGCGGAGAGACCGCGGCCCAGCTTCGTCCGGCGCATGAAGGCGCGGAGCGGCACCTCGAACACGAGCGCCCCGAAGACACCCAGGAAGACGACGAGCAGCGTGTCGCGGATCGAGATCACGGCTGCCGCCAGCGCGACGACGGCGGTCGCGGCGATCAGCAGCCGCCACGGGATGGCACGGGACGCACGAGTTACGGGGGTGACAGCGCTCACGACGCGGCCCATCGGCGCCCGAACTCGGGGATGAGGTCGCGTCGTAGCCGCGGCACCGGGCGAGCATAGAGCAGTCCCCGGCGGACGGGCCAGGATGCGAGGCGTATGATCGGCGCCCTTGGCGCACGGTAGGAACGCAGGCGTAGCGCCGGGCGGCCCCTCGGGCGCCGGAGGCCTCGATGGGCGGGCGTATCTCCGCCTCGTCGTGCTCGGGGCGGCCATCGGGGTCCCGGCAGCGCTCGTCGCGGCACTCTTCCTCGCGCTCGTCCACGACCTGGAGCACTGGCTGTGGCACGACCTGCCGGACGCGCTCGGGCACTCGTCGGCGCCGTGGTACCTCGTCGTCGGGCTCCCCGTCGTCGGCGCCGCGATCGTCGTCGCGGCGCGCCTGCTGCTGCCGGGCGACGGAGGACACTCCCCGATCGAGGGCCTCAGCATGGCCCCGACTTCGGTCGCCAACGCGCCCGGCGTCGCTCTCGCTGCGCTCGGCACGCTCCCGTTCGGCGCCGTGCTCGGGCCGGAGGCGCCCGTCATCGCGCTCGGCTCGGTCGTGGGCGTCGTCGCGGCGCGGTTCTCGCCCGCAGGCGAACGCGCCACGAAGGTGCTCGCGAGCGCGGGCGGCTTCGCGGCGATCTCGGCGCTCTTCGGCGGACCACTCGTCGCCGGGATGCTGCTCGTCGAGGGGGGCATCGGGATGGGCGCGATACTTCTCCCCGTCCTCCTTCCCGGGTTCGTCGCGGCGGGCGTCGGCTACCTCGTCTTCGTCGGCTTCGGGAACTGGGGCGGCCTCGGGGCGCCTGGCCTCGTCGTGTCGGACCTGCCGCTCTACGACGGTGTGCACCTGCTCGACCTCGTCGTCGCCGTGGTCATCGGGGTGCTCGGCGCGCTCGTCGTGCTGGTGGCCCGGCGTGGCGGGGAGCGGGTCGAAGGCGTCGGCGGCCGCCTCGGGCTGCCTGCGTTGCTGCTCGGCGGCGGGCTCGCCGTCGGACTTCTCGCCGAACTCGGAGGCCGGCTCGGCGCCGACCCGATGGACATCCTCTTCTCCGGGCAGACCTCGCTGAACGCCGTCACGTCGGCGGGCTCGACCAAGATCGTCCTGATCCTGCTCGTCGGGAAGTTCCTCGCCTACGTGGTCAGCCTCGGCTGCGGCTTCCGCGGCGGGCCCGTCTTCCCGGCGATCTTCCTCGGCGTCGCACTCGCCTCGCTGACCGTTGTCGTCTTCGACGTCTCGCCGACACTCGCCATCGCCATCGGCACGGCGGGGGGCGCGGCCGCGCAGACGCGCCTTCTGATCACGCCCATCCTTCTCGCCTCGGTGCTCGTCGGCACGCAGGGAGCTGACGCGGTTCCCGCAGCGGTCCTAGCGGGCGCCGCCGCCTGGCTGACGATGGCCGCGATCGAAGGAGTCGAGCTCGGCCCGGAGACGCCGGTCGAGAAGCGGCCGGCGACCTAGGCGAACACCGTCGCCCAGTCGTCCTTCACGCTGACGACCGTCCAGCCTTCGTCCCGCGCGCGATCGAGCGCCGTCTCGGCGCCCTTGACGTAGTCGAACTCGCGCGCCGGATCGTCGTGCACGAAGACGTCCGGCTGGGCGAGGTAGGCGAGCGACCCGCCGTGCTCGTCGTCGACGTACTCGAGGCCGAACGAGCTGCCCACCACCCGTTCGGGCGGGATCCCGTAGACCTCGCCCGTCACCGTTCGCATGAAGTCGCGGCTTCCGCCCGACGCGATGAAGCACGTGAACCCGTGGACCGCCAGGTGCCGGAGCAGCTCGAACCAGAGCGTGCCGTCGTTGTCGAAGACGGCGATCCGCTCCTCGGGCGGCACGGTCTGCGCGGCGCCCTCGGCGAACGCGACGATCGCCTCCGTCGTCTCGGTGTCGTTCCAGGAGCGCAGTTCCGACATTCAGTGGCCGGAGGCGATGGCGGCCTCGAGCCGCTCCTGCACCTGGTCGATCGTGAAGCTTTCAGCCTTCATCCGCGGCGGATAGTCGAGAAAGGTGCCGAGAGATCCTGCGACGAACGCGTTCGCCGGAGACACGCTCTGCCCCGTGATGAACGCCGACCGCCCCGCGGTGCAGCTCTGCTCGCCGTCGCGTCGGTGAACCGTATCCCCTCGCTCGCGAGACGGTCGATGTTGGGCGTGCGGAAGCCCATGAGGCCGTCGCTGTAGCAGCTCAGGTTCGAGATCCCGATGTCGTCTCCCCAGAAGATGACGATGTTCGGCCGGTCGGCCATCAGGCGACTCCTCTCGCAATTCCAGGTTCGCGGACGATGCAGCGGAAGCCGAGATGAGACATCGACGTGTCGACCATCTGCGGCTGGCGGGCCGCCGGGCGGTAGCGGAGGCAGTAGTTCGGCGCACAGAGGTGCGAGCCGCCCTTGATCACCTTTCGCGGGATGTGCTCCCCGGGCTGACCCGGGTTGTAGCTCTGGTTCGGGGACGTGACACGAGGATTCGACGGGACGCAGCACGGGCTCGCGACCTCGTCGGGGTGGCGCGGGACGTACCAGTCGGACGTCCACTCCCAGACGTTTCCCGTGATGTCGTAGAGGCCGTAGCCGTTGGGCGGGAAGCTCCCGACCGGCGACGTCCGCTCGTAGCCGTCGAGCTTCAGGTTCTGCCACGGGAACTCGCCCTGCCAGGTGTTCGCCATCGGCTTGCCGTCCGGGAAGTGCTCGTCGCCCCAGGCAAAGACCTTGCCCTCGAGGCCGCCCCGCGCAGCGAGCTCCCACTCGGCCTCGGTCGGGAGCTCCTTGCCGGCCCAGGCCGCATACGCCTCGGCGTCCTCGTACGCGACGTGCGTGACGGGATGGGTGTCGCGGCCGTTGATCGTCGTGCCCTTTCCGCCCGGGCGCTTCCAGAACGCGCCGGGGACGTACTCCCACCAGTTGCGGTAGTCGTCGAGGTCCACGGGGCCCGAGGTGCCGCGGAAGACGAGCGAGCCGGGCACGAGCATGCTCGGGTCCGCGTCCGGATACTCGATGGGGTCGAGCGGCCGCTCCGCGACGGTGACGTACTTCGTCTCGCGGACGAAGCGCCGGAACTCGGCGGCCGTGACGGGCTTCTCGTCCATCCAGAACCCGTCGAGCGTGACGCGGTGGACGGGCCGCTCCTCGGGGTAGAAGGCCTCGGACCCCATCGCGAACGTGCCGCCCGGGATCCACGCCATTCCCTCGCGCTGCGAAGCCCGTTCGACGGTGGTGGCCACGGCGCACCGAGTCTAAACAGCCCCGATTAGGCTCCGACCCAGACGATGCAGCAGCGTCCGGACAGCCGGGGACCGCTCGAGGGCCTCCGGGTCGTGGAGCTCGGGGGGATCGGCCCGGTGCCGCTCTGCGGGATGGTCCTCTCCGATCTCGGCGCCGAGGTCGTCCGTGTGGATCGTCCCTCCGAGGCAGGAGCCGATCCGCTCGTTCCCACCCTGCACCGCGGCCGCCGCTCGGTGGCGATCGATCTCAAGACGCCGCAGGGCGCCGATCTCACGCTCCGACTCGCCGACCGCGCCGACGCGTTGATCGAGGGGTTCCGCCCCGGCGTCGCCGAGCGTCTGGGCCTCGGGCCCGAGACCTGCCTCGTACGCAACGAACGGCTGGTCTACGGACGCATGACGGGCTGGGGACAGAACGGTCCCCTGGCCCAGGAAGCCGGCCACGACATCGACTACGTCGCGGTCGCAGGAGCGCTCGGCGCGATCGGGCCCGCGAACGGCGATCCCGTCGTGCCGCTCAACCTCGTCGCCGACATGGGCGGCGGCGGCATGCTGCTCGCGCTCGGCGTCTGCGCGGGCGTCCTCCACGCGCGGGCGACGGGCGAGGGCCAGGTCGTGGATGCTGCGATGACGGACGGGACGGCGCTCCAGCTCGCCGGAACGTACGGGCTCCTCGCGCGCGGGCTCTGGGAGGACCGTCGCGGCGCGAACCTCCTCGACGGCGCCGCGCCCTTCTACCGGGCCTACCGCTGCGCAGACGGCGGGCACGTCGCGGTCGGCTGCCTCGAGCCGCAGTTCTACGCGGCGTTCCTCGACGTCCTCGGGCTCGACGCCGACCCCCTGTTCGCCGACCAGCACGATCGGTCGTCGTGGCCCGCGATGGGCGAGCGGCTGGAGGAGGTGTTCGAGGCCCGACCGCGCGACGCGTGGGTCGCCGTCTTCGCCGGCCGAGACGCGTGCGTTGCGCCGGTGCTCGGGCTCGCCGAGGCGGCGCTGCATCCGCACAACGCCGCGCGTGGGACCTATGTCGTCGACGAGGCTGGGGCGATCCAGCCGGGCGTTGCGCCGCGGTTCCTCGCCACGCCGTCGCCGGCCCCTACGCCGGCGTCGACCGTCGGCGCCGATACGGACCACGTCCTGCGCGAGCTCGGAATCGACGACGCCGGACTGGCGGAGCTCCGCGAGCGAGGCGTCGTCGGTTGAGCGCTCTAGCGGCGGGCGATCGCCGCGATGAAGCCCATCAGGATGAACCCCGCCCCGATGCCGATCAGGAGCCAGGCGAAGAAGTCGTCGAGCATGATGCCGAGCCCGATCCCGACGAGGATCCCGCCCGGAAACGCCGGCCCGCCGTACTCGTAGCCTCGCCCCGATCTGGATTCGTAGGACATCTCCGACACCTCCGCGTTCGGTCGCGCGTGGGACGGCAGACGAGTTCTTTCGCACGCCCGAGAACGGCTGAGGGCCGCTCACGCGGCCCTCAGTCCTTGTAGGGGTCGTGGACGCCGCGACCGGCCATCGCGACGCCGAGCGGCCGCAGCCGGTGCTTCACGCGGATCGTGCCGGCATGCGCGGCGAGCACGTCCGGCAGGCGCGTGTACACCTCAGGCGCCTCGTCCGCACCGCCGCCGACCAGCACGATGCCCTGCTCGCGCAGCCGAGCCTGTACCGCGGGCCAGTCGACGAGACCCGGCTTCTCCTGCTCGACCACCGACGTCTTCATCACACCGGCATCCGGGTGCACCGGGCAAGGCTCGCCATCCGTGATCCGGTCGCAATCGCGGTTTCGGCAGACGAACCGCTTGCCGCGAGCCGAAGTGGACGCCGACCCAGACGCGGTCGTCCTCGTCGGCCATCAGGTTCACGTAGTGGTTGCCCGAGCCGACGGTGCCGAGCTGCGACTCCGCGAGCTGCGCGAGCTTGCGCTGCGGCGCGAAGTCGGCGCCCCGGATCCGGTCGACCACGGGATGGTCGACCCGCTCCTGCGCCGGCACGCCCACGGCGAACGAGATCCGTCGGGTGATCTCGCCCATGACACCGTCGACACCGCCGAGCGCGTCGAGGTCGTCGCGCCGCAGGTCGGTCAGCGCAGCCTTGCTTCCGCAGCCGATGTCGTAGCCGACTCCCGACGGGGAGACGTAGCCTGGCCGCTCGGCCACGGTGTCGGGGAGGCCTCCGAGAGGATTCGAACCTCTGCGCCCGGGGTCGAAGCCCGGTGCTCTCGTCCGCTGAGCTACGGAGGCGTGACGTCGCCGGCGGCGAGAAGCTCGCCGACGCGCACTTGCTCGGTGAGGAGCCGACGGAAGCGCGCGGCGTCTCCTCCGACGTATGCGCGCGTGAGCTCGCGCCCGGCCAGGTAGGTGATGATGTACGTCCGCGACGTCGGCTCCTGCAGGAAACGGATCACGTGCGCCGCCATGTCGGGTGCGAGGAGCCCCCACCGCTCGAGATACGCCTGGGCCTCCGACTCCTTTGCCCCAGCCTCGTGGAGCATCAGTGCGGCGTTGAGGTTCGCCCACCGGCACGGCTCGAGCGCGCGCCCGACGGCGAGCGCGAGGTCGAGATCGAAGTCGACACCTGCCTGGCGCCGCACGACGTCGGCAAGCGCCGCGGCGCCGTTCCCCTCGAGCAGCAGCCATGGCGCGACCGTGGCGATTCCCTCCGCGACCAGCGACTGAGGCGTCGGGACGAGCACCAGCGTCTCCTCGAGCAGTCCGAGGCGGCGGACGAGCGCTTGCTCCTTGCAGCAGCGCTCGGTGTGGTGGCCGGGATACGTCTCGTGGATCGCAAGGGTCAGGAGCTCGATCGCAGAGCTGGGCAGCTCGCCGTTGACCGAGATCGTGCTCCGCAGGTCGCCGCGGTACTCGCAGAACGCGAGCCACGGCTCGTCGTGGACGATCTCGACGGTGACATCCTCACCCTCGGGAAGCTCGACGAGAGCCCGCGCCTGCCTGCGCGCCTCCTCGATGATCGCCTTGACCGCGCGCTCGATGGCGTCGCCCGGCACGCGCATCGACTCCTCCCAGGCCCGATGTCGCTCTCCGACGGGACCGGCTCCGGGAAGCAGCCGGTCGAGCTCGTCGTGCGCGGCCGCGAAGACCGACTCGTCGGTGCGGCGCGGCCGCACGCCGTAGCACTGCTCCACCTCGTCGGCGTACGAGGGCGCCTCGCCCGCGAGCACTCCGGCGTAGGCCCGTAGCCCATGCACCTGGTCGCGAAGCCAGCCGTCGGGGAGGTCGGAGAGCAGGAGATCCGCCCGGTCGACGAGCTCGCGCGGCTCCACCAGCGGCGCCGCGTCGACGGCCTCCGCGAGCTCGGGCGGGCCGAAGTACGCCTCGGCGATCCCCTCGACGTGCCGGCCGAGCTCGAGCCCGAGCACGACGTATCGCTCTGCCGGCGTCTCGGTCATCGGGCGAGGCTATGCGACCCCCGGGGCGCCTACCAGCCCCAGGCGCGACGGTGGGCGTCGACGAGGAAGCGGTCGACCGTCGTGCGGTCGGGCGCTGCCGGAAGGGACGTCCGCTCGAGCGCCTCGCCCAGTCGGCGCTCGACCTCGTCGATCTCCTCGATCGCCTCGTCGAGGGTCCGCTCGCCGGTACGGATCGCCATCACGCGCGACCGCTCCGGCTCGGACATCGGGAGCGTGACCCGGCCGGTCTCGAGCAGCTCGAGGCCCTGGTAGCCGAGGCGCGCGGCATGCATCGCGTACTTCGTGTCGTAGCCGTGCGCCTCGACGAGCTCGGGCCGGTTCACGCGTTTCTGGCCGCGCACGCCGAGCAGGCGCTCCTTCTGGCCGTGGAGATAGCCGAGGTACCCGCGTCCCGCTCGCTGCGAGAGGATCGCCGGGGCGAGCGATCGCAGCTCGTCGCCGAGGATCGTCTTCGTCTCGATGAGCTCCTCCGGCACGAACAGGAGCAGAAGGATCGTCGGATGTCCCTTGAGCGCGAGCCGCATGTACTTGCGCAGGCTGTACGCGACGAGGTCGAGGTCGCCCGGGCCGGATCGGACACCCTCCGGCTGCGTCCGCTCGACGTAGTGCTCGAACCCGTAGAGGCCTCCCTTGATCCCGCGTGCGCGGGCGAGTCCGAGCAGGTACTCGGGCGGCTCGACGAACACGGCCATCTCGTCGCGGTCGTCCTGGCCGCCGTGATGGAGGCCGTGCACGGTCGACCCAACCGTCGCCCGGAGGATCGTGCCTCGCTCGACCAGCTCTGCGGAATCCATTTCGCTCCTCTCGACGTTCATCAGGGACTCTGGCGCACCGCCTGGACGACTTCGGCGGTGCGCCTTCGGACCCGGGGCCGCGATGGGGCGCGACGGGAAGGTGCGGATGGAGGGAGTCGAACCCCCACGGCCGAAGGCCGCCGGTTTCTGAGACCGGTGCGTCTGCCAGGTTTCGCCACATCCGCCTGCGGCTCGGCGCGGGCACCCCCCGCGCCC
>Ga0207688_10002215_pt1 | contig 10466 bp, 10 predicted proteins | sample KBSMiscanthusM4_FD_184296 | JGI IMG/M metagenome (GOLD analysis project Ga0207688, IMG submission 184296) | Miscanthus rhizosphere microbial communities from Kellogg Biological Station, Michigan, USA - M4 (SPAdes) (version 2) | ecosystem: Host-associated > Plants > Roots > Rhizosphere ...
CTTCAATGTGAATCTGGCTTCGACCGATCTTGATCTCGCCCAGGCTATCGCCAGGACCGTTCGCCAATCGAACGGGGGCCTACGCCATCTCAAAGCCATCGGTGTGGAGTTGGCCAGCCGCGGGTTGGTCCAGGTGGCGATGAACCTGACGGATTATGAAGCTACGCCGCTTCACGTGGCGTTCGAGGCCGTCGAAGTTGAGGCCGTCCGACAGGGTGTAGCCATTGCGGGCACGGAAATCGTGGGACTCGTGCCGCAGGCAGCCATCACCGAAGCAGCGAAGGATGCACTTCGTCTCGACCGCTTGGACCTACGACAGGTTCTTGAACTCAGGATCGATGCCACCCTGAGCGACACCGCCAAGCCGGAGAGCAAACCACGCCCAACTGAAGCGCTATTCCGATCCTCCATCCAGGAGGTCCTCGAAGCCGTGGCGGCGCCAACCGCCGTGCCAGCTGGGGCTGCCGTTGCCGCATTGACGGGTGCGTTGGCCTCGTCGCTGGGAGTCATGGCTGCCAGAGTCAGCCGGCAGCCGGCGGTGGAACATCGTCTTAACGAGATTGCAGTGCGGCTGAGCCATTTACTCGAGGCAGATGGTAAGGCCTACAATACATTTATCGCAGCGACACGATTGCCTGAACCCGATCATGGACGTCCCGTGGCAGTCTCTTCCGCGCTCCATGTAGCCACCGAGATCCCCCTCGAAATGGCCGAGCAATCGGCGGAAGCTGCCACCCTGTTGACGGCCTGTTCCCAGAGGGTGAAATCCAGATTGCGATCGGACGTGCAAGTCGGGCTGATGCTCGCGATTGCTGCAGCCGAAGCGAGTCTACATACCGCCATGGAAAATATGAAAGTGCAGCCAAATCAGCAACTTAGAGAGGCGCTGATGAAGCGCGTGCACGAAGTGTCGGAGAATCTTGAGGAACTGAAGGTGCTATGTTACACTCCGCCCCCTGGTCGTTTAGGAAAAAATTCCTTACAGGCATCGCCTGGGAAAGTGCAGACGAGAGACGAATGGAAATCAAAGTCTTCAACAACAATGTCGAGAAAGCGCTCAAAGTCGCGAAGAAAAAGCTTGCGGGGGAAGGGCTCTTCCGGGAACTGAAGCGGCGGCGGTATTATGAAAAGCCCAGTGTCCGCAAGAAAGCCAAACAGCGGGAGGCCCAACGTCGCCGTCAGAAGTGGTTGTCGAAGCGCCGGCCGGAATAGACCCTTCGTTCATCCGCATCACCATCCTCCACCGTCGGTTTCACCGGTTTCGTGGTCATGCGTGAGGATCAGATCCATGCAGCGATCAAGATCCTCAGGCGGGAGATCCGCCAATGGCAGGAACCGGTCGTCGGTGTCGTCGCCAGGGAATCGGCTCGAGACCCCTTCCGCATTCTGATTTCCTGCCTACTCAGCCTGCGAACGAAGGACAAAACAACCAGTGAGGCCAGCGCGCGTCTGTTTGCCCTGGCGCATACGCCGGCCGCACTACTGAAGCTGTCACAGCGCAGTATCGAACGGGCAATCTATCCCGTAGGTTTCTACCGGACGAAAGCCAAAGCCATCCATGCCATTTGCCGTCGGCTGCTCGAGGTATATGAAGGCAAGGTGCCGCAGTCGATCGACGAGTTGATGACCCTCGCAGGCGTCGGCCGAAAGACAGCCAATCTGGTGGTAACGGTCGGCTACCAAAAACCGGGGATCTGCGTGGATATCCATGTTCACCGAATCAGCAATCGTTGGGGATATGTGAAGACGAAGACGCCGGAAGAGACCGAACAAGCGCTCCGCGCCAGACTTCCAAAGCGCTATTGGATCACCTTCAACGATTTGCTTGTGCCCTACGGCCAGAATCTTTGCCAACCGGTTTCCCCATTCTGCAGCCGCTGTAAGCTCATCGACATGTGCGATCGGGTGGGAGTCGTCCGGTCTCGTTAGGGACGACCAACGGCGGTGATCGGCTCAGATGAACAGCGTCGTTTCGGCGTTGGCCGTCAGAGAAATGATGGCGGGCAATCCTAAGACTTCGTCGACCTGCTTGGAGACGGCCTCTCCGTCGACGCCCATATATTCCAGCCCAGCGCTGCAGGCGATGACGCGGATGTTCCCGACCAGTTTCGCCTCGGCGAGCATTTCGGAGATCTTCGGCACCTTCTTTTCTTTGAGCAAACGTGCGACCTCCTCGCTCGAGGCGGCATATTCCGGGGGAAAGTCGATCTGGTCGATTTTCCCTTCTGCCAGTTTCTTGATCGTCCAGAACAGCAGGATGACGATGACGTCCTTGCCCATGGCGGCTGCCGTCAGACCCAGCGTGGCCACCTGATGGAGCTTGTCATATGTGCCATTGTGGGCGAAGAGGACGAACTTCGGTTTCGGCTGGCTCATGCTACGGCTTCGGGACTCGGGCCTTGACACTGTTGATGTAATCGTTGATGGCCGCGTCGACCTCAATCGGGGCCAGCGGGCGATCGTGCGTTTCGCTTTCGTCGAGGACATATTGGTCGCGGTCCTTTTCTTGACGGACGATCACCGTATTTTCCGGTGTGACCTCGACGAGCATGAACCACTCCCGCGCCCCCTGTGTGATCACGACCTCCTTGCCCAGTCCCTTCTTGCTGACGGCAATCTGCAGCTCGTCGGCCGCAGCGATGACCGGCATCGGGGTACTCCAGGATGCTAGAGTGAGGGGCAGGAACAGCCACAGACAGAGACAGACCAGCGTCACGCGCATGAGCGGATTATAGCCGCCGGCAGAAGCGCAGTAAACCAGGCCTTGCTGCCCGTTCGTTATCTTGAGTGACCATGGGTCGCGTGTTAGGATCCTCTCCCCATGGACGGGCTGCTTACGACGGTTCAGCAATATGTTTCCACTGAAACGCTAATCTGGCTGACGGCGCTGTCGTTCGTCTTTTTTATCGGCACGCTCATTGCCATTCCGTTTATCCTGGTCAGGCTTTCGGCCGATTATTTTGACGTCCGTGTGCCTCGCCCCTGGATGCAACATCACCATCCGGTTCTCCGTATCGTCGGCCACATCGTGAAGAATGTGCTCGGGACGGTGTTTCTTTTTGCCGGGTTCCTCATGCTCTTTCTGCCTGGTCAGGGCGTGCTGACTATGGTCATCGGGATTTCGATGCTGGATTTCCCCGGAAAGCGGAAAATCGAGGCGAAGCTCATCGGCCAGCCCACCGTCCTGAGCGTGATCAACAGCTTGCGGAAAAGGCGCGGGAAACCTCCGCTTGTGCTTGCGCCCGACCATGATCCCGAGCCAGCCCTCAGAGTCGAACCCTAACGACCTGCATAGAATCTGAATGCTGCCACAACCTATTGTCTCCAGCCGGCCGACGGTGTACTTGATCGACGGAAGTGCCTATATCTATCGAGCGTTCTTTGCCTTGCCCGCGCTGAATAATTCCAAGGGCCTGCAGACCAACGCCGTCTATGGCTTCACGACCATCTTGTTAAAAATCATCCGAGAGCACCAACCTCACGGCCTGGCAGTGGTCTTTGACGAGGCAGGGCCGACGCTGAGGCACGAAGCCTACCAGGCTTACAAGGCTCAACGTCCGCCCATGCCCGACGGCATGAGCGCACAAATCCCCTTCATCCATCGCGTCGTCGAGGCCCTGAACATCCCCGTGGTCAGGCAAGCTGGGTACGAAGCCGACGACTTGATCGGCACTTTGGCCGTCCAGGCGGAACGGGCTGGGTACGATGTCGTGATTGTCACCAGCGACAAGGACATGTTCCAACTCTTGACCCCGCACGTTCGCATCTACGATCCGGTGAAGAGTAAATGGGTCGGCGAAGCGGAATGCCGCGAGCGCTTCGGCGTCGAGCCGGCCCGCGTTGTGGAAGTGATGGGCTTGATGGGGGACAGCACCGACAATATCCCCGGCGTGAGAGGCATCGGCGAAAAAACGGCGACGAAGCTCATCGCCCAATTTGGCACCATCGAGGAACTCCTGCGCCGTGTCGAAGAAGTCACGCCCTCCCGTGTCAAGACCTATTTGGTCGAACAAGCGGAGAACGCTCGCCTGAGCCGAAGGCTTGCCACGATCGAGACGCGCGCGCCGGTCGAGTTTCATCCCGAACAGTATCAACTCAAACCGGCAGATCAAGAACGGTTTGCCGATCTGTTGCGTGAGCTCGAATTTACCACCCTGCTCAAGAACCTCCAGGCTTCGGCGAAGCCGCCGGAAGCCAGACGGCTGGATGCCACCATCGTCATCGAGGATGAGGCCTCAGCCCTGCGCTTCGTCAGCGCCTTGCCGCAGAATGCGCCTCTTGGCATCCAATGCCTGCTGGGAGGCGGGGCAGGACTTCAAACACAACTGCTCGGCCTTGCGCTCTCAGACGGCGTGAACACGGTATTTGTTCCGTTCGACCCCCAGGCCGTCATGCCCTCGATTACGGCGTTGCTTCATGACGCCCTGCGCCCAAAGGTCGTTCACGATCTCAAAAGCACCCTGCTCTCGCTTCAGCAGGCCGGCCTTGTGCTGCGCGGTCCTTGCATCGACACGATGATCGCCGACTATCTTTTGAACCCGAACCGCCGTGACCATCAGCTTGAGACGATTGCCTTGGAGGTCCAGGGAGTACGGCTCCAGCGTGGGCAGACGGCGGCTCCGCAGTCACTGTTCGAAATCGATACCGGCTCACGGGAAGATGCCGCAGAAGGGGCCGTCGCTTTGGCCAGCCTTGGCCCCGCGATGAGCCAACGCCTGTCGGAACAGGGGAGCCTGACGCTGTTCAATGAGGTGGAAATACCGCTTGTGCCGGTCTTGGTTGAGATCGAGCGGAATGGGTTCCTCTTGGACGTCGATCGGCTGCACGCTCTGGGGAAGGAACTGGAACGTGAGATGGACCGCACCATGGAAAGAATTGCCGGATTGGCCGGAGGCGAGTTCAACATCAATTCACCGAGACAGCTCGCGGCCGTCCTGTTTGAAAAGCTCGGTCTGAAGCCATTGCGCAAGACAAAAACAGGCTATTCAACGGACGAAGAGACCCTTACACAGCTCGCTGCCCAGCATGAGCTGCCGACGCACATCCTGAATTGCCGAAGCCTCAGCAAGCTGAAGTCCACATACGTCGATGCACTGCCCCTCCTGATCAATCCACAGACCAGGCGGCTCCATACCTCGCTGAATCAGACCGTTGCTGCCACAGGACGGCTCTCGTCCACGGAGCCGAATCTGCAAAATATTCCTGTTAAGGGTGATTACGGGCTCCGCATCCGGGAAGCCTTCGTCGCTCCCGAGGGCCATAAGTTACTGTGTGCCGACTATAGCCAGATCGAGCCCAGGATTCTCGCGCACTTGTCCCAGGATCCGCGACTGCTGGCCGTGTTCTCGAACAGCGAGGATATTCACATGGCGACGGCCATGGAAATTTTCAGCCTGCCAGCCGATCAGATCACGAAGGATATGCGCCGCGCGGCCAAGACCGTCGTCTTCGGCATCGTCTACGGGATCAGCCCCTTCGGCTTATCCCAGAACATCGGCGTTCCCCACGGTGAAGCCAAAAAATACATCGAGACGTTCTTCGAACGGTTTCCGGCGGTGCGGGCGCTCATGGACCGCAATATCGCCGAAGGAAAAGCCAAGGGATATACGACGACGATCCTAGGCCGCCGCCGTCCGATTCCGGAATTGCAAAGCGGAGATCCGGTCCAGCGCAGTTTCGGCGAGCGCATGGCCGTGAACAGTCCCATCCAGGGCTCGGCGGCAGATCTGATCAAGGTAGCCATGATCAATGTCCACAACGTTCTGCAGCAAGCACTGCCTCATGTGAAGATGATCCTTCAAGTACATGACGAATTGATCTTCGAAGTGGCTGAGGAAGAGTTGGAGGCCGCCACACGGCTCGTACAAGATGAAATGGAAGGAGTGGGCAAGCAGTTGGGATTGTCAGTACCGCTCAAAGTTGACGTGGGTGTGGGCAACAATTGGCGAGCGGCGCATCCTTGACGGGATTGGGAGTGCCGATCGAGTGGGAACCGCCCCGTGCGGCTCGATGGCATGGGGCATAACGTCGATAGGAGGGGGTATGAACCAGGGACGCGTCATGATGATTTCTATGGGAATCAGCGTGCTGGTGCCGACTTGCATCTTATGGCTCTTGAATCCCGTGGCTCCCAAAGCGCAGGAGCCCAAACGGTTTGAGTACCGGATCGTGGAAGTGTTGCCTGATACCATGACCATGCAGACCAAATTAAACGAGTTCGGCATGAGTGGCTGGGAACTGGTTGCCGTCTCCATGGGCAACATGACAGAACCGAGGTTGATCTTTAAGAAATAATTATTTCCCCGCGCGACCATGTCGGAACGAGGCATGAACGACAAGAGTCAACCCATCGGAGACGTCTGTGGTTCGCCAGGAGCGATGGGAGTCGGAAGAAGAAGTTTTCTAGTCTCGGCGCTGGCAACCGGATTTTCGCTGGCCGTCCGGCCAACCTGGTCGGCGACGATCGTCACTGATCCCACAGGGCTCACGGCAGGTGAGATTCGGATTCCCACCGACGCGGGTGAAATCCCAGGGTATCGAGCCATGCCGTCGGAAGGGCGGGCGTTTCCGGCAGTGCTGGTTGTTCAAGAAATTTTCGGCGTTCACGAGCATATCAAGGATGTCTGCCGCCGATTGGCCAAGTCGGGCTATTTGGCTGTGGCTCCTGAGCTGTATGCGCGGCAGGGTGACGTTTCACGCTTGAGCGAGATCGACGAGATCCGCAAGATCGTGGCGAACGTGCCGGATGCGCAGGTAATGACGGATTTGGATGCCACCGTGGAATGGATCAAGGCTTCGGGGAACGGAAACGTCAAGAAGCTCGGGGTCACCGGATTCTGTTGGGGTGGACGGATGGTCTGGTTGTACGCTGCGCACAGTGTCCAGGTGAAGGCCGGCGTGGCGTGGTATGGACGACTCGTCGGTAAGGCGACCGATTTGCAACCGGCGCATCCGTTGGACATGGCAGCAAATCTGAAGGTTCCGGTTCTCGGTCTGTACGGCGGAAGCGATCAAGGGATTCCGCTGGAGACCGTGGAACAAATGAAGCAGGCCCTGAGGGCTGCCGACAGCGCTTCGATGATCATCGTCTACCCAGACACGCCGCACGCCTTCTATGCGGACTATCGGGCGAGCTATCGCAAGGAAGCGGCTGAAGACGGCTGGAGCCGTTTGCTTGCATGGTTCAAGGAACATGGGGTTGCCTAATCCCGCTGCCTACTAGCCCGCCTCCTCCCTATAACGCCGTTCAAACCTGTGCCGCTCGTTGGTCTCCGCCTGCAGTCTCTCCGTCCCGGCCGCGCGTTGACGCGGAGTTAGGAGTGGCACTGCTTTTGCGGAGACCACCCGAGTTTCACCTGACGAAAAGATTGGGATTTATCCACCTGAGAAAGGGATACCGCCATGATCCATACCCTGGAACTCGATAAGCAGACCGCCTCCTTTGTTCGGCAGCTTGAAGAACAAAGGCGGATTGAAAAAAATCTGATGGTGGAACGGGTGCGGGGCACCAAGGAGGGTTTGGAATCGGTCTTCCACGACATCCGAGAACGAGTGGAGGCGCTCGAGCGCATGACCAGCTCGGTCAGTACGAGCTATATCGCACCGATCGGCTGGAGTCAGCTGATCTTCGCCGGCACCGACGGCCACTCGAACACGATCATGTCTGGAGACCGCGACGATACCCTCTGCAAACATGACCGGGTTCGCTATCTCGAGGACGCAAGCTACCTGCGCTTAAGCGCCAATCCCCATTATGTCGAACGCGTGCTTCCCAATAAGTCGGCTCATGCCAGGGCGGCGGCGAATCCTTCCACCTGGGACAATCTCGGTTACGTCCATGTCGGCTATTCAACCAGCCTCGCCCTTCCTGCGTCACTGGAACCGACGACGGTGTCGATCCTGTCACGGCTGAATACGCTCTTCAATTGGGTGGAGGTTAACGCCGTCGCCGAGGACTGGCATGCGCATGTCGCCGCGATTGCCCGCCTGTGGGTTGCCTATGACGGTGAGTTTCGCCAAACGCCGCCGGCGCAGTTTGTGAATCTTCTGGCGACGCCGAAGGAGGTGAAGACCCATCAACACATGGAGTCATTGGCCCCCAGCGCCGCCTTAGCCATGCAGCTCGACGTGTCGCCGGGCAGCGGGACGACGCTCACCATGTATGAATCCATTGAACTGGTCGCGACGACACCGAACGGCCATGCCTACATCGACGGAGTGTTTGCCTGGGAACCTCTCGCAGTGCAAGTACGGGAGGGGTGAGTCGGCAGGCACTCGAGGAATGTTAGGAAGAGTAGAACGTGCCGACAATCTGCGTCGTATTGAACAACATGGCGTTTCTTCTCGTGTAAACGGCGTGGCCATAGTAGTGGTCACGCGGGTTGGTTGAGCCGGTGGAATCCTTGTAATCGACCAGCAGACAGAGTCCTTCGCTTGGAAAGCGCACCGCTCGTCTTGAGCACTCCAGCCAACGCTCGAACCCGTCGAACGGTTCGACCAGCTCCCAGATCGCCTTGTTCGCGGCGTGTGCCTCTTCAGTCAGCGGGACGGCGTCACTGCCGGCCACAGCGAGTTCCTGCACATAGTCGCCGCCCCAGGCGATCGGCATTTCCATCGTGATCTGTGGCAACTCCATCTTCGCAAGCCATGTCTTGCTGTCCGTCCGGAGGCTTCGGTGGTTCACCACATGAAGCATCTTTCCAATGCCTGAGGGATCCCACCCATAACGCACGGGCTGTCCGAGCGTGACGATGTCCAATGCCACACCGTTCAATACGTTTCCAGCGGCCAATAGCGAATCCAGCCGTTGGACGGTTGAGGCAAGTTCCGCTCGACCGCTCTGCTCCGCATAGGAGGTCAAAATGGTGAAAAGCTTCGCTCTGCCTGTGATCGGGCTGGGGCACAATAGATTCGATACGAGAGACAGTACGAGTCCAGCTTGACCGTGCGCTTGTACCAGAATGCGATCGCCCGATGCGAGGCGCTGGGCCTCACAATGCGACCTGAGTTCGTTCAAAAGTCGCACGGCAGCGACTGCCCGTCCGAGGTGATGGTGTTCGGAAGACCACAGCCTTCGCAGGCAGGTAATGGGCTTTGTCGATGATGTGTTCATCGCCCGTTGAGTCAGATCCACTGCGGCCTGTGTGAAATTTCCAGCGTCACCGATCTGTTCGTCGAGTAATTTCTTCGTTGCCTCGTCGTCATTCAGCGGGGGCATCATTCCGCCGGGAAGTAGTGGAATGCCGTTGCTCTCTTGCCGCATGGCGGCCAGCAACGCGTCGAGCCCAGATACTCCGCGGGAGTAGCCACGCTTGAGTCCGCCGGCTTCGTCCAGCCGCTGGGCACCGAAGACATCGGTGCCGTGAAGTGCACCATGAAGAAAGAGGATTGTCCGAACGCCAGCGTGCGAGAGGGCGCGACCATGACCTGCCATCGCCTCAAGCCACTCGGGTGAATCGGGAGGCGCGCCGACGGTCAACTCGGTGACGGCTAGTCGCTCGCCGGGGTTTTTCCGCGAGAGTTCGTCATGCTGGAAATTGTTTTCAACAGGCATGGCAAATGGTCATAACCGATCTTGAGGGGGCACTGCAACGAAAGGAGTTAGCGCATGACGGGAGCCAAAGGCTGAGGATCGTTCGGAGGAGGCGACGGTTGAAGCTTGTTTTTCGGCATCACGGCTGTGGCCGTACAGATGTTCTTCTCCTCATCGGTGTGATGATCGATGATTTTTACGCCTTGCAGATATTCCTGGACGATTTCCTCACGAGTCAGTTCGATGTCTTGGTCCGCAGCTTTCCCTGACCTCTCCCGAATGCGATCCACCATGTGCTCTTTCACGAAAATGCGGATTTGTTTAGCGAGATCCGTGCGGGCCGACAGTTCGGACACACGTTGGCAGACGATTGAACCTTTCGTCAGATCGCCTTGACCGATGCCGATCACATACTGATCTGGAGAATAACCACGGTGGCTCTGGCCGTCGCGGGGAGAGCCCTCGCTTGCCGTCGTCAGACCGCTACGATCATTCCATTGTGTCAATTGGTCATACGATTGCTCTGCATGGTTTCGAACCGCGTCCGGATCGGAGGCCAGAGTTGCCCCGACACACCATGCCGGAGAGGTGCCGACCGTCAGAACCACGAGTATCCGCTGTAAGCGACTCACCGCCACTTATCGTCCTCTCCCGCCCCCGTGACCGCCGCCTCGCCCATGTCCACCATAGCCGCCACGTCCGGCGCCGGACTGTCCTCCAAAGAAGCCGCGAGGCGCCAGATGATGCGACCCACGTGGGAGGAACGATGGAGGATGCTGATGCATGGTCGGCGGAAGGCGGCCTGTGGCCGGCGACTGACCTCGTGGCGCGGTGTTGGCGGGCGGCTGCAAAAATTGCTGCAGTGACCGGCCGGAGCGCGAGCCGGGAGACGTCGCTTGCGGTCCTGCGGAGGGAGCACTGGCAACTGGCGGCT
>Ga0207688_10002217_pt1 | contig 10462 bp, 6 predicted proteins | sample KBSMiscanthusM4_FD_184296 | JGI IMG/M metagenome (GOLD analysis project Ga0207688, IMG submission 184296) | Miscanthus rhizosphere microbial communities from Kellogg Biological Station, Michigan, USA - M4 (SPAdes) (version 2) | ecosystem: Host-associated > Plants > Roots > Rhizosphere ...
TGAAAATTGTAATGGAAGCCACACATTACCCTTTACAAAAGTTGCTGGCCAACTCGCTCGACATTGCAATTACAAGTGATCCTGTCAAAGACAATAAGATTAAATATTTGCAACTCTTCCAGGATGAAATGGTGATGGTCGTTTCGCGTACCCATCCATGGGGAGATAAAAAGTTCGTTGTTGCCGAAGATTTTGTCAATGAACACTTACTTATTCATTCTTTTCCGCTGGAAACCGTTACGGTTCATCAATTTCTCCTGGCGCCGGCAAATATCAGCCCCAAAAAAATAACAGCATTACCGCTTACAGAGGCATCCATTGAAATGGTAAAAGCCAATATGGGTGTAATGTCGATGGCTAAATGGGCTTTGCAGCCTTACCTGAAAAATAATGATATCAAAGCAGTCAAAATAGGAAAGAACGGCCTAAAAAGAAAACATTATGTAGCTGTTATGAACAATAAAACGTATCCTGATTATTTCAATCATTTCATAGAATTTTTACAAACAGAAATAAACCTGCAATGGAATATTCAATAAGAAGGTGTGAGGAAAGAGATTTAACAAGGTTGGTAGAATTGTGCGGGAAACATGCGGAATTTGAAAAAGCAAATTATAATTCAACCGGTAAAAAACAATTATTGAAAAGTGCAATTCTTGCGGACATGCCAAAACTATTTTGCTATGTTATTGAAATTAATGACAAGCCGGAAGGTTATTTTTCGTACACTTTTGATTTTTCCACCTGGGATGCTAAACCATTTCTTTATTTAGACTGTTTATACATCGAGCCCGATTTCAGAGGATTTGGAATTGGTGAAAAAGTTTTTGAACATTTAAGAGCAATTGCCAAAGAAAATGAATGCATAAACATTCAGTGGCAAACACCCGATTTTAATGAAAGGGCTATTAAGTTTTATAACCGTATGGGTGGAACCGGAATGAATAAAGTGAGATTTTTTATAGACATGCAATAACATGATGACGATATCAGCCGATGATCCGATTACAAGCCTGATTGATTTTTTTACCGTATAAATCCTGTTGACTAACTCTGCAACCTACACGTAGGTATCGCCAATATTCCGCTTCACTTCCGCGAGGTATTCTTTAATATCCTGTTCATTTTCTTTTTTGCAGATCAGTAAAACATCTTTTGTATCAACAACGATGAAATCATCGAGTCCCTGCAATACCACCAACTTATTATCCGGCACATGTACCATACATTTTGTAGCATCCATCACCATCACTTTTTTACCGGCTACGGCATTTCCCAAATAATCTTTGTTCATACTTTCCCAGGCACTGTTCCACGTACCAAGATCGCTCCAACCGAAAGAAGCAGGAATTACGTATACATTATCTGCTTTTTCCAATACACCAAAATCTATAGAAATATTGGTGCATTGCGGATAGACCTGTTCAATTGCTGCAACTTCACGTTCTGTATTGAAATTGTCGCGTTCAGCTGCAAATACATCATATATTTCGGGCAGATGTTTTTCAAAAGCCGTTAATATATTTTTTGTTTTCCAGAAAAATATACCTGCATTCCATAGAAAATCTCCACTGGCAATAAATGTTTTTGCAAGGTCCCTGTTTGGCTTCTCCGTAAATGTTTTTACTTTAAAAACATCCTCTGCCGCCTGCAGGCTGTCGTGCTGAATATAACCGTAACCTGTGTTCGGATACGTAGGTTTTATGCCGAGTGTTACCAATGCATTGATATGACTTACAAAATTGAGTGCCTTATCTGCAGCCTTCACAAACTCATCAGGCTCCAGTATAAGATGATCTGCAGGAGCGATGATAAGGTTTGACTCGGGATCTTTTTGAAATAATTTGAACGAAACATAAGCGATACAGGGAGCAGTATTTTTCCGTGACGGTTCGCTTAAAATATTTTCTTCATTAAGTTGCGGTAATTGTTTTTTTACAATTGACGTATACTCCTGTGACGTGACAATAAAAATATTTTCAGGAGGAACTATTTTACAATACCTGTCAAATGTCTGTTGAATCAACGTGCGGCCGGTATGAAGAATATCCAGGAATTGTTTTGGATACGAGGTACGGCTCATTGGCCAGAATCTGCTGCCGATGCCACCGGCCATTATTGCTACATAATTATGATTATTCATTGCCTGTTTTCCCAAGGAATATTTGATTGATCAAATTAATCCTTCTTTTATTAAATCCTGCAAATGTATTATTCCTTTGTATTTTCCTTCGTCGCAAACTATTAATTGCGTTATTTCATGTTTACGCATCAGGTCGAGCGCATCTACGGCTAATGCATCGGGCTGTATCTGCTTTGGATCTGATGTCATGATATCTGCCGCAATTACAGTTTCGATCGGCCTGTTCTTTTCAAGCATCCGGCGTAAATCCCCGTCGGTGATAATGCCCAACAATGTATCTGAATGATCTACTACCGCCGTAACGCCAAGCCTTTTTTTTGTCATCTCTACAATTACTTCTTTCAGATTTTGTAAAGGAAGAACTTTTGGTTTTTCATTTATACTATACAGGTCAGCAACCCGTAAATATAACTTTTTACCCAACGTTCCACCCGGATGAAATTTTGCAAAATCATCCGATCCAAAACCTTTCAACTCCATCAATACAACCGCAATTGCATCACCCATTACCAACTGTGCTGTTGTGCTCGAGGTAGGCGCCAGGTTATTCGGACATGCCTCCTGGTCTACCGTTGTATTTAAAATAATATCAGCGTGCGTAGCAAGGTAAGAGTCTTCATTACCCACCATTCCGATCAATATATTGCCAAAATTTTTTATTAAGGGTACCAGCACTTTTATTTCAGGACTATTGCCGCTTTTACTGATAATAAGAGCAATGTCATCCTGCTGCATCATACCTATGTCGCCATGAATGGCGTCTGCGGCATGCAGAAAAATGGCAGGCGTACCTGTGGAATTAAACGTAGCAACAATCTTTTGAGCAATCACAGCGCTTTTACCAATACCACTCAGCACAATACGGCCGCTGCAATTTTTTATTGCGTTAACCGCTTTCTCAAAATCATCATTGATAAAAGCAGACAGGCCCGAAACGGCCTGTGCCTCAAGCTCAATGGTGCGGATAGCTGTTTGCCGGATAATCTGCTGCATGTAAAAACGGCAAAATTATAGGTTTTAAAAGGTATTCCTGCTTTAGCAAATGATATACCATAATATTTAACCTTTATAGTTTCTCAGAAAGCCAATTGGGTTGTAAATTCGCGGTCCTTGTCATTTGGTCAGCAACCTTTTAATCTGTCTTATTAAAATTGACGAAATCAAGCTTGCCTTTATAAATTTTTTTCAATTAAAAGGTTATTAAGATTGCCTATACAGGGTCATTTAATTAATAAGGGAATACCACTAAGTATCAAAAATGGCCGGTTTCGTACCGTAAAAATTGATTATCTTAAAGATTCCCTTTGAAAGAAGAGAAGGAAAATTTTGAGTAATGGCGACATCAACAGCAAAGAAGCCTGCAGGTAGAAAAGCTTCAAAAACAAACGAACAACCAAAAACAGGAACCGATTCCAATCCGTTCGATCTTCACAAAGCACTGAACGAACATTTTGGTTTTGACAAATTTAAAGACAACCAGGAAAAAATAATTGAATCGGTACTGGCGGGTCGAGACACATTTGTGATCATGCCCACCGGCGGGGGTAAAAGCCTATGCTACCAGCTGCCGGCTCTCGTAAGCGAGGGCGTAGCTATTATTGTGAGCCCGCTCATCGCTTTAATGAAAAACCAGGTGGACCTGGTGCGTAGTTACAGCAGCAAAGACGATGTAGCGCATTTTTTAAACTCAACACTTACTAAAAAGGAAATTGCTGAAGTGCACGACGACCTGCTCACGGGCCGCACAAAAATGCTTTATGTAGCACCGGAAACGCTGACCAAGCAGGAAAATCTAGAATTTTTCAGCGATTTGAAGATTTCTTTTTTTGCAGTGGATGAGGCACACTGTATATCAGAATGGGGACATGACTTCCGGCCGGAATACCGCCGGTTGCGGGAGATGATGACCCAGATAAACCCGGATCTGCCGGTGATAGCACTAACGGCTACGGCCACCCCAAAAGTGCAAAGCGACATCATTAAGAACCTCGACCTCCGTGATCCGCATATTTATACGTCTTCGTTTAACAGGCCGAATCTTTATTATGAAATTCAACCGAAGGTCAAGAAAGAACAAACGCTGAAAAGCATTGTAAAATTTATCAGCCAGAATAAAGGAAAAAGCGGGATCATTTATACCACCAACCGGAAAACAACAGAAGAACTGGCAGAGCTTTTACAAAAAAATGATGTGAAGGCTGTTGCTTATCATGCTGGTATTGACAGCAAAATAAGAACAGAAAGGCAGGATCAGTTTCTCAATGAAGATGTACAGGTAATTGTAGCAACAATAGCGTTTGGAATGGGTATTGATAAACCGGATATCCGGTTTGTGATCCATTATAATATACCCAAGTCAATTGAAAATTATTACCAGGAAACCGGACGCGCCGGCCGGGATGGGTTAGAAGGAAAATGTATCCTGTATTATTCACATAAAGATGTTTCGAAACTCGAGCACCTGATGCGTGATAAACCGCTAAGTGAACGTGAAGTGGGAGCGCAGCTGATCAATGAAACGGTTGCCTATGCAGAAAGTGGCGTTTGCCGACGCAAAAGCCTCATGAGTTATTTCGGTGAAGAATATAAACAGGAGAATTGTGATAATTGCGATAATTGTAAACATCCGAAAGAAAAGATAGAAGTAAAAGATGAGGCGGTAAAGGTGTTGAAAACGATCAGGTCATTGGATGAGCGTTTTGCTGCAGACTATACGATGAACATTATTACCGGCAAATTAACGCCGCAGATACAGATGTTCCGGCATGAGGGCATTGATGCGTTTGCATGTGGGAATGATCAGCCTGCTCATTTCTGGAATTCTATTATTCGTCAAATGTTACTGGAGGGAATACTTAGCAAAGACATTGTAGAATATGGGGTATTAAAGATTACAAAAGCAGGTGAGGCGTTTCTTAAAAAGCCAAAATCATTCAAGATCGTTTTGAATAACCTGTTTGAAGAAGCGAATGAAGATGATGAAGAAGGAAGCGAAGCGGCGACGGGTGCGGCAGCAGATGAAAAGTTATTCGAGATGCTGAAAGAGCTTCGTCAGAAAGAAGCAAAGAAAAAAGGGTTACCACCTTTTGTTATTTTTCTTGAAACATCTTTGCAGGATATGGCTACACTCTATCCTGTTACTGTAGCCGATCTTGAAAAATGCCAGGGCGTAAGTAAAGGCAAGGCGCTTCGCTATGGTAAACCGTTTGTGGAAATGGTTGCTTCATACGTGGAGGAAAATAATATCGAACGGCCGGATGATTTTGTGATGAAATCGGTAGTGAATAAAAGCGGCAATAAAGTATTTATCATTCAGCAGACAGATAAGAAAATGCCGTTGGAAACAATCGCAAAAAATAAAGGATGGCGATTGGATGAGATGCTGGAAGAAATGGAAACCATTGCCGCAAGTGGAACAAAGCTTAATCTCGATTATGCGATAGATGAAATGATTGATGAAGATGACCAGGATGAGATCATGGAATACTTCAAAGGCTGTGAAACGTCTTCGCTGCAGGTGGCCCAGGAAGAACTTGCTGAATACAATTTTACCTGGGAGCAACTGAAGATCATGCGCATCAAATTTTTGGCCCAATACGGCATGTAAATAACAAAGCAAAGATTTGGGTATAAGATTTCTGATTTTAGAGCGATAGCCCTATTTTTGCAACCCGTTTAAAAGGATGGTGCGGTAGCTCAGTCGGTAGAGCAAAGGACTGAAAATCCTTGTGTCGGCGGTTCGATCCCGCCCCACACCACGTAAGACTTTATAAATGCATTGTAATTCAATTTATTACAGTGCATTTTTATTTGTTAGCTATTCGGTGTAAGGTCTTTGGCAGTTCATTCAATAATCCATGCCTGGAGTTGTAATTGAATAAGAATTAGTTCATCCAGCGTTTTTTAAAGAAAATGGCGATAAATCCATTTCACATTGCTAAAACAACCCTCGCAACAATGTAAATCCTTCATCCAATTTTGTAGATGTCTTTAACTTGCTTTGTTATGGTCCGGTTAACCTTGAATAGTTCATCGTTTATTCCCGATGGGCAGAGTTATAGTCGTCTGCTTGAGTCATTCACTTTTCAAATCTCTCCAATGCCATGAATGTGTTTTACTGAAAATATAATTGAGGTCATTAATAGGTTGGTTGACCTACCTGCTTTATTGTATAAAACAAAATATTCAATGATGCAATCTAATTCTTCAGCGGTGGCCGATGTATAAGGATTTGACAAAAAATTATTCCAATACAATCGAAGAACTCTATAGAGAAGATTTGTACAATCAAATAAGCACAATAGAAATTTCGACGCTGATTAATTTCAACAGGGAATTGTTGATTGCCTGCAATTCGTTTGTATTCTCCGCAAAGTATTATTTACTGGATAGTGATCAATCTGCGTCCTTTGATGAGTTGCCCGGGTTTAAACGATAGCTACCTGTCCACGGAGAGGTTTGCCAAAATATCCAGGTGAAATGATGTTTTGTCTAATTAAAAGGCGTAAATATGCAATATATAGACCGACTTTCTGATACTCTATCTCTCACTCTGTTTCCCTGTTTGAATTTGTTACAAATCCGTTGGCAGCAAATAGTTCGTATACGTGATTACCTGCCCAGTTAATATGACGACACATGTATAGCTCTAAATGGATATCATGCATAAAAAGACTTTACTGATCAAAATTGGACCGTGGCCGGTGTATAAAAGCGGTTTCATTTTAATTGTGACTTTATTGCTACAATCCGCTAATGCACAGCCGTCCTCCTTGTCAGCCGCTGTTAAAAGCAATGATATCCAGGCAGTAAAATTATTACTCGAAAGAGGAGCCGATCCAAACGCATACGACGACGACAGTGATAACGTTCTGATAAATGCAGCTTTATATTCTTCTACAGACTGTATGAAGTTATTACTGGAGAAAAAAGCAAATCCCAATCTGAAAAATAAATTAGGCCAAACGGTATTGATGTATTGTACTCATGAAATGGATAAAATGAAATTGCTGCTTCAGTACGGTGCCGATATAAATGCAAAATCCAAATCCAACAATACGCCGCTGCTGATTGCCTGTATGGGAAACAGGCAGTATGAGAATATAAAATTCTTAATAGAAAATGGCGCCGATCCATTGGCAAAAAACAATGGTAAGGAGACATCGTTAATGCGGGCGGCTCAATATGGTGATACGATGACCCTTCATTTATTGATCAGTAAAGGACTATCGGTGGACGAAAATGCATGGAGCTTCACGGCAATGATGTATGCCACCCGGATGGCGAACTGGCCAGCAGTTTTATGTTTATTGGATAATGGCGCTGATCCGAATATCCGGGACATGTACAATATGTCGCCCGTATTGTCTGCCGCACAAATGAATAGTATAGAGGTTGTAAAGGCGATGCTTAAGAAAATAAAAGACATAAACACCGTTGATAGCCTGGCGGGCATGACGGCACTGATGTGGGCAACATACAACGAACACGATAACCCGGAGATCATCCAGGCATTCCTGGATAAAGGTGCATTGGTCAATATAAAGGCAAAGGATGGCTCTACCGCGCTTTCCTGGGCGATGAAAAAAGGGAATACGGCAACCGTGGCATTGCTAAAAAAAGCAGGCGCACAATAACATCGAAAATTCAACTACAAAAATCAATCATGAAAAAATATCTATTGGCGGGTTGCATCTTGTTTTCCCTGTTTGCGTTCAGAAATAATGGCCGGGATAAAACCAGATCGGCGGAAATCAAAACGGCCATTAGCAAAAGTCTCTCATTATTGCAAAGCAGTAGTCATATATTTTTGATAAACGCCCCGGTTGTTGCCACTTGTCATTCCTGCCACAATAATGCATTGAGTCTTGTTACGTTTTCGATAGCAAAAGAGAATGGATTCTCAGTTAGTGATACGATCATAAAGGAAGCCATTGATAGTACCATGAACTGGTGGAATTCGGAAATCTATCAACAGGCCCTTCCGGAAAATGATGACCCCATTGCTACTGTTATGTTTGGTAACTATGATCTGTGGGGTTTATCAGCCATTGGCTACAAGAGCAACAAATCTGTTGAGCTGCTGGCCCGGAATATCATGCGTAAGCAAACTTTCGATGGTAGTTGGGTAAGCCCCGGTCAACGACCCCCGCTCGAATATTATTCATTCAGTGCAACTGCACTCTCAGTAAAAAATATGCAGGTCTATATGCCGTCCATATTGCACAATGAAGTAGAACAACGGATGGACGCGGCCCGCTCATGGCTATTACACAATAAGTCTGACGCCAATGAAGAAAAGGTATTTCAGTTATTGGGATTAATATGGTCCCATGCCGATAAAACAATTATTGAACAATTGGGAAAGAAACTACTTGCTGCACAGCATGGTGATGGCGGATGGTCACAACTTGATTCATTACCAACAGATGCCTATGCAACAGGTCAATGCCTGTATGCCTTGAATCAGGCGGGAATATTAATGATAACATCGCCGGCATATCAGAAAGGAGTCGATTTTCTTTTAAGAACGCAGTATCCGGACGGTTCCTGGAAGGTGACAACGCGTTCCTATCCGTTTCAATCCCCTGTGAACGGCGGCTTCCCTCACGAAAAGGACCAGTTTATATCGGCGGCGGGAAGTAATTGGGCAACGATGGCGTTGATACCGGCTTCAAAATAATAATTTTACTTTTAGGTAACAGCAGACATCAAGGTCCTGATTATTTGTTTTGTTTTTTCTTTCCGCAAATGAAAGCTGATTTGTTTTAAGATGAATAGAGCAACCGTCTTTAACAATGCTTCCATTTCCGAAAGTAGCTGTCTATAACGGCAAGGGAGATACGAACCTTGAAAAAAACTTTCGCGGTCAGTCGCACTAACTATTCCCGGGTTCTTTAATGAAGTGATGTAAATCGTATGTTCCGGGATCTTTTATATCGGAAGTTGTAATCGCTTTTTAGTTGCTGTACAATATTCAATTGTACCCGTTCAAAAAATTCTTATCTTCATACTGCTTTCCGGAAGCATCCCGTCCGCGGAAATGGGCTAAGCCCACCGGTGTGGTTCACAATTTTCCGAACACATATATTAACTTACTTCTTGCCTTATATGCGGACATAGGCATCTTTAAAGAAGGAAAGTTATGTCAACAGTCTCCCGCGGCTTGCCCGCACAACCGCATCTTGATGTTCCCAAACAACAGTCACGCGACCTGCTAAAACAATGCAAAGCAAAATCAGCTGATGCACTTGATCGCGTCCGGCGGCAGCACCCTAAGTTTTATACAGCTGATAATGATGTTATATCAACCGGAATAAAATTGAGTGATGCACAACTGGTGATAGCACGTGAATATGGCTTTTCGTCGTGGACACAACTCAAAGAACGTATTACCGGTAATACGGCCGCGCAGTTGATCGATAAAGCCATTCGCTCCAACGATGCAGCAGCCGTTACACAGTTGCTAACTGCGTATCCAAACCTCTTGCATGTACCGGTAAGAAGTGGTAACTGGGGGCCGCCCATGAGTCATGCCGCCAACATGGGACTACTTGATATGGTAAAAACAATTGCAGCACTCGGCGCCAAAGATTTTCAACATGCATTTGATCGTGCTTTGTTGCATGGAGATATTGAAACAGCCCAATGGCTGCATGAGCAAGGCACCGTATTGGCACCCGGAATAATTATGGGATCATGCGAAACCTTGAATGAACGTGGCTTTGGATTTTTGGATGATGCAGGTGCTCCGTTAACGGATGGGAAAGGCGATAAATTAGCACCGCTTGCGATGGTTTTAGAAACATATGGACGAAATCCTGCTGGTAAGCATGCGATCTTGCAACGATTCAAAGCAAGAGGTTATCAATGGGAGGATACACCGATGATGGCTTTTCATTGCGGAGATCTGGATCGGTTAAAAACCCATTGGCAAAACGATCCCCAATTAATTGACCGGCGATTCGGTTATCGTGAAATTTATCCGGCGGTGTTGGGCTGCGCAGATGATTTTCGGTCAGGCCTGCACGGTACACCTATTGATGGAACGACACTGTTGCACCTGTCTATTGACTTTGATGAACGCGAAATCTTTGATTGGTTATTATTGCAGGGCGCTGATGTGAATGCCGCAGCTTTGATTGACGACGAAGGGTTTGGCGGGCATACGCCATTGTTCAATGCCATCGTAAGCGATGCTTACGTAAACGGAAGACAACGGGATGCCTATATGGTGCAACGTTTATTGGAATTGAATGCGGATATTCATGTCAGGGTAAATTTGAGAAAGTATCTCGATTGGCGCGAAGAACCGGGCTG
>Ga0207688_10002218_pt1 | contig 10460 bp, 8 predicted proteins | sample KBSMiscanthusM4_FD_184296 | JGI IMG/M metagenome (GOLD analysis project Ga0207688, IMG submission 184296) | Miscanthus rhizosphere microbial communities from Kellogg Biological Station, Michigan, USA - M4 (SPAdes) (version 2) | ecosystem: Host-associated > Plants > Roots > Rhizosphere ...
CGTAACGATCCGACTGCCCAGTCCGGGTCAGCCCAGCGGCGAAGGAGCATCGCGCAGACCCCGAGCGTGGCACGGAACGTGCGCGTCGCGATCCCGGCTCCCTCGGCTCCGGCGAGCAGGGGCAGCACGTGATCGGCATCGCGAGCGAGTGCTGACGCGGGATCGTTCGTCACGGCGAAAACCCGGCCCCCGCCGGCCCGGTACCGGGCGGCTGCATCGACCGTTTCACTCGTCCGCCCCGATGCCGAGATGGCGACGAGGACCTGCCCGTCCGCGGGTGGCGTCGGCGCGGCAGACGAGGCGAGCTCCGACCACGCCGGGATCCCCAGGCGACGAGCCTCGGATGACGCCGTCAGCGCCGCGTACCGGGAACTGCCGAGACCGGTGAACGCGACGCCCGCCGGCCGATCGCCGATCCTCGAGAGCGGGCCGTCGGCGGCGGCATACCCGTCGAGCAACGCGCCCAACGCCTCCGGCCCGCCGGCGGTGTCGTCACGAAGCTGCTCGACGCGATCGCTTGTCATGCGACCGCCCGCTCCTCGAACAAGGCTCGCATCCCTTCGACCGGCGCGTACATCCACGCCGGAAGATACGTGGCTGCGTAGACGAACTCGTACAGCTCCTTGTCGACCTCGAAGGCATGGAGCAGGTCGGGGTCGATGTCGGCCCAGACACGCCGCTCGAGCAGCCCGGCCCGATACGACTCCAGGAACCGCTCGCGTCCCCTCGTGATCCAACCGTCGAGATCGAGGCCGACGTGCGTCAGCGGCCCGCCGTTGGCGGCTTCGGCTCGGCGACTGGCACTCCGCGCGACATGGTCGAGGGATCGGAGCATCGACGCGACGTCCCGCAGCGCTGGGCGATGCGCCCGCCGGGCCTCGGGAGGGCTGAGCGGCTCGCCCTCGAAGTCGACGATCCGGAACCCGTCCTGGGCGATCAGCACCTGACCCAGGTGGTAGTCACCGTGGGCGCGGATGACCTCGGGTGCCGTCGGCAGCGCGTCGATCACGCTGATCGACTCGGCGATCCGCGATGCGAGCTCGCGTAGCAACGCGGCTGCTTCGCCGGTCGCCACATCGAGGGCAGCGCCAAGATGCCGATGCGCCGCGACGGCCCATTCGCGAACCTCGTCCCGCGTCGCCTCGCGGGGTGCCATCTCGCGGATCCCATGCGCGTCCTGGACCGCGGCGTGCAGCCCGGCGGTCAGCGTGCCGAGGTCCGCCACGATCTCGGTGGCGTACTCGAGACTCACCTCGCCTGGCGACGTCAGCCAGGCGACGAGCATGCCGGCGATCGACTCGAAGGCGTCGGCGCCGTCGGCGACGAACTCCTCGAGCATCGCGATGGTCGTCGGCTCGCCGCGCTGGAGGACGACCTCGGCATAGCCACACAGCCGGGGCACCGCCGGGAACTCGGCCTCCTCGCTGAGGAAGGCCGTCATCTCCAGGTCCGGGTTGAGTCCCGGCTGGAGCCGGCGATACACCTTGAGCAACAGGGCCTCGCCAAGGACCACCGAGGTGTGCGACTGGTCGGCGCCGAGGTCGCGTTCCGCGCCCGGGCCGCCGGGGGCGAGGTCCGCGAGCGCACGTGCGGGGCGGCAGACGAGCGCCGCGGTCGGCGGCACCTTCGGGTCCGGGCGCGCCGGCAGCGACGGGACGGTCCTGCCTTCCAACATGGCGACCGTGACGGCGCCCCAGGCACCGTCGCCTGGGATGGCCGCGCGCAACGGCGTGGCGGTCAACGCCATGGTGTAGACCTGCCGGGACCTGTCGTCGAGCGTTATGGTCGTCAGGGCGAGCACATGCGGGGCGACCTCGTCGATGACGAACGCCTCATCGAGCTCGATGCCGCTGATGGCCGGGCCCTTCGCGCCGAACCAGCGCGCCTCGGCGATGGCCCGGTGATCAAGCGCCGAGATCGCTGCGGCGACCTCGGCGCGCGTCGGAGCGGCGACCTCAGGTCCCCGAATTGATCATCACGTGCTTGACGAACGTGTAGTCCTCGAGGGCGTACTTGCTGCCGTCCTTGCCCCAGCCGGTCTGCTTGACGCCCCCGTGCGGGGTCTCGGACGTCAGCGTGAAGTGCTCATTGATCCAGACGTGCCCGAACTCGAGGTACTTGGCCACGCGCATCGCCTTGCCGATATCGGTCGTGAAGACCGACGAGGCCAGGCCGTACGGCGTGTCGTTGGCCCACGCAAGCGCGGTCTCCTCGTCGGAGAACCGCTGGACCGTGACGACCGGGCCGAAGATCTCGCCCTGGATGATCTCGGACTTCTGGTCCGGACCGGCGATGACGGTCGGCTCGTAGTAGGCACCGGCGCGATCGGGGCGATTGCCGCCGACGACGATCTCGGCGCCGTCGCGCGCCCGGTCGACCATGCCCTGCACCTTGTCGGCCTGGGCCTGCGCGATGAGGGAGCCCATCTCGATGTGGTCGCCATCGGCTGGATCGCCCCATTTGATGGTCCGGACCTGGTCGGCGAGGGCGGAGACGAACTCGTCGTAGACACCTGGCCCTGCCAGCACACGGGTCGCGGCCGTGCAGTCCTGACCGCTGTTCCAGTACCCCGCGAAGCGCAGGGTCTCCGCCGCGAGCTGGATGTCGGCATCGTCGAAGACGATGATCGGCGCCTTGCCACCGAGCTCCAGGTGCAGCCGCTTGAGGGTGTCGGAGGCGATCTTCGCGACGTGCTTGCCGGTGACCGTGTCGCCGGTGATCGCCACCATCCGAACCTTCGGATGACCGACCAACGCGTCGCCGATGTCACCACCGGATCCCGACAGGACGTTGACGACGCCTGGCGGCAGGATCTCCGAGAGGATCTCGGCGAAGGCAAGCGCCGTGAGTGGCGTTCGCGCTGACGGCTTGAGCACGACCGTGTTGCCGGTCGCGAGCGCCGGGCCGAGCTTCCAGGTCGCCATGTAGAGCGGGTAGTTCCACGGCGCGATCGAGGCGACGACCCCGATCGGGTCGCGCCGGATGATCGAGGTATGGCCCGCCATGAACTCGTTGGCGGCAAGGCCATCCATGACGCGCGCCGCACCGGCGAAGAAGCGGAAGAGGTCGACCGAGGTCGTCATCTCGTCGATCGCCGCCCCGACCGGCTTTCCGGCATTCGCGCTCTCGAGTCGACCGAGCTCGTCGGCCTTGGCCTCGAGCGCATCGGCGATCTTGAGGAGCAGCAGCGAGCGGTCCTGAGGCGTCGTCTTCTTCCAGCTCTCGAACGCCGTCTCGGCGGCGTTGACGGCGCGATCGACGTCCTCCTGCGAGCTCGCGGGAACGTTGGCGATGACCTGGTCATTTGCCGGGTTGACGACCTCGGCGGTGCGCCCGTCGGCCGCGTCGACGAAGTCGCCACCGATCAACTGCTGGTACGTCTTGGCTCGTTCGAGCGTCTCGGTCACGGGGGTGCCTCCTGGGCGGTGACGGGTCGAGTCGGAAAGTGTCGTCATCCTAGCCCCGGGGCGGTAACCCGTCCCGCAGCGTGGGCGAGGTCGAAGCTGCCTGACGTTGACGATCAGCCCGGTCGACCTACACGCGGATCCTACGAGCCCGCCTCACGCCTTCCGCCCGTACGTCCAGCGGACACGTGAAAGCGGTGTCACCGGCGGAGGAGGAGGGGATCCGCCGGTGACACCGCCCTCGGCTGCGGCTCCGGAAATGCCGCGGGGAGTTCGCGCTGCCCTTGCGCCCCCTGGCGATGTAGACATACAGATTCCCACGGAAGGCGTGACCGGGAGGCCCGTCGCTTTTGGTCCCTCGCTTGCAGCCCTCTTGCGGAGCGCCGGGATCGAGATGACGGACCCGGACCGGATTCAGGTCGTGACGGCCTCCCCTGCCCTCGCGACCTGCTCGATCAGGTCGGCGGCACGGACCGTCCCCGATGTCGACTTGATGCGCGCCGACATCGCGGCCAGCCGAGCAGCCAACGCCGGATCGCCAAGGAGTCGATCGATCGCGCCGGTCAGCTCGCCGTCATCGAACCCGTAGGTCGAGAGCCGCTTGCCGAACCCGGTCTCATCGACGCGCTGCGCGTTGTCGACCTGGTCCCAGAACAGCGGCAGCACGATCATCGGCTTGCCGTGGTGGAACGACTCGGTGACCGTGTTGTTGCCGCCGTGCGTGATGACGAGATCGACCATCGGCAGGATCGCCGGCTGCGGAAGGAAGCCCTCGCCGGTCTGGTTGTCGTGCAGCGTGATCTCGTCAGCGAGCGGCCCCTTCGACACGATGACCCGCTGGTCGGTCGTGGCAAGGACGTCGACCAGGCGCTGCATCAGCTCGACGTCCGCGGATCCGAGCGAGCCCAGCGAGAGGTAGATCAACGCCCCGCCTCGGGACGCCAGTTGGTCCGGTAGCTCGTAGGTCGCTTCCGCCGACCGCACGGTCGAGTCGAGCCGCTGCCAGTTCGGGCCAAGCCCGTTCGCCCGCTCATAGTCGGCCTCCGCCGGGTAGGAGTACAGGTTCAGGTAGGGCGACTCCGCGATGAATTCGGGCCCGAGATCGCCGTACGTGAGCCCCATCTCGCCATGCTCGCGGCAGAACGCGTCGAAGTCGGCCCACATGTCCCGGTGGGTCCGCCGCACTTCCTCGAGGAACGCTGGCCACTCGCTGCCGTCTGCCACGGGATAGCCGCTGCTGAACGGCGCGATCAGCGGGTCCTTCATCTCCATCGGGTTGCAGGAGACGATGCGGACCCACGGCCGTCCGCTCGCCGCGATGGCCGGGAACGCCACGACGTTGTCCTCGACGATCACGTCCGGGGCGACCTCATCGAAGATCTCGGCAAGCCGCGGGTCGACATACTTCGAGCCATCGATGAGTGCCTGCCACGTGGGCGCGATGAAGTCGCCGAGCTGCTCGAGGGTCGATTTTCGGAAGACCGGCGCCGTGTCACGGATGAAGTCGATCCAGAACTGGCCGGGCACCTCGGGCTCCGTCGGCGGCGGGCCGAGGCGCATCAGTCGCTCCTCGAAGCCCTTCGCCTCCAGCGTCCCGGCGAACGACTCTTCGACGATGAACACGACCCGGTGACCGCGCGACCTGAGGACTTGGCCGATGCCAACGCAATTGTTGGTCGGCCCGAAGGCACCCTCGGGAAAGAAGACGATCGTGCGCGCGTCGGTCACTCGAAGCCCCTCCGTGTCGCCGGCTTGGCGCGTTGACGGTTCGGCGCGAATCTACCGTCCCAGCACGAGCGCGATGACGAGGGTCGCGGCGGCCGCCACCCCGACCACGAGATCAAGCGGTATCCACCGGATCTCGCGGTAATGGGTGCGCGTGCCGGAGCCGAAGGCGCGCGCGTCCATCGACACGGCCATCCGGTCGGCGTGACGGATGGCGAGAACGAGCAGACCGACGAACAGCGACGGGTGCCATCCGCCGCGAAGACCCCTGATCCGCCGCGCCTGACGAAGCGTGGCGAGATCCTCCGAGAACCGCGGGATCGCGCCGTACGCGGCCAGGGCGCCATAGGCGAACCGGGCGGGGACACGAGCTTGCTGGACGAGCGAGTCGGCGAGCCGGGTCGAGTCGGTCGTCAGCGCGAACACCGCTCCGACGCAGGCGATCGCTGCGACGCGGAGCATGATCGAGACGCCCGCGACGAACGCCTCCTGGGCGATGCGGATCGGGCCGATCTGGAGGAGCGTGGTCGTCGTGGGGTCGCCGTTGGCCGACGAGAACAGCATGTTCGAGAGGCCGATCGCGAGAGCCGCAAGCCAGACCGGTGCGAGCGTGCGCCCGAGCACGAGCGGCGGGATGCCGCCGATCGTGAGACCGGCGGCGAGCGCGACGCCGGCCAAGATCACGGGCGGAAGTGGGTGCAGCGTCACGGCAAGCCCGATCAGCCACACCATCGCGACCCCGAGCTTGACGACCGGGCTGGTCTGGCCGAGCGGGCTATCGAGCTGCGAGTCGCCGAGCTCCAGGCGTTCGGCGATCACGCGACCACCTCCGCGGCGACCGGCTCATCACGGACGATCCAGCCCGATCCCATCTCGACGACGCGCCGCGCCACGTCGCCGACGAACCGGGTGTCGTGGGTCGCGGCGATCAGGCACGCGCCGTCGTCAAGGTGCTCGGCGAGGATCCCGAGCAAGCCCTCGTAGCCGTGTCGGTCCTGGCCGAATGTCGGCTCGTCGAGCACGAGCAGCTCGGGCCGGCGGACGAGGACGCATGCCAACGAGAGGCGGCGCTGCTCGCCGCCGGATAGCCGGTACGGGCTGCGCATCTCGAATCGCTCCAACGGCAACCCCAGCCTCACCATCAGCTCTTCGACACGAGCGGTCTCCTCCTCGGTCAGGCCGATCCGGACCTCCTGGCCCACGGTCTGGCCCAGGAACTGCCGCTCCGGTTCCTGGAACACGTAGCCCGCGTGCCGCGCGAGAGTCGCGGCGGCCATGCGGGACGGGTCATCACCGGTGAGGTCGATCCGACCGTAGGCCGGACGGAGGAGGCCGACCAGCAGCCGACCGAGGGTCGTCTTGCCGGACCCGTTCGGACCGACAAGGGCGATCCGCTCCCCGGCGCGCGCCTGGAACGAGACGTCGCGAACGGCGGGTTCGCCGCGCTGATAGCTGAAGCGCACGTTGTCCGCCTGGACGACGGCTTCGCTTACGTCATCGGTCCCGGCCGCTCTCGTGGTCGATGCCGCGAGTCGGCGGTCCGCTACGTCGCCCGGCAGCCAGATGCCCGCGGTCCGCATCGCATCGGCGGATCGTGCCAGTACATCGGCCGGCGCCCCGACATCGATCGGCCGGCCATCGGTGCCGAGCGCCAGGACGACGTCGGCCAGCGGCCACGCTCGGTCGACGCCGTGCTCGATCAGGACCTGTGTCGCCGCTCCTGCGCCGCGGATCGCCCCGAGCGTGACCATCAGACGCGCGGCGGCATCGGGATCCAGGTTCGCCGTCGGTTCGTCGAGCACCAGCAATCCGGGTCGTGGCGCGAGGGCCCCGGCGAGCGCCAGCCGCTGCTGCTGCCCGCCCGAGAGCTTCCGCGAACGAGCACGCTCCATCCCTTCCAGCCCGACCTCGGTGAGGGCCTGCGGCACGCGGTCGTGCATCGCTTCCCGCTCCCAGCCGCGGTTCTCGAGGCCGAACGCGACGTCGTCCTCGACCCGTTCCATGACGAGCTGCGTCGTTGGATCCTGGAGGAGCAAGCCCACGCGCGCCGCGACGCCGACCGTCCCGAGCGCGAAGGCGTCGTCCTCGTCGAGGTTGATAGAGCCCTCGACGGCGGCTGGGATCTGGAGCGGGATCAGACCCGCGACCGTGAGTGCGAGCGTGCTCTTGCCGGACCCGGACGGCCCGACGATCAAGAGGACGGCGCCGGGCTCGATGTCGAGGTCGACGCCCGCGACAGCAGGAAGGTCGGCCCCGGGATAGGTGACCGCGAGATCCCTGACCCGGAGCGCGACCGCGGTCAGTCCGGGAATCCTTCGAGGACGCCGGCCCGCTTAAGGGCCCGATGGAGAGCGACGGAGCCACCGGCGACGATCACGACCGCAGAGATCGCCATCGCGATGCCGCGGATGATCTGGATCAGCGGGTCGACCGTCGCGTAGTAGATCGCCCAATCGTGGATCCAAGCCGCGGCCGCCGACGCGACTGCCGCGACCGCGAGGACCGTGAAGGTCCAGTTGCGATAGAGCGTGAACGCGAAGACGAGCTCAGCGGCGGCACCTTGGACGAAGCCGGACAGCAGCGTGTCAGCTCCCCACGCGCTCCCGAGGAACGCCGACACGCCCGCCGCCACCATCTCGGCGAACAGTGCCGCTCCGGGCTTGCGGATCACCAGCGGCGCAAGCACAGCTGGGACCAGCCAGACCGCGTAGAACAGGTCGCGCAGCGGCGGGAAGACGGCATCCAGTGCGACAAAGGGGCCGTACCACACGAGGCCCCAGACCCAGAACACGACACCGAACGCGACGCCGATCACGGCCGCGACGACGATGTCGCGGGTCCGCCAGTGCGTGTCTGGGAATGCGGTTGGCGTCGTTGCGCCGATCGTCGTCATCCGTCCGAACCTCCAGGAGCATGTCCACCAGTAACGCCACCGGACCCCGGGACGGCGTGCTGGAACGGTGCTGGCCTGCTTCCTTCGCCGGTACGAGCCGGATCAGGTTCGGCGGGTCTGTGGCGATCGCCACACTCTCAGCGCTCGATGCGCTCCCCGGAGGCGGTGTTCGGTTGTGGCAAGAGCGTAGCACGCTCCCTGAGCCAGACGATCACGTCGTCGACGACCTCGAGGCCCTCGGGCTCGTTGTGGAGCTCATGGCGAAGCGTCGGGTACGTCCGCCGTTCGACGCCCGGCGCGCCGTCGAACACCTCGCTCGCGGACGGCGGCACGAGCCCGTCATCGAGGCCGTGGAGCACGAGTGTCGGCCCTCCGATGCCGCGCGCGTGTTCGCGGACACGCGCCTGCTCGCGGACGGCCTCGGCACCGAAACGGAACGTATTCGTGGCGACGTTCAGCGGGTCCGCCCGCACGCGAAGGCCGACCTCTGGATCACGCGACAGCGTCTCCGGGCGGATCCCCTGCGGCAGCGAGACCGAGGGCGCGACGCGGGCCGCCAAAGGGGCAAGCGCCAGCTTCCACTTGGCCAGCGTCGAGTCGAGACCCGGCGCCGACAGGACGGTAAGGTCGGGCCGAGGCCGACCGTCGATGAGGTAGCCGGCCGCGACGAGCGCACCCATCGAGTGGGCATACATCACCACGGGACGGCCTTCCGACCCCGCCCTGACCGACGCGAGCCGCTCCTCGAGGTCGTCATGGAAGCGGCTCCACCGATCGATGTCCCCCTTGGCGCCACCGCTCGCGCCGTTGCCGCGCTGGTCGTAGGCATAGGTGTCGATCTCGGCGGCAGCCAGGTGATCGCCGACGTGCTCGTATCGCCCCGAGTGCTCGCCGAGACCGTGGACGAGGAGCAGCGACGCCCATGGATCAGCCGACGGCCAGCGCCGCGTGAGCAGCTCGATGCCGTCCGACGTGACGACATGACCGATGAGGGAGGGCATGAGGCGGCTAGGATGCACGACCTATGGGTGTGTCGGACGGTTGGGTCGAGGTCGGCGAGCAGGTCTTCGTTCGCCGCTACGAGTTCTTCGACCAGAACATCGGCTTGATCCTTGGTCGTGCCGAGGCGCTTGTCATCGACACGCGGTCGACCTACGCGCAGGCGCGCGAGATCCAGGAGCACGTCCGCGAGCTGACCGACTCGCCCATCGGCGTCGTCGTCGACACGCACGGCCATTTCGACCACGCCTTCGGCAACGCGGTCTTCCGGCCCGCGACGATCTGGGGCCATGAGCGCTGCGTGTCGTTCATGGTCAGGACCGGCGAGCGCCGGAAGGTGACGATCGCTGCCGAGGAGCCCGGCATCGCCGACGACCTCCGCGAGATCGTCATCGACCCGCCCGACCGCGTGTTCGCTACCCACGCCACCATCGAGGTCGGCGGGCGCGAGGTGAACCTCCGATTCCTGGGCCGCGGTCACACCGACCACGACATCGTCATCGACGTTCCCGGGACCGATGTCGTCTTCGGCGGCGATCTCGTCGAGAACGGGAACGTCCCGTTCTTTGACGACGGCTACCCGCTCGAATGGCCGGCGACGCTCCAAGCGATCGGAGGACGTGTCGGTCCGGACGTCGTGCTCGTGCCCGGCCATGGGGATCACGGGGGGAAGGCGTTCCTCGACACGCAACTCGCGTCGATGACGCGACTCGTCGAGCTTGCGCAACGCGTCGAGGCCGGAGAGCTTCCCCTCGACGAGGCGATCGCTGAGCATCCGTTCCCCCTGCATCCGCCCGAGGACGCACGTCGCGGGTTCGAGCGGGCGCTCGGCCAGATCCGGGGCGAGCCGACTCGCGCCGAGAAAGTCACGTGAGCGAGGTCCTCTGGGACATCCGACGGCTCGATCCAGGAACGGGCACGGCGACCGAGCACCAGACGATCACCTTCGAGGGCGACACGGTCGCCGCGATCGGGGACGCCGTCGGCGAGGCGCCCGAGGGGGCGCATGATCTCGCCGGTGCCACGGTCCTCCCGGGGCTGATCGACGCGCACGTCCATGTCGCGTCGGATACGAGCCGCAGCCCTGGCTTCGGGCCTCCACCGGCACAGCACGGCGAACCGCCGCGACCGGCGGGGTTGGCGCAATACATCCTCGCCGCGACCGCTGACCGCATCCTCCGATCCGGGTTCACGACGGTTCGCGACGTCGGGGCGTACGACGACGAGGTCCTCGCTCTGCGGGCAGCCATCGACGCCGAATTGGTGCCGGGACCGCGCGTCTACACGTGTGGTCGGATCATCTCGGCGACCGCCCCCGGCGGCGAGATCTTCCACTCGATGTACCGCGAGGCGGACGGACCGTGGGAGATGCGCAAGGCCGTGCGTGAGCAACTCAAGCGCGGCGCGGAGTTCATCAAGTTCATGGCCACGGGTGCCCG
>Ga0207688_10002220_pt1 | contig 10459 bp, 12 predicted proteins | sample KBSMiscanthusM4_FD_184296 | JGI IMG/M metagenome (GOLD analysis project Ga0207688, IMG submission 184296) | Miscanthus rhizosphere microbial communities from Kellogg Biological Station, Michigan, USA - M4 (SPAdes) (version 2) | ecosystem: Host-associated > Plants > Roots > Rhizosphere ...
GGGGGCTGATGTACAACTGTTGGCCGATTTCCTTGTCGGTCAGTCCGTCGGCCACGAGGCGCACAACCTCGAGCTCGCGCGGTGCCAGCAGGGGCCGCACGATCAGGTCTCCGCCCGGGCTACCGCCGGCGTAACCGCGCAGCACATGCCCGGCGAGCGCCGGCGTGATGACCGAGCCACCTCCGTGGGTCGTGATGACTGCCTGGCGCAACTCCTCGCCGGTCGTCCCCTTGGACAGGTAGCCGGCGGCACCGGCGCTGACCGTGGCGAGCACGGTCTCGGCGCGTTCGTCGGCGCTCATCACCAGCGCTCGAATCTCCGGCAGCTCGGTCCGCAGACGCTCGAGCACGCCCGCGCCGCCGAGGCCCGGCATGCCGAGGTCGAGGATCATGACGTCGGGGCTGAGCTCGTGTGCGAGCGTCATGGCCATCACGCCGTCATCGGCCGCACCGACGACGTCTATGCCGGCGTCTTGAACGAGCGCGCGGATGACGCCCTCACGTACGATCGGATGGTCCTCGGCGACAAGCACGCGGATCTTCATCTGCTCATCTCCCGCGCGTCTGGCCGCTGCGCCCGCGCGGACGGCGACGGGGGCGGCGGATGTCCGCCTGAAGCGACCCGGAATTGCCGGGGCAACAGAGGCGGTGTTGGCACGGCTACCGGACTCGACGCGGTCGCGCGCATCGACACGTTGTGGCACGTTGACGGTGGAGCGCATGATGCGCCTCCTTCTCGTGGGTTCCTGGGTTGCTCCGAGCGCCGACACCGGGGCGGTCCGGCCTGGCGGCGACGGCGTGGATCCGTGAGATCCGACGGGCGTCTGTGCGCAGCACCGCCCGGCGACGTGGGGTGCCCGCGGTCTAGGTCGTCGTGGCCGTGCGACCGTGAGCGGCCTCGACCGCCCGCGCATGCGCGGCGGGCGAGTCATGCGGCGCGACGTATCCGTTCGGCACGCCGAAGCGTGCGACCGCAACCGCTGCGTAGAGCGGGTGTGCGGTGAGGGCCAAGACGGCGATGGACATCAGCGAGCCTGACTCGCGCACTGAGCGCGGTGATGAGGCGGCGGTCAGGAGACGCGGAAGGAGTGGTGTGCGTCCGGATTCGCTTCCGGCGATGGGACCGTGACCACCGTCACTACTCTTATCGGCCGGATCCGCGAGACGCTTGACCGGGAGAGGCTGCAGTCGAGGCCGCCAACTCATCTCGGCCCGTCAGCCGCGTGATCCGGACGACGACCGCAGCTTCGCGTGGGGGTACGCGGTGGCGCGATCCTGGAACGAGAGGATCCTGGGGTTCTGCACGACACCGTCACGGATCTCGATCGCCCGCCGGATCGTCGGGTCCGTGTCCCAGCCCTCCGCCCCGGCCATCACGGCCGGCAGGAACGGGATCAGGGCCTCGCTGATCTCCCACGTCGCGGAGTTCCATAGGTACGAGGGACTGTGGTCGACCGCGTAGTAGCGCACGCCCGGGGCCACGCTGAGCATCGGGTCGGCGAACGACGTCGGCCGCGCCCACTCGAACCCCATGCCCGCGTCGCAGGACACGTCGATGAAGAGGCTGCCGGGGGCGAAGAGGCCGAGCTCGTCGGCGGTCACGAACATGAGCGGCCGGTCGGTGTCCTGCAGGATGCAGTTGACGACAATGTCGTTGCCCGCGAGGAACTCGGCGACCGAGCCGCGACCGGGGCCGCCGAGCGTCAGCGTCCGGCCAGGGCGCTCCGGGTCACGGTCGTAGTGGACGAGCCGCGCCGGCGCCATCGGCGAGGCCACCGCCGGGACGCTGCGGTGCGTCAGGACCGTCACGTCGTGCACGCCGAGCGCGAACAGGGCGCCCACCGCGCCGCGGGCGGTCGCGCCGAAGCTGATCACCGCCGCGCGCAGGCGCCGGCCGTAGGCCCCCGTCGTGCCCAGCAGCCCCAGCGCGTGGAGCACGGAGCCGTACCCGGCCAGCTCGTTGTTCTTGTGGAAGACGTGGAGGCTGAAGTTTCCCTCCTCGGTCCAGTGGTTCATGGCCTCCCACGCGATCAGCGTCAGACGGCGTTCGATCGCGATGCCGGTCATCGCCTCATCCTGGACGCAATGCGGCCATCCCCACACGACCTTCCCGCGAGGCAGGGCGGCCAGGTCTTCCGGCAGCGGCTTGGGAAGCACGATCACGTCGCAGTCCTCGAACAGCTCCGAGCGGGAGCGCAGGCCGCCGACGTCGGGCGCGAGCTGCGCGTCGGAGACGCCGAAGCGCCGGCCATACCCCCGCTCCAGGAAGATCCGGCGGCGGAGGTCGCCGTCGATCCGCCCCAGGTGCCGGGGATCGATCGGCAGCCGGTGCTCGTCGCGCTTGCGCGACGTCCCGACGACACCCAGGCTCAGCAGCGGCATACGTGCTCCCGTCCGATCGCGACCGATTGTCCCGCACGCGGCGGCGTCGCCGGCGACAGGGGGCCCGTCGCAGGCCGCCTGCGCGTTATTCCACGGATGGTCTCGCGGTGCTTGACGGGCGGGGTTGAGCGGGACACCCGCACACCGCACTTCCGAAGGGTTACTCCATGCACCGCGACCTGATCATCGGCTTCAACGGCTCCCCGTGCGGGCGGGACACGCTCGCCCTCGCGCGCCGTCTCGTGCGCGCGAGCGGGGCTCGCCCGACCGTCGTGACGGTGTACTGCGCCGCGCGTAGAGCGCCGACGTCGTACCTACGGCGAGCACGGCAACTCGCTCCCCCACGCCTAGGCGCTGCTCGACGAAGCGCGCGGGGCCCTGACCGACATCCGGGGCGCGACGTTCACGGCGGTGTCCGACGTCGGCGGCGCGCGCGCTCCACCGCGCCTCCGCGGGCGACGGAGCATCGCCCGGATGCGGCCACGAGCTCGCGGGGCGCGAACGGCTTGGTGATGTAGTCGTCGGCGCCCGAGGACAGCCCGAGCACGCGATCGAACTCGTCCGCGTGCACCGTGACCACGACCACGTACGCATCGGAGACGTCCGCACCTGGCGGCGCACCTCCCAGCCGTCGATGTCGGGAAGGTCGATGTCCAGCAGCACGACGTCGGGCGCCGCCGAACGAGCCAGCTCGAGACCGATGTGTCCGTCGTGGGCGAGACGCATGTCGAAGCCCTCGCTCGTGAGGGTGAGGCGGATCGCCTCGGCCATGTCGCGGGCGTCCTCGACGCCCACGATGCACGGGGGTCGGGCGCGCCAGGCGCGGAGCTCGTCTGCCGCCGGCAACGTCACGTCGCGGGCGCCTGTTCGGCGAGCAGGTCCTCGGCGAGCAGGTCCAGGAGGTCGCCGATCCGCCGGTTGGGCGCGACCCCGTCCGGCAGCCAGAGGGTCGGCGACCTTCTCCAGGCACTGACCGAGACGGAGATCGAGACGGCGGACGCCGGCGACGAGGGCCAGCCCTCCTGACTAACCCGCGTCCGTGCGCCCGGCGCACGGACATCGCACGCTCAGTCGTCCCAGGAGCTCGTGATCGAGTGCGTACCGCACGAGCTCGGCCCGCGAAGAGCGCTGGACCTTCTGCTGGATGTGCGCGCGATGCGACTCGACCGTGCGGATCGAGAGGTACAGCTGCTTGCCGACCTCCAAGTTCGTGTGCCCGAGCGCGATGAGGCGCAGGACCTCGAGCTCGCGCGGCGTGAGGGCGTCCGGCGGCCCGGACGGCGCCGCCGGCGCGGCCGCCATGGCCGCGCCCAACCGAGGCGCGAGGTACGTCTTGCCCGCCGCGGCACGCTGTACCGCCTCGACAAGCGGTGTTCGCGGAGTCCTTCAGCACGTAGCCACGCGCGCCGGCCTGCAGCGTGGCCCGCGCGAACGACGGGTCCTCCTGCATGGTCAGCACCACGACAGAGGTACCAGGCGACCGCTCGATGACCTGCGGGATCGCCTCGAGCGAGCTCATGTCCCCCGGCATGTTGAGGTCGAGGACGAGGACCGTCGGCTTGTACCCCAGGACGCTCCGAAGCGCCGACTCGGCGTCGGCGGCCTCGGCGACGACGGTGAAGTTCTCCTCCACCTCGAGCAGCAGACGTAGGCCCGAGCGGACGACGCGGTGGTCGTCGGCCACGACGATCGTGATCGTCTCGGCGGCGAGGGACGTCTCCGCGAGTGATGACATGAGTAGCAGGCTAGGCGCGCAGCGACGGCTCGTCCTCCGCGCCCGACACCCACCGTCCCGTAGGAACTACGGAACGGGCCGGCGTCGTGCTCGTCGGCGGCCGATGCGCGCATCCGAGCTGGCTCGCCCTCCCGCGGCGGACGCGCGCGCGTACGCGCACGCCCGGCATATCGCGGTAGTCGCCCATGCGAGAGGTCGTCGATCTAGGCAGAGGCGGTCTCGAGCTCTCGGGCGAGGTCGGTCTGCACCGCGAGACCGGCCATGCCCGGCCCGCGACCGCGATTCGATGGCTCGTCGCGTGCGGCCAGGTACGGCGCGAGGCGTCGGCCGGCGACCTTGCTCGGTGGCCACCACAGCGTGTGATCCGCCACCGAGCCGCCACCGCCACCGGCTACGTGATGCATGTAGCGCTCGCCGTGACCGGTCAGCAGCCGGCCGCGGAGCACGGGCACGAAGGGCTGCGGCACGATGTCGGCACCCGCGAGCTCGGCGATCGCCTCGGCGGCCGCGTCGGCCTGCTCGGCCGCGAGCCCGCCGAACTTGACCGGGAACACGATGCCGTCGCCCGCGGCCCAAACGTGGTCGACGCGGGTCACCTTGCAGTGCGCGTCGACGTACACGAACCCATCGTCATCAGTCGGCACGCCGGAAGGCGCCCGCCCGCGCAGGTTCGGCAGCGCCACCACACGGTCGACCTCGATCCGGCGCATTCCGGGATGGACGACCACGGTGGGGGCGTGCCCCTTCTCGATCTCGACATACGAGGCGCCGTGGAAGCTGATCCCCGCCGCCGCGAGGTCGGCCTTGACCTCCGCCGTCGCCTGCGGTCCGAAGATCGCGAGCGGGGCGACCTCGGGAGTCAGGAGGGTGATCTGGGGGCGGGTCTGGGCGTCCCACGCCATGCGCGCGGTCATGAACGCGAGCTCGTAGGCCGGAAGCGGCCAGCCCGGCCCCGGCGGCACGACGAACGCCAGCCGGCGGACGAACCCCTGCTCGATGTCCCTGAGCAGGCCGCCGAGATGGTCGGGCCCGGACTGGTCGTCCCAGGTGAGTGCGTGCTCGTACGCCGGAACCGACCGGGCGCCGGTTGCGAGCAGCAGCGCGTCGTAGCGCAGCTCAGCGCCACCCGCGGTGTGCGCGACACGGGCGTCGGAGTCGACCGCGGTGACGGCATCGGCGACGATCCGGGCGCCCGCGTCGCGCGCAACGTCCGCCATCGGGTAGTGCCGCGCGAGGCCGCGAGCGAACGGCTCGGCGACCTTCATGGGGCGGTAGATGAAGTCGGGCTGGGCGTCAACGAGCGTCAGGTCGACGAGGTCGCCGGCCAGGGCGTGCAGCGTGAGGAGCGCCTCGATGCCGGCGACGCCACCGCCGGCCACCAGGACGCGAAGAGGTGAGTTCGTCATGCGACGAACGCTACGTTCGGCACACGGCGATGCCATCCGGACCGGGCGCGGCATCCGTTGCGGGAAAACACGGACCCGTGCCCCGGCGCGATCGCTCGCGTCCACAACGGCTCCCACCGGCCGCCTGCCGGCAGCCGCGAGCGCTGCGGAGCGCGTCACGCGGCATCTTCCTGAGCCTCCGTGTCGGTCGCGGATCTCCGCGATCGCCAAACCACTGCCGTACAGCTCCGCGAGCCGGCCCCGCGGTCTGCGACAAACATCGGAGTCGCGGGCCGACCGCTGGGGTCACCCTTGGCTTCAGCAACGCCTCCCGAGTACGAGCGCGAGCCACGAACGCTCGGATGGTCGTCACTCACCGGGCACCAGCTGAACGCCGTTGACGTCCAGCCGCCCCGGCACCCGAACGACCGCTGTGCCTCGGAGTCCACGAACGAAAGAAGGATTGACATGCCAAGCATCGGCCCCATGGAGCTGATCGTCTTGCTCATCCTCGCGCTGCTCGTCGTCGGCCCGCGCAAGCTGCCCGAGCTCGGCCGCTCACTCGGAGCGGGGATGCGCGAGTTCAAGGACGGCGTCAGCAAAAGCGACCCGCGTCGGAGTTTGAGCGAGCCTGACGACGAGCCGCCCGCGAAGACGGGCTAGGTTGAACCGCGCCCGCGTTCTCGAACACGCGGCCCGTCTCCGACATCGAGGTCCAGCGGCATGACGGAGACGCCACTCGGCGGGTCGTCGTGCGCCGCCCGCGCGCGCCCGCCGCGAGTCTGGAAGGCTCGCGGCGCATGGGAGACGCCGACGAGATCACGATCGTCCTCGCCGACGATCACGCCGTGGTGCGGTCAGGCCTTCGGCTGCTGCTCGACCAGGCGGGTCTCCACGTCCTGGCCGAAGCCGGCGACGCCGAGTCCGCGCTGCGCAGCGTCCTCGGCCACAAGCCCACAGTCCTCATCCTCGACCTCAACATGCCCGGCGAGCCGACCTCGCTCGAGGCGATCCCGCGCGTGGCGGACGTGTCGCCCGCCACGCATGTCGTCGTGCTCACCATGCAGGAGGACCCCGTGTTCGCCCGCGAGGCCCTGCGCGCCGGGGCTGTGGGCTACGTCCTCAAGGAGGCAGCGGACAGCGAGCTCGTGGAAGCGGTGCGCCGCGCGGCGGTCGGGGAGACGTACCTCAACCCGCGTCTCGGGGCCGCGCTGGCCACGGCGCCGGTCGACGCTCATGGCCCGCCCGACGACCTCACGGACCGCGAGGCGGAGATCCTGCGGCTCGTCGCGCTCGGCCACACGAACGCCGAGATCGCCGGCCAGCTCTTCCTGTCGGTCCGCACCGTCGAGTCCCACCGCGCGCGGATCGGCCAGAAGCTCCGGCTCTCCACCCGCGCCGAGCTCGTGCGCTACGCGCTCGATCGCGGGCTCCTCGAGGACCGGGACTAGCCCCCCGCGAACTCGACCCCATCGGCGGATCTGCCCATCGGATGCGTGGAAAGCACGGAGCGCGTTGTCGTACCCAGCGCGGTTCCTCGCGCGGCACAGGGAAGCCCGTCTCGAACCCCGCGCTTCCGATCTGGGTGAACGAGGCCGCGCTGACCACCGCGCTGAACACCTCCGCAGCGGCGCCCGCCCTCGGCTGAGCACTCTTTCCTCCTCAGCCGCCAGCCGGCGCGATTCCCTCCCGACCCGCCCCGCCAAGGAGCCCGGCCCCGCACTCCGGGGCGGGGCTCCTGCTCGTTTTCACCGCCCCGACCACCGTCCCGGAGCCACCACGCAATGCGTAGAAGTCACGGCCCGGCCCGCGGGATTAACGCGCGCAACCGTGGGCAGCACCGGATGATCGGCCGGATGCGATCCGCGACGCTGGCGGCAACCCCTGAAGCCGGGCCGGCCCCCACCGGGCCGCGATCAGCGCAAAGGACTCCCAGCAATGCGAAAGCTGCTTCCCCTACTCATCGCAGTCGGCGCCGTACCCGCCGCTGTCATCGGCGTCCAGACCATCAACTCCTCGATGCATCCAACAGCCGCGGCACACGCCCGCGTCGCACCGGTCGCCGCCGTGACGGCCCCGGCGCGCACCGCCCCCGCAACCGTGAAGGTCGTCATGCGCGACCCCGGCTGCCACTGGTTCGCCGTCGGCGCGCACTTCAAGACCAAGCTCGCCGTGACCGGCACCGCGAAGCTGTCGAACCTCGACGAGGCGACGCTCAAGATCAAGCGCGCCGGGTCGGTCAAGCGCGTAAACGTCGGCCGCACCACGGCCCTCGGCCGCGGCGCCTACACCATCACGATGGTCGGCCAGAAGTCGGACGACAACACGCTTCACCTGACCGTCCACTAGCCGGCGCGACCCGAAGGCCGGCGTCGCCCGCCGGCCTCCGGGCCTGCCTGCCCCACCGGGGGCGCCGCTGCCAAAGCGACGCCCCCTTTCTGCGTCCCCGAAACCAGCCGCTGGGCGGGCGATCAGTCCGCCGGCCGAGCGTCGAGCAGCGTCGCCTCGAAGAACGGCGCATAGCGGGGCGTGCCGAACCACCACCCGACCGTCAGCCGGCTCGGGATCACGACGTCGCCGAAGCGCCGTTCCTCGGCGACCTCGCCGCCGAACGGGATGTAGCCGTAGGCCGGCCGGCCGACCTTGCCCCACCGCTCGAGCCTCACGCTGCGCACGCGGCCGTCCGGGTCGATCCGAAGGTGTACCTCGGGCCGCTCCGGCGGCACCGACAGCGTCGCGACGACGTGCTCGTCGCTCTCGGCGCGCCACGAGACGCCCTGCTGCGGCACGAGGCTCCCCGGGGCCCACATGCGCTCCGCCGCGGCACGCCCCGCCGCCGCCCGCGCCGTGTCGTCGTCGTCGGCGTGCAGGAACGACCATCGCCCGAACAGGCGGCCGTCGGTGGCGCCGGACCCGGGCACGTAGCGATCGACGACATGGAGCGGGCGAAGGCGCCCGATGCCCGCGCGTGCGCGCCACTCGAAGGCGTCGGCGGTGAGCCGCTGGGTCGCCGAGAAGGCGAGCCACGGACCGACCTTGATCCGGCCGGCCATGCGGAGCTCGACCCCGCCATGGAGCGCGCCACCCTCGACGAGCGCGTGCGCGAGATACCTCCGCACCGGCTCGTCCAGGGCGGCCAGGTCGGCGGACCGAAAGCGGCAGGCAGGTTCACGTCGGGGATTCACGACAACGTGACGACATCGTCGCGCACCGCCGTCACCCGGAGGAGCGCGGCTGGCCGTCGCTCACGACGGGATGTGCCGGGCGTGCGCGAGGGCCTCGCCGACGTCCACGCGGACCGGGACCACGTGGGCCGTGGGGCGGATCTCGGGCGCCCGCGGGGCACCTGCGCGAACCGTGAGGTACGGCGACAGGAACCGTCCGGCGATCTTGCTCGGCGGCCACCGCATCGAATAGCCGCGCGGCTCGGCTGCCGCGACACCCGGCTCGCCGGGCGGCGCGCGCATGCAGGCGGGCTCGCCGCCGGTGTAGAGGACACCCTGCAGGACGGGCGAGAACGGCTGGGGCTCGATCGGCAGCCCGAGGTCCGCCAGCATCGCCTCGGCCGCGGCATCGGCCTGCTGGGTCGCCAGGCCGCCCTGCTTGAACGGGAAGTTAGTGATGTCGCCGGCCGCGTACACGCCGCCGATCCCGTCGACGAGGCCGCACGGGTCGACGGGGAATGAAGCCCTCGTGATCGTGCGGAAGGCCGTCGACGAACTGCCCGGCCGCGCGGGGCAGCGCCACGACGTGGTCGGCGCCGACGGAGCGGCCGTCGACGAGGCGAAGCTCGCCCTCCGTCACCGCGAGCGGTTCAGCGTTCGTGACGAAGGTGACGTCGTAGTCCGCGAGCAGCTCGGCGACCAACGGTTCAGCGTTCGTGACGAAGGTGACGTCGTAGTCCGCGAGCAGCTCGGCGACGAACGCGCTCGCGCGGGCTCCAAACAGCTCGAGCGGGACGGCCTCCGGCGTGACGAGCGTGATCTCGCACCTGACGCCGCGCGCCCGCAGCTCCCCGGATGTGAGCAGTGCGAGCTCGTACATCGGCAACGGCCAGGACATCGCCGGGCCGACCGCGAACACGATCCGGGGCCGCAGTCGGCCCGCGGCGTCATCGAGGAGCCGCCGCACGGCAGGCGCGTCGGCCGCGCCCCCGAACGTGATGGCCCCCGGTAGCTGGGGCCTGGGACGAGCTCCGATCGCGACGAGCAGAAGGTCGTAGGACGTGTGCACACCGGACGTCGTCACGATCGCCGCTCGGGTGCGAGCAGCGTTCCGATTCCGCCAGGCACGAGCTCGACGTCCTGATCGGCGGCGAACTGGTCGAGCGGCATGCTCCACGTGCGAGCTCCGCCAAACGACTCGAGCACGGAGAGCGGGCGATAGGAGAAGACGTCGCTCGGCGTGAGCAGATGGATCGCGACGTCGTCCTCGGCCGCATACGCGCGCAGCAGCAGGCACGCCTCGAGGGCCGCCACGCCGCCGCCCGCAACCAGCACGCGCGGTCGGTCAACCTCCGGCTGGATCCATGACGTCATGCGCCGCAGCGTGCCTCCGCCGCGGCTCGCACGCATCCGGGGAAGTCACGGATTCCTCGTGCGGACGACCCGCGCGCCCCACGTGCCCGGTCCGGATGCGGCGCACGGCGGTCGGATGGAGCATCGGGACGATGACGCTCGCCGTTCCCGACTCCACGCCGCCGGCAATCGATCCGCCGGAGGCGCGCGTCGTCCTGCTCGCGCACCTCGGGTCGCCGCGAACGTGGTCGACGCGCCGTCGGGAGAGCCCGGGCTGATCGACCGAATGCTTCACCAGCGCGTGAGCCGGTCGGTGTCCCCCTATACGCACCGCCACCCGATGATCGTCCACCCGGACTGATGCCGAACCTCGGAGGCCGTCACAGCGCGCCGCGGGGCGTCCGGGTTCTTGCGTGCGTCGCGTACCCTGCCGCGCGATGG
>Ga0207688_10002222_pt1 | contig 10452 bp, 9 predicted proteins | sample KBSMiscanthusM4_FD_184296 | JGI IMG/M metagenome (GOLD analysis project Ga0207688, IMG submission 184296) | Miscanthus rhizosphere microbial communities from Kellogg Biological Station, Michigan, USA - M4 (SPAdes) (version 2) | ecosystem: Host-associated > Plants > Roots > Rhizosphere ...
CGCGGATATCCGGCGACATTGTCTCGGATGGCTCATCCTCGGTGAGTAAACGCACTCCGGTCAGCTCGGATCGGCACTGCGCCAGCTGCTCGCGCGCGAGCCCCTCGTGCCGGGTCAGTCCCAGCTCGTGCAGCAGCGGAAGGCTGGCCTGAAGGTAACCGAGGGCGTGCCAGGGCTCGCCCAGGGACAGATGGCTTTCCGCTACCTTCCACAGGCACAAGGCGTACGAGCAGTGGGCTCCCTGGGACTTGAATTCCTCCGCCGCCTGCCGGTACGCCTCGATAGCCGCCTCGTGGCGGCCCAGGCCGGTGTGGCTGTCGCCGAGCAGGTTGAGGAAATATGTCTTGTCATGCGGCTGCTGTCCGGCAGGCCCGCCCCAGGAATCCTGCACGCCGTCGCGCGTTGTCATGGCGGCCCTTCCGAGGACGGGTGTCCCCTCATCCGCCCGGCGTCTGTAACCAATTTGTCCACCATGCCGATCTCGCCCTCCGCGAGAACAGGCATACCATAGCTGGCATATGTCGCGCTTAGTTCTCAGCGCCACCACGGCGCTGCCACCACTGGGGAGACCGTGGTCCAGCTAAAGCCTTCAGACTCGGCCACGCCGAACGGTGTGCAAGCGGCGGCGGCATACCTGCGCGAGCTGCTGCTCCGTCCCGGCCGGTACCGGCGCAGGTGGGAACAGTACGCCGAGCGCAGCAGGCTCGGGCAGGTGAACCAGCTCGCGGTGGCCGAAGTGCTCGCGCACTACCTGTGGGAACACCCGAGGGCGCAGGGCGACGTCGACGTCCTGCCCAGGCAGCTCAAGGACACCGCCTCGCGGGCGCTGTCCGGCAAGCTGCTCAGCAAGGCCACGCTGACCTTGTTCACGGACGCATTCGGGTTCGACGCGTTCGAGCGGGAACGGCTGCTGAAGCTCTGGGAGGGCTCGGCCCACGTGCGCGTGCTCTCCGGCCCGCGGGCGATCCGCGAGGACCAGGCCAGCGCACTGGGTCCTCCGCAGGTCAAGACGCTGGCCCTGCACGATCATCACTATCTCGGCCCGGACGGGCTGCCGCAGCGGCACCGGGTCATCCACGTCATCGAAGCGGTCGTCGACGGCGTGGACCGGCTGCCCTACCGGGCCGACACCAGCGCCCTGACCATCGAGGTCGGGCAGGGATTCAGCGGCCTGGCCGGGGACGTGTACCAGCCCACGGCCGAACTATTCGTCGTGGACATGCTCCTGGCCAAGCCGCTGGCGGCCGGGGAGACGGCCACCCTGGAGTACTCGGCCAGCCTGCACTACCCGGCGCCGCCCCCGCCCGAGTTCCGCCGCATCGTCCAGACGTTCGTGGAGAACCTGGATATCCGGGTCGAGTTTCATCCCGGCAAGCTGCCTGGCAACGTCGTGTGGGCGGTGTGGGACGGGATGGACGGCCCCATCATCGAGCGGGAAAGCGTCGCGCTCGACAGCCAGTTCGCCGTCCACCGGTACCTGCGGCTCGCCGAGACGACCGTCGTCGGCTTCCACTGGGACTGGTAGCCCTTGATAGGCAACACCGCGCACTCGGACGGGGACCAGGCGTGGCACGATCGGAGTGTGCGGAAGGACGAGGGCGCGGCGACCACTAGTGCCGAGTTGCGCGCGCATAATCTCGCGCGGCTGCTGCGCGCGGTCCACGACGGCGGCGGGCAGCTCACCCGGGCCCAGCTCACCAGGCAGCTCGGCCTGGCCAGGGGAACCGCCACCGTGCTGGTCAGGGACCTGGCCGGACGTCAGCTCATCGAGGAGCTAAGCAGCCCGGCCGACGCCCCGGCCGGACTCAAGGTGCCGCGCACCAGGGGCCGGCCGACCGGCGTGCCTTCGGCGCATCCGCGCGGACCCGTCGCGCTGGCCGTCGACCTGCGGGACGACTCGTTCACCGTGGCGGTCTTCGAGTTGACCGGGCGCAGCGCCGTGCTGGACCGCCAGGAGCGCGAGGCCGTCTCGGGTACCGGCATGCTGGCCGACGTCGCGGCCCGGCTGAAGATCCGCCGCCGCGAGTACGGCGACCGCGTGGTCGGCATCGGGGTGGCCGTCCCCTCGCCGGTGAGCGCGGGCCAGATGGTGCAGCCGACCCTGCCGGACTGGCAGGACGTGGACGTGGCCGACATCCTCGGCGGCGCGGACAAGGGCTACCCGGGGCCGGTACTGGCCGGCAACGACGCGACGCTGGCCGGCCTGGCCGAAGCCCGCCGCGGGGTGCTCCGCGGCGTCTCGGTCGCCTTGCACCTGCACGTCGCGACCGGCATCGGCGGGGTGCTGCTGGCCGGGGGCCTGCCGGTGACCGGCGCGCACGGCTCGGCCGGGGAGTTCGGGCACATGCCGCTGACCGGCGGCAGCGAGCCGTGCCGGTGCGGTTCGACGGGCTGCTGGGAGCTCGACGCCGGCGCCCGCGGGCTGCTCCGCGCGGTCGGCCAGCCGGAGGAGGGCGACCGGATGGTCCGCGCCGAGCAGATCATCGCGGCGGCCGCCACCGACCCCGGCTGCGGCCAGGCCCTGGTGCGCGCGGCCGAGGCCCTCGGCCGCGGCATCGGCGCGCTGGTCAATGCCCAGGATCCGGAGGCCGTCGGGCTATCCGGGCTGGCGGCGGAGGTGTACGAAGCCGCGCCGGACGCGGTCCAGGCCGGCTACCTGGCGACGCTGATGCGGTTCCGCCGGCCGGAGCCGCCCGCGCTGCTGCCGTCCACCCTGGGCGACCTCGGCGCCCTGACCGGTGCCTCCGAGCTCGTCTTCGACACCTTCCTCACCGCGCGCGGTCTCGGCGCCTGGCCCGAGGAAAAAACCGCGTGACTTCTCCGTGACCACCTGGTAAGTTCCCGACCTTGTGGCTGCGTCACGAGCACAAGAAAATCATCATGCCGAACGGTCCGGCGGCGACCCCGTCCTGACCGAAGAACGCGACGAATTGCGGCGCTCACGCGAGTTCCTCCACCTCATGCGCGAGGACGTGCTGTCGCTGCACGCGATGGGCGGCGACCCGGTCTCCGAGGAGTACCTCAAGGCGGAGCTGTACCACCGGGCCGAAGCCCTCAAGGACATCCCCGACACCCCGCTCTTCTTCGGCCGCCTCGACTACGCCACCCCCCCCGATTCCGGACAATCCGAACCCGGAAATTACGGATCCGGAATATCCGGGACCGTGCAGTCCGGGACTGGGCAGTCCGGGACCGTGCAGTCGGGGACCGTGCAGTCCGGGGACGATGGCATCGCCGGGAACAGCTTCCACATCGGCCGCAGGCACGTGCACGCGCCGGACGGCACGCCCGCGGTCATCGACTGGCGGGCGCCGGTGTCGCGGCCGTTCTACCGGGCCAGCGCGACCGACCCGATGAACCTGGCGCGCCGGCGGCGCTTCGGGTTCTCCGGCGGCGAGCTGACCGCCTACGAGGACGAGCTGTTCGCCGGTACCGAGGACAGCACCCCGGACCGTTCGGCCCTCGTCGCGGCCACCCGGCCGAGCCGGATCCTGATCGACGAGATCGAGCGGCCGCGGTCGGGACCCATGCGGGACATCGTCGCGACCATCCAGCCCGACCAGGACGATATCGTGCGCGCCGACGCGGCGCAGACCGTCTGCGTGCAGGGCGCGCCCGGCACCGGGAAGACCGCGGTCGGGCTGCACCGGGTCGCGTACCTGCTGTACGCGTACCGCGAGCAGGTCCGGCGGCGCGGCGTGGTCATGGTCGGGCCGAACCAGGCCTTCCTCTCCTACATCCGCAACGTCCTGCCGGCGCTCGGCGAGCTCGATGTCAGCCAGACCACCGTCGGCGAGCTGGTCGCCTCGGTCCAGGTCCGCGGCTCGGACGACGAGGCGGCCGCGATCGTCAAGGGCGACGCGCGGATGGCGGAGGTGCTGCGGCGGGCGCTGTGGGCCTCGGTCCGCGCGCCGTCGGCCGCGGTGGTGCTGCCGCGCGGCTCGCGGCGCTGGCGGGTGGCCGCCTGGGAGATCGAGGAGCTCGTGCACGAACTGCGGCACCGCGGCGTCCGCTACGGCGCGGCCCGCGAGCTCCTCGAGCACCGGATCGCGCACGTCATCCTGACCATGATGGAGGCCGCCGGGGAGGCCTGCGACGACCGCACCCACGAGGCGGTGCGGCGGTCCCGGCCGGTACGGGCCGCGGTCGACGCGATCTGGCCGAAAGTCGACGCTGTCCGGCTGGTGTTCGGCCTGCTGTCCTCGGCGGAGGCCCTGGAGGCGGCGGCCGACGGGGTGCTGACCGGCCGCGAGCAGGCCGCTATCGTGTGGCCGTCGCCGCCCCGCGGGCCCGGCTCGGCCCGCTGGTCCGCGGCGGACGCCGTGCTCATCGACGAGGCGCGCGACCTGATCAGCCGGACGCCCAGCCTGGCGCACGTGGTGGTGGACGAAGCCCAGGACCTGTCCCCGATGGAGTGCCGGGCGCTCGGCCGCCGGTGTTCCACCGGCTCGGCCACCGTGCTCGGCGACCTGGCCCAGGGCACCACCCCGTGGGCGGCGCCGTCCTGGCCAACGCTGCTGGCCAACCTGGGCAAGCCGGACACGGGGGTGCGGGAGCTCTCGGTCGGCTACCGGGTGCCCCGGCAGATCCTGGACTACGCCTCGACGCTGCTGGCGGTGATCGCCCCGGAGCTGAGGCCGGCCTCCTCGCTGCGCGCCGATCCCGGCGCCCTCGACCTCACCCGGGTGCCCGGCGCCTCGCTCGGCGGAGCCCTGGTCGCCGCGTGCCGGCAGGCCTGCGCCCAGCCGGGCTCGGTGGCCGTCATCGCCGCCGACCCGCAGGTACCCGAGCTGGGCCGCGCGCTGGACCAGGCCGGCCTGGCGTACGGCGCGCCGGGGACCGACGCCGCGCTCACGCTGGTTCCGGTGACGCTGGCCAAGGGCCTCGAATATGATCATGTGATCGTGGTGGAGCCCGCGCGCATCGCCAGCGCCGAGGCCAGGGGCCTTCAGCGGCTCTACGTCGCGCTCACCCGGGCGGTGTCGCGGCTGACCGTGGTGCACTCCGAGCCCCTGCCGGAGCCGCTCCCCGCGATGGCCGCGCCTTCGGCGGCACCGGCCTCATCCTGACTGCGCCACGCCGTCAATGGTCATATAGTGAACCGATAACCGGCTTGATGCGTCAGTCTTGGTAGGGGAGCGTGCGTGCGGATCCGCTCGACGGCCTCCCGGCCCGCGAATTTTCCGATGTGCATTGCGCGGGTGTCGCCCCGGCGGCATCCTGGAAGAGGCGGCGACATTTAGTCCTCATCTGACTCCTATAAGTTACAACGGTGATAACGGTGGAAGTCGAACGGACCGGTGATCCAGACCAGACGCAGGCTGTCTATCTGGAAAAGCTATCCGACGAATTGTCCCATCGCGGGCTTGAAGCGTGGCTCATGGCGCCGCCCGGGCGCAGGCCCAGCCTGTACGTGGTCAACCCGGCCGCGCGGGCGCTCGAGGAGAATGTCTTTGTCGGTTGCGGTAAAGACGGCATGTGGTGGTTCTGGTGGTCGTGGGCGGAGCGGATCGCCGTGGCCGACGATGTCGACCAGGCCGCCAGCACGATCGTGCGGGTTCTGGCCTCGCTGCTGCCTAAGGACTGATTGAAAGCCAAGGGACCGCCTGCCGGATGGATCTGTGCGCGACCCCGGCCGTTGAGCTGGCCCGGCTGATCAGGGCCAGGGAACTCTCCGCCGCCGAACTGCTCTCCGCCGTGCTGGCCCGGATCACCGAGGCCAACCCGGCGATCAACGCGATCGTCACGCTCGCCGCCGAGCAGGCCGCCGCCGCGGCCCGCGGGCTCGACGCGCAGGCCGCCCGCGGCTCGTTCGCCGGGCCGCTGCACGGCCTGCCCATCGCGGTGAAGGACCTGGCCGAGACGGCGGGCATCCGGACGACCTTCGGCTCGCCGCTATTCGCCTCGTACGTCCCCGACTTCGACGCGCCGCATGTGGCCCGGCTCAAGCAGTCCGGCGCGGTGGTGATCGGGAAGACCAACACGCCGGAGTTCGGCGCCGGATCGCAGACCTTCAACCGCGTGTTCGGGCCCACCAGGAACCCGCACGACACCCGGCTCACTCCCGGCGGCAGCAGCGGCGGCGCCGCGGCGGCCGTCGCGGCCGGCCTGATCCCGTTCGCGGACGGCTCCGACCTGGCGGCCAGCGTGCGGAACCCGGCGTCCTTCTGCGGCCTGGTGGGCCTGCGCACCACCCCGGGCCTCGTGCCCGGCGACCCGTTCGACCCGCTGGGCGTGGTGGGCCCGATCGCCCGCACCGCGCCGGACGCCGCACTCCTGCTGGCCGGGATGTGCGAAACCGATCCCGGGCTGCCCATGGCCCGCCCCGATAGGCCGAACGAGTTCCTCGGCCTACGGCCGGCGCCCCTGCACGGGCTGCGCGTGGCCTGGACCTTCGACCTGGGCGACCTGCCGGTGCAGCCGGAAGTCCTGGCCGTGCTCGCGGCGTGCCGCCGGTCGCTGGAGGACGCGGGGTGCGTGGTGACCGATGCCGCGCCCGCCCTGGCCGACGCGGACGAGGTCTTCGGTGTGCTGCGGGCCGCCAGGATGGCCGCGATGGCGCCGCTGCTGCGCGCCCACCGCGACCAGGTCAAGGCCACCCTGGCCTGGAACATCGAGAAGGGCGTCGCGTTGACGGGGGAGCAGGTCGCGGCGGCGCGGGCCGGTCACGCCGAGATCTTCCAGCGGTTCGGCGCCTTCCTGGCCGACGGGCGGTACGAGGTGCTCGCGCTGCCCACGGTGCAGGTGCTCCCGTTCCCGGTCGAGCAGGAGTGGGTGACGGAGATCAACGGCGAGCCGATGGCCACCTACATCGACTGGATGCGGTCCTGCTCGCGGATCACGGTGACCGCGCACCCGGCCGTCTCGGTGCCGGCCGGGCTGACCGCGGCCGGGCTGCCCGTGGGCCTGCAGCTGGTGGGCCGCTACGGCGCCGACCGCCGGCTGCTCGAGATCGCCGCCGCCATCATGGAACTAACGGGGTGAGGCCGGGGAAGGCTTGGGTGCTGCCGCGCCAGGACGCGGCGCGCTGCGCGGCGTCCTGCATGGCCATCGCGCCGAACCGGCGCAGCCGCTGATCGCTGACCGCGACCAGGCCCAGGTACGCCCGGGTCACGCCGTCTTCGAGGTAGGCCGCCAGCCGGATCGCGCTCGGCGCGTCGTGCACCCGGAAGGGCAGCTGGTAGTAGGCCTGCGCGGCGGCGGGCGCGGCCCCCCGCACGGAGATCATCGCGGCCAGCGCGTCGCGGGCCTGGTTGTGGGCGGTCCAGTCCTGTTCGGCCGCGGCCTGGCTGCTCCCGGTCAGGTGGGCGCCCGCCACCCCGTAGCCGAAGATGGCCGCGTTCTCGGCCGCGAGCGCGGCCTGCAGCGCGGCCACGGCGCCTGTGCTCGCCATGATGCCTGCCTGCCTCAGCCGCCCAGCGCCGTGGCGTGCGTGGCGTCGGAGGCGGCGATGCTGGCGAGCAGCTGGGCCAGGGCGGGCGGCGCGGTGGCCAGCCGCCGTACCAGGTCCGCCGCTGACGCGCGCTCGGCCGCTCGCAGCCGCGTGATGCTGACGGTGCTGGCCCGGGGGGACGGGCTGGCCGATGACGGCGACGGCGACGCGGACGCGCCAGGCGGCACGATGAGCCTGGCCTTGAGCTGCACGAGGTGCTGCTGGTGCTGCGCCAGCAGCGACCTGAGCGTCCGCGCCCGAGTTGTGCCCGAATCGCCGCTGATGGCCAGCTGGTACAAATCGATCATGTTTTCCTCCGCCGCGATCACGGCCTGCAGCGTCAGCACGTCGTGACCGAGGGGCGGGCGGCCCGCCAGCGGATCGGGGCCGGTGAACACGTCCGAGGACCGGCAGCCTGCGGCACCGAGCAGCAACGGCAGCGCCGCTGCCGAGGCGAGCAGCACCCGGCGCCTCGGCACAATGTCGGACACACGGGCAAGCTACCACGTGCGTTTGAAGGGCTTGGTAAGGGTTGGGCCCGTCCTATCCGCGAGATGTCCCAACCCCAGATAGGCTAGACCCCAATCCCGCAGGTCGTGGACGAGGAGGTTCGTGATGCCAGGAGGTCAGCGTCACGCGCCCAAACCCGGCCAGCCGCGTAAGCCCCGGCCTAGTCAGCAGCGGTCTAGTGAGCAGCAGCCTAGTCAGCAGCGGCCCCGGCCGCCGGCGGCCGGCGGGTCGCCGGAAATGGAGGGCAGGATCGCGGACGTCATCAGTCCGGTGATCGCTGCCGCCGGAATGGACCTCGAGTCCGTCCGGGTGAGCGCCGCGGGCAGGCGGCGGCTGCTGAGGGTGGTGGTGGACAGCGACCGGGGCGTGAGCCTGGACGACGCCGCGGCGGTCAGCCGCAAGCTGTCCGCCGCGCTCGACGCGGCGCCGGTCATGGGCGACTTCCCCTACACGCTGGAGGTTTCCTCGCCCGGCGTGGACCGCCCGCTGACCGACCCGAGGCACTGGCGCCGTGCGGTGGGACGCCTGGTCCAGGTGACCGCCGCCGATGCCGGACCCATCTCAGGCCGGGTCCTCGCCGCCGACTCCGACGGGGTGACCCTGGACGTGGCGGGCGACCACCGCCGCTTCGGCTACGCCGCGCTGGGCGCCGGTGCCATTCAGGTGGAGTTCGGGCATCCACAAACCGAGCTTGGAGCGACCGGCGATGGACATTGACCTGAGCGTGCTGCGCAGCCTGGAAAGCGAGAAGGACATCTCGCTCGATCAGGCCATTAAGGCTATCGAGGACGCCCTGCTCGTCGCCTACCACAAGTCGGAGGGCGCCTCGCCCTCGGCGCGGGTCGAGGTGGACAGGAAGAGCGGGCACGTCACCGTGTGGGCCATCCAGACCGGCCCGGACGGGACCGCGGAGCGGGAGTACGACGACACCCCGGCCGGCTTCGGCCGGATCGCCGCGACCACCGCCCGGCAGGTGATCTTGCAGCGGCTCCGCGACGTCGAGGACGAGCTGACCTTCGGCGAGTACGCGGGCCGTGAGGGCGACATCGTGGCCGGGGTGATCCAGCAGGGCAAGGATCCCAGGACCGTGCTGGTCGACCTGGGCAAGCTGGAGGCGGTGCTGCCGCCCGCCGAGCAGGTGCCGGGCGAGCGCTACGTCCACGGCGAGCGGATCCGCTGCTACGTGCTGCACGTCCGCAAGGGGCACCGCGGGCCCTCGGTCACCTTGTCCCGGACCCACCCGGGCCTGGTTAAGAAGCTGTTCGCGCTGGAGGTGCCCGAGATCGCCGCCGGGGAGGTGGAGATCGTCGCGATCGCCCGCGAGGCCGGGCACCGGACCAAGATCGCGGTCCGCTCGCACCGGCAGGGCGTCAACGCCAAGGGAGCCTGCATCGGCCCGATGGGCAGCCGGGTGCGGAACGTCATGAACGAGCTGCACGGCGAGAAGATCGACATCGTGGACTACTCCGACGACCCGGCCGGCTTCGTGGCTAATGCGCTGTCGCCGGCCCGGGTGAGCCGGGTGCACGTGGTAGACGCCGCGGCCCGGGAGGCTCAGGTCATCGTGCCCGATTACCAGCTGTCGCTGGCGATCGGCAAGGAGGGCCAGAACGCCAGGCTGGCGGCCAGGCTCACCGGCTGGCGCATCGACATCAGGTCCGACGCGGCGGTCCCCGCCGACGGGCCGGCCGTGCCCTCGCCCGCGGGTCCGGCGGCGCAGGCCCCTGAATAGGCCAGGCTCCAGCACGGTTCCCGCGCGTAACCGGAGACCCGCGGACGCGGTAGACTTAGAGATGTCATGGCCACGCGAGCCAAGCGGCATGTCCCGGGTATGCCCGCAATGCGTACCTGTGTAGGCTGCAAGGAGCGTGTGGTCAAGTCCAGTCTGCTTCGCCTAGTAGCTGCTGGGGACGTCATCCAGCCCGACCCGCGGGCCCGGCTGCCTGGCCGGGGTGCGTACGTGCATCCCAGCCTCGCCTGCCTGGACCTCGCGCGACGGCGCCGGGCGTTCCCCCGGGCCTTGCGCGCCGCGGGACCGCTCAGCCTCGAACCACTGGCTGAGTACCTTTGCGGCGAACAATCCCCGTAAATAGCATTACTGCGGCGGAACAACCAGGCTGGGCAGCAGGCTTTAACGCTAGAAGGAACACCTGTCGGAAAGCAGGTCGAGAAGCTGATGAGCGCTCGATGAGCACGCGGCGATGATCACCATAGGCTGAGGCCCGCCCGGAGCACGCTCTGCCCGGGCCGGGGTCCGGTAAGGGGTCCAGGGGACTGGGCCGAGAAGGAGCGTAGTGGCGAAGGTCCGGGTTTACGAACTCGCGAAAGAGTTCGGTGTCGAGAGCAAGGCCGTCATGGACCAGCTCAAGGAAATGGGCGAGTTCGTAAGGTCGGCGTCCTCGACGATCGAGGCGCCCGTGGTCCGGCGGCTCAAGGAAGCATTTTCTACTAAGGGATCGGATCAGGCCGCCCAGGGAAATCAGGGCGGTCAGGGTTCTCAGGGTTCCAGG
>Ga0207688_10002226_pt1 | contig 10447 bp, 11 predicted proteins | sample KBSMiscanthusM4_FD_184296 | JGI IMG/M metagenome (GOLD analysis project Ga0207688, IMG submission 184296) | Miscanthus rhizosphere microbial communities from Kellogg Biological Station, Michigan, USA - M4 (SPAdes) (version 2) | ecosystem: Host-associated > Plants > Roots > Rhizosphere ...
GTCGTACGGAGACGGGCGATCAGCCCGTACAGCTCGCAGCCCAGGCAGAAGCCGAAGGCGGCGTTGAGGAACGCGGCGGCCAACGCGAGCGCGGTGGCCACGATGCCGAGTGCGGTGACGCCGGTGGCGTAACCGATCAGCCCCACAGCGGCGAAGGCGAAGCCGACGGCCTGGGAGAACCGGACCGGTGCGGCGTCTTCGCGTGCGGTGCTCGGGCCGATCCGCGGCGCGACGAGCAGGCGGAACGCGGCGGTGTACGGGGCGAAGCGCAGGCCCGCGAACGCGCCGAGCGCGAACACGGCGACCTGGGCGGCCAGCAACCACGCGCTGCCCGTGACGAGCACCAGCACCAGCACAGCGGTGGTGACGGCGGCGGCGAACCGCACGCCCCGCGGATCGACCGGAGGGTCGGGCATGGCAGTACTCCTGAGGTTGGCGAACGGTGTGAAAACCCTCAGGAGGCCCGACACAGGCAGCTGCCGACGCGGCACAGATCGACTGCGCGACGTCGGGTCAGCGGCCAGTTCACGGCGCCGAGGGTAGCTGAGGATCCGGGCTTTCGGGAGCGCCCCGTTCACGTGAACAGCGCTGGGGCCAGCGCAGACGCCAATTCGGTGACGCGCGGCACACCCGCGACGCGCAGCAGCTCACCGCCCGCGCGGTCGAACGCGACCGTCGTCGGGGTGCGCAGCACGTGCAGGGAGCGGGCGACGTCGGGGTGCTCGGCGACGTCGACCTCGACGTGGACGACGCCCGCGGTGGTCGCGGCGAGCCCGTCGAGCACGGCGGCGGTCTGGCGGCACGGCGCGCACACGGGGGAGGAGAGCTGGAGCAGCAGCACGCGCTCGTCCGCCGCGGGGGTACGCCCGGCGAGCGCCCACCCGTCGGTCGCGGTGCCCGCCGTGCCCACCTGCCCGGAGCGCGCCCGCAGCACCAGGCCGACCACGGTGGCGACCACGAGCACGCCGACCACCACCAGGACCCCGACGACGTCCACGTGATCAGCAACCCGGGCCCGGTGGGGCCCATTCCCGCGCCAGCTCCGCGACCCACTCCGGCACGTCGGCGGGATCCGCGGGCGGCGCGGCCACCACGACGAGCTCGGTCACGCCTGCCTCGGCGAGCGCCGGGAGGTAGGACGGGTCGGGATCGCCGAGCGCCACCGCGATGCTGAGCTCGTCGGGCGACCGGCCCTGCGAACGGCAGGCCTCGGCGAGCACGGCGATGCGCTCGGGCACCGCCGCGGCGTCGACGTTGAAGCCGTACCAGCCGTCGCCGATCGCAGCGACCCGCCGCAGGGCCGCGTCGCTGTTGCCGCCGACCACCACGGGCACGCCGCGCGCGACCGGCTTCGGGTACACGCGGATCCCGTCGAAGCGCACGAACTCGCCCGCGAACGAGCTCACGTCGTCGCGCCACAGCGTGCGCAGCGCGGCGACGTACTCGGCGGTGCGCCGCCCCCGCCCCGCGAAGGGCACGCCGAGCGCCGCGAACTCCTCGGCCGACCAGCCGACGCCCACCCCGAGCGTGCAGCGCCCGCCGGAGAGCACGTCCAGCGTGGCGGCCTGCTTGGCCACGACCACCGGGTTGTGCTCGGGGAGCAGCAGCACGCCGGTGGCGAGCTGGATGCGGGTGGTCACGGCGGCCGCGAAGGTGAGGGTGAGGAGCGGGTCGAGCCAGTCGGCGTCGGCGGGCACGGCGATGCGCCCGTCGGCCGAGTACGGGTACCGCGACGCCTGCGCGTCGAGCATCACGACGTGCTCGCCCGACCACAGCGTGGCGAACCCGTGCTGTTCGGCGCCGAACGCCACGGCGCGGACGACCTCCGGTCGCGCGCCCGCGCCGATGCCGAGCGCGTGCAAGCCCAGCCGCATGCCGAGTCCCCGATCGTCGCGTGAGCCGCCAAGATAACGGACCCTTTTGGGTGCCATGCCAGGCGGAACGGGGAGGAATTGTCCCGTCTACACTGCCCGCGATGACCAATTCGGACCGGCCGGGATGAGCGACCCCGAGTTCTCGTTGCACGTCGACGGGGGCATCGTCGTGGTGCGCTGGCTGCCTGGTGTGGAGATCACGGGACCGCTCGCGACCGAGGCGATGGACACCGTCGACGAGCTCAACGGCGACCACAAGCGGCCGCTCCTCGTCGACCTCACCGGCACCGCCACCGTGACCCGCGAGGCGCGGGGTGCGTTCAGCCGCGAATGCCAGGTCTCGCGGATGGCGTTGGTCGGCCGGTCCGCCGTCGACCGGGTGCTCGCCAACTTCGCACTGAAGGTCAACAGCATCGCCATCCCGTCGCGGTTCTTCACGTCCCTTCCTGCGGCGCTGGCGTGGCTCCGGGAGCACGAACAAGCCGACCATTGAGGAGCGCGCTGCAGAACTCGGCCCTACTGCGCGACGCCGCTCGCTACGGGCGGAGTTCTGCAGCACCCTCCTTGGCGAGCACCGCGACGTACCCGGGGATCGTGTCGTTGGTCTGCGGCGTCGACAGCGGGATGGTCGTGATCGCCGCGTCGGCGTCGACGACCAACCGCCGCCAGTCCGGCAGGGGGAAGCACGCCTCGAGCTCGGCGTCGCCGAACGCCGACGGCGGCGGGATGCCGGTCGAGATGGCGCGGGCGAGCGCGGACGGGAGCCCGCGCGGGCCCGCGCCGAGCCGTTCCAGGTAGTGCAACGGGTGGCCGCGGTGGTTGGTCTCGCCGATCAGGACCCGGCCCCGCGCGCCGACGAGCGTGCCGATGTTGTCGGCCATCCGCCGCCGGACGGGCGCCTCCAGGATGTGCAGCACCCCGCGGACGAACACGTTGGCGTCGCCACCGAGGTCGTCGCGCAGGATGTGCCCCGCGTTTGGCGCGGTCATGTCGAGCGCCCGGAACCTGACGCCCGGTGTTCCCGCGCTCTCCGCGGTGGCGAGGGCCACGGCGGCGGGCGAGAGGTCGACGCCGACGACCTCCGGGTACCGGCCCGCCAGCGCGCGGGTGAACCGACCGTTGCCGCACCCGACGTCGACGACGGGCAGCGCGGGGTCGGCGTGCTCGGCGAAAAGGTCGAGGTAGCGGGCGGCTTCCGCGGGGTCGCTCGCGTCCCACAGGACGTCGCCGCCGTCGCCGGTGGCCCGTACCCCCGCCCAGAAATGCTCCCAGCGACCGCCCACCTCACGCGGCGCGCGACGCCGGAGACGCAGGACGTGCGCCGCGATCACAATGCGCTTCCACACGGGCGCCTCCGCGGCAATCGTCACTCTTCAGTGTGAATTGCCTTACGCTGAGAAACCAGAGGGACCGGCTAAGTGACTGTGGGCGTGTTGTGCACGACCGGCTACTCTCCTACCCGATGTCGAGCGCCACGAACGAGTTCGGACTCCAGATGGAGACGACGGGCATCGTTCGGCTGCGCTGGATCCCGGGTCTGCGCATCACGGGTTCGCTCGCCGCCGAAGCCATGGCCGCGGTCGACCAGCTCAACGCGGGCTGCAGTCGTCCGCTCCTGGTGGAGATGCACGGCACGGAGACCCCCACCCGCGAAGCCCGCAGGCGGTTCAGCGAGCGGTGCTCGGCCACGCGGATCGCGCTGCTCGGGGCGTCCGCGGTCGACCGGGTGCGGGCGAGCCTCGCGCCCGAACCCGGTCGGGTGGGCTACCCCGTGCCCACGCGCTTCTTCACCTCGGAGACCACCGCCGTCGAGTGGCTCCTCGAGGCTTCTAGTCCAGCGTCAGGTTCCGCGCCCGACCGCTGATCTGCAGCGTGCCGTCCTTCGCCTGGAACGTGTCGGCGGTGACGTCCAGCGGCAGGTCGCCGGTGATCAGCGGCACCCGGAACAGGTCGAGGACCTGCTTCAGCACCGAGCCGGGCACGGGCAGGCCGGTGCCGTCGAGCAGCCGGGCGTCGACGGGCACGATGTCCGCCCGGCCCTTGTTGAGCCGCAGCGCGGCGAGCACGGCGACCTCGGTGGTCTGGCCGAAGAAGTCCACGGTGCCGACGAGTCGGGCGGTGCGCGCGGGGCTCATCGTCCCCACCGACGGATCGGCGCCCTTCTTGACCGCCTGCTCCAGCGTGTTCTCGTCGACGCTCTCGATCCGCACCTTCTTGGCCGCGGGGATCAGCCGCTGCAGGTCGGCGGCGTTGATCTTGACGATGCCCTCGGCGGTGGCGGCCGTGATCGACTTCGGGCCGGACCCGAGCAGCATCGCCAGCGGCGCGCTCACGTCGTGCAGCCGCGCGTTGATCTCCAGCTCCTTGAAGGAGCCGTAGGGGATGCGGGTGGCGTCGACGTCGATGTCGGAGTACGTGCCGGAGATGGCCTGGGTGAGGAAGGGGAACCCGTTGATGCGCACCGACGGGTCGTCGACCAGCCCCAACTGCCCGCGCATCTGCCGGGAGACGGCCGACTCGGCCAGCGCCGCGGAACCGAAATCGGCCGCCACCGCGAGGCCCACCAGCACCAGCAGGATGATGATCAGCCGTCGCATGCCGCCTCCACGGCGTCGACCGTAGGGCCCTCGTCCGCGGCGCCCACGCCGGGGAGCTGTGTCGAAGGGCGCGTTCTCTGCGCTACGCAGGGGAGCGTTCACCCGGTTATCCTGCAACGATCCGCGTGGTGGTGTTCCAGCCGGGTCACGCGGAGGTGAACGGTAGCGGTCAGCGTCGCCCGCCGTGCAGCCCGGCGTGAGAGGAGACCGGGAGTGGAACTCCTTCTGCTGACCGCTGATCCGGAACCCGGATCGGTCCTACCCGCACTGACGCTCCTCCCGCACGGCGTCCGCACGGCCGCCCCCGAGGTGGCCGCGCTGCTCGATGCGGGCCCGCACGACGCCGTGCTCGTCGACGCGCGCACGGACCTGGTCGCGGCCCGCAGCCTCTGCAGGCTGCTCGGCAGCACCGGCATGGACGTGCCGGTCATCGCGGTGCTCACCGAGGGTGGGCTCGTCGCGGTGTCCGGGGAGTGGGTCGTCGACGAGATCCTGCTGCCCGGCGCGGGGCCTGCCGAGGTCGACGCCCGGTTGCGGCTGCTCAAATCCCGCCCCGGCGCCGACGCGGGCCGCGACAACGGCGCGCTCGTCCTCGGCGAGCTCGTGATCGACGAGGCCACGTACGCGGCGCGGCTGCGCGGGCGGCTGCTCGAGCTAACCTACAAGGAGTTCGAGCTGCTCAAGTACCTCGCCCAGCACGCGGGCCGGGTCTTCACCCGCGCCCAGCTGCTGCAGGAGGTCTGGGGCTACGACTTCTTCGGCGGCACCCGCACCGTCGACGTGCACGTCCGCCGTCTGCGCGCGAAGCTCGGCACCGAGCACGAGCAGATGATCGGCACCGTGCGCAACGTCGGCTACAAGTTCGTGCGGCCGAGCCGGGGCGGGTTGGGCGTGGCCACGGTCCTCGAGGAGCCCGACGAGGACGCCGACGACGAGCCGCACCGCACCCCCACCCGGTTGGCCGGTCTGGGGCACTAGGGTCCGGTCGTGGTGCAGTTGCAGTGGCGCGGAGCCCTGAGCGGTGCGGACATCGCCGACGTGCAGGCGTTGGTCGCGGCCGCGACCGAGGTCGACGGCACGGCACCGCTCTCCGAGCACGTCCTGCTCCACCTGCGCCACGGCGGCGACGCCGAGGCCGCGCAGCTGCTCGCCCGTGAAGGAGACGAGCTGGTGGGGTTCGCGCACCTCGACCTCACCGACCCGGTCGCGGGCGGGGCGGGCGAGCTCGTGGTGCACCCAGAGCACCGCCGGGCGGGCCTCGGCTCGCGCATCGTGCAGGAGCTCCTCGACCGGGCGGGCCGGTCGGAGGTGGCGGCCGGGCGGCTGCGGCTGTGGGCGCACGGCGAGCACCCCGGGGCGGTGGCGCTCGCCACCACCCTCGGCTTCACGCAGGCCCGGGTGCTGTGGCAGATGCGCCGCAGCCTGCTGGCGCCGCTGGCCGAGCCGCACCTGCCCGAAGGCGTGCGCCTACGCCCGTTCGTCGTCGGCGCCGACGAGCGCGAGTTCCTGCGCGTCAACAACGCCGCCTTCGACTGGCACCCCGAGCAGGGCGGCTGGGACCTCGACCAGGTGAAGCTCCGCGAAGCCGAGCCGTGGTTCGACCCGAACGGCTTCCTGCTCGCCGTCGACGCCGACGACCGCCTGCTCGGCTTCCACTGGACCAAGGTGCACGGTGACGGGGGGCACTCCCACGAGCCCATCGGCGAGGTGTACGTGCTCGGCGTGGACCCGTCCGCGCGCGGGATGCACCTCGGCGCCGCGCTCACCCTGGCCGGGCTGCGGCACCTGCGCGACGGCGGCCTGCGCCAGGTGATGTTGTACGTCGAGGCCGACAACGACGCCGCCGTGCGCGTCTACCGCGACCTGGGCTTCACCCGGTGGGACACCGACGTCTCGTACGTCCGTTAGTCAGCTGGCGTTCACCTTCTCGGGGCTTGACGTCCATCGGCCCCGAATAGCTTCGACGGAGGTGCGGCCACCCCGAGCCGCGCCTGCCGAGGCTACGGAGGACACACGTGAAGACCCGACTCGCCGCGGTCGGCATCGCCGCCAGCGGTGCCCTGATCCTCGCGGGCTGTGGTGCCGCCAACGAAACCGCCCCCGCAGGGGGATCCGGTTCCACCGGTGGGGCCCCCGCGGTCTCCGGAACGATCTCCGGTGCTGGCGCCAGCACCCAGCAGGCCGCCACCCAGGCGTGGGTCGCGGGTTTCCAGAAGACCAACCCGGACGCCACGATCAACTACGACCCCAGCGGCTCGGGCGCCGGGCGCACCCAGTTCATCGCGGGCGGGGTCGACTGGGCGGGCAGCGACGCGTACATCAAGGGCGACGAGGCCACCAAGGCCGCCTCGCGCTGCGGTGGCGGTGTCGTCGAGGTGCCGGTCTACGTCTCGCCCATCGCGGTCGTCTACAACCTCCAGGGCGTGGACAACCTGCAGCTCGCGCCGTCGACGATCGCGAAGATCTTCGCCGGCAAGATCACCACCTGGAACGACCCGGCCATCGCCGCCGACAACCCGGGCGTCAACCTGCCCGCCACCGCCATCGCCCCCGTGCACCGCGGCGACAAGTCCGGCACCACCCAGAACTTCACCGACTACCTGTCCGGCGCGGCCAAGGCCGACTGGCCGTCCCCCGTCGCCGACACGTGGCCGATCCAGGGCGGCGAGGCCGCGCAGGGCACCTCAGGTGTGATCGGCGCCGTGAAGGGCGGCCAGGGCACCATCGGCTACGCCGACGAGAGCCAGGCCAAGGGCCTGGGTATCGCCAAGGTCAAAGTCGGCGACGCCTGGGTCGCCCCCAGCGCCGAGGGCGCCGCGAAGGTCCTCGAATCCTCCCAACGCGTGAGCGACGGCGGCGACAAGGCGTTCGCCTACAAGCTCGACCGCGCCACCACCGCACCGGGCGCCTACCCCGTCACGCTCGTCTCGTACGCCATCGCCTGCGCGAAGTACACCGACCCGGCCAAGGCCAACCTGGTCCGGGCGTACCTCGGCTACGTGGTGAGCGCCGACGGGCAGGCCGCTGCGGCGAGCGCAGCGGGTTCGGCCCCGCTGCCCGCATCGCTGGTCTCGCAGATCACGCCCGCCGTCCAGTCGATCACCGGCGGCGCATGAGGCCGGTTGGCCCTGGCCGCGCGGGCCGGGTGTTCGTCATCATCGTGATGGGCGCTCGGCCCGCGCTCCACCAGAGAGGACGACGTTGACCACGTCCACCGCACCGCCGCCAAGCGCCACCGCCGACCAACCCGTCCGGCAGCGCGGCGACCGCATCTTCTCAGGCCTCTCCAGAGGGGCGGGCGTCCTCATCCTCGTCGTCCTGGCGGGGGTCGCGGCGTTCCTGCTCATCCAGGCGATCCCAGCCTTCGTGGCACCCACCGCGGACCTGCCGAACGGGCAGTCGCTCAGCGCCTACATCGCCCCGCTGGTCTTCGGCACCCTGCTGTCATCGATCATCGCACTGATCATCGGTACGCCGCTCGGTGTCGCCGTCGCGCTGTTCATCACCCACTACGCGCCGCGCAAGCTCGCGCAAGGGCTCAGCTACGTCGTCGACCTGCTCGCCGCGGTGCCCTCGATCATCTTCGGTCTGTGGGGCGCGAACACGCTCGCACCCGCCTCGCTGCCGCTCTCGAACTGGCTCTACGAGCACCTGGGTTGGCTGCCGTTCTTCGCCGGGCCGGTCTCGGCGACCGGGCGCACGATGCTCGTACTCGGGCTGACCCTGGCCGTCATGATCCTCCCGATCATCACTGCGGTCTCGCGCGAGGTGTTCCTGCAGACGCCCAAGCTCCACGAGGAGGCGGCGCTCGCGCTGGGCGCCACGCGTTGGGAGATGATCCGCATGGCGGTGCTCCCGTTCGGCCGCTCCGGCATCATCAGCGGCGCGATGCTCGGCCTCGGCCGCGCACTCGGCGAGACGATGGCCGTCGCGATCATCCTCTCGGCCTCGGGCGTCGTGACGTTCAACCTGATCAGCTCGGACAACCCGTCGACGATCGCGGGGAACATCGCCCTGCAGTTCCCGGACTCCACCGGCATCTCGGTGAACGTGCTCATCGCGTCCGGCCTGGTGCTGTTCGTGATCACCCTGTTGGTCAACGCGATAGCGCGCTGGATCGTCAACCGTCGGCGCGAGTTCTCTGGGGCGAACTGATGACGCTGGATACGCAGAAGGCGGAGCGCACCCCGGAAGCGGTGCCGCCCGTCCTCGCCCAGCGGGGCGAGCTGCCCCGCTGGGCGCCATGGGCGATCCTCGTCGCCACCCTCGTCGTCGTCGGTGGACTGCTGGCCATCACCGGGTTCAGCATCGGGCTGTGGCTGTCGGCGTCGGCCGTCGTGTACGCGATCGCGACCTACGCGGTCTCACGCGGCGTCGAGGGCAGGCGCAAAGCCACCGACCGGCTCGTCACGATCGTGGTCACGGTCGCGTTCCTGCTGGCGCTGGTCCCGCTGGTGTCGGTGATCACCGTCGTGGTCGAGAACGGCCTCGCCCGTTTCGACGTGGCGTTCTTCACCCAGTCCATGCGCGGTGTCGTCGGCGAGGGCGGCGGTGGCTACCACGCCATCATGGGCACGTTGATCATCACGGCGCTGGCCGCGGTGATGTCCATCCCCGTCGGCCTGCTCGCCGCGGTGTACCTCGTGGAGTACGGCCGGGGCAGGCTTGCCCGGGCGATCACGTTCTTCGTCGACGTCATGACCGGCATCCCGTCGATCGTCGCGGGTCTGTTCTCGTTCGCCCTGTTCGCGCTGTTCCTCGGGCCGTCGGTGCGCATGGGGTTCATGGGCTCGGTGGCGCTGTCGGTGCTCATGATCCCGGTCGTGGTGCGCTCGACCGAGGAGATGCTCAAGATCGTGCCCAACGAGCTGCGCGAGGCGGCGTACGCACTGGGCACGCCGAAATGGCGCACGATCACCAAGGTCGTGCTGCGCACGGCGATCGCCGGGATCACCTCCGGGATCACGCTCGCCATCGCGCGGGTCATCGGGGAGACCGCCCCGCTGCTCGTCACCGTCGGCCTGACGACCGGCCTGAACCTCAACCCGTTCTCCGGACGCATGGCGACGCTGCCGGTGTTCGCGTTCAACTCCTACGCCGCTCCCGGCGTGCCGCGGGAGCCGTTCATCGACCGGGCGTGGACCGCCGCGCTCGTCCTCATGATCATCGTTCTGGTGCTGAACCTCGTCGCGCGCCTGATCGCGCGCGTGTTCGCGCCGAAGACCCGATAAGGAATGTGATGGGCAAGGCGATCGAGGCCAAGAACCTCAACATCTACTACGGGTCCTTCCTCGCGGTCGAAGGCGTGAACATGTCGATCCGACCGCAGACGGTCACGGCGCTGATCGGGCCGTCGGGCTGCGGGAAGTCGACCTTCCTGCGCTCGGTCAACCGGATGCACGAGGTGATCCCCGGCGCGCACGTCAAGGGCACGCTCGAGCTCGACGGCAAGGACCTCTACGGCGCGGGCGTCGACCCGGTCGGTGTGCGCCGTCAGATCGGCATGGTGTTCCAGCGACCCAACCCGTTCCCCACCATGTCGATCTACGACAACGTGATCGCCGGGCAGCGGCTGAACAACAAGCGCATGCCCAAGGACGCCACCGACGAGCTGGTCGAGCAGTCCCTGCGCGCCGCGAACCTGTGGAACGAGGTCAAGGACCGCCTGGAGAAGCCCGGCTCGGGGCTCTCGGGCGGGCAGCAGCAGCGGCTGTGCATCGCCAGGGCGATCGCCGTGCAGCCCGACGTATTGCTGATGGACGAGCCGTGCTCGGCCCTCGACCCGATCTCCACGCTCGCGATCGAAGACCTGATCAACGAGCTGAAGAACGAGTACACGATCGTCATCGTCACCCACAACATGCAGCAGGCGGCGCGGGTGAGCGACTTCACCGGGTTCTTCAACATCGAGGGCACCGGCAAGCCCGGCCACCTCGTCGAGATGGACGTCACCAAGACGATCTTCTCGAACCCGAC
>Ga0207688_10002228_pt1 | contig 10446 bp, 9 predicted proteins | sample KBSMiscanthusM4_FD_184296 | JGI IMG/M metagenome (GOLD analysis project Ga0207688, IMG submission 184296) | Miscanthus rhizosphere microbial communities from Kellogg Biological Station, Michigan, USA - M4 (SPAdes) (version 2) | ecosystem: Host-associated > Plants > Roots > Rhizosphere ...
CCAATCGCGAAGGTCGTGCTGCCCCCGGCGCGGCAGGAGGACGTATCGTTCGACGCCTTCTTCACCCACATCCTCATGCACGAGCTGATGCACGGCCTGGGGCCGCACAACGTAATGGTCGGCGGACGCGCGACGACGGTGCGTCAGGAATTGAAGGAAACCTACAGCGCGATCGAAGAAGCGAAGGCGGACGTCTCGGGATTGTGGGCGCTGCAGCAGCTCGCCGATCGCCAGCAGATCGACCCGGCCATCGCTCGAACGATGTACACGACGTTCCTGGCATCGTCGATCCGATCGATCCGGTTCGGCGTCAACGAGGCGCACGGGCGGGGGATCGCGGTGCAGTTGTCGTCGTTTCTCGACGCCGGCGCGTTCGTGGTCCAGCCGGACGGCACGTTCGTCGTCGATCAGACGAAGATCGTCGCCGCGGTTACCGCGCTGACGCGCGAGATCATGACGCTCCAGGCGGAAGGCAGCTACGCCAAGGCGAAAGCGCTGATCGATCAGCGCGGAGTGATCCGGCCCGAGGTCCAGAACGTGCTCGACAAGCTGACCGCCGTCCCGGTGGACATCGAGCCAAGGTTCACGACCGCCGCGACGCTCGCGCGTTGACCACCGCCACCGCGATATCCGGGCGATCGCTGATCAGCCCGTCCACGCCCCAGTCGAGAAGCCGGTGCATGTCCGGCTCTTCGTCCACCGTCCACACCTTCACCGCGACACCAGCCCGATGTGCATGCTCGACGAACCGCCGCGTCACCACGGTAGTTCTTCCGGATCGTTCCGGCACCTGGAACTCGTGATACGCCGGCCGGCGCAGCGGCCATCGCACCCAGGAGCGATACAGCGCCCAACGTGTTTCTTCTCGTCCGGCACCGGTGCGCACCCCGGGTGCGAACTGACGGGCGGCGCGCAGCGCTTCGCCGCTGAACGACCCTATCGCGATCCGCTCGAGCGCCCCGGCGACGATCGCGAGCTCGAGCGTTTTGCGTGCGAGCTCCGCCGAGCCCAGCTTCAGCTCGATGATGAGCGGCACGCCAGGGTAGCGCGCAAGGACGGCTGCCAAGGTGGGTACGCCGATGCCCGCTCCGCGAAACGGGAATGCCGGCGTGGCCGCGTCGACCGCCCGGAAGTGATACCCCGCATCGACGCCCGCGAGCTCGGCCGCGGTAAGGTCCGCCACCGGCCCGGTCGCGCTGGTCGTGCGATCCAGGTTCGCATCGTGATGGACGACCACTTGACCATCTTTCGACAACCGGACATCGAGCTCGAGCCCATCGGCGCCGAGCGCCAGGCCGTTGTCGAACGAGGCCAGCGTGTTCTCCGGGCGGAGCTTCGCACCGCCGCGATGCGCGTAGACGAGGGGGCGGGACACGAGGGGATCTTACGATGTCCGGGACTCGGGATCCCGGACCAGGCGCTGGGCGCCCAGGACTCGGGACCCGGCGCTCGGCGCTCGGCGCTCGGCGCCGGACGCCCGACCTTCAGGTCGGGCGAGCAGGAAGCTGGAAGCTGGAAGCGAGACCTTGCTGGTAAGATGCGAGACATGCCCTCCCCCACGGTCGATCGGCCTACTACCCTCGGTCAGCTTCGCAAGGATGTCGCGGCGGGACGTGTCAACCGCCGCTCGGTCAAAGACGAGCTGCGCGACAACCTCATTACGCGGCTGCGTTCGCAGGAGCCGCTGTTCCCCGGGATCATCGGCTACGAAGACACCGTCGTGCCGCAGATCGTCAACGCCATTCTGTCGCGCCACAACTTCATCCTGCTCGGCCTGCGCGGCCAGGCCAAGAGCCGGATCCTGCGCGCCCTCACCACGCTGCTGGACGATGCGGTGCCGGTGATGCCGGGCTGCGAGATCCACGACGACCCGCTCGCGCCGCTGTGCGCGATGTGCCGGGCGCGGGTGCGTCAGGACGGGGATGCGCTCGAGATCGGCTGGCTCGATCGCGACGCCCGTTACGTCGAGAAGCTGGCCACGCCCGACGTGACGATTGCCGACATGATCGGCGACCTCGATCCGATCAAGGCGGCGCGAGCCGGCCTCCAGCTCTCCGACGAGCTGACCATGCACTATGGGCTGCTGCCGAGGGCCAATCGCGGCATCTTCGCGATCAACGAGCTGCCCGATCTCGCCGGCAAGATCCAGGTCGGCCTCTTCAACATCCTCCAGGAAGGGGATGTGCAGATTAAAGGCTATCCGGTGCGCCTGCCGCTCGACGTGATGATGGCCTTCAGCGCCAACCCCGAAGACTACACGGCGCGCGGCAAGATCATCACGCCGCTGAAGGACCGCATCGGCTCCGAGATCCGCACGCACTATCCGGCCACGCGGCAGCACGCGATGGAGATCACCGCGCAGGAGGCCTGGGTCAACGGCCGCGGCACGCCGCTGCAGGTGCCGGGGTACGTGCGTGAGATCGTGGAAGAAATCGCCTTCCAGGCGCGCGACGACAAGAAGGTCGACAAGCGCTCGGGCGTCAGCCAGCGGCTGCCCATCTCGCTGCTCGAAAACGTCGTCTCGAATGCCGAACGGCGGGCGTTGCTGGCCGGCGAAGACCCGATCGTGCCGCGGGTCACCGACATCTACACCGCGCTGCCCGCGATCACCGGCAAGTTCGAGCTCGAATACGAAGGTGAGCTGCGCGGCGCCGACAACGTCGCCCGTGACATCATCCGCGGCGCCGTCGGGAACGTGTTCACCGGCTACTTCTCCGGCGCCGATCTGCGCCAGGTCACCGAGTGGTTCGATCTGGGCGGCACACTGCAGATAGACGAGGCGATCCCGGCCGCGGAGCTGCTGCGCCGCACGTCCCAGGTCCAGGGACTCAACGAGCTGACGCACCACGCCGGCGTGAAGAGCCCGGCCAAGCCGCCGCTCGTCGCCGCCGCAGTCGACTTCATCCTCGAAGGGCTGTACGCCCAGAAGAAGATCACCCGGTCCGAGGACCGGCAGTATCAGGGCGCCGAGCCGCCGCGCCGCAGCCCGCGGCCGGGCCCCGCGGAGCCGACGCTCGAGCGGGACGTCCCGCTCACCGGTAACAAGAAGAAGTACTACAACTGAGGCGGAACAGCGGCCCCCCATGAAATACCGGTATTCGAAGTACACCGGCGACGACCTCGACGACCTGGATCTCGAGGAGCTGCTGTCCAAGCTCTCGGACTTGCTGCTCTCGAGCGGTTTCGACTCATCGTTCGGCATGCCCTACGACGACGATCTGCCCGGGCACTCCGCCGACGCGCTGCACGACGCCATTCTGGAAGCGTTGCTGAACGGCATGCTGTCCGACGAGACCGTCGAGAAGCTGCTCGGCAAGGACTGGCAGCAGGCCGAGGATGCCGAAGCGCGGGTCGAGCGCCTGGTCCAGCAGATCCTCGACAAGCTGCAGCGGCAGGGGTATCTCACGGCCGCGCCGTCCCCGCAATCGGAGATGCAGAATCCTCAGGCCGGGCAGGGTGGGCGCGGACCCGAAGCACCGGTGCGCTTCGAGATTACCGACAAGAGCCTCGACTTCCTCGGCTACCGGGCCTTACGCGATTTGCTCGGATCGATCGGCAAGAGCAGCCTGGGCCGCCACGACACGCGCGAGATGGCCACCGGCATCGAGGCCAGCGGCGCGCCCAAGGTCTACGAGTTCGGCGACACGATGAACCTCGACGCGAGCGGCACCATCCTCAACGCGGTGATGCGGCAGAAGGCGATCGGCGCGGGCGGCATCGACGTCGACTACGAGGACCTGATGGTCGTCCAGGGCGAGTACCAGAGCTCCTGCGCGACGGTCGTGATGCTCGACTGCAGCCACAGCATGATTCTCTACGGAGAGGATCGCTTCACGCCCGCAAAACGGGTGGCGCTCGCGCTCTCCAACCTGATTCGCCTGCAGTATCCCGGGGACGCGCTGAAGGTCGTGCTGTTTCACGATTCGGCCGAGGAGATCCCGCTGCAGCAGCTGGCGCGGGTGCGTGTCGGTCCGTACTACACCAACACCCGCGAAGGGCTGCGGCTGGCCCGCCGGATTCTGGAGCGGCAACAGAAGGACATGCGCCAGATCGTGATGATCACCGACGGCAAGCCGTCGGCCTTGACGCGGCCCGACGGGCGCATCTACCGCAACGCCTTCGGCCTCGACCCGTTCATCGTCTCGGAGACGTTCGCCGAGGTCGCCGCGTGCCGCAAAGCCGGCATCCTGATCAACACGTTCATGCTGGCGCGTGATCCCGATCTCGTCAGCTTCGTCCGCAAGGTCGCGCAGATCTGCCATGGCAAGGCGTACTTCACCACGCCGCACACCCTCGGGCGCTACGTCCTGATGGACTACATGGACAAGAAGACCCGGACGATCCACTGATCGGGCGCTCAGCATGCTGCCTCCCGCGATCCCGATCTTTCCGCTGCCGAATGTCGTCCTGTTCCCCAACGTCTTTCTGCCGCTGCACATCTTCGAGCCGCGCTATCGTGAGATGGTCGCCGATGCGCTGGCCGGCGATCGGATCATCGGGGTGGTGCTGCTTCGTCCGGGGTGGGAGCCGGAGTATGACGGCCGCCCGCCGGTCTACGCGGTCGGCTGCGCCGGGGTGGTGACCAACGCGGAGCGGCTGCCCGACGGCCGCTACAATATCGTGCTCCAGGGCCTCGAGAAGTTTCGGATCGTCGACGAGGACGCCAGCAAACCCTACCGCATCGCCCACGTCGAAGGGTTGCCGGAAAGTGGCGGGATGGTCGATCGCGACGCGATGCGCGAGGCCCGGCGGCGGCTGGAGGACATCCTGGTGCCGCGCTCGTCGGGCGGCGGGGCGGAGCCGACGCTGCCGCCGTCGATGGCGGACGAGGATCTGGTGAACGCGCTGGCCCAGTACCTCGAACTCGAAGCGGTCGAAAAACAGGCACTGCTCGAACGCGACGGGCTGCTCGATCGCTGCCGCTCCCTGGTCGATCTGCTGGAGATGAAGGTCATCGTCTCCCGGCACAAGTGGAGCGGTGAAGCGTCGCACTGAGGCGGAGCGCAGCCGCGGGCTACCGCTTTCGGGCGGGCGGAGCCGGACGATATTCGATCTGCACGTTGCTGACGATTGCCACCGGACGTCCCGGCGCCGCTGATTCGCGGCCGGCCGCGGTGGTCGCCTCCAGGAGTTCGCCCAGCAGGCTGACCTGCTCCACGTTGGCCGGGATGGTCACGCTGACCGCTTCGTTCCCGATCGGCGCGACGGCCTTGACCCCGCCGGGCCCGGCCCCGCCGGAGACCCGATCGTAGAGATCCTTCGCGGCGCGGAACTCGCTCTGCACCGCACCACGCCCCAGCAGATCGCCGGTCATCGACAGCACCCCGACGACCGCGGTGTACTTCGCGAAGCCCTGCCCCGCCTTCATCTCCTCTTCGGAGTAGGTGTGCCGATTGTGCAGCGAAAAGGTCAACGTCGCCGTGCCGGTGTGCGGCGGGATCGACACCAGCACACCTTGCGCGGGATCACGGCCGGCCAACACGAAACAGAACGTCGCGTGCGTCTTGATGCCGGTCCCGAGCAGCTCCGAGCACTTGACCGCGGCCGGCTCGGTCTTGAGCGCCGCCGGCGGGGGCGGTGCGGGCTTGGTCGGCGCCGGCGCGCGACGGCGCTGCGCCTCGACCGGCACGGTGGTGAGGAGCGCGCACAGAACCAGCAGCAGCGCGGGACGCATGCCCCGCAGTATAGCAAGGGCGCTCAGTGCCTATTTAGTGAACGGATCCGAAGCGACAGCGGCGGAGGATCCATCAGGCCCGACGGCACGCAGCGCGACATAGTACGTCCCCCCAGGGATCTGATCGATCGTTGCAAAAATGTTGAACACGATGACCCCGTCGCTCGGCACGGGCTTGCCGATGTCGCTCGAAACGATCGGCGGCGCAGTCACGGCGTCTCCGGCCGTGTGCAGGTCGACGACGTAAGAGGTCACGCTGACGTCGTGGTCCGGCGAGGGCGCGAAGCTGATGACGAGCCCCGGCTTCGGCGGGTCTGACGATGGCGGTGGAGGAGCGGAAGGCGCGGGCGAAGACCCGGCCGCGACCATCGTCATCAATATGGCGGGCGACGCCGACCGGCCGCCGGCGTTGTCCACCGCTTCCACCGTCAGGCGTACCGAGCCGACGTTCGAACCCGCCCAGGTGATCTGAAACGGCGCGGCGAAAGCCGATCCCACGAGCACGTTATCAGCGTAGAAGTTCACCTGAGCAATCCAACCGTCCCCATCCGCAGCGGTCGCCGTGATCATGAACGATGAGCCGACCTCGATGGTCGCCGGCAGCGAGGGGCTGGTCAGGGCCACCACAGGCAACTGATTCGTCCCCGGTGGCGGTGTCGTCGTCGGTGGTGGGGATGTCGTCACCGGCGTAGCCGATGCGATCGACAGATCAGACAGCATGGCCGTCGCGCTCGCGGCCGGCGAGCCGCTCGATACGGTCATCCCGACGTAGACGCGCGACGGCATCGAGATGAGATCGGATCCCACCGGAACCCAGCTGACCTTGTCCGGCGCCCAGTACGACGAAAACAGATCGCCTTGACGCGACAGCCGCAACCACCCGGTCCCAACCGCGTCTGGAGTCGCGCTCCGGGCCGCGGCGGCTCCGGCGAGCGGACGGCTGGCGAAGACGAAGCCGTTGCGGTTGGTAGTACCGATGTACGCCACCGGGCTGTTCGCGTCCAACGATGGGCGTAGCATCAGGCCGCTCTCACCGCTGCCGGTTGTCCACATTCCCAGGACCCGGACGATCACGTCGGCATCGCCGTCGATGGCGCGATACACGATGTGCGCCTGGTCGGCGGTGCCCTGAACACCCTGCCCGGAACCCGTCACGGTGAACAACTGTCCGTCGTAGGTATCCGTGCTCCAGTTGGGGACGGCTGTTCCGAGGTCCGCCGTCGCCCATGGATCCGGAATCAGCGAGTCGGCGCGCGGCGTGGGTGCCGGGAGCGGCGTCAGGCTCTGGGCTGGAGCTACACTTCCGGAGGGCGGCGGCGGCGCGCCGGTTCCGCTCGATGGGTCCGGGGTGGTGCTCGGCGGAATCGGCGGCAATGGCGCCGGAACTCCGACTTCGGTTCCGGAGAACATGCTCTGCGCGACTGTGGCCGGATCGTGGCTGCTGAGCGACATGCCGGTGACCGTCGCCACCGCCATGGTGACCGTGCTTTCGCCCACGATCTGCCAGTCACTGCCGCGATTGGACACGTACGCGGTGAACGTATTGGCGCGACGCACGAGCCGGAGACACGGTGACTGCGGAGCCGCCACCGGGGCCGCGGCAAGCGCGACGGTGCCCGCGGCTGCCCGCCATGTCAGCGTCACGCCGCTCGCGGGCGAGAGCGAGACCAACACCGCCGGAGCCGCGGGATCCAGGGACTCGCGGACCATGAGCCCCGCAGCCATCGCGGGATCGTCGCCGAAGGCGTACTCGATACACCCTTTGACGTCCACATCGCCGGTTGTCTGTTGATAGCGCAGCGCGAGTTGATCGGATACACCCGCGAGTCCCGTCCCGCTGCCCATCATGCTGTCGTAGCCGCCACCGCTCCATCCGGTGCCCGCGGTCGATGGATTGCCGATATCAGCGTTCGTCCAAGTGGTCTGCGCCGACGCGTCGTTGACCCGCAGGACGATCGAACACAGCAAGACCAGACAGAGGCCTCCGGCCCGCTGAACACATGAGCGCACGCTACGACTCCACGGTTATTGGCGTGAGATACCGATCCGCGGGCAGGATTGCAGGCGCCGGGGACGGCCAGCACTAGGCAAGAGGCTTGCCACGGGTGATTCAGGCTATCAGCGGCGATTCTCCGTGGAAAATTTGGTCGAGCTCCGCACGGCGACGTTCAGCGCGGCATCACGTCACGACAAAGTGCGTGAAAATTGAACGCAAACACCGCCTGCGCTATGCAACTTTTCCCGGTTCGAAGGCAACCATCGTGTGTCGAATCAACGCGCGTAGACGTGCAACCACCAGGTGCCGGCGATCAGCGTGACGATCGTCACCGGGACACCAATCGCGAGATGGGTGACGAACGGGATTCGCACGCCGCGTTTCCGCGCGCCCTCGATCACGATCAGATTGGCGATGGACCCGAGGATCGTCAGGTTGCCGGCGAGCGTGGTCGACATCGCCAGCGCCAGCCATGACGTTCGCGGATCCGGAAGGCGCGGCACCATACTGGTGAACAGCATGACCGCCGGAACGTTGCTGATGACGTTCGACAGCGTGGCGCCGACGAAGGTGAGTCCGGCGAGCGAGTCGATGCCGATCGGCCGCAGCAGCTCGAAGAACCGGGCATCGAGACCGGCCCGTGTCACTCCGGCGATCACCACGAAGAGGCCGATGAACAGCACGAGCAGGTCCCAATCCACGGCCCGATAGAGCTTCGCCGGCTTGACCGATCGCGAGACCAGCAGCGCTGCCGCCGCCGACGCGGACACCAGAGCCGGCTCGATCCCCGCCAGAAACCCGGCCATCGTCGCGGACGCGATCGTGACACTCTTGATGACCATCGCCCGATGGATCGGCCGGGCAGGCTCCGACAGCGTTGGAGCCAGCGTCCCGTGCAGCTCCCGCCGGAACATCCAGCACAGGAGGGCGGCGTCGAGCGTCAGGCCGGCGATGGCGACCATGAGAATCGCACCGACGATCGCGGCCGCCGTCCGATCGATCCGCAGGAACGGGGCCCGGCCGAACGCGACGACAAAGTAGGTTCCGAGAAAGATGAGGAGGGCGGCCACCAACGATTAGCGGCGGCAGCGACGCGGGGCGGGCGTCAATCGACGGCGCACGTCAGCCCGGCCAGCACGTCCATCGCGCGATCGCCGAGCCCTGGCTTCTTGATCAACTCCAGGAACTCCATTCGCGTACGGGCGTCGTCCCGGAACACGCCGAGCATCGCGCTGGTGACCGCGACCGAGTTCTGTTTCTGGACGCCGCGCATCGACATGCACAAGTGGGTGGCTTCGAGCACGACCGCTACACCCAGCGGATTCACCTTGTCGAGGATGGTGTCCGCGATTTGGCTTGTGAGCCGTTCCTGGATCTGCAGGCGGCGCGAGAAGGTCTCCACCAGCCGCGGGATCTTGCTGAGGCCGATGACGCGGCCCTGCGGAATGTACGCGACGTGACAGCGGCCGAAGAACGGCAGCAGATGGTGCTCGCACAGACTGTAGAAGTCGATGTCCTTCACGATCACCATCTCGTTATAATCGACGGTGAACAGGGCGTTGTTGAGGACGGTATCGACGTCCGCCGCGTACCCGCTGGTCAGGTAGCGCAACGACTTCTCGACGCGCTCGGGTGTGTCGAGCAGCCCCTCGCGCGAGGGGTCTTCGCCAAGCTCGGCGAGGAGCTGCCGGATGGTGTCCCGCATCTCGGTATTCTACATCGCGCTCTTCTATGGAACTGCGGCCTTCGCCCAGGCGCCGCCGGTCGCACCCGCGGGACGCGCCAATGACGCCGACGCCCTCTACGCCGCACGCGCGGAGCCCGCCAGCGCGCGGCGCGCGGAAGCGATCTGGGCCGAACGCCTGCAGCGCGACCCGCGCGATTTCGAGTCCGCCTGGAAGCTCGCCCGAGCCCGCTATTGGCTGGGCGGCCATGCCGCCGAGGGCGAGCGGAAAGCCCTCTTCGAATCCGGCATCGTCGCGGCCCGCTCCGCCGCCACGCTGAAGCCTGACAAGCCCGAAGGCCACTTCTGGCTCGCCGCCAACATGGGCGCGCTCGCCGAATCCTTCGGTCTCCGCGAGGGCCTCAAGTATCGCGGTGCGATCAAGGACGAACTGCTGATCGTGCTCAAGCTCGATCCCGCTTTCCAGGAAGGCTCCGCCGATCGCGCGCTCGGTCGCTGGTACGCGAGGGTGCCCGGCATGTTCGGTGGATCGACGTCGAAGGCCGAGGAACATCTGCGCCGCTCGCTGACCTACGGTCCGAACAGCACCGCGTCCCACTTCTTCCTCGCCGACCTGCTGATCGCCGAGCATCGGCCGGACGAAGCTCGCGCCGAGCTCCAGAAGGTTCTCGACGCGCCGCTCGATCCTGACTGGGCGCCGGAGGATCGGGAGTTCAAGCAGAAGGCGGAGAAGAGGATCAAGGGGTCCTAAGGCTCATGGTGGTTCAGCGCTAGACCGTTTCAACGATCACCGCGATCCCCTGCCCGCCGCCGATGCAGGCGGCGGCGAGGCCGCGGCGGAGGGCGCGGCGGCGGAGCTCGAGGACGAGCGTGAGGAGCAAGCGCGTTCCGGTCATGCCGAGCGGGTGACCGAGCGCGATCGCGCCGCCGTTGACGTTGACCTTCTCGCGATCGAGGTCGAGCTCCTGTTCAACCGCGAGGTATTGGCCGGCGAACGCTTCGTTGATCTCGAACAGATCGATGTCGTCGAGCGTAAGGCCCGCCTTGCCGAGCACGGTTCGCGCCGCCGGCGCCGGACCCATACCCATCAGC
>Ga0207688_10002229_pt1 | contig 10445 bp, 7 predicted proteins | sample KBSMiscanthusM4_FD_184296 | JGI IMG/M metagenome (GOLD analysis project Ga0207688, IMG submission 184296) | Miscanthus rhizosphere microbial communities from Kellogg Biological Station, Michigan, USA - M4 (SPAdes) (version 2) | ecosystem: Host-associated > Plants > Roots > Rhizosphere ...
GAGGTGGCATCCCGACGGGCTGGCGCTGGACGTGATGATCCCCAACCCCAGCAGCGCCGAGGGCATCGCGCTCGGCAACCAGATCGTCTCGTTCGTGCTGAACAATGCGAATCGATTCGGCATTCAAGACGCAATCTGGCGCGGCGTCTACTACACGCCCAACGGAGCGCAATCAACGGGGGCAGGCCACTTTGACCACGTCCACGTCACGACCACCGGAGGCGGGTACCCGACCGGCGGGGAAACTTACTACCGCTGAGCCGGGGTGAAGCGGACGGGCATCGACCGGATGCCGTTCATGAGTCTCGACCGCACCCGCTCGACCGAGCCGGCCGGTTCCAGGTCCTTCGGGAACGATCGCGGCGGCCTCCACCCTGGCGAGGTTCGCAAATCCTTCCCGACGCGCTGACGTGATGAGTTTGTAGCGTTCGTCGTGTCTATAGGAGGAGAGCGATTGAGAGGAGAGCCTCATGGCCGAGCAGACGTCCACGACAGCGCCATCGAAACCGCCGGTTGTGGATCAGCAGACCTGGCGCAAGGCGCTTGATGACCTACGACGCCGGGAGAAGGCCGCGACCCGGGAGCTGGACGCCATCGCCGCGCAGCGCCGCCGGCTGCCGATGGTCGAGATGCCTGACTACACGCTCATCGGCGAGGACGGGCCGGTGCGACTGGTCGACGTGTTCAACGACCGTTCGCAGCTCATCGTCTACAACCACATGTGGGAGGACGGCGCGGAGTGGCAGTGCGGCGGCTGCACGGGATTCACATCCCAATACACTCGGCTGGACTTCCTGGACAGCTACGACGCGCGGTTCGTGATCGTGACCAACGGCCCGATCGAGGAGGCGCTGGCCTACCGCGACAGGGTCGGCAACAAGATGGAGTGGTACTCGTCGTCGGAGAGCGCGTTCGGCGCTGATGTCGACGCGCCGCCGGGCGCCGGCTTCGCCGTCAACGTGTTCATGCGCGACGGCGACACCGTCTACCGCACCTGGCACACCAACGGTCGCGGCACCGAACAGCTCAGCCACTCGTTCGCACTCATCGACATCCTGCCGTGGGGACGTCAGGAGGAATGGCTCGATTCGCCGGAGGGCTGGCCGTCGAGACCGACTTACTCCGGATGGTTGGACTCACCCGACATCGCGCGGATCTACGGCCGTACATAGTTCAGAGACGCTCTCGCCCCTGACCGATGTGGAGCCGATGACGGTGTCGTGTTTCACGACATACGCATAGGGTGTCGCAACACACATGCATAGGTTGAGGCGCGACGTTCGGTGACTGCCGAAGGCTCGCTTGGTCATCACTGCCGTTGTCGTTGAGGGTCGCAGCCAATCTGAGGTGGCTCGCGCCTATGGTGTGTCGCAGCCCTCGATCTCGCGGCTGGTCGCCCGTGACCTGTCAACGGTGCATGCAGCGCACGCAGCCGGTCGTACTCGTCGGCGTTGAATTATGCCAATTTCGTGGGTCGGGTCGGAGCGCTGGCGGTTGCAATTTACCGTTCGGTTTGACGGCGAGCTGACGCAGGATCTCTGCGTACTCTGAGCCAACGGAGTCGCCCACGATGACGACTTCGGTCGGGGCATCGCCCTGAGCCCGGACGGCAACCGCGCCTACGTCCCCAACTGGGGCAGCGCCGCGCAGACCGGCTGGATTTCGGTGCAGACCACCTCCCCGGTCGGGGTGCTGACCACCATCCCGATCGAACCGGTGCCTAGCGCCGTCGCGATCACCCCGGATGGAGAGCGCCTCTACTTGACCTGCCCCAACATCCACGTCGTGGCCGTACTCGACCTCGCCTCCGCGACGTTGACACGGTCGTCGACACGATTCCCGCGGGTAGTCAGTGGCAGGGGGTGGCCGTCAGCCCCAACGGACAACGGGTCTACATCGCCAACTTCGACAACGCGTTGAAGCAGGGCTCGCTGAAGGTCGCCAGCACCAACAACGACATCACCGAGTCCGTCCCGATCGGCAAGGGATCGTGGGGCGTCACGGTCGGCCCCGACGGCAAACGCGTGTACGTGAGCCGATTCGCGACGACAAGGTTTCCGTGCTCGAACACACGGAGTCGTTCAAGCCCGCCGGAAATCTGCCGGACCCGGTCGGGAAGGCGATCGGCGGCGCGTCGGTCCGCGGTCCCCGCTGCTGCAGCGCATCGCTCGTCGCGGCGCATCTGGGCAAGCCCATCGAGAACCGCGCTCTCGGCGGCTCAGCTGCGCAGGATGTTGTGAGCAGCGCGGTTTCTCGGCATCCTTGCCGCCACTCCTCTAGGGAGTGTCGGCGAGTCTGCGAGCGGTATGCTTTCGCATCCCGACGTGGCAGCGCGGATCACGGTGCTCGGGCGACTAGCATTAACGGGGGCTATGAATCTTCGCGACTTCAGCAAACCGCTGCGTACTCGATGGTTCATCGTGTTCTGGACAACCGTGGCCGCGGTATCGGTAGCCATAGCAATCACGTTGCTCACGACTCCGCTCTACGAAGCCTCGACGCGACTCTTCGTGTCCACTGCGACCGATTCGACGTCTGATCTCTACAAGGGCAGCCAAGAACGCGTACATACCTACACCAAGCTGCTCATGGGCCGGACCTTGGCTCAGCGCACTGTCGACAAACTTCATCTCGACACGAGCGCAGAAGATCTAGAAGGTCGCGTCTTGGCCAGCGCCGAATCCGACACAGTCCTGATCGATGTGGATGTCCTCGACGAATCACCTTCCCGTGCCCGCGACATTGCCAATGCGTTGTCCGACGAGTTCGTCAAGATGGTGCGTGAATTGGAGACTCCGCTGGATGGGGACCTACCCAATGCTCGCGTTTTGGTCCAGGAACGCGCATCGCTGCCCAAAGAACCCACGATTCCGCACAGGACACGGAACATCGAAGTCGGGCTCGCGGTCGGCTTGCTGCTGGGAATCGCACTTGCAGTTCTTCGCGGTTGGCGGGACAAGAGGGTCAAGAACCGAGAGGTGCTTGATTAGGTTGCAGGGGTCGGACTAGCGGCATCGCGATCCGGCCACCCCAGGCGTGCTGCGCGGAAACGAGCTTGGGTGATCATGTCAGGTGAACCTGCCGACGTGGAGTAGCAATCCATGGCAAGAAGCGGTTCTAATCGGTGTTCGAGTGTTGTGACCGCCAGGGGAAATCAGTGGTATCCGTGCTGGAGCAGTATCAGCAGTCGTCGCGTCGTCGGTATCAGCGGGCAGCACAGGCGCAGAGGCGCCTCGACATCCAGGGCCTGCGGATGGTCGCGGTGCTCGCGGTGTTCGCATGTCACCTGTGGGGCTGGCCGCGGGGCGGCTTCGTCGGCGTCGACGTGTTCTTCGTGATCTCCGGGTTCCTCATCACGGGCAACCTGCTACGCATGGCCGAAACCAGCGGGACAGTGTCGTTCGCGACGTTCTACTGGGGCCGGATACGCCGCATCGTCCCCGCCGCGACCGTCGTTCTGGTCCTCACCTACGCGGCATCGACGCTGGTGTTCCTGCCGTTCCGGTCGCACCAGGTCGGCATCGATGCGCTGTTCGCATTCGTGTTCGCATCGAACTGGTGGTTCGCGTATCAGAACACCGACTACTTCCGTGCATCCGACGACACCGTGTCACCGGTCCAGCACTACTGGTCGCTCTCGATCGAAGAACAGTTCTACTTCGTCTGGCCCGCACTGATATTCGTCATCGGCGTGCTGATCGTCCGCAAACGTTGGCCACACTCGCGCCGCATGGTCATCGCCGGCACGCTGATGTCCGTGATCAGCGCCGCATCCCTGTGGTATGCCGTGCGCGAAACCGACATCGACCGGGCCTGGGCTTACTTCGACACCTTTGCCCGTGTCTGGGAGCTCGGCGTCGGCGCCGTGCTGGCAACCGCTATCGGGGCGATCGCCAGAATTCCGCAGAGCTTGAGACCGCTGATGTCATGGGGCGGAATCGTTCTCATCGTTGCCGCCCTATGGGTGATCGGCGAAGGCTCGGCACGGTTCCCGGCGCCGTGGGCGCTTCTCCCGGTGGCCGGTGCCGCTCTCGTCGTCGCTGCCGGAGTCGGGGGCGAGCCCCGCTATCAGAACTTCTTGCGCAACCCGGTCAGCACCTACGTCGGTGACATCTCATACTCGCTTTACCTGGTGCACTGGCCGGTCATCATCATCGTTCGCGCACTGATGGACGCCGACGTCTACTTCTCAATCACCGTTCTGGGACTCGCGTTCGGCCTGGCCGTGTTGTCCTACCACTTCGTCGAGAATCCGCTCCGCAAGGCCAGCTGGACGACGCTACGCGAACAGTTAGCCCACATTCGCCACCGCCGACGCGATCGCCAAGGGTCGAGCAGCCATGCCGCCGCGGCCCTCGCCGCCGCGCTGCTCGTCGTAGCAGGAATCGCCTTCACGATACGACCCGTGACCAGTGAGGAAACCGCTACTCCGTCATTGGCCCCGGTTGATGCCAGCGATGCAGGTACCCCCGATGTGAGGTTCGGGCCGCTCGGCACGGCTCTACGAGCCGAGATCGCGAGCGCCCTAACCGCCACCGAATGGCCACCGCTGGATCCATCGTGGGAGTCACTATTTGCCAACGGGGTGACAGTGGACGAGTTCCTCAGCCCAGAGATCGCCAAGTGCCCGTGGGTAGCCGTAGCTCCACCCGAATGCACCTACGGGTCATCCTCTGCCCCAACCAAAGTCGTCATCGTCGGCGATTCCCTTGGCTCGCAGTACGCAGAGATCCTGCGTCAGCTCGCCGTCAATTCGAACGGTAAATTGCAGACGATCAACGAGACGATGGCATCGTGCGTCTTTACTCAAGACCTCATCTATCGCGAGGGCGCATCACCTGCGTGCGAGGGCCGCAAGAACAGCGCAGTCGACCTCATCAACACCATCAAGCCCGACGCCGTCATCATCTCGAACGCATACACGGACGAGCGCGTCCAGGGCAGTTCGGGGGACATGACCATGGCGGAATGGTCGGATTCGCTGCAACGGATCATGGACCGCTTCCGCGGGAGCACCAAGAGGGTGGTGCTGCTGTCACCTCCACCCAGCAATGCTCCGATCCGGGACTGCACCAGCAAGCGCAATAGCAAGCCAGCGGACTGCGTCGGCAGCATCCCGGACCCATGGAAAGTGAAGGCCGAGACGGAGCGCCGACTCGCTGGAGGTACTGGTGCAGTGTGGATTGACTCGCGGCCGTGGTTCTGCAACTCCAAGGGGCGATGCCCAAGCTTCGTCGGAACAACACCTGCCCGATTCGACCGGGCACACATGACCAGTGCGTACGCGAGCAAGATCCTCCCCGTCGTCGCTGAGACATTCAGGGGCGCAGGAGTTCCCATTCCGTCCAGCGGTTAGGGCGCGGCGGGTGTCGTGGGCTTGGTATCGCACCGCCGGGGTGTTGGTCACCGGGCCCGTACTATCGACGGGCGTGGTCACCGGTTCGAGGTAACGACGGGCGTGGTCCCGGTCGAGTTGTCCGGCAACGCTCTTGGTTCGGACCTACTGCGGACTGGCGCATCGGCGAACTGGTCCGTACACGGATGGCTCACGTTGGTCCGACCGTCCAAACGCAGTCCACGCGGCGTGGTGGAGCCACATCGTCACAGTCGGAACGCATCTATCGTTCTAACAGACCAACATCGGAGATAGCCAATAAGGGAGGAGGGTCAAATCGTGACCGTCCCATCAGTAAGCGTGACGAGCTTCCTCCAAACGCACGAACCCGACGAGCCAACGTTCTTTCCGGTATTGACGGGCAGCGGGTTCACACAGCACAACACGGTGTCGGTGGTGTCGCTATTTCACCTGGCCGATCGTCCCGACACCACGGTGACCGAGACCTTCGCGACCGACGGTGTCGGCAATTTTCAGAATCGGGTCGCACGGGCGATGCCGAATCCGAATTGGGAGGGCTTACAGGAGATCACCGTGGACGTGACCGATCTGGGTACCGGTGTGACGGTGAGTTTCGGGCCGCTGGCACAAGACAGTGCACCTCGCGCACCGGACTACACCGTCATCGCCACCCTGTCGGTCTATGAGCCGGGATGGGTGGCGGTCAGCCCCGACGGCACCCGGATCTACGTCTCCCGCGGGTACGGCACGGGCACTGACAACGGTATATCGGTGATCGACGAAGCCACCTATGCGCTCACCCCCGTCCAGATCCCCAACGTGAGAAATGGTGGCTCGCCGTTCTCCCTCACCGCCGACGGTTCACGCCTGTACGTGTCCACACAGTTCTCGATCACCGTCGTCGACACGGCGAACTACGCGATGACCGTTATCTCGATGGAGGACGATCCGTGGTACTCGGCGATCAGCCCCGACGGCACCCGGCTGTACGTGTGCACCGACGACGACGGTCTGCACAGGGTGGAGGTGCTCGACATCGACCCGGCCTCCCCCACCCATCACACGGTCATCGACAGCTTCGACTATTCCGGTACAGCCATTTCGCCAGGATCAGGAGGGATCGCGGCGAGCAGCCGATTCATCTACCTCGCCAGCGATGACCTGACACACATCGACCTCACCACCAGACTCGTAGAGAGTTGGGGAGACATCGTCGGCGAAAACCAGGGTGTCGTGGTCGTTCCGGTGCCCGGCTCGACCGGGATCGATCGGGTGTATCTGGCCTTGGCGAACAGCAACCAGGTCGCGGTATTCGACGAAGTCCTCACCACCGGCGGGACGATGACGGTGGCTTACCAGGAGACGATCGACCTCGGGGTTAACCCCAATGTCCATCCCCTCATGATGGCGGCCAGTCACAGATCACGGGTCTATGTCATCAAGGGCGACCAATCGAACCAAAACACTGTTTCGGTCATCGCCCCCGCTGAGACCTTTACCTCCGTGCATTACGTCCACTTCGGCAACCAAGTCTTCGAGGAAGAAGAGTCCGAGACCTTCCCGATCCGCATGATCGCGACCATCCCGGTGCGCAAATGGGCGATTGGCGCGGCAGTCAGTCCCGACGGGTATAGCGTCTACCTCAGCAGCTCGCCAGATGCCCTCTCAGTGATCGCGGTGCCGACCCCGTAACGGAGCCCCGAGCGTGAGGCCAATGTTGTGTCGCTACACGGTGCTTCGAACTAGCCTCTAGCCGTGGCTGATACCGATTCCGAACTCGCGGCGGTGCGCCACGTTCTCACCGCCTGGACGCCGCGGATCTCCGAGCAGATCGCGCAGCTGTATCGCGAGCTGCACCGCCACCCCGAGTTGTCGATGCAGGAACATCGCACGGCCGCCGCCGTCGTGGCCGCGCTCGAACCCCTAGGTCTCGACGTCACCGCTGGCGTCGGAGGCACTGGCGTAGTCGCGGTGTTGCGCAACGGGGATGGACCGGTGGTCATGTTGCGCGCCGATATGGACGCGCTGCCGGTCGCTGAGGCTACGGGCCTGCCGTACGCGAGCACCGCTGTATCCGTCGATGCGGCCGGCAGCACTGTCGCCGTTGCGCATGCCTGCGGGCACGACATGCACACCGCTAGCCTGGTTGGCGCGCTGTTCGTGCTCGCCGGCGGGCGGAACGCATGGGCGGGCACCGTCGTTGCGGTCTTTCAGCCGGCCGAGGAGCTGGGGTGCGGCGCCTCGGCCATGATCGCCGACGGACTCTTCGAGCGGTTTCCCGCTCCTCAGATTGTGCTTGGTCAGCATGTCGGACCGCTTCCCGCCGGAATGATCGCCTACGGGCGGGGACCGCTGATGGCCGCCGCGGACGCGGTGCAAGTGACCTTGTACGGCCGCGGTGGTCACGCGTCACGGCCGGAGAACGCTGTTGATCCCGTGGTCATGGCTGCCGCTGCGGTCATGCGACTGCAGACCCTCGTCGCGCGAGAGGTATCAAGCAACGACCAGGCGGTGCTGACCGTCGGCCGGCTCCAAGCGGGCACGAAGCACAACATCATCCCCGACACTGCAGAGCTCGACATCGACATCCGTAGCTACTCGGACGAGACGCGAAACCAGCTGCGCGCCGCGGTCGAGCGGATCGTGCGTGCCGAGGCCCAGGCCAGTGCGGCCCCACGCGATCCGGTTTTCGACTGGAACTTCAGCGTCCCGGTCCTGATCAGCGACCCCGACGCCACCGACGCCACCGTCAGCGCGTTTCACTGCCACTTCGGCGTCGACCGCATGCTGGAACTCCCACCGGTCTCTGCTAGTGAGGACGTCGGCGCTTTCGGCGCGGCGCTCGGCGTACCCACCGTGTTCTGGTTCTTCGGCGGCATCGCCCCCGAGGTTATCGCCGAGGCCACCCGCTCAGGGCGGCCGGTACCGGTCAATCACTCACCCCAGTTCGCCCCGGTGATCGAACCCACACTGACGACCGGCATAAACGCGTTGGCGCTCGCCGCGCTCACCTGGCTCGCAACCAGCGAATCACCTCAACCCGAGGTCTCGGTCAGCGCCTAGGCGCGACCCGCTGCCCGGGGTACGGGCGGGGTACTCGGGGGACAGCTGGACCTCGGTTCGAAAAGCGTATGCCCGAGCGCGACCGCGAAGGACCGGGCGCGGCGGCAGGCCGACGCCCTGGCCGAACTCACCGTGGACGACGCCGAGGCGCGACTGGTGCTCGATTGGACGCAGCCGCTACGCCACGCGACGTTCTACAAAGCCGTCTATCGACCGGCGGTGTTGCGCGCCAACAGGCTCACTCCGACCGCGAGGCTGAGCGCACACCAGTCGTTCCACTCCCTACGCCACACGTACGCGAGCCTGTGCCTCGACGCGGGCATCCGGCCCATCGACATCGCGGAGTTGATGGGGCACCGGGACGTGAAGACGACGCTCACGGTCTACGCGCACCTGATCAACACGGACGACCACACGGGAAACATGGCCGCCCTCGGTGCGCTGTCGGCCCCGGCACAGAAGGCATACGGCGGCAACGTCATTCAACTGCATGGGTAGTGAGCGTTGGCTGTCTCTGTGTTCGTGCCGTGCTTGTTAGGTGTTTTCACAACTTGCGGATTCCGCGGAGGATCTTTATGAAGGACACGGCGCTGGACATACCGCGGCTGAGTCTGGACTGGACGATGCTGACGTGCCACAGCACGGGGTAGCGCACGCCGTGGTCGCGCCACACGGCTAGCCGGTCGAGGATCTCGTCGGGCGTTCCGGTGAGAGCATATTGCTTGATGAGGGATATTGGTGCTGCGGCGGCGTGAGCGAGCACAGTCTGCTCATCGAACGTCTGCGGCAGAATGTCCTGAAAGCCGACGAAGCTCTCACCGAGGGGGTGCTGGGCGCCGTGCTCGGCCCACGCCCAGGCCGGAATGTTGAGCGCGAAAGCCCGGATCGGCACCGAGTCCAAGGCTTCTTCGACTTCTGCTGAACTGCGTCCGGTCACGACGTAGTACGTGTTGGCCGCGATGATGGAGTGTGGATCCCGGTTTGCGTTGTCGGCGGCCGCCTGAACCTGCTGCAAACCGTCTGCGTATTTTTCCGGGCTGAAAAACGACACCGGGAACCACCCATCGGCATAGCGGCCCGTCGCACGCAGCATCCGCGGTCCGTGCGAGGCGATCCAGATCTGCGGCCATCTACCTTTTACCGGGGGCAGGGTGAAAATCGCATCGCGCAGGGGGAACCATTCCGAATCTCGGTTCACCAGCTGCCCGTTCGAGTTCCACAGTGCGCGGATCGTTGCTAGCGCCTCCTCGAACCTGGCCACCGGCTTGGACCAATCCACCCCGTACGGCTCATTGCCTACCCGCTCTCCGGTTCCGATCCCGAGGATCGCCCGGCCTCGGGTCATCAGGTGCAGTGTCGCCGCGGCCTGCGCCGTCACGGCCGGGTTCCGGCGGCCGGTGTCGGTGACGCAGGTGCCCAACTGCATCCGGTTGAATCGGTGGCGGCCAGCAAGGGCCCCGAGGGTCGTCCAAGGCTCAAGGAATGCGTCCACATCAGGCACCAGTCGGGCTATCCCGTTGTGCTTCGCTGTCATCACCGCCCGCGGCATTACGCTGGTGAGGTGGTCGGCCAGCCAGTACGAATCAGCACCGTTCACCTGAGCCGTCCGGTAGCTCATTTCGGCCACCGTCGTCGGGCCTAACCGGCTGTGCATTGGTAGTTCTGCGACACCAAACTTCACTGCAAATCCCTTCCGCGGGAGTGTCGTCGCGAAGTATCGCAGCATCTCGGCTCGGATCGAGTTGGACTCACTAATCAAGATCGCGGCCGCGGCCACGCGCAGCCATCTGAGTTGTACGGGACCGTTACGGGACCACCGCCCTGGCAGCAAGCAGAGTTCGGGCCGTATGACCTGGTAGACGTGGAGCCGATGACGGGAATCGAACCCGCGTATTCAGCTTGGGAAGCTGATGTTCTGCCATTGAACTACATCGGCCTGCTTGACCACGAAGGCTAACATCCGAACGGCTACGCTCGTCGCGTGCTGCTCTCCGATCGCGACATCCGTGCCGAAATCGCCGCCGAG
>Ga0207688_10002233_pt1 | contig 10441 bp, 10 predicted proteins | sample KBSMiscanthusM4_FD_184296 | JGI IMG/M metagenome (GOLD analysis project Ga0207688, IMG submission 184296) | Miscanthus rhizosphere microbial communities from Kellogg Biological Station, Michigan, USA - M4 (SPAdes) (version 2) | ecosystem: Host-associated > Plants > Roots > Rhizosphere ...
CCGCTGCGGCGCGGCGAGCTGCTCAACCAGGTGGCTGTGTTCAAGTCGCCGGGATACGAACAGGGTGTGAAGAACTGGGGTGGCCCCGAGGAGCTGGAGCCGGCGTACGCGCACTGTCACGACAACGTGCGGCGCGGAATCGACTACCTGTGGAAGGACCGCTGGTGGCCGATGTATGACCGGGAGCCGATCGAAAATTGGATCGACGGGCGGATGATGCTGCTGGGCGACGCGGCGCACCCGCCGCTGCAGTACTTGGCGTCCGGCGCCGTGATGGCACTGGAGGACGCGAAGTGCGTGGCCGACTACGCGGGGGCGGATTTCGTCGAGGGCGGGCGCACCCAGGCCTGGCCGCTGATCCTCAAGCGGGTCAACGCCGAACGGGCGCCGCGGTGCAACCGGATCCTGTCGGTCGGACGGATGTGGGGCGAACTGTGGCACCTCGACGGGGTGGGGCGAACCGCGCGCAATGAGCTGTTCCGGACGAGGGACACGTCGAGCTACAAATACACCGATTGGTTGTGGGGGTACTCGTCGGACCGGTGAGGGTGGCGCCTAGCTTGAAGCCGGTGATCAACGGCGCTAACCGTTGATCACCGGCCACGCAATTGTCAGCGCGCTGCCGCCGGGGTCCCGGCAACCGGTGCAGCCGCATCCACGCTCGAGACCTCCTCCAGCGACTTGCCCTTGGTCTCGGGCGCCATCACCAGGCAGATGACAAACGCCACGGCGGTGAGGATCGCGCCGAACAGCATGGTCGTGCCGGTGCCCAGCGCCGCGATGCTCAGCGGCAGCAGGTAGGTACCTGTCGCGGCGCCGAACCGGCTGACGGAGGTCGCGATTCCGACGGCCGTGGCCCGGAACTCGGTCGGGAACAGCTCGTTCGGGTAGATCCACACCAGGATGCTCGGACCGCCGGACACGAACGCATAGATGAAGAACATCGCGACGATGAACCACAGCGGACCGCCAGCCCACAACCACAATCCGGCGAGCGGAATCACCATGATGGCCAAGGGGATTACCGCGATCGGGCGGCGTCCCCACCTTTCCACCAAGTACAGCGCCGGGATCGACCCTGCAACGATGAGGCCGATGATGACGGTTTCGACCATCAAGCCCGTCGGCCCGTCTCCCGAAATCGAGAAGCCGGACAGGATCGCGGGGAGGAAGGTCAGCAGCGCGTAGAGCGGAGTGACAACGGCCAGGTACAACGCGCTGCACATGATCAGCCGGCGCAGATACTCGCCCCGGAAGTACGACCGCAGGTTGACTTTCCGTTTCTCGGGGTCGTCGTCGATCCGCACGGAACTGAGGTCGACCGTGATGCCGTAGATCTTCTTCACCACTGCTTCGGCGTCGGCGATGCGGCCGTGCTGCAGGAGCCAGCGAGGCGATTCCGGGATTCCGCGTCGCATCAGGATGACGATCACGCCCAGGACCGCGGCGGTCGCAAGCAGCAATCGCCAGTGGTCGTTACCGCCCGAGATGCCGACGAACAGAGCACCGACGACGTACGCGATGGCAGCACCGGCCGACCAGGCCACCGCCGACATACCGACCATGAAGCCCCGCTTCTTCGAGGGCGTGAACTCGGTCAGCAGTGACGTCGCGATCGGATAGTCCGCGCCGATGGCGGCGCCGATGACGAAGCGCAGCACGATCAGCTGCCACGGGGCGGTAACGAACACCGACAAGGCGCAGCCCAGCACCAACACGACCAGGTCCAGGGCGTACATTTTCTCGCGCCCGATGCGGTCGGTTAGGAAGCCGAAGACGCTGGCGCCGAAGAAGATACCGATCAGCGATGCGGCGCCGATGAGCCCCGATTCGGTCGTCGTCGGATGGAGCTGCTCGGCCACCCCGAGCAGCGCCACGCCGATGATGCTCATCACGTAGCCGTCGAGGAATGGCCCGCCGCAGCAGGCGATCAGAAGCTTGGTGTGGAAGCCGCGCTTGGCCGGCTTGTCCATCACGTCGATTGGGTTCATATCGTCTCCACTACTTGTTGTGGTCGGTAGCGTTGTTGAGGGCGGAGTACGCCAGTTGCTCGAGCAGCAGCGCGGCTTCCCTTGGTGCGTCGAGACTTACGTCGAGCACCTGCTTGGTGATGCTCAGCGCCAACGGCGAGTGCTCGGCGAGTTCACGGGCGATGGCCGTCGCCTGTTTGACGTGCTCGCCGGGGCCGGTGATCTCGGTGATGACGCCCCACTGCTCGGCCTGCCGGGCGTCGAATCGCTTGCCGCGCAACACCAGATCGCGCGCGCGTCCGGCGCCAATGGTCCTGACGATCCGGGTGACGCCGCCCGAGGAGGGCAGGATGCCGATGCCGATCTCGGGGAATCCGAAAACCGCTGCAGGGTCGGCGATCCGGATGTCAGCCGCAAGCGCCAGCTCGAGCCCGCCGCCCAGACAGTAGCCGGTGATCGCGGCGACGGTCGGCTGCCGCAGGCCCGCAAACACCTCGTACACCGAACCGGAGGCCCGGTAGTAGTCGGCGATGGCCTGCGGTGTCATCGCGCGCAGTTCGGTGACGTCGGCGCCCGCCGAGAACACGGTGTCCCCGCCGGTGACGACCACGGCTCTGCTGGACTCGACCTCGGGGCTGCGAAGCGCGCGCAGGAGCGCGTTCTCCATGTGGGTGGACAGCGCGTTGCGCTTGCGTTCGCGCCGCAGCGTGACGACGGCGATGTCGTCCTCGCGAGCGACCTCGACGGTCCCGGTGTCCTCGGCCGGCACCGCGGCTACTTCCCTTCAGCCTGGTAGGAGAAGGAGAGCAGGTTTTCGACGCCGCGCTTGTTGGTCTCGTTCGCGATGACGAGGCGCTGGATCTCCGACGTGCCTTCCCAGATCCGATCGACCCGAAGCTCGCGCCACAACCGCTCGACGGGATAGTCGCGGATGTAGCCACGGCCCCCGAAGATCTGCACCGCGCGGTCGACCACACGGTTAGACGCCTCCGATGCCGCCAGCTTCACCGTTGCGGCCTTGGCATGCAGCGTCTTCCGCTGCTCAGCGTTGTTCGGGTCGGCTTGGTCGAACTCCCACGCCACCTGGTGCGTGTAGGCGCGGTTGGTGGTGATGTCGACGACGGAGTCGGCGATCATGCCCTGGATGAGCTGACGGTTGATCAGCGGCTCGCCGCCCTGCACCCGCTGCTTCGCCCAGTCGACGGCCAGCGTGAGAGCGCGCTCGGCGGCGCCGATGGTCCGCGCGCCGATCATCAGCCGCTCCTCGGTGAACCAGTCCCGGGTCAGCTCGAGTCCGGCGCCGACACCGCCGAGCACCGCCTCGGGTCCGACGTGCACGTCGGTGAAGGTGAACTCGGGGTGCTCGTAGACGAACGTGTGGGTGTAGCGCGGAACGTTGGTGATCTTCACGCCGGGGGTCGCCACATCGATGAGGAACATGGTCGGCGCGTGGTCCGGTTCGACGTACGCGAGCACGATCAGGTAGTCGGCAGCGTCGCCCACGGTGACGAACCACTTCTCGCCGTTGATGACATAGCCGCCCTTGCCGTCGGGGGTCGCGGTGGTCGTCGCCGCCGAGAAGTCGGATCCGGCACCGGCTTCCGAGATCGCGACGGCGTCGCGCCGGTCGCCGCGCGCACCCGGGATCAGGTAGCGCTCACGCTGCTCGGGTGTGGCGTGCGCCAACGGATTGGCGGGGCGCCACACCGTGTCCCACAGCGCGTTGGTCAGCTTGCCGAGCTCGTCCTGGACGACGACCTGCTCGAGCACGGTCAGTCCCGCACCACCGAACTCGGTCGGTGTGTTGATGGCCTGCAGGCCGGACTCGAGGACAGAGGCCTTGATCGAGGCGTGCGACTCGCGGGAGATCCCATTGTTGCGCTCGCACTCGTCCTCGAACGGGATGATTTTCTCGGTGAGCGCACGCGCGCGCTCCTTGAGCTCGGCAAGGCGCGGGCTGTATGCGAATTCCATGGTGTTGCGGTTCCTTTCGGAGGTAGTGGGGGGTTAGGACTCGAGCACTATTCGGGCGTCGAGACCCAGTGCACCGTCGGGCGTGACGAGCAGGGGATTGATTTCGAGTTCGGTGATCTCCGGGTGCGCGGCGGCGGTCGCCGTGATCGCCGCGATGGCTTGTCCGGCGGCTGTCAGGTCGACCGGTGGGCGACCACGGACGCCGCGGAGTAACGCGGCGGCCCTGAGGTTTTCGAGCATCCCGCGGCCGGTGTCGGCGTCGACGGGTGCCAGTGCGAACGCGACATCGGCGAGTACCTCAGTGTAGATGCCGCCGAGGCCGACCATGGCGACGGGTCCGAACCGCGGGTCGCGCTGGACGCCGACGATCAGTTCGACGCCGTTGCGCAGGTTCGCCATCGCTTCGACGCAGTAACCCGGTGGATTCAGTGCGTCCTGCATCCGGGTCAACGCGGTCGTCAGCTCTTCATCGCTGGCTAGTCCGAGGGCCACCCCGCCGGAGTCGGACTTGTGCAGCAGGCCCATGGCCTTGAGCACGACGGGATAGCCGATGGCTTTGGCCGCGGCGCGGGCCTCGTCGGCGTCGCGGACCAGCCGAGCGTCGGGAAACGCGACGCCTGCCGCACGGAAGAGTTCGCGGGCATCCCAGTACTCCGAGGAGGTGACCGGCTGCTCTGCGCGCTTGGGCAGCGTCGGCAATGGCCGGGTTTCGGTGGCGCGGTCCAGCACGGCCAGGGTCGTGGCGGCGTCCTCGACTGCCGCGAACACCGGGACGCCGGCGTCGGCGAGCACGCGCGCGGCGTTGCTCTCGTGGCGCATCGTGTGCGCGACGACCGGCTTGCCATGTGCGTGAGCGACTTTCGCCATGCGGGCGGCGACGTCGATCTCCGCGCGGGACAGGCCTTCGCCGTAGTCGCCGTAGCCGCCGAAGTAGCCGGTGATCAGAACCGAGTCGATCTCAGGGCTGTTGAGCACCGCGTCGAGCACGGAGACGAAGGAGGTGATGTCCTGCTCGCCGGCCCCAGCGAGGTCGACCGGGTTGGTCACCCCGGCCGACGGCGGCAACAGCTTCCGCAGTGCGCTGCTGACCTCGGCGGTGAACTCGGGCACCGACAACCCGGCGGCGTCGACCACGTCGGATGCGAGTCCTGCGTGTCCGCCGCCGTCGGCGATCACACCCACCCGGTGCACGGGGTGGCGGCCGTAGCTCAAAAGCGTTGCGGCGGTGTCGGCGAGCTGGCGGGGGCTGGCGACGCGATGGATGCCCGCGGCGTGGCAGGCCGCGTCGATGACGGCGGTGTCGGAGGTGAGCGCGCCGGTATGCGACTGGGCGCCGCGGATCGACGCCTCGCTTCCGCCGACGGTGAGCAGCAGCACGGGCTTCCCGGTCCCGGCGGCTGCGGTCGCCGCGGCGACGAAGGCGCGGCCGTCGCCGAAGTCCTCGCAATAGACGGCGATGAGATCGGTGTCGGGGTGGTCCACGCAGGATTGGATGAGGTCGGCCGCACTGAGGTCGGCCTGGTTGCCGAGGGAGACGAAGCGGGAGAACCCGTGGCCACGCGCCTCGAGGAAGCCGCTGAGCTCCAGCGCCATGTTCCCGCTTTGCGACAGGAGCGCAATTCGTCCGGGCGGCAACGGGTTTGACGCCAGGGTGAGCGAGGTGCTGGAGTCGAGCACGCCCAGGCAGTTCGGGCCGAGCAGCACCGCGCCGGCGGAGCGGACGCGTTCGACGATGCGGTCCTGCAGGGCGCGTCCGTCGGCGCCGAGCTCGGCGAATCCGGCGGTGACGCCGACGATCGCGCGGGCGCCCGCATTGAGGGCGTCGTCGACGGCCGCCTCGAAACCATGTGCGGGGACGGTGACGACGACGAGATCGACGGGCTCGTCGAGTTCGGCGAGGCTGCGGAGTGCGGGCCGGCCGAGGATGGATTCGCCGCGGCGGTTGACGAGGTGGACGGCGCGGTGATCGGTCATACGCACGGCCTGGACACTCAGCCAGTTGCCGTACTTGGTTTCGTCGTTGCTTGCGCCAAGTACCGCAACGCTTTTCGGGTCGAACAGGGCGGTGAGGTCGCGGGTCATGGCTGGTCCTCCACAGGCGGTACGGGGTATCCGGTGCCCCAGGCGTCGGCGCCGCCGTCGATGAGGATCGTGGTGCCGGTGATGTAGCGGGCGGCGGGGGAGGCGAGGAAGGCGATCACGCCGGAGACGTCGTCGGCGGTGCCGAGGCGGCCGAGCGGGACGGCGGCCTCCCACTGGGCTCGGTCCTCGGCGGAGTAGTTGTGCTCCATGCCCTCGGTGGCGATGGTGCCGGGGGCGATGCAGATGGTGCGGATGCCGTAGCGGCTCCACTCGAGGGAGAGGCCGGAGGCGAGATTCTCGAGTGCGGCCCGGGCGGAGGTGGCGTGGACCATCGCCGGGATTCCGCGTCGGGGCGAGAAGGCCATGAAGAAGATGACTCCGGAGCGCTGCGGGATCATGGCGCGAACGGCGACCTCGCGGGTGACGGCCCAGGTGGCGTCGACGGCGAGGCGGTGGACGGCGCGCCAGCCCTTGCTGGTGATGTCCTCGGCGGGGGCGGAGAATTGTCCGCCGGCGTTGTTGACGAGGATGTCGATGCGGCCGAAGTGCTCGAGCGCCTGGCCGACCATCGATGCGACCTGGTCGTCGTCGCGGATGTCGACGGGAAGGGCGAGCGCGCGGGAGCCGATCGCTTCGATCTCTGCGGCGGTTTTTTCCAGTGGCTCGGGACGGCGTCCGGCGATGACGACGTCGGCGCCGGTGCGGGCGAGATCGAGCGCGGTGGCGCGGCCGATGCCGGTGCCGCCGCCGGTCACCAGGGCGACCGTGCCGCGGTGGACGTCGGGACGCAGAACCTGGCCGGCTCCGCCTTCAGGATTGTCGACTTGACTCAATCGATCGCCTCTCGCGTGTCTGACTGATGCATCAGTTTTACAGTGGTGGCCCCCACAGTTGTCAAGTCCGTGTTTGGTCAGTCACGTGGTCCAGGTCACGGGTAGTGATGGATACTTGCTGGTAAAAGAGCTAGAGAGCCATGGAAAATTGGCCGCGGAAAAGTTTTTGCGGTGTCTGACTAGTGCGTCAGATTGGTTCTATGCTTTCATTGAGTCAGACGTGAGGAAGGGCACAGGGGTGACGACTCAACTTGGCGAAGACGTCAGACGCACCGCGATACTGGATGCGGCCGCGGAGCTGATCGCTGAGCGCGGTTATCACGCGGTGCGTGTCGCCGACATCGCCGCGGTGGTCGGCACCAGCACGGGTGCGGTGCACTACTACTTCCCGGGCAAGAGCGAAGTGCTGACCGAGGCGCTGCATCATGCGGTCGACCGGGCCTTCGATCGGCAGAGCGAGGAACTGAAGAAGATCGACAACGCGCACCAGCGGCTGCTGAAGCTCATCGACATGCAGCTGCCGCGGGTCGGCGCGGTGCGCGACGAGTGGTCGATCTGGATGCAGTTCTGGGCGGAGGCAACGATCCGACCGGAACTACGGCCCATCCACAACACCTACTACGCGCGGTGGCACGAGACTGTCGTGCGCATTGTTCGGCGCGGGCAGCGCCAGGGTGTCTTCCGTGCCGACGTCGACCCCGAGATGATGGCCCATCGGCTGACCGCTCTGACGGACGGTGTCGCGATCCAGGTCCTGACGGGAGCGCCGAACATGACCGTCTCGGCGATGAAGGAAATCCTCGTGCAGTTCGTGCAGGACGAGCTCATCGCCCGCCGGTGATCAGCAGGCGGACAGCCGGTCTCATTGATAGCCCGCAGCGAGCGCTCGGATCGCCACCAGTATCGCAGCGATGGACCCGAGAACCGTTGTAGTTCATGACGTTTGCGGAACTTCCTCCGCAGTGCAAGTGGTGCCTACAAGTGATCGGGGTGCGGAATGGTTCGCAGATCGAGCTGCGGGATCGCATCGAAGTCTGTCGGATTGCAGCTGTACAGCGTCAGACCGTGAGCGATGGCGCTGGCGGCGATCAGCGCGTCGTAAGTGCGCGCCGCTGGCTTTCGGCCGGACGCGCGCAGCGATGCGGCGACTGCGCCGAACGCCCGTGCCGACTCCGCATCGAAGGCCAGCACGTCGAAGTCTGATTCCGCCTGCTGCAGATGCGCCTGACGCGCCGCGCGCTCCTTGGCAGTTCGGGCGACGTGTGGGCCGACCGACAACTCGGCCAACGTGATCGCACTGATGACCGCTTCGTCGGGCAGCGCCGCAGGATCGCTGATTCGTCCGAGCAGGATGACCGTCGAGGTGTCCAGCATCCCCCTCGATGCCGCGTTGGACGTCACAGCGACGGATCGATCACAGCGTCGATGTCGGCTCGCAACGCGTCAGGGTCGACCCGAGGCAAACGCTTCCTACGCTCGATGAGCTCGGCAGGTCCGGGGCTGCGGCGCGGTAGCGGACGCAGCTCAGCGACTGCACGCCCATCCCGCGTGACGACGACGCGTTCGCCGCGCTCCACCCGATCCAGCACCTCTCCACCCTTGTTGCGGAGGTCGCGCACGGTTACCGAATCCATGCTCGTAGTGTATCACCGGTGAGACACCCGCCCGTTGCACGCTGGGGCGGGCGCCGTCCGCTATTCGGCGTTCAACGAGCCGCTACGCCGGTGTGCGCTCGATCGGGGTCGTCGCGTATGCGTGGACCAGACGCTGGCGGGGCAGCCATTATCACGGCAGGCCTTTATCGTGCTGGCGAGCATCATCCGGGTGGGTTCGAATCCCTCTCGAAGTACGTGTCTACAGGATCGTCCAGTGCCACTCGAAATTGCATGTCCGGCAGTGGAGGGCGAAGAACAGCAGCCCGTTGGTCCACCCGCGCCGAGAGAAGGTGTCGCTCCGCTCGACCTTGTGGCGTCTGAGTCGGTGCCACCAGACGAAGTTGTCCAGTGTGCCGGTACGGGTGGGGGCGCTCACCGACGGCATCAGTGATACCCCCAGCGTGTCCTCGGGGAATTGATTGCGAGATGCAGCTCGTACACGGTGGGCCACCGGCCGAACCGACGGCGTAGCAGCGGGAGCATCACGAGGTTTCTGGGGAGGCGATGACGGATGACGGTGGGGAGCCCTCGTCGTGTAGGGTCAACTCTCCCTCAACGATGAGCTGCGTGAGGGCGTGCGGGTCGTCCATGATCCAAGCGGGCAGGCTGTGCATGCTTCATCAGGCTAGGCCGCCGGACTGGCCACGTCATTGCGGCTAGCCAGCCAACCGAAGTACGGCTAGCACCCACGCGCCGGTAACCCAATTGGTAGATGTAAGGGGGGCTCAAAAGCCCTCAGTCGGGGTTCGAATTCCCGGGCGGCGCAACGTTTCTCATAATGACTGAACAACTGAACATGGATCCGTAGCTGAGATGGTGATATCGCATGTGTTATCACGTTTGAGGGTGGGCGATGACGCGCCGGCGGTCTCCGAGGGCAGGAAAGTGGCCCTGCCCGGCGGTGGCCGGAAGCAGGCCCACTTCCGCGAACGCAGCGCCTGCAGCGCCTACACCAGCATCCCGTCCGCCCGGCATTGCCGCGGCGTCTTCCCGAACCAGCGTCGGCACGACCGGTTCAGCGCGCTCTGTTCGGAGTAGCCGATCAGGCCGGCGATCTGGGACAGATGCAGTCCCGGCTCGGCGAGGTAGCGGGCCGCCTGCGTCCGACGCTCGCGGTCGATGACGTCCTGACACCGCACACCCTCGTCGGCCAGCCGCCGTTGCAGGGTCCGCGGGTGCATCGCGAGTTCGTCGGCGATGGCCTCGGCGCTGCATTGGCCGGTGGGCAGCAATCGGCGGGTCAGCTCGGCCACCCGGTCCGACAGCGGCGCACTGACCGGAAGATACGTCGCCTCAAGGTATTTCGTCGCGATGCGCTGGGTCTCCGGGTCCGCGTTCTCGATACGTCGCGCGGCCATCTTTGACGACAGCTCAAACCCGCACCACGGCTGCTCGAAGTGGACCGGGCAGCCCAGCGCATCGCGGTAAGCGGCGTCGGAACCCTGCTGGGCATGCAGGAAAGAGACGGCTTCAAATCCGGCCTGCGGTCCGCCGAGGAGGTGGATGATGCGCACGGCGATACCCATGCTCAGCTCGTATCCCTGGATGTAGGGCACCCCCGGCTCGGTCATCTCGTAGGTGAACGCGAGCCCGCCCTCGGCGCGCTGGCGGGCGGTCAGCTTCAGCGCGGGGGAGTGGATATAGAGGAAGCGGCCAATCGCCTCCACGCCGCCCAGCACGGTCGACGCGTTGCGCGCGATGACTGCGATGGGCCCGAGGATCTCCAGGCCCTGCCGATCCGACAGGCGGAGGCCGAAGTCCGGGCAGGCCAACTCCTCGGCGGCGGCCTCGAGCATGCGGGTCAGGGACGCAAAGGAGATGAACGCGTCCTCGTCGAGGTCGGCGGCGGCGGGGATGCCGAAGCGGGCGAGGAACGCCGCGGGGTCGCCGCCGAGCTCGCGCACCAGCTCGGGGTAGCCCCGCATCG
>Ga0207688_10002236_pt1 | contig 10432 bp, 6 predicted proteins | sample KBSMiscanthusM4_FD_184296 | JGI IMG/M metagenome (GOLD analysis project Ga0207688, IMG submission 184296) | Miscanthus rhizosphere microbial communities from Kellogg Biological Station, Michigan, USA - M4 (SPAdes) (version 2) | ecosystem: Host-associated > Plants > Roots > Rhizosphere ...
GCGCTGCTCGGCGTGTACCGCACACCGCGCAACGACAACGGAATCAGCGCGACGATCACCACGGCGTTGAAGATGACCGCAGACAGGATCGCCGACTGCGGGCTGTGCAGCCGCATGATGTTCAGTAGATCCAGCCCGGGGAACAACGCCACGAACATCGCCGGAAGGATGGCGAAGTACTTGGCGATGTCGTTGGCGATGGAGAACGTCGTCAACGCACCACGGGTGATGAGCAGCTGCTTGCCGATCTCGACGATCTCGATGAGCTTGGTCGGGTCGGAGTCGAGGTCGACCATGTTGCCGGCTTCCTTGGCCGCCGACGTACCGGTGTTCATCGCCACGCCCACGTCGGCCTGCGCCAGCGCCGGTGCGTCGTTGGTGCCGTCGCCGGTCATCGCGACCAGCTTGCCGCCGGCCTGCTCCTTCTTGATGAGGGCCATCTTGTCCTCGGGAGTGGCTTCGGCGAGGAAGTCGTCGACACCTGCCTCGTCGGCAATGGCCTTGGCGGTCAAGGGATTGTCGCCGGTGATCATCACGGTGCGGATGCCCATCTTGCGCATCTCGTCGAACCGGTCACGCATGCCCTGCTTGACGACGTCCTTGAGGTGGATGACACCGAGCACGGACGCTGTGCCGTCGACAACCTGTCCGACGACCAGGGGAGTGCCGCCCGCGGCGGAGATGCCGTCGACGATGTCCCCCAGTTCGGTTGATACGCGACCACCTTGGGTGCGCACCCAGTCGGCGACCGAGCTGGCCGCGCCTTTGCGGAGGCTGTGCCCGTTTTCGAGGTCGACGCCGGACATCCGTGTGGTCGCGCTGAACTCGACCCAGTGCGCCTTGTCGAGTTCACCAGGTGTGCGTGCCCGCAGCCCGTACTCCTGCTTAGCGAACACCACGATCGAACGGCCTTCCGGCGTCTCATCCGCGAGGCTGGACAACTGCGCAGCATCGGCCAACGCTTCGGGCGTGACGCCGGTAAGTGGAACGAACGCCGCGGCCTGCCGGTTGCCCAGCGTGATGGTGCCGGTCTTGTCCAGCAGCAGGGTGTTCACGTCGCCCGCGGCCTCGACGGCGCGACCGGACATCGCCAGCACGTTGCGCTGCACGAGGCGGTCCATTCCGGCGATGCCGATGGCCGAGAGCAGCGCCCCGATCGTGGTCGGGATCAGGCAGACCAGCAGCGAAACCATCACAATGCCACTCACACCGTTGTTGGTGAGTGCCAACGTATCCGGGACACCGGGGTTGTTCGCCTTGGAGAAGATCGCGAGTGGCTGCAGGGTCGCGACGGCGAACACGAAGATGATCGTCAGCGAGGCGAGCAGGATGTTCAGCGCGATCTCGTTGGGTGTCTTCTGCCGATTGGCGCCCTCAACAAGTGCGATCATCCGGTCGATGAAGCTCTCGCCGGGTTTCTGCGTGACCTTGACGACGATGCGGTCGGAGAGCACCGTGGTGCCGCCGGTGACCGCGGAGCGGTCGCCCCCGGACTCGCGGATGACTGGGGCAGATTCGCCGGTGATCGCCGACTCGTCCACCGATGCAATGCCTTCCACGACGTCGCCGTCACCGGGGATGGTCTGGCCGGCTTCGACCACGACGATGTCGCCCTGCTGCAGCAGGGGTGCGGCGACTTCTTCTTCGCGCCCCGGAAGTCCCGGGGTCCAGTCAACGAGCCGACGGGCCATCGTCGCTGTCTTGGTCCTGCGAAGCGACTCGGCCTGCGCCTTGCCGCGTCCCTCGGCGACGGCCTCGGCGAGGTTGGCGAAAATGACTGTCAGCCATAGCCATACCACGGTCAGCCAGCCGAACCAAGACGGATCAGCGATCGCCAGGATGGTGCTCCAAACCGCGCCGATCTCGACGATGAACATGACCGGATTGCGCCACAGCGTGCGGGGGTTGAGCTTGCGCAGGGCGTCGGGCAACGCCTTCCACAGCATCTTCGGGTCCAGCAGTCCGCCCTGAATGCGCTTGGAACCGGTGGTTTTCGGCTGTGCGTGCGGTGTATCGAGGGTGGGTGCAGTCATCAGTGAATTCCTTCAGCGAGAGGGCCGAGCGCAAGCATCGGTAGGAAGGTGAGGGCGACGAGGATCAGCGTCACGCCGGCGACCATGCCGACGAACTGCGGCCGGTGAGTGGGCAACGTGCCGATGGATTCCGGCGTCTTGCCCTGCTTGGCCAGCGAGCCGGCCAGCGCAAGGACGAAGATCATCGGCATGAAGCGGCCGAATGCCATCGCCAGTCCTAGCGCGGTGTTGTACCACTCGGTGTTGACGGTAATGCCTGCGAACGCTGATCCATTGTTGTTGGCCGCCGACGTGAACGCGTACAGCACCTCGGAGAGCCCGTGCGGGCCGGTGTTGAGCATGCCTGCCCGCTGGCCGGGCAGCGCCATCGCCACGGCGGTGCCGGTCAGTGCGATGAGCGGGGTGATTAGGAAATACGTTGCGGCCAACTTGATCTCACGCGGGGTGATCTTCTTGCCCAGGTATTCCGGGGTGCGGCCGACCATCAGGCCCGCGATGAACACGCTGATGATGGCCAGGATGAGCATGCCGTACAGGCCGGAGCCCGTGCCGCCGGGCGCGACCTCGCCGAGTTGCATGTTGAACAGCGTGATCATGCCGCCCAGGCTGGTGTAGGAGTCGTGGAACGAGTTCACGGCGCCGGTTGATGTCAGGGTGGTGGCATCGGCGAACACTGCCGAGTTGGCCACGCCGAAGCGCTGTTCGACACCTTCCATCGCCGAACCGACTGCGGTGGGCACGGTCCCGTGGTGCTGCAGCTGGACCAACATCATGAAGCTGACGCTGATCGCGGCGAGGACGGCCATGACGGCAGCGATCGCGTAACCCTGCTTCTTGCTCTCGACCATCCGGCCGAAGGTGCGCGGCAGAGAGAAGCTGATCACGAGCAGCAGGAAGATCTCGACCCAGTTGGTCCACGTGTTGGGGTTCTCGAACGGATGGGCGGAGTTGGCGTTGTAGAAGCCGCCGCCGTTGGTGCCGAGTTCCTTGATGACTTCCTGGCTGGCCACCGGTCCCCCGGTGATGGTCTGCTGCCCGCCGGCCAACGTGTTGACGACCTGGTCGTGCAGGTGGAAGTTCTGGATGGAGCCACCAATTACCAGGATGATCGCCGCAATCACGGAGATCGGCAACAGGATTCGAATGGTGCCGCGGACTAGGTCGACCCAGAAGTTGCCGAGCTCGCCGGTGTTGCGGCGGGCCAGCCCCCGAACCAGGGCGATCGCTACGGCCATGCCGACGGCGGCCGAGACGAAGTTCTGCACTGCGAGGCCCGCCATCTGGACGAGATGGCCCTGGGTGGACTCACCCGAGTACGCCTGCCAGTTGGTGTTCGTCACGAAGCTGACTGCGGTGTTCCACGCCAGCGCCGGGGTCATCTGTGTGGCGGGATCGTTGAGGTGCAGCGGCAACTTGCCCTGTACGAGCTGGAAGATGAAGAGGAACAGGATACTGATGGCCGAGAAGGCCAGCACGCTGCGGACGTAAGCGCCCCAGGTCTGTTCCGCTTTCGGGTCGGCGCCGATGATGCGGTAAATGGCGCGTTCGCCGCGCAAGTCCTTGTTGGACGTGTAGACGCGATACATGTAGTCGCCAAGCGGCACGTGCACGGCCACGAGCGCGACGATCAGCGATGCGAGGAACAGGATTCCCGCTGTCGTAGTACTCACTAGAACCTCTCGGGGAAGAGCAGTGCGGCGAAGAGAAACAGCGCAAGGAGAATCGACAGCACCAGGCCGACGATGTTTTCGTAGCTCACAGTCCCTCGACCAACTTCTGAACCAGGCCGAGCAGGGCGAAGATCACCACCGTCAGCACGATGAACACCACTACGGACATGTCACTCCCACGTTTACGGCCCGCCGGACTTCGACGGCTTGTTAAAGAATCGCTCCCGCTCAGGGTGCTGACGGCGGTCTTGACACTTTCTTTACGCGGTGGGCCACGTCCTTTACGGGATTCTTCGGCGCGGCCGGCGAGAGGCGTCGAATGCCGGATCAAGACCGCGCCAAATGCTGGTGGTCCGGCGTAGGGATCGCGTAATTATCGGGGTGCAATTCGGCTGGTAGCTCCTAAGTTTGGTGCGATCACTTTCGATGCCGAAGGAGCGGAGCCATCGTCGATCCATCAGATGGGGATTAGCTGCCTGGTTGCAGGTAGCAGCAGTCATCGCGATAGTCGTGATCCTGCATGTGCCGCTTGGCAATTACATGGCCGCGGTGTACACCTCGGGCTCCGATCTTCGGGTGGAGAGGGCCGTCTACCGGCTGGTGGGCGTGCAGCCCGACGTCCAGCAACGCTGGACAAGGTACCCGAGTTCGCTATTGGCCTTTTCAGTGGCAAGCGTGCTGGTGCTCTACGCGTTATTGCTTTTGCAAGTAAATGCCCCCGAGCCGTGCGGCCATAAAGGATTGACGCCGGCATTAGCGTTCAACACCGCAATTTCATTTACGACCAATACCAGCTGGCAGAATTATCCCGGCGAATCGACCCTCGGCCACATCGGCTCGTCGCCGGGCTCGGCGTCCGGGCTTTCGCAAGCCTCGCCGTAGGGATGTGTGCGGCGGTTGCGTTGATTCGCGGGCTCATCGCAACACAGAACGGCGAACTGGGCAATTTCTGGGTGGATCTGGCGCGGACAGTGGTCCGCATCCTGCTGCCGTTGGCGATCGTCTCCGGGGTCATGCTGCTTGCCCTGGGCGTCGTCGCCAACTTCGCTGGAGTTCAAGAGATTTCGACGCTGATCGGCGGCACGCAGACGATCCGGGTGGGCCAGTGGCGGCCTGGGAGCCGATCAAGTTGATGTCCGGCGGCGGCGGTGGCGCCTTCAATGTCAACAGCGCCCACCCATTCGAGAATCCGACGCCGGCGTCTCCTCTGATTGAGATCGTCGCGATGCTTCTCATTCCGCTCGCTTTCGTCCGGACCTTCGGCGTGATGATCGGCAGCAAGAAGCAAGGCTGGACACTATTCGCCGCCGTCGGCGCTCCCACCGAGGGCACTGAAACGCGATTCGGAGCGCCGGGCAGTGCACTGTTCGGTCAGGCTGCAACCGCAAGTGGCAACGGGGCGGCAAACGCGTCATACGACAGTTTCGCCAGCCTTGGCACTGGCGTGCTGCTGATGGAAATGATGCTCGGAGAGGTCGTGCCGGGTGGGGCGGGCAGCGGACTGTACGGCCTGGTCGTGATGGCGCTGCTGGCAGTTTTTCTCGGTGGTCTGATGGTCGGGACTACGCCCGAGTTCCTCAAGAAACGATTGCACGCCCGGCACACGAAGCTCGTCAGTCTCTACGCCGACCAGCGGCCCGGTGTTGTCACCGCAGGCACGCTTCGCACCCCCCAACCGACGTTTATCGTGTTGATTGTTGGCGTCACGCTGCTCATGGTGGGCCTTGAATACCTGCCAGCCCTGGCGCTCGGCCCCATGGTCGACGCGCTGGTGTAGCGCCAGCGATGTCAATGGGGCGTCAAGGTTTGTTCTGGGGGCGTCAAGATGTCGCAAAGTCACTGGTCAGCACGCCCCATCTGGGCGACTGTCGAATAGGTGCTCTCTGGCATTAGGCCGAGGGCTCGATGGAAAAGGTTTCGGTGACTATCTCCGGCGTCCTTCTTTCCGTGCTCTCAGGAAACAAGTTCAACGGCTCCGCGGCGCGCCATACCGTTTCGCACGAGCCGGATCCGCTCGAGCGGGCGGTGTTGCACCGCTGCGAGATCTATCGCAAGTCGTTCCCTATGACCGAGATCGCGCTTCCCGCTTACGCTCTCAGGAACCTCCCAGTCTCGAAGTGGGCGCGGGATCAGCGCCTGGCGATCGATGTGCGCACGGGCAAGGAATTCGCGGTGGCGATCGCGGCCGGTATCCATCCGGCACGGATGACCGTGCACGCCGATCGCCTGACCGATTCGGAACTGCGCGCGACCGCCAATCTCGCGCCTGGCCGCGTGGTAGTCAGTTCGATGTCCCAGATCGAGCTGCTGGCTTCGACTGTCGAGCACCGGACGCAGGGCGTGGTGATCTGCGTGACGGAGGTAAACGCGCCGGTGCTGACGGCAGCGGACACGGAGAAGCGCGGATTCAGGTTCGACTCAACCGAACTGGATCGGGCAATCAAGGCGGCACTTGCCGCGAGGCGGTTGAATCTTCTTGGTTTGCACTGTGATGTCGGCTCGGCAGAGCACGACTTCGTCAGCTATCCGGCCGCAATCGGTCACATGATCACCGAAATGTCGCAGATCCGGCGTCATCACGGCGTTGTAGTGACGCGCCTGGGTCTGGGCGGCGGGCGCGCCGTTCCATCCGGCGACTGGACGACCGAATTGCCGGAATTGGCAAGCCAGATCGATGAGTCGCTCGACGATGCGTGTGCCGCGCTGCGGTATCCGCGCCCGATGGTTGTGCTGTCGCCGGGCTTAGCGATTGTGGAGCACGACGCGGCATGACCGTTCGCTCGGTTGAGAGCGTCGCGGTCCATTCCGTCGATATCGGGGCGCGTCTCGTCACAGATGTCCGACTCGACGAAGCGATCGCTCTGCGCCGTTGTGCCATGTACCGCACCTCGTTTCGAGGAATCGCCGTCGGCTACCCGGCTGAGGCCATGCGATGCGAAGCGATCGCCGGCTGGATGCGGCGTCAGGGCGTGACCGTCGACGTCACCGGAGTCGATGAGCTTGACTGGGCCGTTGTCGCGGGAATTCGTCCGTCGCACATCGTGATGTACGGATTCGACGAGGGGTCGGGCGCGATCGCGCTCGACTACGGCGTAGACCGGGTCATCGTCGACTCCGCCGAAGAGGTGGCGATGCTGCGCGCAAGTGCCACACGGCCACAAGGCATTCTGCTCGACATCACGGACGCGTGTCTGGATGACCCGGCGACGGTGGATCGTCGGGTCTGGCTCGATGGACTGCACTACCGGGCCGACGGCGCCGACATCGCCGGCTTGTCGGAGATTCTCTTCGGGATGATCGCCGAAATGGCTCTCATCAGCCGGAAGAGGGCTGCGGTCCTCTCGAGGTTGAGCGTTGGAGACGTCGACCTAACGAACTGTGACGGCGACCCGCGCAGTTTGCGTCGCGCTGCGGGGACGATCGACGAGGTTGTAGAAGCAGCCTGCGTTCGATTCCGCTATCCGCGGCCGGCCCTGACCCTTTCGCCCCGACCGGCCACCCTGCTGCCCGCGGCCTAGGGATAAGCGGGGCCTGTCTCTAACATCAGGCGTGGCCCCCATAGCCCAATTGGCAGAGGCAGCGGACTTAAAATCCGCACAGTCTGGGTTCGAGTCCCAGTGGGGGCACTGGAGAATGTGCAGGTGAGCGAGGAATTTGCCCACCGGCGTGTCTCGCTTTTCTCATTCGCCCCGGCGTCACCCCGGCGCGTGCGCGATTCACCCCGGGCCGACTCGCAGATTCCCGCCAGACCGCACCACTGAGGCGCTATCGGGTCGCGTATGCGCGGCCGGGACGTCGTCGACTTCGAATTGAGGCTGTTCGCCGTCGCGCAGGAGCATGTTGCTGCGCCGTCTATCGGGCCGGTGGACGCGCTGCTGGACGGGCAACAGCGTGCAGTGGCAGTTGTCCGTGAGCGTTTTGAGAACGAACCTGGTTATACAACAGAGGATGTCGAGGCGACCCGGTCGCACGACGTGGACGCGAGGAACGACGAAAAGTCGTCAAAGTTGAAGTGAAAGGCACCGCGACGGACGGCGCTGCGTGGTGTTGACTCGAAGAGAGGTCAATCTGCACCGAGGTGAGTATCCAACAACGCCGTGGCGGTCGTTCGAAATATTGCACTCGACCACAGTGCTGAGCAGCCGATCGCCACCTTGGAAGCTGAACGAGGATGGGTCGGATCCGATTGCACACGAGTATCGCACGGGAATTGAACTAGGCCGGGTCACCGCACCGAGCGGTCAGGGTGATCGCCGAATCGCTTGGAGGGCGCGGGGCAGCGAATGAATTTCTGGGTTTGGACTCCGGCGTCGGGTGGGTGGGGCTGGAATCCTGCGAAGATCGAAGCGTCAGCAAACGCAGTAGCCGCTGTGTTCGCGACCGTTGCCGTGTTTGTCGCACGGTGTGCGTTGAACGCGACCAGATCGGAGATGACATCGCCCGCGCTCCTACCATGTCACCGCCGTCATTGGGTGACCTATCTGTGGCGCCCGTCGCCAATGGCGACGTCGGCCAAGCCTAACGGGGTCGAACGCGCACATAGTCGTTTGACGTCGCAAGGAATCGGTACCGCGCGTTGATAGACAGCAAGCTGAAATCTCAAAACCGGTCGTGGCACCCGCGGCTCGACCATAGTGAGTCTCACTATTATCGTCTGCGTAAGCGGGTGAGGCTCCGTTGGAGCCGCAGCGCAACTCATCACACCAGCTGGGCGACGTCGGGCTCATCGTCAAAGGAACGCGGGGAAATTGACATGCTGAGACAACTCGTAGACTCTGGTCGGCCCTTTCCCGGGCCAGCGGATGTCCAGGAGACGACTTTTGGGTTGGATGCCTTCTCCCGGTTCATGTGCAACACCATTGACGAAGTCGAGGAAGCGCAGCAACAGGGCGGGTTCAGCTTCGACGTGGTCGTTATCGGGTCCGGGATGTACGGCGCATTCACCGCTGCCAAGATCTACGAGCGTGCCAGGCGCCAACCGCTGGAGCGGCGCCCGAGGGTGCTCGTGCTGGAGGCGGGCCCGTTTTTGATCACCGAACATTTCCAGAATCTCACACGGATCGGCCCATTTTTCGAACTGGTGAACCAGCCCGTCGTTGATGAGAATCAGTCATTTTTGAGCCAGATCGAATACGCGGGAGGACCGCTTCAGGGGATGTCGCCGCATCACCGGTGCGTGGGAGGCAAGTCGCTGTTTTGGGGCGGCTGGGCACCGCCATTGATGAACGACGATGAACAGGACGACCTGGCGCAATGGCCGCACGAGATCCGAGATTTTCTCCTGTCGCCGCAGGGATACGCTGAAGTCGCACGCCAGATCGGCACCGATATCACTGCAGACTACGTCCACGGGCCGTTGATGGATCGGTTGCATGACATCGCCGAGAACGTGGTGGCTGCCGGCACTGTTCCTCATTTGACCCGTGTGGTCGAGGCGCCGATCGCCGTGCACAACGTGGGGGCAGAGTCGGGGCTGTTGGCGATGGGCAAATTCAGCAGCCTGCCGTTGCTGCTGGACTCTATCCGCAAGGACGCCGAAAGTTCCGACCACTCTAACGGAAATCGCCACTTGTTCCTGGTGCCACACGCCGAGGTCTTGCGCATCGACACGGCCGAGGGGCGCGCAACAACTCTGGTGGTGGCCGTGCGCGAAGTGTCGCGAGATCCCGACGTGCCCGGCATGAGTTCACGCATCGTGCGGTTCGGGCTGTCAGGTTGCGCGGTGGTGTGCCTCGCCGGTAACACCATCAATTCGACCCGGCTGGCGCTGAATTCGTTTCGGAAGCCTTCGCAACTGGGAGTCGATCTGACGGGCAAGAACCTGATGGTTCATGTTCGTGGAAACTACGCCTGGCGGATCCGAAAAAGTGCCCTGCAACTGCCTGCCGCATCGGACTTGGGCACCAGCGCGTTGCAGGTCGAGGGTCGAGTGCCGGTTGGCGCGCCCGCAAACCGGCTGGGGCGCTTCCATTTCCAGTTCTATGCCGTCCGCAGCCGCAATGACAACTACGAAGAATATTTGTATCGCCTGATCCCCAATGTTGAGGATCTTGACGAGGTCGCGGGGGCGGTCTCGAGCACGGACATGGACGACTGGATCGTGGTAGGGATCAGGACCTGCGGTGAAACGTTTGGCGACCCGAACGCCGATCCAGGTGCGCGAGAGGCGAGTTCAATTTCCGTCAACCCCTATGGCGGCGCGGGTGATGACGTGTACTTCGACGATGATGAGCGGGAGATCCGGATTCCGAAGGCCTTCGTGACGCTTATCGAGCGCGACGCGGATGCGACCGTGCGAGCGGCGCAGAAGAAGGCCGCGTTTGCGTTCGTGGCGGCGCTGGTCAAGAAGCCATCGGGGGCGGCGCTGTCTACCACTGACAGCGACCTGCAGTTCATCGGCGGTCACGAGGACGGCATCGGGACGACCTACCACGAGAGCAGCACGCTGTGGCTGGGCGAGGACCCTGACACCTCTGTCACCGACGTCCACGGGCATTTCCATCACGTGTCCAACGCATTCTGCGTCGATCAAGCGATCTTCCCGACGGTCGGTTCGGCCAACCCGGTACCGACCGGATTGGCGCTGAGCAATCTAGTCGCCAGCCACATCGTCTCGAGATTCACGCCGTCTCCGCTTGTTCCGGTGGAAGACGGATTCATCTCACTGTTCGATGGAACGCTCGAGCAATGGGACCGGTTCGGTGACGGGGTGATTCAGGCGCTGCCTGG
>Ga0207688_10002237_pt1 | contig 10431 bp, 10 predicted proteins | sample KBSMiscanthusM4_FD_184296 | JGI IMG/M metagenome (GOLD analysis project Ga0207688, IMG submission 184296) | Miscanthus rhizosphere microbial communities from Kellogg Biological Station, Michigan, USA - M4 (SPAdes) (version 2) | ecosystem: Host-associated > Plants > Roots > Rhizosphere ...
GATCCGCGAGGAAGGCCCGGAGCTCCTCCAGTACTATCCGGCACGCGGCTACCCGCCACTGCGTGAGTTCCTCTCCGGGTATCTGCTGCGCTTCGGGCTCGAGGCCCGCCCGGAAGAGATCCTGATCGTCAATGGCTCGCAGCAGGGCTTCGACCTAGTGGCGCGGACGCTGCTCGATCCGGGTGACTTCGTGGCCATCGAGGAGCCGTCCTATCCGCGTGCCATGCAGGTCTTCCGCGCGTTCGGGGCCCAGCTCTTGCCGGTGCCGATGGTGGACGGCGGGCTCGATCCCGCTCACCTCGACCGCCTGCTGGAGCGTCAGTCGCCCAAGCTGCTCTACTGCCAGCCGAGCGCGCACAACCCGACCGGCCTCACCATGCGCGACGAGACGCGCAAGCGGGTGCTGGAGGTGGCGGCGCGACACCGGCTGCCGATCCTGGAGGACGGCTTCGACGGCAACCTGTTCTTCGGGCCGCGCCCGCCCGCCCCGCTGAAGGCACTCGACGTCTCGGGGCTGGTCATCTACGTCGGCACCTTCTCGAAGATCCTCTTCCCGGGTCTCCGGCTGGGCTGGATGGTCGCGGCGCCGGAGCTGATCGAGCGGCTGGAGGTGGCCAAGGAGCTGGCCGACATCCACACCAGCCCCCTGATCCAGGCCGCGGTCTACCACTTCTGCCGGCAGCGCCTGCTCGATCGCCACCAGGCGCGGGTGCTGCGCGAGTACGGCCGTCGGCGCGCCGCGCTGCTGACCGCGCTGGGCAAGCGCATGCCCCCGGGGGTGACGTGGAGCGACCACGAGGGCGGCTTCTCGCTGCTGGTCACGCTGCCCGCGGGCATGGACGCGATCGCCCTGCTCGAGCGGGCGGTGGGACGGGGAGTGGTGTTCACGCCCGGCAACATGTTCTTCGTGGACGGCGGCGGCGAGCGGATGCTGCGCCTGTCCTTCTCGGCGCTGCCGCTCACCCAGATCGACGAGGGCATCCGGCGTCTGGCCGACGCCATCCGCGACGCCCAGCGCCAGCCGGAGCCGGCCTCGGCGGCCGCGCTGCCCGCGGTGCCGCTGGTCTAGGCCGCGAAGTCTCGTTGAGGAGCATGCCGTGAACTTCGACACGCTGGCCGCGAGGGGAGGGCGGGACGTGCCGTCCGCGAGCCGGCCCCTGACCGCGCCCATCTACCAGACCAATGTGTACGTGTTCGAGGACATGGACACGGTGGAGTCGGTCTGGGAGAGCAAGAAGCCGGGCTTCGTCTACGGCCGCTACGGGACCGGCAACCACGCGATGCTCGAGGACCTGGTCGCGGCGCTGGAGGGCGCAGAGGCCGCGGTGGCGTGCGCCTCCGGCATGGGGGCCACCACCGCGCTCCTGCTCGGCCTCTTCGAGGCCGGCGACCATCTGGTGTCGGCGCGCGACCTCTATGGCTCGACCGCCGCGTTCCTCGGCGACGAGGGCCGCCGGCTCGGCATCGAGACCGACTTCGTCGACGCCACCGATTCCGCCGCGATCCTGGGCGCCCTGCGTCCGAAGACCCGCGCCGTCTTCGTGGAGGCGATCTCCAATCCCCTCCTGCGCCTGGCCGACGTGCCCGCGCTGGGGCCCGAGCTGGCCCGGCGCGGGATCGACCTCATCGTCGACGCGTCGATGGCCTCGCCCGCGGTGCTGCGGCCGATCGAGCACGGCGCGACCCTGGTGATGCACAGCCTCACCAAGTTCATCTCCGGCCACGGCGACGTGACCGGCGGCCTGGTGGCCGGGCGCGCGGAGCCCATCGCGCGGATCCGCAGCGCCATGATCCGCGCCGGCACCAACCTGGGCCCGTTCGACGCCTGGCTCGCCACCCGCGGGGCCCGGACCCTGGGCGTGCGCATGGAGCGGCAGAGCGCCACCGCGCTGGCCCTGGGGCGCGCGCTGGAGCGGCTGCCCGCGGTCTCGCGCGTCTACTACCCGGGCCTGCCGTCGCACCCGCAGCACGCGCTGGCCCGGCGGCTCATGCCGCGGCATTCGGGGGCCATGCTCTCGTTCGACCTGCGCGGCGGCGCGCCCGCGGTGGAGCGGTTCATGGCCCGCGCGCGCCTGCTCGAGTTCGCCCCGAGCTTCGGCGACGTGGCCACCACGTGGACCTATCCCGCGCGCACGTCGCATCGGCGCGTCTCCGACGAGGCCAAGGCCGCGATGGGGATCGGCCCCGGGCTGGTGCGGGTCTCGGTGGGTCTCGAGGATCCCGCGGAGCTGCAGGCCGATCTGGAGGCGGCGCTGGCATGAGCGTGACCGAGGTCACGGCGACGGTGGTGACCCCCGTCGTGCTCGAGGGGCGGTGGGTCCGCCTCGAGCCGCTCACGGTGGAGCACGCGGCGGCCTTGCTGCAGGCGGCCTCGGGGCCGCGCGAGACCTACGGGCTCACGCTGGTGCCGGGCAGCCTCGCGGAGGCCGCGGCCTACATCGAGACCGCGCTCCGCGAGGAGGCGGCGCGCCGCTCGCTGCCCTTCGCCACCGTGGATCGGGCCACTGGACGGGTGGTCGGCTCCACCCGCTTCCTCAACATCGAGTACTGGACGTGGCCCGCGGACAACGCGCACCAGCGAGGGGCCGAGCGCCCGGACGTGGTGGAGATCGGCGCCACGTGGCTGGCCGCCGCCGCGCAGCGCACCCCGATCAACACCGAGGCGAAGCTCCTGATGCTCACCCACGCCTTCGACCGGTGGCGCGTCCACCGGGTGAGCCTGATGACCGACGCGCGGAACGAGCGCTCGCGCACCGCGATCCTGCGCCTGGGCGCCCGCTTCGACGGCGTGCTGCGCGCGGCACGGCCGGCGAGCGACGGGGCCATCCGCGACACCGCCGCCTTCTCGATCCTGGAGGCGGAGTGGCCGGCGGTGCGGGCCAAGCTCGAAGCACGACTCACGTAGTGATCCGTACAACCCCGAAAGGAGACGAGGACATGGAGAGCGGGACGCTGAGACTGAAGGTGGGCCTGGCCGAGATGCTGAAGGGCGGCGTCATCATGGACGTCACCAACGCCGAGCAGGCCAAGATCGCGGAGGACGCGGGCGCCGTGGCGGTGATGGCGCTCGAGAGAGTGCCCTCCGACATCCGGAAGGAGGGCGGGGTGGCCCGCATGTCCCCGGTGACCAAGATCAAGGAGATCCAGAAGGCGGTCACGATCCCGGTGATGGCCAAGTGCCGGATCGGCCACTTCGTGGAGGCCCAGATCCTCGAGTCGCTCGGGGTGGACTACATCGACGAGTCCGAGGTGCTGACCCCCGCCGACGAGCACTTCCACGTTGACAAGTTCGCGTTCAAGGTGCCGTTCGTCTGCGGCTCGCGCGACCTCGGCGAGTGCCTGCGCCGCATCGGCGAGGGCGCGGCCATGATGCGGACCAAGGGCGAGGCCGGCTCCGGCAACATCGTGGAGGCGGTGCGCCACATGCGCGCGGTGACCTCCGGCATCCGCCGCCTGACCCTGCTGGGCGACGAGGAGCTGATGACCGAGGCCAAGAACCTGGGCGCGCCCTACGAGATCGTGCGCTGGGTGGCCAAGAGCGGCCACCTGCCGGTGCCGAACTTCTCCGCGGGCGGCATCGCGACCCCCGCGGACGCCGCGCTGATGATGCAGCTGGGCGCGGAGGCGGTGTTCGTGGGCTCGGGCATCTTCAAGTCGTCGGATCCCGCGGTGCGCGCCAAGGCCATCGTGCAGGCCACCACGCACTACAAGGACCCCGACGTGCTGGCCAAGGTCTCCGAGGGGCTCGGCGACGCGATGCCCGGCATCGAGACGTCGAAGCTGAAGGAGTCCGACCTGCTCCAGACCCGGGGCTGGTAGGCCGTCACGGTCCATGAGCCGCCACGTCCTCCCACCGGACCTGCCCGCGCCGGTCGACGACGGCGCCTGCGACCACCTGCCGGGGTCGCGGGTGCCGTCCGTCCGCCTGGCGTCCACGGCGGGCGGGTGGGTGGACGTGGCGGAGATCGCGGCGCCGCCAACGGTGCTGTTCTTCTATCCCCGCACCGGGGAGCCGGACCGGCCGGCCGGTCCGGCGTGGGACGCGATCCCCGGGGCGCGCGGCTGCACCCCGCAGAGCTGCGGCTTCCGCGACCTGCACCGCGAGTTCGTGTCCCTGGGGGTGGCGGTCCACGGGGTGAGCACCCAGGACAGCGCGTACCAGCGGGCCTTCGTGGAGCGCAACCACGTGCCGTTCGAGATGCTGAGCGACCGCGACCTCGCGCTCACCCGCGCGCTCGGGCTGCCCACGTTCGAGTACCCGGTCGACGGCGGCGCGCCGACCACCCTCATCAAGCGCATGGCCTGGTTCGTCGACCGGGGACGCATCGAGCGCATCTGGTACCCCGTGTTCCCGCCCGATCGCAACGCGGAGACGGTGATGGGCTGGCTCCGTGAGCGGGCGCGGCTGCTGACGGTGGATCGAGGAAGGATGAGGCTGGCATGAAGGCGGACCTGAAGATCGGCGTCCTCGCGCTACAGGGTGACTTCGCCATGCACCGGAAGGCCCTCGATCGCATCGGGGTCGACTCGGCGGAGGTGCGCATGCCGCGCGATCTGGACGAGGTGGGCGGCCTGATCATGCCCGGCGGCGAGAGCACCACGCTGCTCAAGCTGATGGACGCGTGGGACTTCGTGCCCGCGCTGGAGAAGTTCCACGCCGCGGGCAAGCCCATCTTCGGCACCTGCGCCGGGATGATCCTTCTCGCCCGTGAGGTGCTGAGCCCCGCGCAGGCCTCGCTCGGGTTGATCGACCTCACCGTCGAGCGCAACGCCTACGGGCGCCAGAAGGAGTCGTTCGAGACCGAGGGCTCGGGCGACCTGGGGCAGGGCCCCCGGCCGATCAAGATGGTCTTCATCCGCGCCCCGCGCATCCGGCGGGTGGGGCCCGCGGTCACGCCCCTGGCCGAGCATCGCGGCGAATGCGTGATGGCCCGCCAGGGGACGGTCGTGGTCGCCGCCTTCCACCCCGAGCTGACCGACGATCCCTCGGTGCACCAGTACTTCGCCGGAATGGTGCGCGCCGCCGGCGGCTAGGGCGCCCGGCTAGACCTCCGCCGTCTCCGCCAGCAGCTCGACCGGGTCCCCCACCGCGATCCGGCCCCCGCGCAGCACGTCGCAGTCGAGCGCCATCCGTCCGCCGAACTCCGAGGCGATCCGGCGCAGGACCGAGAGGTCCTGGACCTGCGTGTCCGGATCGTAGGTCGTCATCACACAGCGGGAGCGGAGCTTGGCCACCCCGATCACGACCTCCCCGATCCGCAGCCGCCGTCCCGGCCAGTCCCGCTCGGCCAGCCCCTCGACGCCGCCCACCACGATGTTCGGGCGCAGCCGGCGGTGGTCGACTCCGAGCTCCGCGAACGCGCCGTCGGTGCCGACCAGCAGGGGCAGCACGTCGAAGCGCTCCGGGCCGTCGTACCGCACCAGGCGCGCCTCGGACCCCGCCGCCGCCCGGACTGCCGCCGCGGTTTCGGGCGCCGTCCAGGGCCGGCCGTCGACCCGCGGCTCGCCGTCGTCCCCCAGGGTGCCGTGCAGGCCGAGCAGGCGTGGGTGCGTGCGCGAGGTCACCACGCGACCGCGCGGGCCGCTCACGTGCACCACGCGATCGCCCCGGATCCCGTCCGCTTCGATCTCGGTGCGCTCGAGCCGCTCGCCCGCCATCGATTTCACCGGATACCGCCAGATCTCCGCCACGTGCATGGCCGCTCCCTCTCTCGTGCTAACCTCTTAGATCGATAAGGGAGGTTAGTCGATTCTCGTCGCGAATATTACCCAAGATATATTGAACCGCGGGTACTTGAGATGATGATCCGAAGATCGTTCCTGAGGGCCGGTGACGATCTGGCCGTGGATTTCGCGAACACCGTGCCTCGCGGGCCGGACGCTCCGGAGGCGCTCGGCTCGTGGCGGGCCCTGATCGATTTCCTCGAGCTGCGGGACGCCGTGGGGCGGGACGAGGGGACCGCGCTCCGAGCGATGGCGGGCGACGACGCTCGCGGATGCGCCGCCGCGCTGGAGCGGGCGCAGATCTTCCGGGCCACCGTCCGCGACGTTCTCGCCACCCTGGCCCTCCGCCGGTCGGTGCCGGCCTCCGCCGTGGAGCGCGTCAACGAGGTGCTCGGCTGGGGCGCCGGGGCCGGCCGACTCGTCCGGCGTGCCCCGGGGTGGGGCCTGGCGCATGCTCCCGGCCTCGACGGACCGCTCCGGGCGCTGGCCCCGGTGGCGCACGCCCTGGCCCTGCTGATCGCGGCCGGGTCGGGAGCCGGGGTGCGTCGGTGCGCCAACCCCGCCTGCGTGCTCTACTTCCGCGACCGATCCCGGGCGCGCCGGCGCCGCTGGTGCTCGATGGCGGTCTGCGGCAACCGGATGAAGGTCGCCGCGCACGCCCGGCGCCACGGTCGTCGCCGCCCTGGCGGCCGCCAGCGCTCCGCCTGACCCCCCCGCCGCGCCACTTCCGGGCGGCTTTGCCCTTGACAGCCTCCAACCCCGGGAGCAAGGTATGGTCCGACCAGCCGACCAGGGGCCCCGGCTTCGCAAGCAACCGCCGCTCGTTCGAGGAGGAAGGCATGGCGCATTTCACCTGTGAAGTCGTCTACCGCGGCATCTTCCAGAAGAATCTCGCGGCCCGGATCTGTCGCGGGATCGTGCTCTCCGCCCGCAAGGCCGGGCGGTGGGGCATCGCCTTCGGGCGCTACGGGGACAGCCCGCAGCGTAACGGTATCCCGGCCAAGGACTTCGCGATCGTGGCCGACACCCAGGAGGAGCTCGAGCAGAACATGGCCCGCTACGAGCCCAAGGAGGTCGACGTCACCATCTGCGTCGACGACACCCTGTCGAAGGGCGTCGAGTCCTGGGCCTGGTACGGGCTGCAGCCGATCAACCGGCTGACGATCTCGGGCGGCACCCTCCTCATGACCTCGCTCCAGAGCCCGGCGGCCCTGCTCAAGGACATCCACAAGAAGGACGCCCCTTACAACCTGGCCCTCATCCGGGCCAAGGCCTCCTTCTCGGGCCTCTGGGTCTACAAGGAGGACCACACCGAGGCGCGGATCCTGGGCGCCCTGGCCAAGATCCAGCCCGAGTTCCTGTCGCTCGACGCGGTCTGCCAGGCGATCAAGGAGGCGGAGTGGGGCTCCGACCTGAAGGTCTCCTCGGCCCGCAAGGCCTACGAGCGGCTCGAGAGCCAGCCGATCAAGATCACCGAGGGCAACCCGGAGACCCCGTACGCCTTCGAGATGCCCAAGTGGTGGGAGATGCGCGAAGGCGTGAGCATCCCGGCCATCCCCATCGGCAAGCCGATGGAGGGGGGCAAGGGCTACGTGCCGGAGCGCAACCCGTACTTCAAGAAGTTCACGACCCGGACCATGCGGCCGGTGATCGACTTCGACAAGTGCGTGAAGTGCACCCTCTGCTGGATCCAGTGCCCCGACTCCTGCTTCGACGTCACCCCCGACGGCCTCTACGACGCGAACATGGAGGCCTGCTGCGGCTGCGGGGTCTGCGAGGCGGTGTGCCCGGCCAAGGACTGCGTCACCATGGTGCGCGAGGACGCCTTCGAGGACAACGCGAGCCAGTGGGAGATGTGGCGCAAGGACAAGGGCACGTACAAGACCTGGATGACCGACAAGATCCACAGCAAGGAGCACATCACCCGGTCCCACGGCTTCCGCTTCCGCGGCCAGTACGAGCAGGAGATCAAGCAGGAGCTGGAGACCGGCGGCATCGAGATCATCGCGGGCATTCCCGGCGAGAACGCCGAGGCGAAGAAGTAGGAGGAGAGAGACCAATGGCCGTCGAGACCAAGCAGCCCGCCGGAGCGGTCGCCGATCACAAGGAGATGCTCATCTCCGGGAGCGAGGCCTGCGCCGAAGCCCTGGCCCTGGCCGACATCGACGTGGTGACCGCGTACCCGATCCGCCCCTACGACACCGTCATGCAGGCCATCGCCAAGAAGATCGCGAACGGCCACCTCGAGGCCGAGTACATCGTGGCCGAGGGCGAGCACAGCCAGTTCGAGATCGTGAAGCACGCCTCCACCGTCGGGGCCCGCGTGTTCTGCGGCTCCTCCGGAGTGGGCTGGATGTACGCGATGGAGTGCCTGACCGTCACCCCGCCGCTGCGGGTGCCGATGATCTGCATGGTCGGCAACCGCGCCCTCGACGACCCGGGCGCGTTCGGGGTCGAGCACAACGACGCGCTGGTGGTCCGGGACCTGGGCTGGCTCCTGATCTGGGTCGACACCGCCCAGGAGATGCTGGACACCACGCTGCTCGCCTACCGCATCGCGGAGGACCGGCGCGTGTTCCTGCCCATCGCGATCTCCGCGGACGGCGCGTTCCTGACCCACTCGCAGGCGATCTGCCAGGTCCCGAGCCGCGGCCTGGTGGACAGGTTCTTGCCCCGCTACGACCGCGGCGACCTCCTGCTGCACCCGGACAACCCGATCACGGTGGCCCCCCAGGCCAACGAGGACTGGGTCATCGAGATCCGGCGGCAGAACGACGAGGCGATGAAGCGCGCCACCGGCGTGATCGACGAAGCGTATGCGGATTTCCGGAAGGTCATGGGACGCGGGCCCGAGAACCCGTGGTTCGAGGAATACATGACCGACGACGCGGAGATCATCCTGGTCGGCATGGGGACGATCTCGCTGCCGATGAAGGTGGGCATCCGCAACATGCGGGCCAAGGGCAAGAAGGTCGGACTCGTCCGTCCGCGCTGGTTCCGCCCGTTCCCGACCGATCGGATCGTGAAGGCGCTGTCGAAGGCCTCCGCGATCGGCGTCATCGATCGCGACTACTCGTTCGGCTCGCCCTTCAACTCGGGGGTCGTCGCCAACGAGATCCGGTCCGCGATGTACAACTCGGACAAGCGCCCGCCGCTGCTCAGCTTCATCTGCGGGCTCGGGGGCCGCGAGGTCACCCTGGAGGACGTCGCGAAGGCGGCGGACATGTGCTACGCGGCGGCGAAGTCCGGCAAGTCGGACCCCAAGACCCACTGGCTGGGCGTGCGCGAGTAGCGCGAGCGCCTTGCGAGCCGCAGCCGCGGGCGAGGCGAGCGCATACACGCTTTGCGAGCTGAAGCCGTAGGCAAGGTGAGCGCATTCAAAGGGAGATTGTGAACATGGCCGATACCGCATTCACGAACGCGACGCAGATCCTCGAGCCCTTCAAGGGCGTCAAGAAGGTCACCATCGAGGAGTACTTCACCTCCGGCCACCGCACCTGCCAGGGCTGCGAGTCGGCCCTGGTGATGAAGCTCATGGTCAAGGCGGCGGGCCCCCGCACGATCGTGCTCGGCTCCACCGGCTGCATGTACGTGGCCAACACCACCTACTACACGACCCCGTGGGTGGTGCCGTGGATGCACACCCAGCTCGGCTCGTCCGGCTCGGCCGCCCTCGGCACCTCGGCGGGGCTGAAAGCGCTCATGAAGAAGGGCAAGATGAAGTCGGAGCCCATCAACGTCATCGCGTTCTGCGGCGACGGGGGCGGGGCCGACATGGGGCTGGGTGCCATCTCGGCGACGCTGACCCACAAGGAGTACAACTCGCTGATCCTGCTCTACGACAACGAGTCGTACGCCAACACCGACATCCAGCTCTCGGGCTCGACACCCTACGGCGCCAACACCACCTTCAGCCCGCCGGGCTCGGTGAAGCGCATCATCCACACCCGCTGGAAGAAGAACACCGCGGGCATGCTGGCGGCGGGCCACCCGGAGTGTCGCTACGTGGCCACCGTGGACGCGTCCTACGCGGTCGAGATGATGAACAAGGTCCGCAAGGCCCTCACCATCGGCGGCCCGACGTTCATCCACTCGCTCGACCCGTGCCCGAAGGGCTGGGACTACGACCCGATGCTCTCCCACGAGCTGGGTGAGCTGGCCGTCGAGACCGGGATCTTCCCGCTCTACGAGGTCGAGGACGGGGTGGTGCGTCACTACGGCAAGACCAAGGCCATCGTGGAGGGCCGGCCCCGCAAGCCGGTGCGCGAGTACCTCCTCAAGCAGGGCCGATTCGCCCACTTCACCGAAGAGGATCTCGCATACTTCCAGTCCAAGGTGGACGAGATGTGGGACAAGTGGGAGATCCCGGGGGTGATTCCGTTCTGGAAGGAGCGTCCCGGCGCCAAGTAGACCGGTAGCGTCGCCCGCGCACTCGACCGCCCAACCTCGAGGAGGGGCCCATGACCCGTCAATGGCGACGTCTGGCTGTGCTCGCTGCGGTCGCAGTCGCGCTCATCGTCTGGACCGGCCCCGTCGTCCAGGCGGCGTGGGAGCCGACCAAGCCCATCGAGTTCGTCATCCCCGCCGTTGCCACGCACGGAGTCGTCGCCGCCTTCGACTTTGACCTTGTCCTCGCCGCCACCGCCTTCCACGGTGTCGTTGCCTGCCCCGGCATCGACGATGTCCTTGCCCGCGCCCGCTTCGATC
>Ga0207688_10002238_pt1 | contig 10430 bp, 9 predicted proteins | sample KBSMiscanthusM4_FD_184296 | JGI IMG/M metagenome (GOLD analysis project Ga0207688, IMG submission 184296) | Miscanthus rhizosphere microbial communities from Kellogg Biological Station, Michigan, USA - M4 (SPAdes) (version 2) | ecosystem: Host-associated > Plants > Roots > Rhizosphere ...
GACCACCGAGGCGAAGGTCCGCGGCTACCAGCAGGGCCGGTTCTCGTTCAACGTCAAGGGCGGCCGCTGCGAGGCGTGCGCGGGCGACGGCACGATCAAGATCGAGATGAACTTCCTGCCGGACGTCTACGTCCCGTGCGAGGTCTGCCACGGCGCCCGCTACAACCGCGAGACCCTCGAGGTGCACTACAAGGGCAAGACCATCGCCGAGGTGCTCGACATGCCGATCGAGGAGGCCGTCGAGTTCTTCGCCGCGATCCCGTCGATCTCGCGGCACATGAAGACACTGGTGGAGGTCGGGCTCGGCTACGTCCGGCTCGGCCAGCCGGCGACCACGCTCTCCGGCGGTGAGGCGCAACGCGTGAAGCTGTCCTCGGAGCTGCAGAAGCGGTCGACGGGGCGCACGGTCTACGTGCTCGACGAGCCCACCACCGGCCTCCACTTCGAGGACATCCGCAAGCTGCTGCTGGTGCTCGGCCGGTTGGTCGACCAGGGCAACACGGTATTGGTGATCGAGCACAACCTCGACGTGATCAAGACCGCCGACTGGCTGATCGACATGGGGCCCGAGGGTGGCAAGCGCGGGGGCACCCTGGTCGCGGCCGGCACGCCGGAGGACGTCGCCGCCGACCCCACCAGCTACACCGGCCAGTTCCTGGCACCGCTGCTGGAGGGTCGCAGCCGCACCACGAAGGCGTCCCGGAGGCGGACCGGGTCCCGACAGGCTCGACCGCCGGAGACCCCGTCCAAAGCGCCGGCGAAGAAGACCGCCGCGGCCGGCGGTCGTGCCACGAAGAGGCAGGCGTCTGCCCGGGCGTCCGCGGCGGCCCGGGGCTCGGCCGGCGAAGGATCGTCAGCGAGCTCACAGCGAACACCCAGCAAGCGCAAAGCCGCTTCCTGACCGCGGCACGCTAGCGTTGCGTGACTCTCAACCGAAGGACTCTCCCGATGGCTGACCACGAGCCGCGTCCCACCCGCAGGATCTTCTTCCACGGTCTGGGGGCGCTCGGCGTCGCGGTGGCCCTCGCCGGCTGCGGGAGCGACAACGCCGGCTCGACGGAGCCGGCACCCGACCAGTCGAAGAGCACCGACGGCGGTTCGGGCGGGAGCACGGCTTCGGGCAAGGAACTGGCGACGACCCGCGAGGTGCCGGTCGGCGGCGGCGTGATCCTCGCCGAGCAGAAGATCGTGATCACCCAGCCGACGGCGGGCCAGTTCGACGCGTTCTCCGCCGTCTGCACCCACCAGGGCTTCCTCGTCACCTCGGTCGAGGACGGCTCGATCATGTGCAACCACCACGGCAGCCAGTACGACGCCAAGACCGGAGCCGTGACCCAGGGCCCTGCCCCGGCCGGTCTCCAGAAGGTCGGGATCACGGTCAAGGGCGGCAAGATCCTCGCCACCTAGGGTGCGGGCTCAGCCGGCCAGCACCGTCCCCGCGGTCGCCTCGGCGCGGAACCACTCGTCCCGGCGGCAGGGCCGACGGTCCAGACGACGATCGACGAGCGCGATCGCGTCGTCGTAGCGGGCGGCTCGGAGCAGTGCGCAGATCCGGGTCTCCTCGACCACTTCGCGCTGGGCGTCGCTCCCGCCGACGCGCCACAGCCGCGGGCTGAGCGCGGCCAGGTCGTCCGCGGCCCCCGAGGCGTCGCCGAGCACGAGCCGGCGCATCGCCCGAGCGAGGGGGGCGATCACCTCGACCTGCGTCGGATCGTCGTCGCCGGCACAGCTGCGCGCAAGGGTCGCCAGCCCGGAGGCGTCCTCGGCGGCACACAGCGCTATGGCCGCGTGCAGCCCCATGAACGGTGTGGGCGGACATCGGAGCAGCTCGCCGTCGAGCTGGGCGATGACCTCCTCGATCCCGGGCACGCTGCCGCAGCCGGGTGTCAGCGCCCAACGCCAGAGCAGCGACCCGGAGTCGACGAGGCTGCGACAGCCCATGTCCGGGGTCGGCCGGAGCTGGGCGTCGTAGCGGCGCCGGACCGCGTCGAGGTCGCCGGTGGACAGCTCGTGCAGGGCGGCGTGCCAGGAGAAGTGGGTGAGGCTGTCGGCGCGCGCACCGTCGCCGGTGATCCAGTCGTCCATCCAGGCCAGTCCGGCGGCGTGGTCCGCGGTCTCGTAGTGCGCGTGGGCCCGGGCATGGGCCGAGTGACCAGCGGCGGGCTCGTCGGCGAGCGACGCGCGGGACAGATCCATCGCCTCGTCGAACAGCCCCTGCTCCTGGCGCATGAACGCGAGCAGACCGGCGTACCACCAGTCGTTGCCGTACGCCGGGCCGCACTGCTCCACGATCCGCCACGCCTGCTCCGGCACGGTGGTCACCCCGGCGAAGGCGATCGTGGGCACCGCCACGGACAGCAGCAGCGCGTCGGCGGGGTAGCGCTCGAGGTGCTGGACCAGGGGAGCGGAGTCGCCGGCGAGGTGTCGGTCGACCGCGTGCACATGGCTGCGCTCCCGCTCGGTGCTCCGGCGGGCGTGCAGCCGCGCGTCCCGCATCCGGGATCCGACGTCGACCGGGGCACAGAACTCGTGGCCGAGCAGCGCCAGCGCGGCGTGGCCGAGCGCGAACGTCGGGTCGAACGCGACGGCCGAGGCCACCGCCTCGACGGCCCCTCGTTCGAGCCGGAGCAGATGCCCTATGCCCCGGTTGTACGCCGCCACCGCGTCGGCGCCCGCGGTCAGGGCGAGTCCGTAGCGGTCGACATGCAACATGTAAGTACACTAGAGAACTAGACAAAGGATTCCAACTCGCCACGCGGGCTCGTCCGCTCGTCGTACGTCGACCGTCCCGCTGGATGATCCCGGAGATCAGGGTCGGCGCGAGGCTGGTGCCTATGGTCGAACCGGTCGTCACTGCGCTCGGACACGCCGGGCTGTGTGTCGAGGCCCAGGGGGTGCGGCTGCTGCTCGACCCCTGGGTGTCGCGGTCTGGGGCGTTCCTCGGGTCGTGGTTCCCGTTCCCGGACAACGAGCACCTGCCTGGGCCGTGGCTGGCCGGCGCCGACCTGGTCGTGGTCTCCCACGAGCATCTGGACCACCTGGACCTGGACTTCCTGGCACGGCTTCCTGCGCAGGTGCCGATCGTGGTGCCCCGCTACCCCTCGACGATCATCGAGCGTCGGCTGGCGGCGGCGGGACGCAGGCACGTGATCGTGCTCGACGCGTGGGAGCGGCTCCGCTTCGGTCGCGACGGCTGGCTGACGGTGATCCCGGAGCAGTGCCCGATGAGCCACGACGCGGCGGTCCTGGTCAGCGTCGACGGCTACTCCGTGCTGCACACGAACGACGCACGGATCTCCCTGGCACAGACTCGTCGGGCCATGACCGAGGTCGGTGGCCCACCGTCGTTGATGGCGGTGCAGATGTCCGGGGCGAGCTGGCACCCGGTCTGCTACGACTACCCGCCCGACGCCCTGGCGGAGGTCAGCGAGCGCAAGCGGCTGGCCAAGTTCCGCGCCGTCACCCGGCTGGTGCGTTCGGTGAAGCCCACCCTGGTGCTGCCGTACGCCGGCCCGCCGTGCTTCCTCGACCCGGCCCTGTTCGAGCTCAACGCCCGGCTGCACGGGCCTGGCATCTTCCCCGACCAGCACGAGGCGCTGGCCTGGCTGCGCGAGCGGCTGCCGCACCAGCGGAGCGCCTACCTCCTGCCCGGCGACGCGGTCCGGCTGGGGGCGGGTGGCATCCGGCGCGACCCGTACTGGTCCTCGTTCGATCTCGACGACACCGTCGAGGAACGCCGCCGGTACCTGCAGGCGTATGCCGAGCGGCGTCGCGCCGCGATCGACGCGGTGTGGGCGGCCAACCCCGCACCGGCGGCCGACTCCGGGCTGGGCGAGGCGTTCCGGGCGCACCTCGAGTCGCTGGCCACGCTGTCGTCGTACTTCCTGGCCCGGATCGGGCTGCTCGTGCGCTTCCGCGTGCTGGGCCCGGCGGGTGGCACCTGGGACGCGCACCTCGGCCCGGACGCCGTGCGCGTGGACCTCGACGGCGGCCGGGGGCCCGCGGACTACGAGATCACCGTCGACGGCCGCTGGCTGGCGGGCGTGGTCAGCGGGCGCACCCGCTGGGAGGAGCTCCTGCTCTCGCTGCGGATCTCGGCGCGGCGGGAGCCGGACATCTACAACGACTACCTCGTGGGCCTGCTCAAGCACGCCGACCTGGCCGCGCTGCGCGCGGTCGAGGCGTTCGAGGCGGCCCGCGACCCCGAGGACAGGTTCGTGGTCGAGCACGACGGCCGGCTGCTGGAGGTGGGGCGCTACTGCCCCCACAACGGTGAGGACCTCACCGAGACCGGCGTCGTCGTGGACGGGACGATGCACTGCCTCGGGCACAACTTCGAGTTCGACCTGGCCACGGGGGAGTGCCGCAATGCGCGCTGCGACCCGCTACCGGTCCGTGAGGTGGATCCCAGCTACTCCTGTATGTCGGCCAGTCCCACCACGAACAGCCCGGTGAGCACGACATAGCGCAGCGTGGCCGCCAGCGTGGGCCGACGCAGGTAGTCGAGGTCGAGTCGGGTGCGCCGGGGCACCAGCACCGTCAGGTAGTACGACTCCACGTCGACGCCCGGCGGGGGCACGTTGGCGGCCTCGCGGATCCTCAGCTGCGCCGGTCCCGTGAGGCCGGGGCGGGCCTGCAGCACGGCCACGCAGTCGGCCGGGTACCTCGCTGCCAGAGCGAGGCTCTCCGGCCGCGGCCCGACCAGGGTCATCGTGCCCCGCAGCACGTGCCACAGCTGGGGCAGCTCGTCCAGCGAGGTGCGCCGAAGAAAGGCACCGACACGGGTGATCCGTGGGTCATCGGCGACAGTCAGGCCGGGGCCCGCGGGACCGGCTCGCATGGTGCGCAGCTTGACCAACCGGAACGGCCGGCCGTGCTCGCCCACCCGCTCCTGGTGGAACAGCAGGGGCCTCCCGTCCTCGAGCAGGACGAGCACGCAGGCCAGTGCGAGCAGCGGGGCGGTGGCCACCACGAGCAGGGTGCCGAGCACGAGGTCGCACGCGCGGCGCGACGCACTCACGACAAACGGGTTGCCCAGAAGGCTGGGACGGGGCGGCTCGCCCCGGGTCGACGACGTCGTCATCGGGTGCTCCTCTCAGATCGGTCCGGCCGCGACGAACACCTCGTCGAAGACGCTGGCTACGAGGTCGTACTCGTGCGCCCGCCTGGGCGCTCGCGTTGACAGGGTGCTGGGCGTCACGTGCGTGAACAGGTCCGCCCCGGCTCGCCTCCGGGACAGCAGCACCTGCCAGAGGGGGTTCGGCCGGAGGTCGGGTGCGAGCAGGCTGTAGGTGCCGCCGTCATACGCCTGCCGCCAGGTCCAGATGTCGACGGCGTTGGCGCCATGCTCCCGCGGGACGTCGACGTGAAGCTCCACGGCCCGCGACGCCGCTGCGTGCGTGCCGGTCCAGCCTCCGTCCATCGCCAGCGCCTTGCGGGCCTGCAGCCAGGTCATCGCGGACCACCCGAGCGCGTCGACGTCGCGCCAGACCTTGCAGTTCGCCTGGCGGAGGGTCAGGCCGCGATCATGGTAGGCCGACGCGGACAGCAGCCCGACACTCAGGTCGAGCCGGTCGACCAGCCCGGCCCTGAGGTACGTGGACACCGTGTCGATGCTTGCTCCGGGACTCGTGGCGCGGGTGTTGCGGGCGCAGGTTGCGCCGAACGAGCCGTAGTCGCGCAGGCAGCCCAGCTCCGGCACCATCGCGTCCACGAGCACCTCGGCACGTGGGGCCACTCGGGCCAGAGCGGAGCGGGTGGCACGCAGGAAGGCGAGCACCTGCGCCTTCGTGGTCAGGCCGTCGTGGTAGCCCAGCTCGTCGGCGACCTTGAAACCGACCGTGTCTTGGAACCGGGCGAGCTCCGCCATGCGCTGCACGGCGCGCTGGAACATGGTCGGCCCGTCGAGCCACCAGGCGACCAGGTCGATCTCGAACCAGACCCGCACGTCGCGGCTGCGCAGCTGGGCGGCCGTCCGGAGGTAGGGGTCGGATGAGGTGAGCCCGGCCGCACGTCCCGACGAGGTGACCTTGACCCCGGACGCCGGACCGGCCACGGCGACCTCGACCGCGGACTCGGCACCGGCCGACGCGGCCTCGAGCAGGGGCGCCGGTCCCGACGTGGCGATGGTGACGTGGGACGGCGGACCGGCCTGGCGGTCCTCTGCACCGACCGCCGGACGCTGTGAGGCGCACGAGGCCAGGGCCGCGAGGAGGGCCACCGCCACACCGGTGCGACGGGGGCGGATCACGACGACACCGCCTGGTCGACCGCTGCCGGAGCGGGTCGTTGCTCCGGTGCGGCGCTCCGGCGGAGCACGAAGAAGACCAGCACGGCGTCGCCCAGCAGGTAGGCGGCCGACGATGCGACGGCGGCGCCGAGGGCGCCGTACGGCGGGATGAGGGCCAGGTCGAGCGCTACGGTGGCGACCAGGCCGAGGCCGAGGCCGAGCGAGTTGAGGCCGGGCCGCCCGCGTCCGTAGAGGTAGCCGCTCGCGACCCCGGAGGCACCGGACAGCAGCATGCCCACGAGCAGCACCTGGGCCGGTCGCACCCCGGAGTCGAAGGCGGCGCCGTAGAGCAGCCGGAGCACGGGTCCGGCGAGGAGGAAGAGCGGCACCACCGCCAGCGACACGAGCGCCAGGGCGGGACCCAGCAGCCGGCGGACGTGCACAGCCGCCTCGGCGGCGGTCATCGCCGCCATCCGGGGGTAGGTGACCCAGGTCAGCGCGGTGCCCGGCAGCCGCACCAGCTCGGCGTACTTGGAGGCGACGGCGTAGGTGCCGAGCACCGCGGGGCCCGCCAGCGCGCCGAGGAACAGGAAGTCGAGCCGGAGGTTGAGCAGCGTGATCAGTCCGCCGAGCTGGCCGCGCATGCCGTAGGCAATGACCTGCCGGGCCAGGTCGGCGCGTGGCCGACCCCACCAGCCGTGCTCGCGTGACAGGCCCAGTCGCCGCCAGTGCAGGCGTCGGGCCACGGCCCACCACGCGAACACGGCGACTGCGAGGTCGGCGAGCGCCAGGCCGAACACGATCCCGGCCAGGCCGTGCAGGCCAGCGACGGCCGCCAGCAGGTAGCAGGGAAGGAAGGCGATCTCCTCAGCCGCGATCACGGTGTCCCCGCCGCGCCGGGCGCCGAGGCCCTGCAGCGCTGTCTTGCCGACGGTCAGGAGCAGCTGGGTCGGCACCGTCAGCGCTGCGGCGAGAACCGTGGCCAGGGGGGCGTGGGGGAAGAACAGCGTCGCCAAGGCCACGGAGCCGACCGCCCAGAGCAGGCATCCGATCGTCGCCCCGACCGCCGCGATCGCCATCAGCGTCGGCCACAGCCGCTCCTCACCCCTGCGTCGGGGAGCCAGGAAGTAGGCGAGGGCCCCAGGCAGCCCGGCAACGCAGAGCACCCCGACCAGCCCCGGCAGCATGCGGAGCAGCGCATAGCTGCCGACGGCACCGGCGCCGTCGGTACGTGCGATCACGACCGTCGCCGCCGTCAGCCCGAGTATCGCCAGCAGTCGTGCTGCCGTGTTGGCTGCCGCGCTGCGAGCCACCCCGCCGCGGGACGTCGCGCGGGCCAGGAGTCCCGCCTGCTCGCCGCTCACGGCGTCGTCTCCCGCTCGCGCTGCGCCCGCCGCGCGTCCTGAAGGGCGAGGACGAGCGCGGCCACGATGCCCAGCCAGGTCCACAGGTGACGGAAGTGAAGCACCTCGTAGAACGCGGCCGCCGTGGCCATCACCGGGGCGATCGCCACCAGCAGCCACGGCCGCGGCACCGACGAGGCGAGCTCCGGAGGCAGCGGTAGCGGTCCGGCCAGGGCCATGCAGCGGAGGGCGATCGCGACGATGAGGAGGACCAGGCCGACGGAGCCGATCACGCCGCGCTCGAGCAGGGTGGCGAGGTAGTCGTTGTGCGCCTCCTTGACGTACGGCGCCTGGTCGTTCTGCAGGGTGGCCTTGGTGCGAGCGGGACCGTAGCCGGTGGTGTCCCCGTCGAGGAAGAGGGCGAAGCCCTCGGAGACGATGCTGCTGCGCTCCGCGGTCGAGCTGCCGCTGCGGCCCACCGAGTCGCGCAGCAACGGGATACTGCCTGCGGTTGCCTCGCGCACCCCGTCGAGGCTGACGTTAGGGATCACCCACACCGCAAAGGTGATCGCGATCAAGGCGGAGACGACGAGTGCGCTCACGCCCTTGGCGGCACCGAGCCGGCCCCGGGACAGCACCCAGCACGCGACGCTGCCGAGCACGAGGGTCAGCATCGCGCCGTTGGAGCCGGTGAACAGCACCGCGGTGAGCACCACGAGGTAGCCGGCGTGCCGCATCCACGGGGTCCGCGGCCGTCGGCAGGCAGCCATCATGAACAACGACACGACCAGGTAGTTGCCGGCCAGGTTGGGGTCGCCGAAGGTGTACGACGCCCGGACCCCGTCCTTGCCGGACACCCCGCTGACCGCGTTGATCCCTGTCAGGTAGGCGATCACCATCACCACGCAGTACAGCGGTGCCATCCGGCACCAGGCCACGGTCGCGGCCCGGACCAGGGCCGGCCGATGCCGTCCCAGGGTCAGCGTGCACGCCCACGAGAGCAGCACCAGGTCCTCCACCAGCACCAGGGCCACCGAGCTCGGCGCACGTGCCAGGATCGCGGCGGTAGCGCCGCCGATCACGAGGAGCGCGACCCCGGGAGCGTAGGGCACGTGGATCGGAAGCCTTTCGCGCGCGGCCCACAGGAACGCCATGATCACCGCGCACACCATGCTGACGTCGCCGAGCGCCGAGTTGCCGGGACCGGCGGGCGTGAGGAACGGGAGAAGCACCACGGTCGTGCCGACCGCGATCGCGAGCGGGTCCGTGCGTCGACGCGAGACGGGGGCGTGGACGCCGACCGGTTCGGTGAGCGTCACGATCGGGTCCGTCTCCGTTCCGGCGGTCTCTCGGGCAGGCCCGCGAGCAACGTCAGGTGGCCGCGCCCGAACGCCTCGTCGTTGGCGGTCGCGGCCACCTCACCGAGGCCGACCAGCGCGACGTCGTACCAGAGATCGGGCGGCAGGCCGAGCCGCAGCAGGCCGTCCCGCAGGAAGCCGCGGACGAGGCGGGGCAGCCAGCCACTGCCGAGGAGCCCGTAGCGCACCCCGGATCCGAAGCCGGCCCGGCGCAGGCCGCGGTGCCCGAGCACCCGGTGCCCGGGCCGGGTATGCCGGTCGAGGTACAGGCTGTAGCTCAACGGGAACCGCGCCAGGTCGCGCAGCGGGCAGCCGGTGACTCCGCCGCTCTCCCAGTCCACGACGCCGGTGACTGCGTCCCCGGAGACGAGCAGGTTGCCGAACCAGAAGTCGCCGTGCACCGCCGACGTCGGCGCGATCCGGCCGTCGAGGTGGCCGCGCGCGACCTGCAGCCGGTGCAGCGCGAGGTCCAGACACGGATGCCCGTCCCACCGCCGGCTCAGCGCCTCCTCCATCTCGGCCGGCCACGCCATCGGCTTGTCCCCGAGGTGGGTGTCGCTCTGGAACAGGGTCAGCCATGCGTCCGCCCGGCGGAAGTCGGCGGCGACGCGGGATCGGCGCGCGGTGTGCAGCCACTGGTGGTAGCCGACGCTCATCGGCGCGCCCGGCAAGGCCGTCGACACCAGGGCCGAGCGCGCCTCGACATGCACGGACTCGACGTACCGCGGGAACGTGCTGACCAAGGGGCCCGTGCACATCCGGCGCAGGTCCACCAGCATCCGACCCTCGCGCGTGACCGCTTCAGACGCGACCGCGCTCACCGGGATCTTCACGACCAGCCGGGTCGAGCCGGCCGTGCCGGGGAGCTGCCGGGTGACCACGAACGTGAGCTTCGCGTCCGGATCGCGGGAGGCGGTGATCAGCACTCCCCGTGGCCGGCCGAGCAGGTCCTGGAGCCGCCGCGCGGTCATGTCCGCACCCCGAACAGGATCCGGCCCGGGGCGATGGCGCCGGTCCACTCCCACGGGGCCGAGCGGGCCGCGCGCAGGGCGAGCGCGGCGAGGGGCACCGTACGACAGAGGCCGGGTGGCACCGTGGCCAGTCCGTCCCACAGGAAGCGCACCGCGCTCTCGTCGTCGTCGACGAGCACGATGGGGTGGCGGGTGTTGGGGACCGCGATCAGCTCACGCTCGACGTACACACCGGTCGCCCGGGCCAGAGCGTGCAGACGTGCCCGGGACCCCGGTGCGTCGACCCGGATGGCGACCCGGGTGCCCGAGCCCAGGGCGGTGAGGGCGCGGCGGTCGAACCCGTCGACGACGACGACGTCCGGGGGGCACAGGGCCAGCCAGGGGCGCAGCGCCAGGTCGGCCGGAGCCGGATCGAGGAGCGGAAGCGCCGGGTCCAGCCCGAAGTTGGTCAGCGCCTCGTCGACGCGAACGCGGCGTCGGTATCGCAACATCATGCCGTCCTCGCACTCGCGACGAGCCGCCGGACGAG
>Ga0207688_10002242_pt1 | contig 10422 bp, 8 predicted proteins | sample KBSMiscanthusM4_FD_184296 | JGI IMG/M metagenome (GOLD analysis project Ga0207688, IMG submission 184296) | Miscanthus rhizosphere microbial communities from Kellogg Biological Station, Michigan, USA - M4 (SPAdes) (version 2) | ecosystem: Host-associated > Plants > Roots > Rhizosphere ...
CGCCCGTCGGCAGCGCTCAGGTTCAGCTGATGGCCCCGCTGGACGAGACCTCGACGATCGCGAAGTTCCTCGACAAGCGCGGTCCCGGTCTGCAGCAGTTTGCTTACCGGGTCAGTGACCTCGACACATTGAGCGAGCGGCTGCGCGAGCAGGGCATACGGCTGATCTACGACGCCCCTCGGCGCGGCACCTCGAATTCCCGGATCAACTTCATCCATCCCAAGGATGGCGGCGGCGTGCTGATCGAGCTCGTCGAGCCGGCAGGCGACAACTAAGACCATCTGCGCGTCGGGCTGCGTGTCGCCCGGTGCGTCCAGCACGGCGTGTGCCAATGTCGCCGATCATCGGCTGCGCTATCACCCGTATCTGCGGGCCACACGACTAAATGCGCTGTGCCAACGACGATCTCGTGATCACATCCCGGGCAGCGATAAATCTTCGTCGCGCGTGAAGCTGCGATCGGCCTCACTTCGTATTCGCAGCCGTCGGCTCCGGTCTCTATTCGCCGAGCCGCAGGCAACGGCGGTGACGAGCGTTGCCGGCGAGGCGGGTTCCGGCGCCGGGGCATGCCACCAGTCTGTCAGAACAGCCGGAATTCGTCGCTGTCCATGCCGCGCATCGCGTCGTAGTCCAAAGTCACACAACGGATCCCGCGATCGGTAGCCAGCGTTCGCGCCTGTGGCTTGATCTGCTGGGCGGCGAAGACCCCGCTGACAGGCGCCAGCACAGTGTCACGGTTGAGCAGCTCGAGATAGCGGGTCAACTGTTCGACGCCGTCGATCTCGCCGCGTCGCTTGATCTCGACGGCCACCGAACGACCCTGCTCGTCCCGGCACAGCAAGTCGACCGGTCCGATGGCGGTCATGTACTCCCTCCGGACCAGCGAGTAGCCGGTGCCGAGCAGCTCGACGTGCTCAGCCAACAACGCCTGCAGGTGCGCCTCGACGCCGTCTTTGACCAGACCTGGGTCGACGCCGAGCTCGTGGCTGGAATCGTGCTCGATGTCCTCCACCGTGATACGCAGCTGCTCGCCTGCTTTGTTCTCGACGACCCAGACCGGAACCGGTCCGCCGAACTCCTCGGAGAGCCGGCACGGCGGGCTCATCCAGTTCAGCGGTTTGTAGGCGCGGTCGTCGGCGTGCACGCTGACCGATCCGTCGGCCTTGAACAGCAACAGCCGGCGCGCCGAGGGTAGATGGGCGGTGAGCCGCCCGACATAGTCAACGGTGCACTGGGCGATCACGAGACGCACCCGACCTACCTTAGGTCCACGCCAGGCAAATTAGGCTGAGGCCAGGATGAACGCCAGGATGAGCATCGCGCATCGGCTGGGCCGGGTTCTGGAGACGGTCACCCGGCAGAGCGGTCGGCTGCCCGATACGCCGGAATACGGGTCCTGGCTGCTGGGCAAAGCCTCGGAAAGCCAGCTACGACGACGGGTCCGCATTCAGGTGATCCTGACGGTTTTCATCTTGAGCGCCAATCTGCTCGGCATCGGTGTGGCGCTGCTGTTGGTGATCGTGGCGTTTCCGGTGCCGAGCGTCTTCAGCGACGCGCCAGCATGGCTCACATGGGTGGTGTGCCCGGTGTACATCTGTCTGGCCCTGCTGATCGGCACATTCTGGATCACCCGCAGAACGGTCTACGCGCTGCGATGGTCGATTGAGGAACGCACGCCGACACGGGAGGACCAGCTCAACACGTTCCTGGCACCGTGGCGGGTGGCGAAGGCACATCTGATCCTGTGGGGTGTCGGGACGACGCTTTTCACGACGCTGTACGGATTGCAGAACACGACATTCATTCCGCGGTTCTTGTTCACCATCAGCTTCGCCGGTGTCGTCATCGCGACCGCTTGTTACCTGCTGACCGAATTCGCGCTGCGGCCGGTGGCGGCACAGGCGCTCGAAGCGGGCCCGCCGCCGCGTCGGCTCACCGCCGGAATCATGGGCCGACTGATGGTCGTGTGGCTTCTGGGATCGCTGCCCGTCGTCGGAATCGCGCTGCTCGCTGTGTTCGCGATCTCATTGCAGAATCTGACCGAGACGCAATTCGCCGTTGCCGTATGGATTTTGGCGATCATCGCACTGCTCGTCGGCTTCATCCTGATGTGGATCGTGTCATGGCTGACCGCAACGCCGGTGCGCGTGGTACGGGCCGCGCTCAACCACGTCGAGCAGGGCGACCTCGACTGCAACGTGGTGGTGTTCGACGGCACCGAGCTCGGCGAGCTGCAGCGCGGCTTCAACTCGATGGTGGAAGGACTCAAGGAGCGCGAACGCGTGCGGGATCTGTTCGGCCGTCATGTCGGTCGTGAGGTGGCCGCGGCCGCGGAACAGCAGCGCCCCAAGCTGGGTGGCGAGGAACGCCAAGTCGCCGTGATCTTCGTCGACATCATCGGCTCCACGCAGCTGGTCACCGCCCGGCCGGCGACCGAAGTGGTCGACCTGCTGAACCGGTTCTTCGCGGTGATCGTCGAGGAGGTCGACCGCCACCATGGGTTTGTGAACAAGTTCGAGGGTGACGCCGCGCTGGCGGTATTCGGCGCGCCAAACCATCTCGATCGCCCCGAAGACGAGGCGCTTGCGGCCAGCCGCGCGATCGCCCGGCGGATCCGCGAGGAGGTGCCGGAGTGCGAAGCGGGAATCGGCGTGGCATCCGGAGTGGCGGTGGCTGGCAATGTGGGCGCCAAGGAGCGTTTCGAGTACACAGTCATCGGTGAGCCGGTCAATGAGGCCGCCCGGCTGTGTGAGCTGGCCAAGTCCACGCCCACTCACCTGCTGGCGTCGTCCGAGACCGTCCAAACCTCCAGCGAAAAAGAGTGCAGCCATTGGACTTTCGGTGACACCGTGACGTTGCGCGGCCATGACGAGCCAACCCGCCTGGCCTTACCCGTCTAGCGGCTTTCTCAATCCCGTTGATAGCAAACGGTTGTCTATCTGTTACTGCTTGCACAGCACGCACACATTGCCAACACAGAGCCATACAATATCCGCACCCTAACGTCACTCCGCGTGGCAGGCACTGCCGCATCGACGAGAAACGGAGTGAGGAAATGTCTTTCAAACGTGCGTTGTCTGCATCGGCTATCGCAGCCGGAATCGGAGTCGCCGGATTGTTCGGTGTCGGCCTCGGAACGGCCAGTGCAGATCCTTGGGGGTGCGACCGTCCAGGCACTCCATCATGCGGTGACCATCGAGACGACCGTGGCCCGACCCCTCTCGACTGGCACGGTCGCGGCATCGACCAGGGCCGATTTGACCACCAGCCATTCAACTGGATGGGTCAGCAGGTGAACCCGTTGCCCGCAGGCAACGGAAACGGATGGGGATTCTGGTTCCTCGGTCAGTGGATTCCGCTGTAAGCCAATATCATTCGAGGCGGGCCACTATGCTGGTGGCCTGCCTCGAGGGGCTTGGGTTAGGTAAGTCTCAAATTTCTTGCTGGGTTCGGCAAAGCCGTCATCGGCGAAGATCTTTCGGCCGGTTGCGCCTGTCACGTCCTGTATGAACTTCGTCGCAAGTTCGGGCTGAGCTGAATCCTTCATCGGCGCAATCCATGACGTCACCGTCGCGTCGGCAGCCTCGGGAAAATCGAACCACGAGACGTTGTCCCCGACGTTCAGCGCGTCGGTCTTGAACACCAAACCAGCATCGACCCTTTTACTCGTGATGTCCCTGAGGACATCAGTACCCGTCGTATCGATGTTTTGCGGATGAAGGCGGACCCCTGTGCGGTCCTCGAGCTGTCGGGTGGCCGCCCCGCACGCGCCCGGCCCCCCACATACCGCCGTACGCACATCCGGTCGGGCCAGGTCTGCAAGTGAGGCGGGATTGCCGTGGTTGCCCGGGTTCGTGGCGATGACCAGGCTGTTCGCTGCAATCGGCGAAGGAGTAGAAGCAGTGAGGCCGGCGGTTGCGACGGCTGACATGTTGTCGTAGTCACCCGAAACGAACACGTCGGCGTCATTGCCGTCGGCCAACTCCGCCGAGAGATCCGATGAGCTCGCGAAGATGAACTCCACTGAAGTTCCGGGGTTTGCGGCCTCGAACTGCTTGCCGATCGCGGTCAGGCTCTTGATCATCGCGGACGACGCGAACACCGTGATGGAAGTCGTCGCCGGATGCGACTGCGAGCCGCAGCCGCTCGCCAAGACCACCGACAGGATCCCGACCGCCATCGTTTGCTTCAATCCGGCGCGCATCGGTCATGACCATACCGATTTCCTCTCAGCGAGAGGAAATGCCCGTCGGCATGTTTAGTTGTGGACTTGCGCCACATCCGCTGCGAATTGGCTTACGTTGAGCCCATAACCCATCGCTACACGGCACGCTAGAGGACGTGGGCGAGGTGACAGGCATGATTCGTCGGCACAGCGCCGCCGGATCGGTCAACCGGCGGGATCGCTCCATAGCCGTGCAACTGCCCGCGCCGATACCCATCACGCCGACGGACGACTCAAACCCGCGACCCGCCGCAGCCGAAGTCACACTGCGAGGAGGAGAACGCTTACGTTCCCGCGCAGGTCGCGGGTTGTTGGTGGTCGAGGGACTGGTAATCGGTGTACTCGGCGGTGTCGCGCTGGCCTGGTCGATGGGATACACCCGATTCGGTGCTGACGGCATGCCGATGCTCGGTCTCAAGGTGACCCCGACGCATGCGGGGCTTCTCCTGATCGTGGGGACGCTGGCACTGTTGGCCTGCCTGGGACGACGGACAGCGCTCATCTTCAGCGCACTCACAGCATTCGGTTGGGCGGCATTGACCATCGTCTGCGCGCTCAAGGTCGCACATCACTCGCCGGGCATTCTCGGATTCGATCCGCGCGACAGCGTCCTATACGGCGCACTGAGCGCCTACAACCTCGTGACCGCGTTACTTCTGGCGCTCGCGCTGTTCAGGTACCACCGGCCGGCTTAACTGACGCCGTTGATCCCGGGATGTTGGCCGGGAGGAACATTCGGCGCGGGAGGCGCTACCACTGGCGGTGTGAAGAGGTTTCCCCCAGTCGGGTTGATGCTCTTTTCGGTCGGGGACGCCGGTGCACTGCTCGGCGGCGGCGCCGTGGTGGTGGTGGTCGTTGTCGTCGTCGTGGTCGACGACGGCGCCTGCTTACCACTTGTTCCACAGGCCGCGGTCAACACACCAACCGCGATCAGTACAGCCCCACCGGCCACCGCCACTCGTCGACGATCAACGCAACGAGAATCCATCTGCAGCTCCTATCCAATCTGTCTGGAGAGTCGGTATTTCGCACGCCGCTACTTGTTGCGGTGAACGCCCGGAGGTTCTGTCGGCGCCGGAGGCGCCAGTACTGGGGGCGTAAAGAGGTTGCCCGCGGTCGGGTTGATGCTCTTTTCGGTGGGCGCCGGTGCACTGGGCGGTGGTGCTGTAGTGGTGGTCGTCGTCGTTGTCGTCGTAGTGGTGGTCGACGGCGCCTGGTTACCGCTGGTACCGCAGCCCGCGGTCAACGCACCAACCGCAATCAGTACCGCGCCACCCGCCACCGCCATTCGCCGACGATCAACGCAACGTAGATCCATCTGCAACTCCTAACTTCTATTCCTTTGTTGGCTCACTTGTTTCGCGGGTCATTGCCGCCCAACACACCGACGTGGTAGCCGAGCCGCGTCTCGACATCTCGGCTTCAGGGCGGGCAAGCTGCCGATGTTCACGAGACGTTTCGTCTCCGCGATCGCGTGTTTGTCGAACGACGAAATCCTCGTGGCAAGCGAATCGACGAAGGAGCCGGTTCGGCGTCAGGAAACGCGCGATTCACGTGGTGATCGAACGTAACTCGCCAGTACGCGGGTGACCGTCGGGTGAAACGAATCTGCCGGGCGGTCGTTGCGTCCGTCACGGGCCGCTCCTCGCGTATGTATCCATCTGTTCAATGGCTTTTAGGCAATTGTGGTGCCGGCTGGATCGCCTCGCCCTGGGAGCGTGCTGGGAATCTGCTGGGAAATTGCCAACCGAGCGCTGGTCCACGTGTAGCTTCCAGCTTGCATGACTCCGACCCGCTACCGGACCGTCGACCTCAGCGGCCTCGATGTCTTCTACCGCGAAGCCGGCCCTTCCGGTGCGCCTGCGGTCCTGCTGTTACACGGCTTCCCGTCGTCATCGAGGATGTGGCAGCCGCTGATCGACCAGCTCGCAGACCGCTACCGGATGGTCGCGCCCGACTATCCCGGCTTCGGGCACAGTGACGCACCGCCTGCAAATAGCTTCAGATACACGTTCGACCACCTCGCCGAGATCATCGAGCAGTTCACTGACGAAATCGGCCTCACCCGCTACTCGCTCGCGGTGCAGGACTACGGCGGACCCGTCGGCATGCGCCTGGCGCTGCGCCGACCCGAACGGCTGAGCGCACTCATCGTGCAGAACGCGGTCTGTCACGAAGACGGCCTAGGCCCGCTGTGGGAAACCCGGCGCGCATTCTGGTCTGACCGTGCCCGCCACGAAGAAGCGCTGCGGGAGAACTTCTTCTCCCCCGCCGCTACGCGTCAGCGGCACGTCGGCAACAGCCCTGACCCCGACCGCTACGACCCCGATCTGTGGAACGACGAACTTGCGTTCCTCAACCAACCCGGCCAACAGGACATCCAGACCGACCTGTTTTACGACTACCACACCAACGTGGCGAGTTATCCGGTGTGGCAGCAGTGGTTACGCGACACGCAACCGCCGCTGCTGGTCGTGTGGGGCCGCTACGATCCATCCTTTCAGGTAGCAGAAGCCGAGGCCTATCGGCGCGACGTGCCCGATGCTGAAGTGCACGTCGTAGATGCCGGTCATTTTGCGCTCGACGAAGCCCCCGACCTCGTCGCAGACCTCACTCGCAAGTTCCTCGATGCGACGGCGGGTAGCGAGACGACACGAGTTTGATGTAGGTCCTCACGTCCACTGTCGGCCCGCAATCGTTCGAGCTGGGGGACCCCGCGCGCCATCTCAGGCGTTCGGATGTTCGCCGAATTATGTTATCTACCAATTGGATTGGGTCGATCGCGGATATTCTCCACGATCCGTGAACGACGCCAGCTGTGCGATACCGAATCTAACGTCCAACAGTCCTCGCCGACCCGCCGGACGTCGCTTCCCGCAAAGATTTCCGCAGAGCTGGTTACTACCGCGACGGTCGACGAGGACGCTGGTGGGCGCAGCCACGTTAGACGAACTGCCGACTCAGCTTGGCGTGCCGATTGACGTCCTTGTAGAGCAGGTACCGAAACCTCCCGGGCCCCCCGGCATAACAGGCCTGCGGGCAGAACGCGCGCAACCACATGAAGTCCCCCTCCTGCACCTCGACCCAGTCGTTGTTCAGCAGGTAGACCGCCTTGCCCTCTAGCACGTAAAGACCGTGCTCCATCACGTGGGTCTCCGGGAACGGAATCACGCCGCCGGGCTCGAAATTGACGATGTTGACGTGCATGTCGTGTCGGACGTCGAGAGGGTCGGCGAACCGCTGAGTGCTCCACCGCCCTTCGGTGCCGGGCATCTCTATTCCCTCGACGTCGGTCTCGTTGGTGACGAACGGCTCCGGTGCCTCGATGCCGTCAACATGCTCGTACGCCTTGCGGATCCAGTGAAAGCGGGCCGTCTCGGCGGTGTTGTTGCGCAGCGTCCATTCGCTGCCCGCGGGAAGAAACGCGTATCCGCCGGGCGTCAGGTCATGCTCATCGCCCTGGAGCGTGAGCGTCAAGCCACCCTCGACGACGAACAGCACGCCCTCGGCGCCGGCGTCGTGCTCGGGCCGGTCACTGCCGCCGCCGGCCGACACCTCGACGATGTACTGAGAGAAGGTCTCCGCGAACCCGGACAACGGGCGCGCGATCACCCACAGCCGGGTGCCCTCCCAGTGCGGCAGATTGCTTGTGACGATGTCGCGCATGGTGCCGCGGGGCAGCACCGCGTACGCCTCGGTGAAGACTGCGCGATCGGTGGTCAGCGCGGTCTGCGGTGGGTGGCCGCCCGTCGGCGCGTAATACTGTCGCCCGGTACTGGTCATGCTGCACCTCTACTCAGGAGCCGGCCCAGCGGCTCGTCGTTGATGTCAATCTGCTTGCCCCGCAACCAGGTGCCGCGCACCTGACCCGCGAGGGGACGTCCGTCATACGGCGTGATGGCGTTCTTGTGGTGCAGACGGTGCACGTCGACCACGAACGCTTCGTCGGGCGCGAAAACGCAGAAGTCGGCGTCGTACCCGATGTCGATGCGCCCCTTCCGACGCAGACCGGTCTGCTTGGCCGGCGCCTGACACATCCATCGGCACACGTCGACCAGGTCGAAGCCACGCTGACGTGCTTGGGTCCACACCGCGGCCAGGCCGATTTGCAGCGAGGAGATGCCGCCCCAGGCCACGCCGAAGTCGCCGATGTCCAGACACTTCAGGTCGGGTGTGGACGGCGAGTGGTCGGAGACGACGAGGTCGATGATCCCGTCGCGCAGGCCCTGCCACAGCAGTTCCCGGTTACCACCCTCCCGTATGGGCGGGCAGCACTTGTATTGCGTTGCGCCGTCAGGGATCTCCTCGGCGGTGAAGGTCAGGTAATGCGGGCAGGTCTCGGCCGTGATGCGCACTCCGTCGCGCATGGCTGATGCGATCATCGGCAGTGCGTCGGAGCTGGAGACGTGCAGGATGTGCACCCGGCAGCCGGTCCACCGGGACAACTCGATCACGTGGGCGATGGCGAGGTTCTCCGCGCCTCTGGGTCTCGAAGAGAGGAAGTCGCGGTAGAGCTCGCCGTGCGCGGTCGGCGCGTGTTCGATCGCATGGGTGTCCTCGGCGTGCACGATCATCAGCCCGTCGAACGACGCGATCTCGCGCATGGCGGCCTCGAGCTGCTCGGGGTCAAGCGGTGGGAACTCGTCGACGCCCGAGTGCAGCAGGAAACATTTGAAGCCGAAGACGCCAGCGTCATACAACGGCCGAAGGTCGGACACATTGCCGGGCACCGCACCGCCCCAGAAGCCGACGTCGATGTGCGCCTGGCTTTTCGCGGTTTTTCGCTTCACCTCGAGCGCCGCCACATCGACGGTGGGCGGGATGCTGTTCAGCGGCATATCCACGAGCGTTGTAACGCCGCCGGCGGCGGCCGCCTTCGTCGCACTGGCGAAGCCCTCCCACTCGGTACGACCGGGGTCGTTGACGTGCACGTGTGAGTCGACGACTCCTGGCAGCAGCGCCTCGTCGTCGGCGAGTTCGATCACCTGCCGCGCCGTCAGGTCCGAGTCCATCGGCTCGATCGCGACGATCGTGCCGTCCTTGACGCCGACGATGCGGCTCACCTCACCCACCGTACTGACCAGGCGCGGGGCGCGGATCATCAAGTCGAGGTCGGTCATGCTTGGGCCTCCTGCTCGGCCGGACCGCTTTCCAGCTCCGGCTGCCGGACGTCGCGCGCAGAGATGAAGTAGTAGACCAGCGCAGCGATCACCACGCCGACGAACCACGAGAACGCGGACCAGTCCTTCCACGGCGTGAAGAATGCGACGAACAGCGAGAACACCGCTGCCACACCACCGGCGATGAGCGCCTTCGGGTTCCAGCCGCGCCGGTAGTAGTAGCGGCTGCGTGGGTCGTCCATGTACAGCTCCTCGATCATCACCTTCTGCCGGCGCACCAGGTAGTAGTCGGTGAAGATCACGCCGAACAGCGGCCCGAGCAGGGCGCCGAGACCGCCGAGGAAGTAGAAGATGGCGTCCGGGCTGCTGTACAGGTGCCATGGCGTGATCACGACGGCCGCGATCGCGCTGATCAGCCCGCCGCGGCGGAAGTCGATGTATTTCGGTGCGACGTTGGCGAGGTCGTAGGAGGCCGACACGAAGTTCGCGACGACGTTGATGCCGATCGTGGCGATGACGAAGGTGATGGCACCGATGACGGTGACCCACACGTTGTCGATTCTGGCGACGATCTCGACCGGGTCGGTGATCGCTTCACCGAACACCGCGATGCTGCCTGCGGTCACCGCCACGGTGACGACGGCGAATGCCATGAAGTTGACGGGCAGGCCCCAGAAGTTGCCGCGGACGACGGTGGACCGGTTGGGCGCGAACCGGGAGAAGTCGCAGAAGTTCAGCAGCAGCGTGGAGAAGTAGGTGATGGTCAGTGCGGTCGCGACGAGGAACGCTTTCACCGCTGCGCCGCCGGTCTTCTGGTCGTCGGTCAGGTTAAGTGAGAAGTCCGATCCGGCCTCGACCACGATCCACGCGGCGAGAACGAACATCACCACCCAGATGGCCGGACCGGCCCAGTCCTGGAACCGGCGAACAGTTTCCATGCCACGCCGGATGACCAGCAGCTGCAGCACCCAGAGAACCGCGAACGCCGCCCAACCGAGCATGTCGAGGCCGAGGAACTTTGGGCCGTGGTGGTCGGCGACACCGGGCCAGGCCGCAACCGCGAGCACCACCACGGCT
>Ga0207688_10002243_pt1 | contig 10419 bp, 8 predicted proteins | sample KBSMiscanthusM4_FD_184296 | JGI IMG/M metagenome (GOLD analysis project Ga0207688, IMG submission 184296) | Miscanthus rhizosphere microbial communities from Kellogg Biological Station, Michigan, USA - M4 (SPAdes) (version 2) | ecosystem: Host-associated > Plants > Roots > Rhizosphere ...
CAGTAGGTCAACTGGATCGCCACGGCATCGGGCAGCACGCGGATCAGGTCGCTGTGGCGGTCGGCCATAAAACAGGGCAGCAGGCCGATACCCGCGTCGGCCCGGGTCGCTTCAACGTGCACGAAAACGTTGGTGGACGTGACTGATTCGCGCATCGCGGGAGCGAAGCTCGTCGCGATGTCCAGGTCGTCGACCTGCAACATCGAGTCGATGAAGTAGACCAGCGGATAGCGGGCGAGATCTGCGATGCTCGTCGGCTTGCCATGCTCGGCGAGGTAGTCGCGTGAACCGTAGAGCCCGAGGCAGTAGTCGCCGAGCCGAATCGCCTTGGCACGATGGACCTTCGGTTCACCGACGACGACCTCGACGTCTAGTCCGGACCGCTGCTGGGTGGCCCGCCGGGTGGCGGCCACGATCTCGACCGCCACCTTGGGATGCCGGCGCTGCACCTGTGCGGCCGCCGGTGCGGCGATGTACGCGCTGAATCCATCGGTGGCCGATATCCGCACCACGCCCTCGAGCGCGCGCACCCCTCCGGGATCGACCGTCAGCGAGCGGACCGCCGATTCGACGGCCTCGGCCGCAGACAATGCCTCGCGGCCGAGGTCGGTGAGCTCCCAGCCGCCTGCGACACGCGCCAGCACCCGGCCGCCGATCGACTGCTCCAGCGCGGCGATGCGGCGCGAGATGGTGGTGTGGTTGAGGCCAAGCTCCTCGGCCGCCGTGTTGTAGCGGCCGGACCGGCCCACCGCCAGCAGCACCAGCAGGTCATCGGCGCTCGGACGGCGGCCGAACGGGGGTGCGGTCATATCTGCATTTTTGCAGATGGCTGCTGCAATTTTGGCCATTGCACGGGCAGGTATCTGCATGAATACTCACAGAGATCTGTGTCCGCCATCACATCTGAGGCAGGAGTGTGCGATGAGTGTCCGCGACGATGCGCCGCCGACAAGCAGCAACGAACCCGATCCACCGATCACGACGGGCCTCAAGCGCGTGGTGGCGGCCTCGATGGCCGGCACCGTCGTCGAGTGGTACGAGTTCTTCCTTTACGGCACCGCCGCCACGTTGGTGTTCAGCAAGGTGTTCTTCGCCAAGGGCGACAGTGACCTCGACGCGATCCTCGCGGCCTTCATCACCTATGCGGTCGGCTTCGCCGCGCGCCCCGTCGGCGGGGTGGTATTCGGTCACTTCGGCGACAAGTACGGCCGCAAGAAACTACTCCAGTTCAGCCTGCTGTTGGTCGGTGCCGCGACGTTCCTGATGGGCTGCCTGCCGACGTTCGGGCAGGTCGGATATTGGGCGCCGACCATGTTGGTTGTGTTGCGGTTCATCCAGGGCTTCGCCGTCGGGGGCGAATGGGGTGGCGCCGTTCTGCTGGTCGCCGAGCACAGCCCTAACCAGAGTCGCGCATTCTGGTCCAGTTGGCCGCAGGCCGCCGTGCCCGTCGGCAACATGCTGGCCACTGTTGTGCTGCTGGTGCTGACAGGGACGCTGTCCGATGACGCGTTCCTGTCGTGGGGTTGGCGGGTCGCATTCTGGTTGTCCGCGGTGGTCGTGCTGATCGGCTACTACATCCGCACCAAGGTCACCGATGCGCCGATCTTCGTCGCGGCACAGCAAGAGGTCGAGCGGGTCAAGGCCGCCTCGTACGGCGTTGTCGAAGTGCTGAAGCGTTACCCGCGTGGCGTTTTCACCGCGATGGGGCTGCGCTTCGCCGAGAACATCATGTACTACCTGGTCGTCACCTTCTCGATCACCTACCTCAAGGTGCAGGTCCACGCTGACACCAGCGACATCCTGTGGTGGCTACTCGCCGCGCATGCCGTGCACTTCGTCGCGATTCCCTTGGTGGGCAGGCTATCTGACCATGTCGGCCGTCGCCCGGTGTACTTCGTCGGTGCGCTCGCCGCGGGCACCTGGGGCTTCTTCGCGTTCCCGATGATGAACAGCGCCAACTACCTGGTCATCATGGGCGCGGTCATCATCGGATTGGTCATTCACGCGTTCATGTACGCACCGCAGCCCGCGATCATGGCCGAGATGTTCCCCACCCGCATGCGATATTCCGGTGTGTCCCTTGGCTATCAGGTCACCTCGATCGTCGCCGGCTCGCTGGCGCCGATCATCGCGGTCAAACTACTCGAGGTCTACGACTCCTCGGTCCCCATCGCGCTGTACCTGGCCGGCGCCGCGGTCATCACCCTCATCGCGGTGTACTTCACCCGCGAGACGAAGGGCATCGACCTGGCGACCGTCGATCAGGCCGACCGCGACGACCTCGCCAAGGCGGGCGTTTCATGAGCGACCTCGACGGCCGCACCGCCTTGGTCACCGGCGGTGCGAGCGGGATCGGCGCGGCGTGTGCCAGGGAGCTCGCCGCCCGCGGCGCGGTTGTCACGGTCGCCGACGTCGACGAAGCCGGAGCGAAGGATCTGGCGCAGGACATCGGCGGGCAAGCCTGGGCGGTGGATCTTCTCAACGTCTCGGCGCTGGAGAACCTGCAGCTCGAGACGGACATCCTGGTGAACAACGCCGGTGTGCAGAGCATCAACTCGATCGTCGACTTCGCGCCCGAGCGGTTCCGGACCATGCTGACATTGATGGTGGAGGCGCCGTTCCTGTTGATCCGGGCGGCGCTTCCGCACATGTACCGGCAGAAGTTCGGCCGCGTCATTAATATCTCATCGGTGCACGGCATCCGCGCCTCCGAGTACAAGGTCGCCTACGTCACGGCGAAACACGCGCTCGAGGGCCTGTCGAAGGTGACCGCGCTCGAGGGCGGTCCGCACGACGTGACGAGCAACTGTGTGAATCCCGGATACGTCCGTACCCCCCTGGTGACCAAGCAGATCGCCGACCAGGCCCGCACGCACGGCATCCCCGAAGACCAGGTGGTGGCCGAGATCTTGCTGAAGGAGAGCGCGATCAAGCGGCTGGTCGAGCCGGAAGAGGTTGCCGCCCTGGTCGGTTGGTTGGCCTCGCCGGCCGCCGGGATGGTGACCGGCGCGTCGTACACCATGGATGGCGGCTGGAGCGCCCGATGACAGACGTCGCTCCGCAGTGGGAGCCGACACCACAGGACATCGCCGACGCCCGAGTCACCGACTTCGCCCGGTTCGTGCGTCGGCGCACCGGTGTGCCGATGCCGGACTACCAATCGCTGTGGCAGTGGTCGGTCGACGACCCGGCCGTATTCTGGGGCGCACTGTGGGAATACTTCGAGCTCGGCGACCCGCCCGATCGCGTGCTCGACAACCCGGAGATGCCCGGTGCGCGATGGTTCCCGGGTGTGCGCCTGAATTACGTGGACCAGATCGTGCGCAACGCGCGCACCGACCGGCCTGCGATCCTGCACGTCAGCGAGGACGGACAGGTGACCGAGCTGTCATGGCACGAATTGCTTCGGCGGACAGCCACATTCGCGCAGACGCTGCGTTCGCACGGCGTGGCAGCAGGTGACCGTGTGGTGGGTTATCTGCCCAATATTCCCGAGGCGATCATCGCATTCCTCGCCACTGCGAGCATCGGCGCCATCTGGAGCGCCTGCGGGCAGGACTATTCCGCCAAGGCTGCGCTGGACCGGCTCGGCCAGCTCGAGCCGGTCGTCCTGGTCACCGCCGACAGCTATCGGTACGGCGGCAAGACCCACGACAAGGGCGAGGACGTCGCCGCGCTGCGAGCCGGCCTGCCGACGCTGCGCGCCACCGTGCTGGCATCTGAGCTCACCGCGGAGGCCGACACCAATGAACTGGACACGGTCCCAGTCGAATTCGACCATCCGTTGTGGATTCTGTTCTCGTCGGGCACAACGGGACTGCCGAAGGGGATTCTGCACGGACACGGCGGCGTCGTGCTCGAACATTTGAAAGCCATTGCTCTGCAATCGGATATCGGTGCCGACGACACATTCTTCTGGTACACCAGCCCGAGCTGGATGATGTGGAACTTCCAGGTCGCCGGGCTGCTCGTCGGTGCCACGATCGTCTGCTACGACGGCAGCCCGAACTATCCGAACCCGGATGCTCTGTGGGACATCGCCGCTCACGTCGGCGCCACTGTGCTGGGCACCAGCCCGGGCTACGTGTTGGGTTGCGCCAAGGCGGGCGCGGTGCCGCGCACTGAGCATGACCTGTCGGCGCTGCGTACTGTCGGCATCACCGGTTCGTCGCTGCCGCCGTCGTCGTCTCTGTGGCTGCGGGACAACGTCGGTGAACGGGTCCAGGTGGCGTCGATCAGCGGTGGCACCGACGTGGTGTCGGCGTTCATCGGCGGTGTGCGCACCGTGCCGGTGTGGCCGGGGGAGTTGTCCGCGCCGTTCCTCGGTGTTGCGCTGGATGCGTGGGATGAGTCAGGCAAGCCGGTGCGCGGCGAGGTCGGCGAGCTGGTCATCACCAAGCCGATGCCGTCGATGCCGGTTTCGTTCTGGAACGACCCCGACGGATCCCGTTACCGCAGTGCCTATTTCGAGATGTTCCCCGGTGTCTGGCGGCACGGCGACTGGATCACCATCACCGACCACGGCAGCATCGTGGTGCACGGACGGTCCGACTCGACGCTGAACCGGCACGGCATCCGGATGGGCAGTGCCGACATCTACCAGGCAGTTGAGCGGCTGCCGGAGATCGCCGAGGCGCTGGTCATCGGTGCCGAGCAGCCCGACGGCGGCTACTGGATGCCGCTGTTCGTGGTGCTCGCCGATGACGCTGAGTTGACCGATGAGCTACGTGACCGCATCAAGCGCACCATCCGCGACGAGGTATCACCCCGCCATGTACCCGATGACATCCTCGTCGCGCCGGGTGTGCCGCATACCCGCACTGGCAAGAAGCTCGAGGTGCCGATCAAGAAGCTGTTCCAGGGGGCTGACCCCGCGCGCGTCGTCGAAAAGAGCGCCGTCGACGACCCCGCACTGCTCGACTGGTACGCGAACCTGAAGCGTTAGCGCCGACTCTTACGGCAACTTTTGGACCCCGGGACGGGGCAATCCACAACTTGCGACGCTGCCAAAAGGTTTGAGGCAGTGGAGTCATATATATCATCGGACGTACGTGCGAAGACGCGGCGGACTGCGACCTCATCGATGTGATGGGTGTGGCCACGCGGGATGAGTCGACGGCGATCACATAGCGGTTGGCCGCAGTGGCGGAGTTGTTTGTCCGGCGATCCGGTACCTTGGCTGAGTGTGAGTGGTGGTGTGCCGATGGTGATGCGGTGACCGCGGAAGTGTCGGCGGCGCAGAACATCAGCCATGCCCGCGCAGTGGGTCAGGTGCAGTTTGCGTGCGCGTTGCGGCATCGGTTGCCGGCGGTGGCCAATGTGTTCGCGTTCGGGGTGGATTGATTTTCGGATGGTCTCGACCATCATCAGTCGCACCGATCGGCATTGGCGGCGTCGTCGCACGTCCGGCGGAACTTAAACTGCGCGGATACGGTACGGCTGCCGCCCCGGCATCGCTACGCTCATGCCGTGGCGGAAACGTCGTACGCATCGTGCGGCGATCTGAGCCTGGCGTATCAGGTGTTCGGCGACGGGCCGGTCGAGCTTGTCTTCGTTGGGCCGATGGTCAGCCACATCGAGCTGTTCTGGACCCTGCCCGAGTTCAAGGCCTTCTTTGAGCAGCTCGCCACTTTCTGTCGGGTCCTCCTGTTCGATAAGGCTGGGGTCGGGCTGTCGGACCCCATCCCGAAAGTTCGTTTGCTCGAAGAGCGAGCGGCCGAGATCGAGGCCGTCATGGACGCCGTTCGGATTCGGAAAAGCGGCCGTCTTCGGTATGAGCGAGGGCCGCCCACAGGCCATGATGTTTGCGGCAAGACGACCGGAGCGTACGCGGGCGCTGATCCTCTACGGCTCGTTCGCGTTCGTGCCCGCCGGCAGCAGCTGGGACGACTTGGATGGCGACCCGGCCGAGCTGCGGGCGCGCTACTTACCGTAGTTCGGTGAGAAGTACACGCCGTCGACGAAGCAGATCGGCCGCGCCCAAGGAAATGGTCCGCGGCGCGCGCTCGGCGTGGGGCAGTGGCGCGACAGCCAAGTGGTGGTTCCCGTCGGTCCGCTCGATGCGCCAGCTCGGCATGGTCGAGCGCATGTGTGCGAGCCCGGGGATGCTGCGAGCGACAATGGAATCAAGCCTCCGGATCGACGTGCGGCCGATCCTGTCGACGCTCGCCGCGCCCACCCTGGTCGTCCATGCCCGCGAGGACCTCATGCCGGTGCAGTGCGGTCGATACCTCGCCGACCATATTCCCGGCGCGCGGTACCTCGAGGTCGACGGCGCGTCGCACGCACCCTGGTTCACCGAGCCCGACAGGCTCCTGACCCGGATCGAGGAGTTCCTCACCGGCAGCCATGCCGCACCGGCGCAGTCCCATCGCGCCCCGCGCACAGTGTTGTTCACCGATATCGTCGCATCGACGCAACACGCCGCGGCGACCGGCGACGAGCGGTGGCGGGCGGTGCTGCACCGCATTGGTGAGATCACCGCCGACCTCACGCAACGATTCGGCGGCACGGTGGTCAAGAGCACTGGCGACGGCCATCTCATGACGTTCGACGGCCCGACGCAGGCCATCCGCTGCGCTGAGGCCTTGCGCGCTGAGGCCGAGACGCTGGGCATCGAGATTCGCGCCGGCATCCATACTGGCGAGTGCGAACTGTTGGACTCCGACATCGGGGGGCTCGCCGTACACATCGCGGCGCGGATCTGCGGCCAAGCCGACGCCCGGGAAATCCTTGTCTCACGCACTGTGCGTGATTTGGTCGTCGGCTCGGGCACTGGCTTTGAGGACCGCGGCAGCGTCGAGCTGCGCGGCGTGCCCGGCACCTGGCAACTCTTGGCGGTGGATCGCGACGGCGCGCGGGCGGGATCGTCCGAGGCAGAGCTGGCATCGATGCCGACCCCCGGCGCTCGGATCGCGATGCGCCGCTCGGACCGCGCCGTGGAGGTGATCGCCAGGCGGACACCGTGAATCCTGCGCGGGATGGGCCGTCTCGCCCCGGCCGCCGACCGCAGATGAGCAGAGATACCCGAGCCGCAACGCGGTTTCCGCCCTCACACCGTGCGGAATAGCGACCGTTACGACGTAAAGGCCGGGTGCCAGACTGGCCTCCGTCTCGGAAGCTAAAGCGTCTTTTACGATGTCGGTACCAGCATCTGATCAGGACGTTCTACACCGGCATCGGACCGATCAGCAGTTGCCCGACGGCGGCGTCATCCTGACTGCCCCGACCGGGCACATCTACACCACCGAACCCCACGGCGCCAGCGTGTTTCGCGCGCTGCGCCATCCCACGGGTGAGCTGGATATCCCGCCGCACATGGTTTCGCCTTCTATCGACTGGTCGGCAATGATGCCGCGCCGCAAGCAAACCCGCGAACGGAACCGCCGCGACCGCATCAATGCCGAACGACGCGAACGCACCGAACTCATCGCCGAAGAACAACGACAACGCCAAGCCTGGCTCGCCGCCAAGTACGAACCACCGTTCTGAGACGCGGTCTAGTCGAGCCAGGACCCGATGCGGCGCAGCGCTTCCTCGATGTCGCCTGTAGGGCCCGCGAACGACAGTCGCACGAACGAGCCCCCGCGCACGGTATCGAAGTCGATGCCCGGTGCGATCGCAACACCGGTGTCGTTCAACAGCTTCGAGCAGAACGACAGCGAGTCCGTGGTCAGGTGCGACACGTCGGCGTACGCATAGAACGCGCCGTCGGCGGGGGCCAGCCGGACGATACCGATCGAGCGCATTCCGTCCAACAGCAGTTGCCGGTTCGCCGCATAGTGATGCAGCAGCGCATCGGCCTCGGTGACCGATGCCGGTGTGAACGCTGCGACGGCGGCTACTTGCGACAGCACTGGCGGACAGATCGTGAAGTTACCCGTCAGGCAGTCCACCGCTCGCTGCAACTCCTGCGGCACCAGCAGCCAGCCCAGTCGCCATCCGGTCATGGCGAAGTACTTCGAAAAGCTGTTGACCACCAGTGCATCTCGCGATGTCTGCCACGCGCAGCTGGTCTCAGGAGCGCCCGCGTAAACCAGCCCGTGGTAGACCTCGTCGCTGATCAGCCGGACGCCTTTCGACTCGCACCACGAAGCGATCGCCGCGAGTTCCTCGGGTGGAATCACCGTCCCGGTGGGGTTGGCAGGGCTCGCCACGACCACGCCCTGCACCGGCGGATCCAGGTCGGCGAGCATCTGCGCCGTCGGCTGGAAGCGGGTATCCGGTCCGCAGGGCATCTCGACGACCTCGCAGCCCAGCGCCGACAGGATGTTGCGATAGCAGGGATAGCCGGGGCGGGCGATCGCCACTCGGTCGCCGACGTCGAAGCACGCAAGGAACGCCAGCAGGAAGCCACCGCTCGACCCGGTGGTGATCACGACTTCGTCGGGGTCGACGAGGAGCCCATGGCGTTCCTTATAGGAGCCTGCAATCGCGGAACGTAACTCCGGGATGCCCAGCGCGACCGTGTAGCCGAGAACGGAGTTGTCCAACGCGTCTTTCGCCGCTGCCCGCACCGCCGCGGGAGCGCCCGCGCTGGGCTGGCCCGCGGATAGGTTGACCAGGTCGCCGTGCGAGCGCTGGCGCTCCGCGGCGGCCAGCCACACGTCCATCACATAGAACGGTGGAATACCGGCCCGTAGCGCAACGCGATCGCTCATCCGAGCCAGGCTAACAAGCGGGCTCTTTGCGACGGCTGGAAACCCCGACCACGGCGGTTGGTCTAAGTCGCGGACCCGCGACCAGCCGAAACGGTAGGCTCGTCTGAGCTGGCCACCGGTGAACTTGGGCGTCGCATGAACAGTGTGCTCAATCGATCAGATCCGCACTGCGCTGTATGCGGCAACAGTCCGCGCGAACTCGCGCGGTTTTGTGATGCTTGTGGCTCACCTATAGCTCCGCCGCATACAGCCCTCGAGCGTAAGCAGATCACCATCCTCTTCGCCGATGTGGTGGAGTCGATGAGACTCGCTGCCACGTTGGAACCCGAACGATTCCGCGAAATCATGTACCAACTGCTCAATCGATCCGCGGCAGTGGTACAGCGCTACAGCGGCACTGTCGACAAGTTCACGGGCGACGGGCTGATGGCGTTGTTCGGCGCGCCCGTCGCCCTTGAAGATCACGCGTTGCGTGCATGCACCGCGGCCGTGGAGATCCAGTCCATCGCGCGTACGCTCGCCGATGAAGTTCATCAGCGAGACGAGGTCGATCTACAGCTACGGATCGGGCTTAACTCCGGTGACGTGATCGCAGGCGAGATGGGCTCAGGCCCAAACAGTTACACCGTGTCCGGACATCCCGTGGGGATGGCGCAGCGGATGGAGTCTGCAGCGCAGGCCGGCGGGATCCTGTGCTCTGAGCCCACGGCTCGACTTGCTGGGCCGTCCGCCGTATTCGGACCTGTAGAGCTCATTTCAGTCAAGGGCGGCAGCCATCCGATCCAGGCCCGGCGGCTACAAAGCGTTGAGCCGGATCACTTGGTATTGGGACGCGACGACGGGCCGTTGGTAGGCCGCGATACCGAGATGACTCATCTGCTAAGCGTGTTCGACGCACAACAGCTGACGGCAGTGAGCATTGTCGGCGATGCCGGCGTCGGCAAGAGCCGAATCATCCGCGAATTCACAGCTGGCGTCCACGGTCGCGGTGCCACGACCGTCATCACGCGGTGCGAATCGCACGCCGAACACGTTCCGCTACAAGCCTTGTCGCGCATGTTGCGGGGGTTGTTCGGTCTGCATGGGTTGGACAATCTCGCGGCACGGGCCCGCGTTGCCGAACGGGTGAATGGTGTGCCTGGCATACGGCACGCCGATCGCCAGCTTGTGCTGGATCTGCTGTCGATCGGTGATCCTTCCGCGCTCGCCCCGGCGATCAGCGCAGATTCGCGTCGGGCCCGGCTGGTCGGGGTGATGGCGAGAGTGGCCAACACCGGGTCCAGCCGAACGGCGTTCATTGTCGAGGATCTTCATTGGATCGACGCTGCCAGCGAAGAGGTGTTGGCCGCCTTCGCGGCGATGCTCGCCGCGGAACACGCAATGTTGGTAGGTACCTCGAGGCCAGGGCATGACGGGCCGCTCCATCACACTGCGCAGGCTTCGATCGTGCTGTCACCTCTGGACGGCACGGCCACGGCGACCCTGGCGGCGGCGCTGGTCGGGGGGCATCCGACGGCATCGACGATTGCGGACCGCGTCGGGGAAGCATCGGGCGGCAACCCGTTCTTCGTCGAAGAGATTGTTCGAGATCTGGTGGGGCGGAGTGTGCTGGAAGGCAGTCGCGGCCAGTATCGCCTCGTAGGGCCGTTGACGTCGATTGCCGTGCCGAGCACCGTGCAGTCCGTCATCGCAGCGCGTATCGACCGGCTGCGCCCTGATGAGAAGTCGGCACTCAACGCGGGCTCCGTCATCGGGTCTG
>Ga0207688_10002246_pt1 | contig 10410 bp, 7 predicted proteins | sample KBSMiscanthusM4_FD_184296 | JGI IMG/M metagenome (GOLD analysis project Ga0207688, IMG submission 184296) | Miscanthus rhizosphere microbial communities from Kellogg Biological Station, Michigan, USA - M4 (SPAdes) (version 2) | ecosystem: Host-associated > Plants > Roots > Rhizosphere ...
CGGGCGCATCGGCTTTCTCGGACGGATGGACCTTGCGACCGGCAAGCTAACCCACCTCGCCGACCTGAACGGCATGATGCTCTACAAGGTGACCAGCGTCGCCTTCGATCCTGACAGTCGCACCGCGTTCTACACCGACGAGAATTACGCCTACCGCGACATCAACGCGATCGACGTCGACACGGGCAAGAAGCGCCGGCTGCTGACCGACGCGCGGATCGGCGACCTCGCCTTTGACCGCGCAGACAAGAGTCTGTGGGGCATCCGCCACCAGAACGGCTTCGTCACCCTCGTCCGAATTCCGCCGCCCTACACCAGCTTCAATCAGGTGAAGACGTTTCGCTATGGCGAGATCCTGTTCGATCTCGACATCTCGCCCGACGGCGAGCTCATCGCGGCTTCGTACGGCACCGTCGACGGCAAGCAGTCGATGCGGGTGTGGAAGCGCGCCGATCTCGAGCAGGGTGACGCAGAGAGCCCGGTCGCCACGCTCTCCCTGCCGCCATCCATACCCGAAAACTTCACGTTCACACCCGACGGCAAGGGCCTGCTCGGCAATTCCTACTATACCGGCGTCTCGAATGTCTTTCGGGTGGATATCGCGACCGGGAAATACGATGTCCTGACCAACGCAGCGACCGGATTTTTTCGGCCGCAGCTCCGACCGGACGGCTCGCTATTCGTCTATGATTACACTGGCGAAGGCTTCAGTCCGTCGATCGTTCAGCCGCAGGTGCGCGAAGACCTCGCGAACGTGCGGTTCCTCGGTAACGAGGTGGTCAAGGCTCACCCCGAACTCAAAGCGGAGCGCCTCGCCGAAATTCCGATGGGCCGCTATGGCGACCCGGAAGAAATCGCCGAGGCGATCATGTATCTCGTTGCCGGTGCGCCGCCCTATTTGCAGGGACATAACCTCGTGGTGGATGGCGGTTACGTGAATCACTGATTTGGATTCGAGGCATCTCCTCAATCGGCTGAATTAAAGGGGCCAGGCTTGAATTAGTAATTGCTCCGCGTCGTTCGAAGCTGCGACCTCAGCCACGGCGAGCCGCCTCGATCGCAGCAACGTCGATCTTTTTCATCGTCATCATCGAATCGAATGCGCGCTTGGCGACGGCGAGACCGATGTCTGCGAGAGTCACTCCCGGCCGCGCCGAATACAAATGGGCTGACTCTCCACCAGCAATGGCCAGCGATGCAGATCCGGTTCCCTACCGGCCGCGGAATATGTTTCGCAACTTGTCGATGAGCCGCTCGAACGGATTCGCTTGCCGCTCGCGCGCGGCTTCAGGAGGACGCCGTTGCGGCCGGGGAATGTCGAACTCTACCTTGCCGTCGATCCAGCGCTGGCGAAGAGCCTGCTGGAACACGTCGCCGACGATCGGTAACGCACTGCGCGCGCCCTGCCCCCACGAGCCCATTGGCACACGATTATCGTTGTAGCCTACCCAGGCGCCGGCAACCAGCTCGGGATGCATCATGATGAACCAGCCATCGCTGTTCTCCTGCGTCGTGCCGGTCTTGCCCGCCACGTCGGCGGTGATCCCGTAGCGGGAGCGGATCGCTGCACCCGTGCCTTCGTCCACCACGCCACGCATTACGTTCACCAGGGTCAGTGTATGAACGCGCGGCATCGCCGGCTGTGGATCGCGGATCGGCTCGAACGCCTGCAGCAGCTCACCCTGAGCATTTTCCACGCCTAGCACCATTAGCGGCTCTATGTAATTGCCGCCATTCGCGATGCTCCCATACGCCGCGACCATTTCACGCAGCGTCACCGGGCTCGTGCCGAGGGCCAGCGACGGCACGACATCCAGTTTGCTGGAGCGCACGCCCATGTCATGGGCGAGCTGCGCCACAGCGGAAGGACCGACCTTCTGCATCACTTGCGCCGTAATCGTGTTTTTGGAATGTACAAGCCCGTCGCGCAGCGTCATGGGCTGGCCCGAGGGCGCCGAATCATCGCTCGGCGACCAGATACCGCCATCGGACATCCGGATCGCCACGGGCTCATCGTAAAACGTTGTGTCCGGATCCAGACCCTGGGTAAACGCGGCGCCGTACACGAAGGGCTTGAACGTGGAGCCCGCCTGACGCCGCGCTTGGTTTACGTGGTCGAACTGCTCCTGCGTGAAATCGTGGCTGCCTACCCACGCACGCACCAGGCCGTTGCGCGGGTCGAGCGCGATGAACCCCGCTTGCAGCGCCGGCCGCTCCTCATTTTTCTTACGTTTGCCGTCGGCCAACCGCTGCAACTGCGCCACTTGCCGTGCTACCGCCTGGTTGGCCGCCTTTTGCAGCCGCGAGTCTATGGTCGTGCGCACCACCAGCCCATCGGTATAAATATTCAAGTCATGCCAATCAGCCCAGTCGATCAGCCATTTGCGCAGTTGCTGCGCCACGTGAGGCGCCAGACCCAGCGGCTCGACCTGGCGCTCGAAATTCAGATTCAGCGGTTGCTTTGCCAGCGCCTCCACTTGCTCCGCCTTCAGCTTGCCGTGCTTAACCATCTGCGTCAGCACCAGGTTGCGCCGCTTGCGCGCCCGCTCAGGGTTCTGAACCGGGTTGTAGGTGCTGGTCCCTTTGAGCATGCCGATCAAGGTCGCAGCCTCTAGCACGTTCAGCTTGTCGGCTGACTTATCGAAATACGTGCGCGCCGCCATCTCGATGCCGAACGCGTTATAGAGAAAGGGCACGGTGTTGAGATAGGTCTCCAGTATCTCGCGCTTGGAGTAGGCGGCTTCGATCTTGAGCGCAGTGATGACTTCCTTGGCTTTACGATTGATGCTCACCGAGCGGCCGATCTGCTCCGGGTACAAGTTGCGCGCCAGCTGCTGCGTGATTGTCGAGCCACCCTGCAAGTCCCCCGAGACGGTGCTCAGCAAGGCGGCGACGGTGCGGCGCACGTCGATGCCGTGGTGCTCATAAAAGCGATGGTCTTCCGTGGCGATCAGCGCATTCACGACGTGAGGCGAAATCTTTTCCAGCGGGACCCACTCGCGATTGATTCGCTTGTATTGGGCAAGCACTACGCCGTCGGACGACAGAACCCTTGAGGGTGTTTCAGACTTTGCCCTCTTCAGCTCGCCGATGCCCGGCGTGAACGGGTAAACCGCCAGCACATAGAGCAGGAACATAGCTGGCAGCACCAGAGCTGCCCGGACGGGATGCCGGCGGCCGGCTTCCCAAATGCGGCGCAAGTGTTTCGCGGCGAAGGCTGCGGCGTTTTGCAAGAACGAGTTCATGAACGCCGGAGTTGAGCATGTGCGGCCTGCTCAACGAAGTCGGTCAACATGGTCGTCGCGGCGTTTACTTTCTTTGTAGTCTTTACGATCTTAACTTTCATCGCGCCGCTTATCATCCCCCCGTCTGTCACGGTCGTCCCAGCGCTTGTCCTCTTTTCCTCTTGATTCATTTTTTCCTTCGTCGGCCATCACGCTAAGGCCCATCGTCGAAACAATAGCGACCGCACACAACCTCGTAATTAGTAAATATATGGTAAAGCTCCTTTTACTGTATCTACGCACGCCCTTAAGCTATTGAGACACACAAGCCAGCCCATAGTTGGCCGTAAACCCCCGCATTCTGTAATAGTTTGTTTCCGCTCATTGTCTCGATCCAAGACAGTCGTGTGGGACAGACCACGGTTTTGTTACGCGAACTCATGACTTAATCCGTAGTCTGGTTGAGCTGACCCCTAAATTCTTCTCGATTAGCTCGCCGCCAAGTACGTATTCAGCCTCGGCTTTAAAAATTTGTCGGCAAGCGACGTCCGCGGTGAGCCGATCTTCGCTCGACTCGCGGAGCTGTCAATCCAGCGCATGACTTCACGTATAATCGCACGGCACGTTGCGGTAAGCGACCGCCGCGCGCGCACCGTGAGGTTTAAAATGATCACATCGAGACTTGCGAGCATCCTGCTGCTCGGCACCGCCGCCGTTTTGATGGAAACCGCAAGCAGCGTCGCACTCGCTCAGAAGCCCGATGCGTGGCCCGGCCGCCCGATCCGGCTGATCGTGCCGTTTCCCCCGGGGGGCGGCACCGATCTCGTCGGGCGCTCCGTCGGCAACAAGCTGGCCGAAGCGCTCGGACAGAGGATCGTGATCGACAATCGCGGCGGTGCGGGCGGTACCATTGGCGCCGAGCTCGCCGTACGGTCCGACCCGGACGGCTACACGATGTTCATCGGCAACATTGGCGCCATCGCCATCAACCCGAGCTTGTATGCCGGCAAGCTCTCCTACGATCCGCAGCGCGACCTCGCCCCCGTCACCCTGAGCTCGGATGCGCTCAATATCCTCATGGCGCACCCCGCCCTGCCCGTGAAAAGCGTGAAGGAGTTGATCGCCCTCGCCCGTGCAAGGCCCGACCAGCTCTCCTTCAGCTCCTCGGGCCCGGGCGCCACGGACCACCTCGCGGGCGAGCTTTTCAACAGGATGGCAGGCGTGCGCACCATCCACGTTCCGTACAAGGGCGGCGGGCCGGCCGCCATCGACCTGGCCGCCGGCAACGTTCAGTTCAGCTTCAATACGGCGAGCGCCCAGGTGGGAATGTGGAAGGCCGGCAGGCTGCGGGCTCTCGCAGTGCTTTCGCCCAAGCGCCAGCCGCTTTTCCCGGAGCTCCCTTCCATTGCAGAGACGGTGCCGGGATACGGCGTCAATAACTGGTACGGCTTTTTCGTGCCCGCGAAGACGCCGCCCGCGATCATCGATCGACTGAACGCCGAGATCAATAAGATCCTCAAGATGCCCGACATCATCTCCTTGCACAACACGGGCGGCGTCGTTCCGCTCGGTACGACGCCGGAGGCCTTCGCCAAATTCATTTCGGCGGAGACCGACAAATGGGCGAAGGTCATCAGGGAAGCTAACATCAAGGTCGACTGACCACGGCTGCCATGGTTTCTACCCGCCCGCTGAATGAACTCACCGCGACCGAAATAATCGCCGCGGTCCGCGCAGGCCGTGCAACATGCGAGGACGTCACGTGCGCATGCCTGGATCGTATCGCTGAACGGGATAAGGACGTCCAGGCGTGGCAGTACATCAATCCCGAGCAGGCCATCGCGGAAGCTCGCGCCCGCGACCGCTCAGACCGTGCGGGCGCGCTCATCGGCGTGCCATTCTCGGTGAAGGACATCATCGACACCGCCGACATGCCGACCGAGTACGGATCGCCGATTTACGCCGGGCATCAGCCGCGAGCCGATGCGTCGTGCGTCGCGCTCAGCCGCAAGGCGGGCGGCGTCCTGCTGGGCAAGTCGGTCACCACTGAGTTCGCGAACTTCCATCCCTCCAAGACACGCAACCCGCTCGACCTCAGCCGCACTCCGGGCGGCTCGTCCAGCGGGTCAGCCGCTGCCGTGGCGGACCGGATGGTCGCGCTCTCGATCGGATCCCAGACCAGCGGCTCCACCGTACGGCCCGCGGAATTTTGCGGGGTGTTCGGCTACCGTCCGACGTACGGGGATCTGCGGTGCGTCGGCATCAAGGAGGCGGCCGGCTCGCTCGACACCCTCGGCCTCATCGCGCGGTCGATCGATGACATCGCCCTATATCGCGACGTGCTGCTCGATGTGAAGCCCGTTCCCGTCGCGAAGGAGGTGTCGCCGCCGCGCGTCGGCTTGTGCCGAACGCATCTATGGTCGCTGCTGGAGCCATCGAAGCAGGCCTTGTTCGAGGAGGCGGCGATTCGGCTCTCGCGTGCCGGCGCGAAGGTCGTCGACGTGAATCTGCCTCCCGACTTCGACCGAATACCGGACGCGCACCGTCTGACCTCAGGATTCGAGTTCTCCCGGAACTTCGCCTGGGAAATCGAGCATCACTGGGAAGAGATCAGCACCACGCTTCGCAACGGCCGCATCAAGGATGGCCTCGAATGCAGCTTCGAACAGTACCTGGAGGCGCGCGATCTCGCGGAACGCTGCCGTCAGGCGATCGGCCCGATCATGGCGCCGTTCGACGTTGTGCTGACAGCCTGCTCGACCGGCGAAGCGCCCGTTGGCCTCAACACAACCGGCAACGCGAAGCTCGCGCTTATCTGGACAACCATGCACGTGCCGGCGATCTCCATACCCGTGTTCAGGGGCCCAGCCGGCATGCCGATGGGGGCCTACGTAGTAGGCAAGCGCAATTGCGACCGCGACCTGTTCGCGTTCGCCCACTGGATCTACCAAACTCTGGTCTAGCGGCAGCAGCGAATCACGTGCGGATGCGGCCCCAAGATTAAAGGGGCCAAGCTCGAATTAAGCCCGACCTCAACCGCGGCGCGCCGCCTCGATTTTAGCGACGTCGATCTTTTTCATCGTCATCATGGCATCGAACGCGCGCTTGGCGACGGCGGGGTCGGAATCGGTGACCGCCTGGATCAAAACGCGCGGCGTAATCTGCCATGACAATCCCCATTTATCCTTGCACCAGCCGCACTCGCTCTCTTTGCCGCCGTTGCCGACGATCGCGTTCCAGTAACGATCGGTTTCGGCCTGATCCACTGTTGAGACCTGAAACGAGAATGCTTCGCTGTGCTTGAATGCGGGTCCGCCATTGAGCCCGACGCAGGGAATTCCCATCACGGTAAATTCGACCGTCAGCACACTCCCCTTCTTCCCGGATGGAAAGTCCCCCGGCGCGAGGTGCACCGCGCCAACGGATGAATTGGGAAAGGTCTTCGCGTAAAACTGCGCCGCCTCTTCGGCGTCCTTATCGTACCAAATGCAAATCGTGTTCTTTGCTGGATTAACCATTTCACTGCTCCTCGTAATGTCCAATTCGTTGCCGGAGTTAAACTGGCGATAAACAGGGTCAGTTCACACTGACCCTATTGATTTGCTATTTATTTCGCGAAATCTTCGGGCCCGAAGATTTGCCGGATCTCGATGGTGTCGCCTTCGTTCGCCGGGCAACGCTGCGCCCACTTCACCACTTCTTCCTTGGACGGCGCTTCGACCAGCCAGTAACCGCCCAACACTTCTTTCGATTCAATGAACGGCCCGTCGGTCACGGCGGGCTTGCCTTTGGGGAAAGTCACGCGCGCACCCTTGGACTGCGGATGCAGGCCGTTGAGCGATTCAATTTTGAGCGCTTTGCCCATTTCTTCGTTGAACCGTCCCATCGCTTCCATATCCTTGGGGTCGGGCTTGAAGTCCGGCGGCGTTTTTTTGCCGCCCTGGTAAGCAGCGGGAATCATCAACATCATGAATTTCATGGTTATCTCCTTTTGGGTTATCAGTACCTATGGTCGATTTAGACAGGCCCATATCGACAACTGGCGAAATTATTTTTTAATTCCTGAATGCGCTGCTGCAAAAAATGTCTTTCCGGCTCTAATTGACTCATTTTACGGGGCTTTTACATAGACTTTGAGCTACAGCGTAAAATCGACGCGCCGTCACGAATTGTTATCACAGGGAGGTGAAAAATCGTGATTTCACGCCATCAGTTTCTGGGCTCGCTCGTCGCAATTCTGTTTTCCGCATCAATTTTCGCGCAACCCGTCGAACCCGTCTGGTCGCTCGCCCAGAAGGAAAAGCCCGCGCTGCTCGACACACTAAAAGAGCTCGTTAACATCGAGTCGGGCAGCCGCGAGCTCGAAGGCCTCGACAAAATCGCCACCGTGCTCGCCAGGCGCTTCGAAGCGCTCGGTGCGAAAGTCGAGCTAATCGATCTCGGCACCGATTACATCAAGTTCACGGACACGCCGCCACGCGTCGGCAAGGCGCTGCGCGCGACGTTCACCGGCACCGGCACGAAGAAAATACTGCTCCTCGCGCACATGGATACCGTCTACCCGCGCGGCATGCTGGCGCAGCAGCCGTTCAAGGACGAGGGCGAACGCGTGTGGGGGCTCGGCATTGCGGACGACCGCCACGGCATGGCGGTGATCATGCACGCACTGACGATCCTCAAGGCAATCAACTTTCGCGACTACGGCCGCATCACGGTGCTGATTAATCCCGACGAGGAAATCAACTCTCCCGCGTCGCGCCACCTGATCACGCAGATGGGCAGCGAGCACGACGCGGTGATGTCGTTCGAAGGCGCCGGGTTCGACGCCGACCAGGTGCGCCTCGCGACGGCTGGCATCGCTCAGGCGGTTCTCAATGTTAAAGGCCAGGCCTCGCATGCGGGCAGCGCGCCGGAAAAAGGCGTCAATGCACTGACGGAACTCTCCCACCAGATTCTGCAGGCGGGCGATTTGTCGGACTCTGCGCGCAACATCAAGGTCAACTGGACGATGGCTTCGGCGGGCATCGTGCGCAACATGATTCCGCCGTCGGCGCAGGCGTTTGCCGACATCAGGGTCGAGCGGCTCGCCGATCTCGACATCGTCGAGCAAAAACTGCGCGAGCGCATCAAGACGCAACGTGTAAAAGACGCGAAAGTCGAACTGCTATTCGAGCGCACGTTTCCGCCGCTTGAGCCGACCGCCGCCGGGCGCAAGCTCGCAGCGCACGCACAGCAGATCTATGGGGAAATAGGCAGAAAGCTCAACGTGAACGACAAGCCCACCGGTGGCGGCACGGACGCCGCCAACGCATCCCTCAAAACCACCGCGCCGGTGGTCGAAGGGTTCGGCCTGCGGGGCTTCGGCTCACACTCGACCAATGCCGAATACATTCTCTCTGCGTCAATCGAGCCGCGCCTTTACCTGACCGCGCGCATGATCATGGACATCTCGACCGGGAAGGCGCCGTTGCGGTAGGAATTCAATGATGATGATCGGTTCTTTGTAATTGCTATCGTCAACGGCGGTTCGGTTTGCGTCGTCGATTTTCGATTACCTCATTCCTCTCGCCTCACGCTCTTCCGGCTATACCCACTTCCAGCCCGTTCGGATCCTTTAGCGCAAGGCCGCCGGCGGCGGACGGCTGCGAGGCGATGCCGCGGCGGTCGAGTTCTGCTTTCACTTTCGCCTGGTCGTAGTTGTCCACGACAAATCCGAATTCGTTGCAATACGGTTTTCCATCGACGCCCGCCGGCCTCAGCACGAGCGTGTTGTCGCCAAAGCGTAGCGCCACGTCATCTTTCTTCTGCGATACGGGCTTCATGCCCATGAGGCTCGTATAGAAATCCGCCTCGCGCGGAACGTCCGGCACATGCAGCACGATGTATTTGAAATAAAGCGCCTTGAAGCCTTGGCCGCTCGCCTTCGGCACCGACGCGATATTTTTGATGCCGGCCGCGTACGCGTCTTTGCACTTCGCCGAGTTTTTCACTTCGCACGGCGCGGCGGCGCCGGGAAACATCGCCTCATCTTTCACCGTCACGATGTGCTGCACGAATCCAGACGGCCCATTGACGAACCAGCCCGCTTCGCCGTCGGGATGCACGCCGGGCAGGTTGCGCCGATACAGCTCGTCTTTCAGCTGGCCGACGAGGCTCCAATAGTCCGGCAGGCCGAATGAAAAATGCCCGACGGTGGGCGCCGTGCCCGGCTTGGCAGGCGTGAGATAGAAGCTGTTAGGCGCATCTTCCGGCCCGCAGTCGAGTTGGCATTTCAGGCCATCGTCCCAGACGTTGCGCATGCCTAATAGATCGACGTAAAAATCGCGGGTGACCTTGTAGTTTTCCGACGCATACGACAGGTGATTGACCGTCGTGACTGCAAACGCACGGTTCGACGTATCGGCCGCAAACACGCCGGCCGCGCGCCCCAGCGCGCCGTATGCAATTGTTCCAACGCCGGCGGCGATTGCGCTCAGCAGCCGGCGACGTTCGTTCAGTTTTGCTTCTCTGTCTTTCATCACCGGCTCCTCGATGAACAGTTTACATACGGCACTACTGGCTGCGCGTTGCAATCAGTATCATCTCACGCCGCCGCGCGCCCTGAACGTGTTACGCGCCGGCGCGGCGCCCTGAGGGATCATGTCAAGGACGGCGTGATCGGATGCGGACGCGCACCGGGCTTGACGAGCAGCATCTGCACAACGCCGATCGTGCGCTCGATGAAGCCACCTTCGCAGTAGCAAAGATAAAATTCCCACATGCGGATGAACTCGGGCGGATAGCCGAGCGCGCGCACTTCCGCAATATTGGCAAACAGGTTGTCGCGCCATCGCTCGAGTGTGGTCGCGTAATGCGGCCCGATGTCTTCGAGGTGAAAGAGCTTCATGTCGGTGAGGCGCGCGATCGCATCGCTCATCACCGTCACCGACGGAATGCAGCTGCCGGGAAAAATGTGGCGCTGAATAAAATCGACGGAGCGGCGCGCCGCATCATAACGCTGGTCGGCGATCGTAATCGCCTGCAGCAGCATCAAGCCGTCCGGCTTCAGCAAGTCGCTGCATTGTCCGAAGTACGTATCGTAAAAATGATGGCCGACCGCCTCGATCATCTCGATCGACACCAGCTTGTCGTAGCTGCCTGTCAGATCGCGGTAGTCCTCGAGCAACACTGTGATTTGCGCACCGAG
>Ga0207688_10002248_pt1 | contig 10403 bp, 21 predicted proteins | sample KBSMiscanthusM4_FD_184296 | JGI IMG/M metagenome (GOLD analysis project Ga0207688, IMG submission 184296) | Miscanthus rhizosphere microbial communities from Kellogg Biological Station, Michigan, USA - M4 (SPAdes) (version 2) | ecosystem: Host-associated > Plants > Roots > Rhizosphere ...
CGGGCCAGCCTGAATCTGCTGACAATCAGCAGAAAAGGCCCGGATTCTCTGCTCAGATTTGGAGGCGCCTCGAACAGTTCGGCAACACAATCCTCCGTAGGTAAGGGGAAGATGAAATCTATTCCGCCCTCTTGTCACCGGACAGAATGTTCGGTACGATTCCGTCTCCGGAATAAACCGGAAAACCCAATCGGAGGGCAGCATGGCAGTAGCAGTGGAGCAGGGCATGGCTAGGGACGCGATCGACAAGGCGATCGAGATCCTGGTCACGGAGCAGGAGAGAATCGGCCAGCTCGAAGAGCAGGCCAAGATGAAGGACGACCCCGAGATCCGCCCGCGCACCGTGCGGCGCGTCTACGGAGCGATGTGCGCGCTCGAAGCACTGCATCCGGAACGCGGCGGCTCGACGCAGACCGAGATCGCCATGCAGGCCGGTGTCAGCCAGTCCTCGGTCAGCAAGGCCCTGAAGTACGTCCTCGTGCCCGGCAACGAGGCAGAAAAGACCGGCTCGCGGCTCGTCGGATCGAAGTCTCACTGGACGTACAAGCCGATCTGAACGCAGAAGAGCCGGGGTGGTCGGACCCCGGCTCTTCCTGAACCCAATCACGCGCCTGGTGTCCAGCGATGGCGGGCGCACAAAGATCGTATCAGTCCTGATAGACTCCAACTCAGGGCGCAGGGTTCGTGACTGGCCCGTCAAGGCGCGCGAGGGGTTACCTTTCACTCCGCTGACCGCGACCGAGCGCCCCGCAAGACGGCCCCGTTGAGCTTCGGCTCCGGGGCCGTCTTTATTTTGTCACGGATCCCTTGACACACGTCGAGATCTTAGGTAGCTTCCTCAATGCGAGTCGGGCCGGAGCCACTTGCGGGTTATCTTTCGACAACAGGTCCCGCGCGGCACTAACAAGACCGACACGCATCGTCTTCACGGCTACGGGCCGGAGTGACGAGGGTTATCATGGATAAACCAGGTTCGAGTCCTGGCTTTCGCCTCGGCGGGAGCTACCTGGACTTCGGTCCAGGAGAAGATCCCACTTCCGGGTGGGAGTATCCCTCCCACACACCACGACCGTAGTCTTACAACTGAATAAGGTCCTCACGGGCCGGAGCAGATCGGTTATCGCCCACCATCCAAGAGCGACAGGGGCTAACTGCCCCAGTCATACCGATCCGCACAACATGACCGTGAGAACTCTTTGGCCCTGCGGGCCGGAGGGTCATCGGTTATCTCTATGGAAGAGGATGTCGCGGGTTCGAGTCCCGCCGTCGCGCTCTAGGGCGCGGTGTAGCTCAGTTGGCAGAGCGCCTGGCGAAAGCCATTTCCGATCCCACACCACGACCGCAGGGCCTTTTCTTTCGGTCACCCAGAAAGGAGCAGCACATGCCGCACACGCCGTACTCGCAGATCTCGACGCGCGTAACCCCGCAGTCCGAGCCGATCCCTGGGTCCGCTCAGGTGCAGAACTCGGCCGGGGGCTACTCGTTCGGGATCGACAAGTGGTCGCGCCTGCATCGCTTCCTGATCCTCGGCTCCGAGGGCGGGTCCTACTACGCTGGCGAGCAGAAGCTCACCCGGCAGAACGCCGACGTGGTACGCGAGTGCATCGTCGAGGACGGGCCGCGCGCGGTCTCGATCATCGTCGAGATCTCGAAGGCGGGTCGCGCGCCGAAGAACGACCCGGCGATCTTCGCTCTGGCGATGGCCGCTGGCGTCGGCGACGTGGCGACGCGCCGTCTGGCGCTGGACTCGCTGTCGCAGGTCTGCCGCACCGGCACGCACCTGTTCCAGTTCATGGGGTTCGTCGAGAACTTCCGTGGCTGGGGCCGCTCGCTGCGCCGTGGCGTGGCCCAGTGGTTCTCGGGCAAGGACGACGATCGGCTGGCCTACCAGCTCATCAAGTACCGCCAGCGCGAGGGCTACACGCAGCATGACGTGCTGCGTCTGGCGCACCCGGCCGACAAGGTGTCGAGCGGGAACCCGACCGTGGCGCTGACCGACGTGCAGAAGGGACTTCTGTCCTGGGTCGCTGGCAACGGTCAGTCGGACCACCGACTGATTCGCGCCTTCGAGATGGCCCAGCGCAGCGAGTCGCCTGCGCAGACGGCGGCGCTCGTGCGCGAGTTCAACCTGCCGCGCGAGGCCCTGCTCACGGAGCACCTGAACGACAACGACGTGTGGATGGCCATGCTCGACGCGGGGATGCCGATCACGGCGATGGTCCGCAACCTGGCGACCATGACCCGCAACGGGCTGCTCACGCCCACGTCCGAGGCGACGAAGGCCGTTCTGTCCACGCTGGGGAACGCCGAGCAGATCCAGAAGTCGAAGATCCACCCGATGCAGGTGCTCATGGCCCTGCGCACCTACGCGGCGGGCTACTCGCTGCGCGGGAGCAACCGTTGGTCGCCTCTCGGGCAGATCGTGGACGCGCTCGACGAGGCGTACTACCTGGCCTTCGGCAACCTGCGTGCGACCGGCAAGCGTCGCATGATCGCGCTGGACATCAGCGGGTCGATGTGGGGCGGGCAGGTGGCCGGAATCCCCGGCTTCTCCCCGGCTGAGGCGGCGGGCGCGATGGCGATGTGCTCCATCGTCACCGGCGACCCCTACGAGGTGGTGGCGTTCGCGTCGGACAGCGGCTACTGGGGCCGTGGGCGGCACAACACGGGCCGGGAGATCTTCCCTGGGCTGTTCTCGATGTCGCTGAGCAAGCGCCAGCGTCTCGACGACGTGAACAAGGCCATGCAGGAGATCTCGCAGTACATGGGCGGCACCGACTGCGCCCTGCCGATGGTCTACGCCCGCGAGCACAGCCGCGAGGTGGACGTGTTCGAGATCTACACCGACTCGGAGACGTGGGCCGGAGGCATCCAGCCGCCGCAGGCGCTCGCGCAGTACCGACAGAAGTCCGGCATCAACGCCAAGCTCGTCGTCGTGGGCATGGTGTCCAACGGGTTCAGCATCGCTGACCCGAACGATCCGGGGATGCTGGACGTGGTGGGCTTCGACACCGCGACCCCGAACCTCATCTCGGCCTTCGCCGAGGGCGGCTTCTAGTAACGATCAGCGGGGCGGCTTCGGTCGCCCCGCTCTCGTTGGAAAGGAAGAGGCCGTGACTCTCGACGACGAACGCAAGCGCGTTCACGCGATCATGCGCACCCTGGATCTGCCCGAGGGCCAGTACGCCCTAGCAGGCAGCGCCGCGATGGTTCTGTCGGGCATCCAGAGGGCCAAGGAGATGGGCGACCTGGACATCTTCGTCTCAACCCGTCTCTGGTTCCAGATCCTCGACGAGCCAGGGATCGACTGGCAGATCTTCACGACAGATCCCGACGACTTCCATCGTCGGTGCGACCCGCCCTACCTCTACGCCACGATCTTCGGCTTGGAGGTGAACATCTTCTCGGGCTGGCGGACCCGAGGCCGAGGGGACATCGACGTGAACCTCTGGCTACACAACGCGAAGCCGATCGACGGCCTGATGTGCGTGCCCCTTGAGTTTCTGCTCGACTGGAAGCGCAGCGTCGGCAGAAGCAAGGACATCGACGACATCAAGCTGCTGATGGCCCATCTGGGGGACGAGGCGTGATCGTCAGCAACGAAGAACTCAGGACCACACGCGAGGTGGCGCGCGAGCTTCTGTCGATACTCGATCTGGTCGAGTCAGGGCAGAAGATCGTCGTCACCCACAACGGCAAGATGCGCGCCGTGATCGTCAGCGTCGAGCAGTACGAGACGCTGACAGAAGCGGCGGACTGAGCGGCTGACGGCCCGGCCAGGGGGGTAGCCAGGGCCGTCAGCACTCTCGGGAGGTTACGGCTAGACCTCGCCCCGTGCGGTGGATCCCACGTCGCGCGTGCGTCCACGCTGGCCGACGCCGCCCATGCCGAGGCTGGCGGTGCGCTCGTTGCGGCTGGTGAGCGCTGCGGCGGGGTTGGTGATGCGGACCGAGCCGCCGTTGCTGAGACGGTTGAGTCGGAGCCGAGGGTACTGCCACACCACGCCGTCGATGACCTTGCCCAGCGGAGTCGGGCTGATCCTCGTGCGCGTGAGAGCCGGGCTGAACGTGCCCTTGCTCGTGACCTTGACGACCTGTGCCATGTTCACCTCCTTCGAGTTCGACAGATTCTACCCAGATAACCCGGCGATCGACAGAACGCCGGGAGATATGGATCACCTCGATGTCGGTCTCTATTGGTCTCTGGTCTGCCCGTTGTAGTTGACTTCGGGCTGGATCGGACCGGACGGCGCCTGTCCAGGGATGCCAGGCCCGTGGGACATCGGCCCCATGATCAGGCGAGGCAGGCCGGGGACGCCGTTGCCGGGCGACGGCAGCCCGACTCGGTTGCGGAACGCATCGCGTGGGCCAGGCGCAGTCGGATGGCCCCGCATCGCCTCCTTGCCGTTGGGCGGTTCCAGGTGCTCGAACCCGCGCAGCGGGTCGAACGGACGGTAGAACGGGTTGGCCATCTACGGCCCGCCGCCCTCCGTGCCAGGGCCGCCGCCCGGATCGCCGCCGCCTTCGGTCGGCGTGGTGCCGGTGGCGCCGCCTCCGGTGTCGCCAGCGGGCGTGCCAGTGGTGGCGTCGCCGCCGCCCTCTGTGGGCGTGGTGCCCGTCGCTGCCGAGTCCGCGTCGCCGAAGGTCTGGTTGGCGTGCGGATCGACTTCGGCTTCGGTCGGACCGGCGCCCTCGCCAGGCACCTTGCCCGGCGTCTCGCCCTCGGGGTTCTGCGGCTGGACCTTCTCGTCTCCCATGTGTCCTCCTAGATGGCTGGGGGCTGGGGATGGACGGGCGGTGGCTTGATCACCGCTTCGAGGGATGCTACCCGCTCTTCGAGCGCTTCGACACGGGCAGAAAGATTCAGCGACGCCAGAGCCTCGACGAGCTGCGCCTTGTTCATCTCGCCCCGGCCAGAGATGTTCTTCTGCCGGGCGAGGTAGCGCAGCTCGTCCACCGTCATGGTCTTCAGCTCGTCGGCGTTCACTTCTTCTTCTTCGCGGCCGAGCGCTTGCCCTGAGTGGCCTTCTTCGAGCGGGCCTTCGGCTTGATCTCGCCGGACCGAACCCGCTCGATGTTCTCCTTGAAGGCGTCGGGTAGCTGCGCCTTACGCTTCCGCCGGGGCATGGACGTTCATCTCGACGAGATCCGGCTGCGGATCCGCGTACTCGCCGTCGAACGGCTTGCGCATCAGCGTCACGCCAGCGATGTGCGTGTCGCCGTTCTCGTCGCGCTCCGAGGCGTCGAGCACGGGCGCCAGCCAGACCGGCGGATCTTCCAGGTCGTAGACGACGAGCGCGCCGTCGATCCAGGCCCGACCGATTCCGCCGCTGTCGCTGCCCTGGATGAACTCCGGCGGCGCGAGCGTGTCCTTGTAGGCCAGGAGATCCTGGACCCAATCGCCGTTCAGCGCCATCAGCGGAGGGGGCCTCGTGCCATCGAGGGGAACGGCGACTGGCCGGTGCGGGAGGTGCCCGCCGTCAGCGTGCGCGTCGTGCCCTTCGAGCCGCTGCCCTTGTGGGTGCGACGGGTGAGGCTGGACAGGCTCCCCTTGGAGCCGGAGCCGTGGGAGGCTCGTGCGTTGAGCTTGCTGAGACTCACTTCTTCTTCCTCCTTGTGGACTTCTTTCGACCCTTCTTGCCCCACCGTGCCCAGGCCGCCTTGCGAGAGCCTGCGGCGGACTTCTTGTGGGAGATCTTCTTGTGGCCCTTCTTGGCCGCCCTGCGCTTCGGAGCGCCCTTCAGACGGTTGGCCATCTACTTCTTCCTCCTGCCCTTGTTCCAGCTCCGGGCGTTGAGCGCGAACGTCGCGCGCCTACGGGTCTTGGGGTTCTTCGATCGCTTCATCTTCCGGAGCTTGGACACCGGAATCTTTCGGCCCTTCTTGACCTTCGCGCTCTTCCGCAGCTTGCCGCGATTCGCCTTCTTGATGCGGATGCCACTCCGCTTCTTCCGGCGGCGCTTGGCCATCAGGTGAAGAGGATGATCAGGATGATGATCAGGATCAGGGCGCCGATGCCGATATACACGGGTACCTCCTTTCGCCTGATCAGATCTTACCCCGAGCGCGCCTACCGCAAGTACCTGCGGATCTGCGTGACGTGGCGGTAGTTCCAGCGCAGGATGTAGGGGCCGCTCTCCGAGCCGTGGCTGAAGACGCGGCCGTTGCCGATGTAGACGGCGACGTGGTGGGGCACCCAGTAGGAGCCGCCGTAGAAGATGCAGTCGCCGACGAGCGCCGGACGCGAGATCCGCACACCGTGGCGGACCATCGTGCCGGTGAACCCGGCGCGCCACCACGCGCCGTTCACGAAGTCGCGCGTGTGGTGGTCGTGCGTCGCATCCCAGAGCAGGTACGAGGCGTAGGCCGAGCAGTCCGCGTAGTTGGGATACTGGCCTCGCTTCGAGCGACGCCCTGTGGAGATCGCCCAGCGCCGCGCGCGCTGCGTGTAGTGGATGGCGCCCCGGTGCTGGTAGCCGAGCCACGCTGCGCGGACGATGCGCTTGCGGGCGGCGATGCGCTGAGCGGGGTTGAGTCCGATGGCGCTCCCCCACGGCAACCGTGAGTCGGCGGGCAGATCCACGGGCAGATCCGTCAGGTCTTCGAGGATCTTCAGCTCAGCGTCAGCGTCGCCGACATCTTCGACGGAAACGACGCCGCTCAGTGGGTCATCGTCGAGCGGAACAGCCGCGAGCTTCTTGGCGTAGTCGTCGAGCAGGACCGCCTTGTGGACCATCTCGTCGAGGGTCATTCGTCATCCTCCCGTAGCAGCTCAGGGACCTTCGCCCGGAGCCTCTTCTGCTCCCCCTTTGAGGGAACGATGTACTTGACGTTCGCGGTGAACATGCGGAGGAAGTCCTCGGCTCTGAGAGTCACTAGAACTTCCCCGTCCACCGCTGTGGCTACGCCAGGGATCGTTTCCCCAGAGCTGCCCATCCCGGTCGCGGCCTCCTGCGCCTCGCGCATGGTGGCCTTGGTGAGCCGGAAAGATTCTGCGTCCGTGCTCTTGCAGGACCACAGGATGGCCCCGCCGTCAGGCACGTCGAGCTTGGCGAACCACTGATTCCCGGACCCGCGCGTCGGCTCGACGCCGAAGACCCTGGCCCAGAAGCGCTCGAACCGATTACCCGCTACCTGCGGAGACTCGCCAGGGCGGCGGAACGGGTTGACATCCATCGTGCTGCGATCCTATCACCGGACCCTCACAGCATGACTCCAACTTCTGTCGGCAGTCCGCACACCACAGGGCCGACCGCATCTCGAAGACACGGTGCGGCTGGCCCGTCAGCGGGCAGATCACACCTCGACTTCGGTCTGGAAGCGTTCATGCACACGACGCAGCGCGAAGAGGCTGGCCTTGGCACGGACGAGACGGTTCTCGTGGAAGCACATCTCGCGCTGTGCCTCGGACCGAATGGCGAACTGCTGCGTTGCAACGCCACGGCGGCCATCGGTAGTGACGAACGCGATCGTCGCAGGAAGCTGGCCGGTGTGGATCGCGTGGTAGTACGCCTGAATGGCGGTCATCTCGGGCATGGTCTCTCCTACCTATCTGTGACGAGAGCGGCCTCGCCGTACTCGTTCAGCAGGCGCTCCATCGTCTTGTACGGGATCCAGACCAGCGGGTAGTCTCGACCCCACGAGTTCTTCAGTCGGAACGCCTGACGCCTGTCGGACGCGCCGTAGATGACGAGGCTGTGTCCGCCTCGGATTCTGCCGAGAGGCCCGATGCCGATCCACCAGTCACCCTTGACCTGGATCGGCTCATCGAAGTTCTCGTACCAGTTGACGCCGATCGTGACCGGCAGCCCTGCGGCCAGGGCCGTGCGGATCTCATCGACGGTGGTGGCCCAGCGGTATGCCTGAACGCCCTCGCCGAGATCATTCGGTCCGGGCTTGGCGGTGAGGTAGGGGCGTCCGTCAGCGCCGACCGCCATCCCGTTGGTGGGGATGCGGCGCGGGCCGACGACACGCTGGTACTCGTAGCCCGCGCGGACGCTCGTGCCGTTGTCGTCACCGGGGTTGGTCTCGGCCCACTCGTCGTGAGCCTTGGCCCAGTCCCAGTTCTCCAACGGGTCGTAGCGGCGCGTGTAGGGCTTCTGCTGCTTGGTCTTGTTCTGCGCGAGGTTGGTGATCGCGCGTTCCATGTTCACGCCATGCGGAACGCAGGAGCCTTCCTCGCCTTGGTTGTGGCGCCAGTGCCACGAGGGCAGAATCAGGCGCTTCTCGACGATCGCGACGGTCTGCGGCAGGGCAGCGGCGGCACGCCACTTCTCGACGTGCTCCCAGTCGTCCGGGATGAATCGGCCGAGCTTCCCGTCACTCGGAGCATCGCCGAGCGGCCTGTACCGCATGAGCGCCATGCGCTACGGGGTCCAGTCCGCGACGTACTTGGTGATGTTGCCCTTGTAGTTGCCGAGCACCCCTGCGTACAGCTCACACCAGTCCAACGGAGTGCGGACCGGCTTGCCGTCCGAGAACTTGTAGCCCACGCTCGTCACCCACGTCTGGGGCGACGACCAGTAGGCCGAGAGCTGCTTGACCGGCGTCTTCGACAGCGTGTCGGCGCCGGACGGGTAGTTGTGGTAGAGCGCGGCCAGACGCCACGCCTTCTCGTTGGCAGAAAGGCCGCCTGTGCCGTCCTTCGTGCCCGCACGCGGCAGAAACGCCTGGAATCTGTCCACGAGCGCGTCGGCGAGCAGATCGCACTGGTAGCTCGTGTTGAAGGCGCGCTCGACCACGGCATCGTCGCCGTAGTCCTCGACGTAGACACGACGCTGGAAGGCGCCGCAGTCCACGCCGCCGGGGACCGACCAGTTCACGGCGGCCAGATACCAGCCACCCTCGCCCTCGGCGAAGCCGTACAGGAGCTTGTCGGGTGGGCGGGGCGCCTGAGCACTCCGCGCGTCCACCGTAGTCTGCACGAGGGACTTCTGCGTCGCTGGCCCGGCGATCCCGTCAGCGGTGAGGCCCTTGGCCTTCTGCCACGCCTTGACGGCCGTGAGAGTGGCCGGACCGAAATCCCCATCGGCACCCACGGCCACGCCGCGCGCCGTGAGCGCCTTCTGAAGCGACCAGACGTGGATGCCGTTGTTCCCCTGCTTGATCGTGTAGGGGATCGTGGTCGGGATCGTCCAGGTCACAGCTAGAACCCCGGCTTGTCGCCGACCGCGCCCGTGGGAGTGGGGCCGCCGGGTTCGGCAGGCACGTCACCGCCACTCGGCGGTTCGACAGGGGGAGGATCGACCGGATGCTTCGCGACTTCTGCCGCGCCGCTCTCGTAGAGCATGTGCAACTCCGCGAGCTTGTTCTCCCAGTCCCCTCGGTTGCCGAGCCAGCGCCACACGACGAGCGCGAGGCCGACGACTGTGGCGATGGCGATGTTGCTGATCTGCTGATCGTCGAAGCCGGTGCCGAGCACGTCGTTCAGCGCGTTGGTCACTGGCGGAACCGCCACGACCAGGATCGGCGTGAGCACGAAGGTCACGATCCGACCGATGTAGTTCTCGAACACCGCTCCGAGCTTGCCGCCGAAGTCGTCCATCTTGTCCTCCTAGCTAGATGCCTTGCGCAGAGCGGCCCAGGTCTTCGGGCCGACTACGCCGTCCACCGGCAGATGATGCTTCTTCTGGAAGCGACGCACAGCGCGCCTGGTCCAGATGCCGTACTTGCCGTTGACGACCTTGGTGAGATTCAGTCCGCGAAGGAGCTTCTGCAACCGCGTGATAGCTGCGCGGTTCGTGCTGCCCTTGCGGATGACGGGATCTCCACCGCCAGTGCTGCCGCCGACCGTCGAGCCGCGCCCGTTCCACTTGAAGTGCCACGGCTCCCACGGCGCATCGCTCGTGCGCTTGTCGAAGCCGAACGGAGGCCCGCTGGCCTGCACGCCGGGCGGGTTGTTCGCGTCCACCGCGAGGCCCCAGCCGTGGTTGCTCGTGCCGGGGATCGCAGCGTTGCCGCAGCGCCCTCGCGCGCACCACTGGCGGCGCATGAGAATCTGCCCGGCGATGTCCCGGTAGGACGAGTAGCCGCCGTTCGGCAGGATGGTGCTCTGGCCCCGGCGACGGCGCGCGAAGTTCATCGCGTTCCACCGGAGCGCGGCGTCCTTGCGGAGCCGACCACCGGCGATGGGGGCGAGAGCTGAGCTAGGGAGTCTTCCGTTGGCGAAGGCCATCAGATCAGCGTAAGGATCTCTTCGTCCTCTCGGAGCAGATTACCCCACCTGTCGGCAGATTCACGCATGGCTCCGAACCGAACCTCCACATTTCGCACAGCGCTGACCGATCCGGCGTGCGTGAACTCGACTCGCCGCGTGACAGCCATCTTGGTCGTGGCCGTGGTCTCGAACCGGGGCAGCTTGATGCGGACCCTGGCCGGGATCCGCTGCTCGAACGGGATCGGCTC
>Ga0207688_10002249_pt1 | contig 10402 bp, 9 predicted proteins | sample KBSMiscanthusM4_FD_184296 | JGI IMG/M metagenome (GOLD analysis project Ga0207688, IMG submission 184296) | Miscanthus rhizosphere microbial communities from Kellogg Biological Station, Michigan, USA - M4 (SPAdes) (version 2) | ecosystem: Host-associated > Plants > Roots > Rhizosphere ...
AAGCCGAGTACGCCCAGCGCCAGGGCGGTGATTACCACGGTGAACCGCATGGTGATCTCGATGCCCATGATGTTGATCCCGACGAAGATGATGTAGTAGATCGCCCACCACAGGACCGGGCTGTTCCACCACCCGTCGGCTCCGGTCAGGTCGAAAACGATGTCATGAGAGAGGAAACCCATCGCGCCCACGACGACTGCCGGGGTGATGACGTATTCCATGTTCTCGGCCAACCCGGTGATGAATCCGCCCCACGGGCCCATCGCCGACCGTGAGAAGGAGTACGCGCCACCCGTGTGCGGCAGTGCCGGCGACATCTCGGCGATGCTGTAGCACAGGCCGTAGTACATGACCGTGATGACGATGCCTGCGATGAGCAGACCACCGAACCCCCCGGCGTCAAGGCCGAGGTTCCAGCCGTAGAAATCCCCCGAGATGACCGCGCCGACACCGAGCGCCCAGAGCGACCAGAACGCGGCGTGGCGGCGCAGTTTGCGCCGCTCGAAATAGCCGTGTTCGGCGTCTTGATAGGTGACCGATCCGACTGCCCGCTTATTCCCCGCCATGGCGCCCTCCTCGGCTGTTTGGCGCAAGTTGTCAGACAACTTGGACAATAATGAGGGCGATTGCGCACGTCAATATCGAAACGGAGACAGTTCGGAAACACCCGAAACGCCAGCTAGTTGCCCCGCTGGGTGGCCAGCGGGGAAGTTTTTACGTGGTCGTGATTCCCAAAGGTAGGACACCAGACCAATAGCGGCCTATTGTCCTATGGAACGTGCGCTGTCCCATTCCCGAAGGAGAACCGTCGTGCCAGAGGGCCACGAGCATTTGACTGATGACGAGCGGCATCTCGCCAAGCTCGGCTACGTGCAGGAGTTGCAGAGGTCCTGGTCGGGCTTCTCCAACTTCGCCATCTCGTTCTCGATCATCTCGATCCTGGCGGGCTGCTTCACCTCGTTCGGCCTAGGCTGGAACAACGGCGGCCCTGCGGCGATCGCATGGGGCTGGCCGCTGATCTCCATCTTCATCCTGATCATCGGCCTGTGCATGTCGGAGCTGGTCTCGGCGTTCCCGACTTCAGGCGGAATCTATTGGTGGGCGAGCAAACTCGGTGGCGTCAAGGCCGGGTTCTACACCGGCTGGCTGAACCTGATCGGACTGATCGCCATTCTGGCTTCGGTGGCGTACGGGTGCGCGACGTTCCTGGACCTGACGCTCGGCACCTTCAGCGAGAGCTGGCTCAACGGATACAGTCTTACCCGGACGTTCGTGCTGTTCATCGTCATCTTGGCGATCTCGGCACTCATCAACATCTTCTCGTCGCACCTGCTGGCCGTCATCAACAACGTCTCGGTGTGGTGGCACGTGGCAGGCGCCGTGGCGGTGATCGTCATCCTGTGGGCCATTCCCACGCAGCACGCCAGCTTCGGCGAGGTGTTCGCCAAGACCATCAACAACAGCGGCATGTTCGGCGGGTCGACGTCCGGCTGGGGCTTCCTGCTATTCGTGTTGCCGATCGCGGCGATCCTGACGCAGTACACGATCACGGGCTATGACGCGTCGGCGCACCTGTCCGAGGAGACCAAGAGCGCGGCCAACGGGGCGGCCAGGGGCATCTGGCAGTCGATCTTCTACTCGGCCATCGGCGGCTGGATCCTGTTGCTGTCCTTCCTGTTTGCTGTCCAGGACTCCGACGCGGTGTCCAAGGGCGGCGGCGCGGTGGTCACCATCTTCACCCAGGCGATGAGTTCCAAGTGGGTGGCGCTGATCCTGTTCATCTCCACGGCGGGCCAGTTCTTCTGCACCACGGCCTGCCAGACGAGCGCCTCGCGCATGCTGTTCGCGTTCAGCCGCGACCGCGCCGTGCCCGGTCACCAGCTGTGGTCCTCTCTCAGCGCCAAGAGGGTTCCCGCCAACGGCGTGATCGTGACCGCGGTCCTGGCTGCGATCATCACGCTGCCCGCGCTGGTCGAGGTCGACATCAACGGCGCGCCTGTTCCCATCGCGTTCTTCGCGGTCGTGTCGATCGGCGTCGTCGGCCTATACCTGTGCTTCGCCGTGCCGATCTACTACCGGTGGAAAGCAGGCGACTCGTTCGAACAGGGCAGCTGGAACCTGGGCAGCCATTGGAAGTGGATGGCCCCGGTCGCCATCATCGAGATCATCATCACATCGGCCGTCGCCATGTTCCCGACGTCGTCGGGCGGCGTCCCGTGGGGTGACAGCTTCGAGTGGAAGTTCGTCAACTACACCCCGCTGCTGGTGGGTGGCGTGTTGCTGCTGCTGTGGATCTACTGGCACGCCTCGGTGAAGAAATGGTTCACCGGGCCGATCAAGCAAGTCGACGAAACGGGCGAACAACTGGAAGGCGTTTCGTAACAGCGACGCGGTGCGGCGGCCGAGAGGTTTGGATACACCCCTGCGGGTAGGGTCGGCTGAGTGAGCCACCGGCGAGGTGCACCTCGACGGCCAACCGCCTGAAGTGGGGCGGTCTCGGCGATGGCTGAGGCGATGGCGCCCCGCGGTCCCGACGCCGCCGGCGTGTGGTCGCAGGGCCGGGTCGCGCTCGGCCACCGTCGCCTGAAAATCATCGATCTGTCCGAGGCGGGCGGCCAGCCGATGGTCGATTCGAACCTGGGGCTCGCCGTCTGCTGGAACGGCTGCATCTACAACTACAAGGACCTGCGCCACGAACTGACCGGCAAGGGCTACCGGATCTTCTCGCACAGTGACACCGAGGTGCTGCTCAAGGCCTACCACCGCTGGGGTGACCGCTTCGTCGACCGTCTCAAGGGCATGTTCGCGTTCGCGATCGTCGAGCGGGACAGCGGCCGGGTGCTGCTCGGTCGCGACCGGTTGGGCATAAAACCGCTGTACCTGACCGAGGACGCACATCGGATCCGGTTCGCGTCGTCACTGCCGGCGCTGCTCGCCGGCGGCGGCGTCGACACCCGTATCGACCCCGTCGCCCTGCACCACTACCTGTCTTTCCATTCAGTCGTGCCGCCGCCGCGCACGATTTTGTCCGGCGTGACCAAGGTGCCGCCGGCATCGCTGGTGGCGATCGAGCCCGATTCCCAAGGAAAAGTCAGCCGTACCACCACCACGTATTGGGAACCCGACTTCACCCGGCGCGCGGAGCGGGCCGACTGGTCCGAACCTGATTGGGAGGACGCGGTTCTCGCGTCGCTGCGCCTCGCGGTCGAGCGTCGGCTGGTGGCCGACGTGCCCGTCGGGTGCCTGCTCTCGGGCGGCGTCGACTCCAGCCTGATCGTCGGGCTGCTTGCCGGGGCGGGCCAACACGGTCTGGCGACATTCTCGATCGGGTTCGAGTCGGTCGGCGGCGTCAAAGGCGACGAGTTCAAGTACTCAGACATCATCGCCGAGCGCTTCGGCACCGATCACCACCAGATCCGCATCGGAACCGACCGCATGCTGCCCGCGCTCGATGGTGCGATCGGCGCGATGAGTGAGCCGATGGTCAGCCACGACTGCGTCGCCTTCTATCTGCTCAGCCAGGAAGTGGCCAAACACGTCAAGGTCGTGCAGTCCGGGCAGGGCGCCGATGAGGTGTTCGCCGGCTACCACTGGTATCCCCCGATGGGTAAGCCCGACGCCGCCTCCGTCGACGGCTCGGTGGCCAGCTACCGCAAGGCGTTCTTCGACCGCGACTGTGAGGGTGTCGCGGCGCTCGTCGCACCGGGATACATCGCGGAGGCGATATGTCGCCGACCAGACGGCTCCGACGGGGATCCGAGTGGACAGTTCGTCACCGAGCACTTCGCCCGTGCAGGCGCGGCGACGGGCGTCGACCGCGCGCTGCGGCTCGACACGACCGTGATGCTGGTGGACGACCCGGTCAAGCGCGTCGACAACATGACGATGGCGTGGGGCTTAGAGGGCCGGGTGCCCTTCCTCGACCACGAGCTGGTCGAGCTGGCCGGGCCACCTGCCCGCCGGCGCTCAAGACCGCGCACGAGGGCAAGGGCGTGCTCAAAGAGGCTGCGCGCCGGGTGATCCCCGCCGACGTCATCGACCGCCCCAAGGGCTATTTCCCGGTGCCTGCGCTGACCCACCTCGAAGGTCCGTACCTGGATCTGGTCCGTGACGCGCTGTACGCGCCGGCCGCCAAAGAGCGTGGCCTGTTCCGTCCGGAGGCGGTCGACCGGCTGCTCGCCGACCCAAACGGCCGGCTTACCCCGTTGCGCGGCAACGAACTCTGGCAGATCGCCCTGCTCGAGTTGTGGCTGCAACGCCACGGCATCACCGGAGCCGCGGCATGACCACCGGAGCCGGTCGGCCGGCGACACACGCCAATGTCGATCCCCACGAGGATCACCCCGAGGCCATCACGCTCGGCCTGCATGATGCGTCGCCGCCGCACATGGTCGACGCTATGGCCGACGATGTAGTCGTCGAACTCGGTTGGGGCCGACTGATTTTCGGCCAGACCTTCGCCGATCCGGACAAGCTTGCGGAGGTGCTGCGCCAGGAGGGGCGGGGTCGACGCGACATCTGCATGTACGCGCGCGAACCACAGGTGCTGGTCGCGCTGGCGCCCGCCGAACTGTTCATCGACCCGAGCCACACCTACCGGTTGCGGTTCTGCGCTGACGAGTCGGACTTGTCGCAGACCGGATTCACGGTACGGACACTGCAAAGCGCATATGACGCAGACGCGATGAACCGCGTGTATGTGCGCTGCGGGATGGTGTCCGCCCCCGTCGACGTCATCTGGGACAACCATCTTCACCGCGACCCTGTCGACTACCTTGTCGCCGTCCGCGAGGATGACGGCACGGTCGTCGGCACCGTGACCGGCGTCGACCACAAGCGGCTGTTCTCCGACCCCGAGAACGGCTCGAGCCTGTGGACCCTGGCCGTCGATCCGACGTCGAGCCTGCCCGGCGTCGGCGCTGCGTTGACACGTGCGCTCGCCGCGATCTACCGGGACCGCGGACGGGCCTACTTGGACTTGTCCGTGGCGCACGACAACGCCGCTGCGATCGCGTTGTACGAGAAGCTGGGATTCGCGCGCGTGCCGGTGATGGCGGTCAAACGCAAGAACGCGATCAACGAACCGCTGTTCACCCATCTGCCGGAGACGGTCGACGACCTCAATCCGTATGCGCGCATCATCGCCGACGAAGCAATGCGCCGCGGTATCTGGGTGGAGGTGCTCGACGCCGAGGCGGGTGAGATGCGGCTGTCGCACGGCGGGCGCAGCGTCGTTACCCGAGAGTCCTTGTCGGAGTTCACATCGGCGGTTGCGATGGCCCGGTGCGACGACAAACGCCTGACCCGCCGCCTCGTCGCGGAGGCCGGAATCGCCGTCCCCAGAGGCCGGTTGGCCACCTTTGACGAAGTGGACTACAGGTTCCTCGATGACGTGGGCGACGTCGTGGTCAAGCCAACCCGGGGCGAGCAGGGCAAGGGCATCACGGTCGGGGTCGACAATCCGGCGGAGCTGGATGCGGCCCTGGCGCGGGCCCGTGAGCAGCATCCCAAGGTCCTCATCGAGCAGCGTGCGCCGGGCGACGACCTCCGGCTGGTCGTGATCGACAACAAGGTGGTGGCCGCCGCGCTGCGGCAGCCAGCGGAAGTCATCGGCACCGGGCACCACACCGTGCGCGAGCTGATCGATGCCCAGAGCCGGCGCCGCGCGGCCGCGACCGGTGGTGAATCCCGGATTCCCATCGATGACGTCACAGAAAGCACCGTCGCCGACGCCGGCTGGTCGTTCAGCGACGTGCTGCCGGAAGGTGTGCGCCTCCGGGTTCGTCGGACTGCGAATCTGCATCACGGCGGCACCATCCAAGACGTGACCGCCCAGGTGAACCCGAAGTTGTGCGCGGTGGCCGTGACCGCTGCAGAAGCGATCGGCATACCGGTGACGGGGATCGACCTTCTCGTTCCGGACGTCACGGCAACCGATTACGTATTCATCGAGGCGAATGAGCGCCCGGGCCTGGCCAACCACGAGCCCCAACCCACCGCGCATGCTTTCGTCGACTTCCTGTTCCCGCAGAATCCCGGCCTGCCGCAGGCGTGGATTCCGGACCAGCCGCCGCAGTAGCCGCTTACCAGGTGCTGGTCCGCATCACGATCTCGGCGGCCAACTGCGCGGTGGACTCCTGCGCGTTGCGCCTGCCCAGCAGGTCGACCAGCCGAAAGTCGCCGTACACGTAGCGCTGGCTGGCCTTGGCGACGGCGCGCGCGGCGGGCGTGCTGACCAACGCCGTTGTGTTCATCTCGACCGGCGGGCAGTGTTCGTCGCGGATCACCCCGGTGAGGTCGGCCACGCGCGGATGGCCGCGGTCGATCACCACCAGCCCGATGAACCGGTCCAGCCGCGTAGCGGCCAGCTCCCAGGCCAGTTCGCCGCCGATGCGGTCGCCGACCAGCAGCGCCCAGCGCACGTCGAGCGCGTCCATGATGCCCACCACCGACTTGGCGGTCAGCCGCGGGTCGGGGCCTATCACGATGGTCCGCAGCGAAGCGGTGTGCAGCCGCTGACAGACCGCGTCATACGCGGACGGCGCGTGATGCGCCGCGCCGAGCACCACCACGACGGACCCTTTGTCCGGGCCCGACACGTCGACCGGCACGGGAAGGCCGTCGACGGTCACCATGGTGGAAGGCATTTGGTCACGCTACAGCGGCAGGCCCAGTTGGCGGGCGGATTTTCACGGTCTCAGCTTCTCCGTCAGGCCGACCGGGCTCGTTCGGCCTGCTTTGCTGCGATGTCCAGAAACGTCTGCGGCAGCGCGGCTTTGACAGCGATCGATGGGTTTGGTGTGGGGAACGCGATGCCGAACACCGCCATCCCACCGATGTTCTCGAACGTGAAGTAGACGCTGCTGTCGACGTTGTTCAGTCGCATGGTCTGCTGATACACCAGCGCGTCGGGGCGCGGTGTCTGCAGCCGCGTGGTGGTCATGGGAATGCCGGTCATCGACGGGTCGAAGAACGTCTGGAAATGCGCGCAGCGGTCGGCGGTGGCGGCCAGCCTGGCGAGGTCCAGCCGCCAGGTCAACACCGACATCACGATCCGCGCGCCGTCGTAGCCGACGACATACTCCGCCGCACTGCCGGGGCCGCGCTCTGCCGAGTCGGCGATGGCCCGGGTGAGCCCGTCCGAGCAGCCTTCCGGGTTGGACAGCATGGAGGGCGGACCGCCCGTGCCGTCGGGCTGGTCGGGCGACCGGGTGAGGCGGTCGTACTGCACGCCCGGTGGGAAATCGGCCGCGGTCAACACCACCCTCTCCAGCTTTGCTCCGGGCCAGGTCGCGGTGCCGGAGATCGCGTGCGCGCAGCCGGTCAGCACCGCCAAGAGCAGCGCGAGCACAGCTGCTTCGCAGCGCCGCCGGATCATATGGCCAGGCTACCGATACGAACGCGGATCCCGTCTGGACGCTAGCGGCAGCTATAACCGCCGTCTATCGGCAGCGAGACCCCAGTGATCATCGAGGCGTCATCGCTGAGCAGGAAGCTGATGGGCGCGGCAATCTCGTCCTCGGTCGCCCACCGGCCCAGAGGCATCTGCTCCAGGAACGGCGGACCGATATCGGGACGGTCCCAGTAATACGCGGACATCTCGGTCATGACCACGGTGGGATTGACGCTGTTGACGCGGATGTTGTACCTACCCAATTCCAGCGCAGCCACTCGGGTGATGTTGTCGAGCGCGGCCTTGGACGATCCATAGGAGATGTGACCCGACAATGCCACGAGACTCGCTTGACTGGACACGTTCACGATCGACCCGCCTCGGCCGCCGGCAATCATTCCCGGTGTCGCGTGCTTGATGACGAGCAGGCTTCCACGTGCGTTGATGCTGATTACCTTGTCGAACACGGCGATATCGGTGTCTTGGGGCGTCGCTATTTCGCCGCCGAAACCGCCACAGTTCACCACACCCCATAGGTCCAGGCCCGAAACGGCCGTCCGAATCTCGTCTTCGGACGTGAGGTCGAATGAGACCGGCTCGGCTCCCGTCTCGTCGGCGAGCTTGCTCAGCTTCGCGGCGTCTTGGCCGCCCGCATAGACCGTCGCGCCTTGGCCGACAAGCCGGCGGACGGTAGCCGCTCCGATGCCACCACTCGCCCCCGTCACCAACACTTTGCGTCCGGAGAAATCGGCCATGCGCTGCTCGCTTTCGATATCCGGGTCGGCAACAGCCCGGCCGCCGCAGTCGTAAGCCTCTTGGCCCGCTGCGCGCGCAGCCCATCATCACACGCCATGTCACCGATGTCACTGTCCGCAATCACCGGGCCGGAGTGACACCGATGTCATACACCTGGATGCCAAGCCGTCGGCAGTACGGGGGAAATCCAAAATACAACTGGCAGAGGTTATCTGAACGGGTGAGCGACTTGCTGTGACAGGCATGCACGGAGCTGCGTCCGCCGAGGCATGTCATCGGTGTCATACACTCCGGCCGAGTAAGTGACAACCCGCGGCGCATGGGCCAAACTGTCCTCGTGATCGACACCGACGCAGTGAGCCTCGAGGTCGACGGGCTGCTACTGGACTGCGACGGTGTGCTGGTCGATTCCCACAGCGCTTCGGCGATAGCCTGGAACCTCTGGGCGAAGCGGTGGGCGCCGGGCTTCGATTTCCACCGCGATGTCGAGCACGGACGGCGGATCACCGACCTCGTTGCCGAATTGATAAGCACACCCGCAGATGTCGACGAGGCGGCCGCTGACCTGAGGCAGCAGGAGCTCGACCACGCCGCCGACGTGACGGCGATACCGGGTGCAGGCCGACTACTCGACTCAAGCCCCGCCGGAAGCTGGGCAGTCGTCACGTCGGGCAGCCGTGCGATAGCCACCGCCCGCATGGCATCTGCCGGCCTACCCACCGCGGACATACTCGTCACAAGCGAAGACGTCGAACAGGGAAAACCCTTTCCGGATCCCTACCTCCTCGCCGCACACCGCCTGGGAGTATCGCCCCGGCGCTGCGCGGTGTTCGAAGACGCGGCCGCCGGGATCGCGGCAGCCAGGGCCGCAGGCGTCGCCACCATCGTCGGCGTCGGCGCCGACGCCTGCGCTGCCGGCGTCACCCTGGCCATTGCGGATCTGCGCGGCGTCCGCTTCGACGGACACTGTCTGCGTATCGAAGACAGGACGATCCTGCAATCCTGCGGCGAGTAGGTTAACCATCGGCCTTCAGGAGGTGCTCATGCGTGCAGCCAACCAGATGCGTCGCGTTGTCGTCTCGCCCAACTCCATCGACGTCGTCGAATCTCCGACGCCGCAGCCCATGTCCGGTGAGATCCTCGTCCACTCGGTGGTCTCCGGCGTGTGCGGGTCCGACACTCACGCCGCAAGTGGACGCCACCCGTTCATCGATCTGCCGTACCACCCGGGTCACGAAGTCGTCGGCGTGATCGCAGCACTGGGACCTGGCGTCGACGGCATCGAGGTGGGTCAGCGGGTCACCGTCGAGCCCGACCTTCCGTGCTGGGACTGCAAGCAATGCCGCCGCGGTATGCAGAACCTCTGTGAGAACCTGCGTTTCTTCGGCTGTGGTTACCACCAGGGTGGGATGGCCGATTACTTCACGATTCCGGCGAATCGCGTTCACGCAGTCCCCGACGATCTGGATTACCGGGCGGCGGCTCTCATCGAACCGATGTCCACGCCCGTGCACGCCATCAGGATCGCCGGCGGCGTCCGCGACAAGGCGGTCGTGATCCTCGGTGCAGGAACGATCGGGCTGCTCGCGTTGGCGGTGGTCCGTGCGCACGGAGCCAAGCGTGTCGTGGTCACCGATCCGCAGCCCGCCAAACGGGCACGGGCCGCGCAGCTCGGCGCCGATGCCGTGCTCGACGCGGCAGCCGACGACGTCGTGGCGCAGGTGCGCGCTGCACTCGGCGAAAGCGCCGACGTAGTTTTCGACTGTGTCGCCGTCACGTCCACGGTCCGGCAGGCGATCGGTATGGCCAGCAAAGGCGGCACTGTGGCGATTGTCGGCGTGCCTGCCGACGACGTGAACGTCCCGCTGCCGGTTGTTCAGGACCACCAGATACGCATCCAGGGCAGCGCCACTTACCTGCCGGAGGACTACGTCGAGTCGATCCGACTCCTCGTCGACGGCGACGTACGCGTCGACGACATCGTCACCGCTGAGGTCCCGCTCGCCCGCGTGGCCGACGCGTACGCGCTCGCGTCCGGCGGCGAGCACGTGAAAGTCCTTGTCGCCGTGGATGAACAGTTGCTCGGTCCGTCAACGCCGCAGTGGCGTCTGTGACGCTGCTGCGACGATAGAGACCGGACGGCTCGGATCGGGTACGCCGAGCAGCGTGCCCTCGTGCTCTACGGCGGTGGCACCGAAGCGCAACGCGTTGGCCAGCGCGTCTGCGCTCGGCGCCCGGCCTTGTACGGCGGCG
>Ga0207688_10002254_pt1 | contig 10389 bp, 8 predicted proteins | sample KBSMiscanthusM4_FD_184296 | JGI IMG/M metagenome (GOLD analysis project Ga0207688, IMG submission 184296) | Miscanthus rhizosphere microbial communities from Kellogg Biological Station, Michigan, USA - M4 (SPAdes) (version 2) | ecosystem: Host-associated > Plants > Roots > Rhizosphere ...
CTGGCGCCCCGAGATGAGCGGGACCTGGCCGCAGGCCGCCTTCACCCGGCGGTCGATCGCCCCGACGACGTACGAGTGCGCGCCGGAGTAACTGGAGCCCCACACGCCGATGCGGTCGGCGTCGACCTCGGGCCGCATCTGGGCGTAGGTGATCGCGTGCTGGTAGTCGTGGATCTGCTCCCAGGGGTCGATCTCCTGGCGCGGCCGCCCCGGGGCGGCGTCGGAGGCGCCGAAGCCGCGGTTGTCGTACACGACGCACGCGAGGCCGGCGTCGCAGAAGACCTCGGCGTACTCGTCGATGTGCATCTCCTTGACGGCCGAGAACCCGTGGGTCATGACGATGCACGGCACCTCGCCGCTCGCGTCGTCCGGCCGGTAGAACCACCCGCGGAGCGTGACGCCGTCGGCGTCGAACTCGATGTCCTCGCGCACTTCGCTCTCCTCTCGATCGACGGACGCGAGCGAGCGTATGCGCCGCGCACCCGCCGTGACGAGAAAATTCCGGCAGAGCGCGAAACGCCCCGGCGCCCCCTGTCAGGAGGGGCACCGGGGCGCGTTCGGTATCGCGACTTCGATCAGCCCGTGAAGTGCGGCTGCACCGCCTGCGTCGGACGCGCGCAGGTGCGGAACGACATGTTCAGCGTGCGGGTCGGGCCGGCGCCGGAGCGGAACTGCACCCGGGCGCGGACGCGGTGGACCCCGACGCGCAGGCGTCGCGGGTCGACCTGGGTCGTGTACAGCCCCGCGCTCGACGCACGCGTCACGCTGGCGACGCGGCGGCCGTCGACGAAGAACGTCACGCGGCGGATCTGGCGCCCGCGGACGCGCAGGCTGACCGGACTCGCGATCGGGCAGGCCCGGACGGCGGCGATGCGCGCAGAGCCGCGACGGACCTCGACGCCCTTGACCGCGCCGGCGGCTGCCGGCGGCGTCGCTTTCACCGCCGCCGGCGCCGGCGTTGGGACGACCAGCGGGGCCGGCGGCTGGTTGTCGGGCGGGATGTTCGGCGGGACGACCGCGCGGCAGGAGTGGACATCGAACGACGTGCCCTGCGGGAAGACGTCGATGATGAAGTAGTCCTGGTTGCCGCCGTCCATATCCGACGGGTCCTTCCAGTCCGCGTCCCAGATCTGGATGACGAACGGCACCGTGTCGCCCACCGCGAACGGGGGGTCGGTGACCGGCGCGTTGTTCTTGAACTGCGAGACGACTCCCTCGCCACACAGACGGCGCCAGCGGTTGTCCGCGTTCCCCTGCGGGGCGAGGTAGTTGAAGATCTGCGTGCCCGTGATGCGGAAGTTCAGGTCCTCGTCGTCGAGGACCGGTCGGCTGTCCATGAACAGCGCGCCGCCTTGATCGAGCCCGCCCCGCCCGTTGAAGTTCTCGCGGGTGGGCGTCGTGACCGGGGTGTACACGCCGTCCGGCGACGTGTCCGTGTCGCCGGTGAGATCGCCGGGACCGCCGCCGCTGCCGGTGTTCCCGCTCATGTCCGGGTCCGCGTCCTGCCCGGCGATGTGGCGGCCGAAGCTGATGAAGTCCTGCCCGGCGCCGACCGGCTCGTCCCAGGTGCAGCCCTCGTCGTCGGGCCGCGGATGGGTGCCGAAGCGCGGGTCCGGGTCGCAGGCGCCGGCGGGGCCGCCGCGTGTGCCGCGGTCGCTCGTGATCTGGATGTTGCCTCCGATGATGGTGTCGCCGCCGTCCGCCGGCTTGGCCGGTGCGGCCTCCGCGTGGTAGTCGACCTGGCTCTGGCTCCCCGGGAGGATCACGTCCCCGTTGTTCGCCATCGCGGCCCCGGGCCCCAGGAGCATGAGCATCCCCACCCCGGCCAGGGCACCTGCAATCCGTTGTCTCATGGACAGACCCCTCCCGTCTGTCGTGTGCGTGCGTGCGGGGAGGACAGTGCGGTGTGGCCGAAGATCGGTCAATGCGTGAAATGCGCACTTCCACCGCACTGTCGTGCAGCACACCGCCAGCCGGAGCGGCCGGAATCCGCGCAACGATTGGCGCCGGGATCGGCCCGGATTCGGCTCTGCTCCGGGCTTTGCGGCCGTGCACGCAACGTGCACGAGCTTGTGCGAATTCGCGCAATCTTCTGCCCGGCCGACCCGTCCCGTTCCTGTGCGATTCGACACATGACCGCCACTCGGCGGGCCGCCTGGTGCGACGAACGGCGGGCGCCGCGGCAGCGGCGACCGCCGCGGTGGTGGCGAGGGGTCCGGTCGGGAAGGATGTGGCAGATGCGCGCGCTCGCCCTCGCCGACCGGCCCTTCCACGCCGACGCCGGCGTGCTCGCGCGCCAGCACGACCTCGGCGCGGTGATCTGCCTCGGCGATCTCCAGACCGCGTGGCTCGAGACGCTCGACCGCGTCGCCGTGCCGAAGTTCGGCGTGCGCGGCAACCACGACAGCGAGCCGTACATGGAGCAGTTCGGCATCGAGGACCTCCACCTGCGGCGGATCGAGCTCGAGAGCGGCCTGAGCGTCTGCGGGTTCGAGGGCTGCGTCGCCTACCGGCGCGACCACGGCGAGCACGGCCCTGCCTACAGCCAGCGCAAGGCCGCGCGGCTCGTCCGCAAGCTGCCGCCCGCCGACGTGCTGATCTGCCACTGCCCGCCGTTCGGCGTCAACGACGACCCCGACGACCCCGCGCACGTCGGCTTCGTCGCGCTCCGCGAGTGGGTGCTCGAGCACCGCCCGCGGCTGCTCATGCACGGCCACACGCACCCGAACCCGGCGACGCTCACCGACCGCCTCGGGGACACGCGGGTGGTCTACGTCAACGGCGCACGGGTCGTCGACCTGCCGTCGACGCGCTCGCGGATCGCCGCGATGTGATCGGGGCGCGTCCCGCAGCACCCGCCGACGAGACGAGCGCCTTGGTGCAGCCACCGCTCGGCCTCGTCGGCGAGCGCGGCGGGCGCGATGTCCTCGAAGATCCAGTTCGGCCGCTCGAAGCGCCCCGCGTGCGGGTAGGCGCCCCGCGGGCCGCTCCAGTGGCGCGCGACGAGGTCGAGTCCCGGCAGCGTCGCCCCGACCGCCGAGTGCATGACGAGGACGGCGTCGAGGCCGTCGCCGCCGTCGAGAAGGGCGGGCAGGTCGTCCTCGAGCGGCGTCCCGACCTTCGGCGTGATCGGCCGGCCGTTCCCGTCGAGCTGGGTCCAGATGCCCGCCCAGACCGGCAGCCCGGTCTCGCGCGCCGCGGTCAGCGCCGCCGCCCACCGCACGTCGAGCATCTCGAGCACGATCAGGTCGACGCCGGCCGCGGCGAGGATCGCCGCCTGCTCGCGGTAGACGTCGAGCACGAGCGCCTCGCGCGGCGCGCCCGCGCCGGGGGCCTCCTCGTACGGGCCCCAGATCGACATCGATCCGGCGATCGCGACCGCCCGGCCGGCCGCCGCCCGCTCACGCGCCTCGCGCGCCGCACCGACGGCCGCACGATTGATCTCCTCGACGCGATCGGCCTTCCCGGCGGCCGCCATCGCGAGCCGGTTGGCCGGGAACGTGTTCGCGATGATCACGTCCGCGCCCGCGCGGATGTAGTCCTCGTGGATCTCGCGAACGAGGTCCGGCGCGTCGAGATTCGCCAGCGCGCACCACGCCTCGTGGTCCATCGGCGCGCCGCGCGCCTCGAGCTCAGAGCCCATCCCGCCGTCGATCACGACGACGGCGTCGTCGTCCAGAGATGCACGCATCGCCGTGCATCCTGCACCATCGCCGGGAAGGAACCGAGCATGAAGCCCTTCGTCGTCAACCGCCATGGGCGGCTCGTGTTCCCCTCGAACTTCCTGCCCGAGCTCGACTTCTCGATCGTCGGGGACCTCGAGCGGCTCGACGCGGTCATCGGGCGGGACTTCGAGGCCAAGGCGCCGACCGGGACCGACATCCTCGAGGCGGTCGAGGCCGGCGCGTACGAGAGCCGCTACGAGCTGATTCGCGCGGTCGCGCTCAACCTCGTGTGGGTCAACCGCTACGCGATGACGATGTACGAGAAGCGTCCCGCGCGCTGGCGCGACGTGCCGCGCCGCCGCGACGACGTGTTCCTGCCCGTCCTCACGCCGTGGGAGGACGGCGACCGCAAGGTCGCCGCCGTCGGCGCCGCATACGACGCGCTCCCGGCGGGCGAGGACCCAGCCGCCGAGGAGCGCATCTTCCGCATGCTCTTCGACGTCTTCTCCCACCGCCCGCATCACGCGACGGAGCTGCCCGCGATCAAGCCGACCGTCGCCGAGATCCTCGCGACGCCCGGCGCCCTGACCTTCCGCCTGGACGGCTACGACCCCGACTACCCCCACTTCGGGTTCGAGGCGATCCGCGACTGCCGCGAGGACGTCCCGGCGCTCGAGGCGCTGCATCGCCTCGCGATGGTGCTCCACGACCAGTACCCGTGGGACCGCGCGCGGACCGGGCTGAAGGCGGTCGGCGACCTCGACGACGACGACTTCGTGGTCGTGTTCGCGCCGCGCAACCCGGACGTCATGGACTTCATCCGCCGCGTCCGGGCGGGCGAGCGGCCGCGCCCGCGCCCGGCGGCGCCGGCGACGGCGCGCGAGCCGGTCGCCCCCTACCCGGCGGTGCAGGTCCGAGAGCGGTTCGGCGTGATGCCGCGCCTCGAGGCCCTCGCGGTCGTCAAGGGCGAGCACGCGTGCACGAACGAGGACCTCGTCCGCAACGGCGCCTTCAGCTGGTCGCCGATGACGGCCGACGACATCGCGCGCAAGACCGGCATCGAGGCGCGCCGCTACACCGAGCGGGCGCTCGACGAGATCTCGCTCGAGGCGGCCGAGGCGGCGCTCGCGGCCGCCGGCCGCGCGGCGGAGGAGATCGGCGCGGTGGTCTTCTGCTCGTGCACGAGCACGCGCCTGATCCCGTCGGTCGCGACGTGGCTCTCGGGCCGGCTCGGCATCTACCAGACGCATGCCTCGTTCGACCTCGTCGCGGCGTGCGCCGGCTTCCCCTACGGCCTCAGCGCCGCGACGCGGCTGCTGCAGGAGGTCGAGCGGCCGGTGCTCGTCGTCTGCGCGGAGAAGTTCTCCGACAAGATCGGCGCCGTCCGGCCCTCGCGGATGATCTTCGGCGACGGCGCGGCGGCGGTCGTGATCGCGCCCGCCGGCGACGGCGAGCGGGGCGACGTCGACGTGCTCCAGACCTACGCGAGCGGCCCGTGCTCCGAGGTCGACTCCATCATCTGGCCGAACCCCGAGTACGACGGTGCGATCACCGTCTACGGGCCCGAGGTCCGGTCGCTCGCCGGGCGCTACCTCGAGCAGATGATCGGCGAGCTGCGGGACCTGCCGCATCCCGACGCGGACGGGCGCTCGTTGCTCGACGCGATCGACCTCGTCGTGCCCCACCAGGCGAACAAGACGATGGTCACCGAGCTCGCGTGCGCGGCCGGCCTCGCGCCCGAACAGCTCTACTTCAACATCGAGCAGGTCGGCAACGTGTCGGCGGCGAGCATCCCGCTCGCGATCCACGACGCCGTGGCCGACGGCGTGATCGACCGGCCGATGCGGGTCTTCGCGCCCGGCTTCGGCGCGGGCGCGGTCGGCGGCTACGCCGTGCTGCGGGTCGACCCTGCCGTCGTCGTCGTGGCGGATGGCGCGAACGGCGACGCGCGCGGCGCCGCCGTGCACGCGGACGAGGACGGCGAGCACGCCGGCGCGGGATCGTCGTCCGCGGACGTCTGGGCCGCGTTCGGCGACTGAGGTCCGGATAACCGCACCCGCCGGGGGTTCATGACCCCACCCCGAATGCGGGAGGCACCCTGATCGCGGCGGCGCCTTGCCGAGCCTACGGTGGGACGATGGCCGCCCTCACCGCTCCCGCCCCGCACAGCACCCCGCGGATCCGGCTCTCGCGGCGGGCGGCGCTGCAGATCGGCGTGTTCCTCCTCGCCTACCTGCTCTACAGCGCGGCGCGCTGGCTGACGGTCGGCGACCTCTCGGCGGCCAAGGCGCACGCGGACTGGATCGTGCACCTCGAGGACCACCTCGGCGTGGCCGACGAGGCCTCGGTGCAGCGCGCGCTGAGCGGGACGTGGGTGATCTGGGTGCTGAACCACCTCTACCTCGCCGCGCAGCTCGTAGTCGTCCCCGGCGCGCTCGTCTTCGTCTACCGGCGCTCGCGGCCGATCTACGAGCGCCTGCGCAACACGATCCTCGCGACCTGGCTCATATCGATCCCGGTCTACGCCGCCTTCCCCGTCGCGCCGCCGCGCCTCGCGGGCATCGGCATGGTCGACACGATCACGACGCAGACCGGCTTCGCGATGGACTCGAAGCTGACGACGAGCTTCTACAACCAGCTCGCCGCCGTCCCGAGCCTGCACGTCGGGTTCGCGGTGGCGGTCGGCATCGCCGTCGCGTCGGCGGTGCGCAACCCGGTGGCGCGCACGCTCGCGCTGCTGTGGGGGCCGACGATCGGCCTCGCCGTCGTCGCCACGGGCAACCACTTCGTATTCGACATCGCGGCCGGGCTCGTCGCGAGCGCCCTCGGCTACGTGGCCGGTCGCGCGATCGCGCGCGCGCCGCTCGCGCGGCTGCCGCGGCCGTCCGCGCCGGCGCTGCGGCCGGCGTTCGGCAAGGTCTGAGCGCCGCCTGGCGCCCGCCCCGGCGCTACTGGCGGTAGTTCTCGACCGTGTCCGCGTCGCGGACCTGCGCGCCGTCGGGGTCGACCCCGGCGTTGCGGCGCGCCCGGCGCTGGCGGAGGAGGTCCCAGCAGCGGTCGAGCTCGACGGAGACCTGGTCGAGCCGGCTGCGGTCGCCGGCGAGCGCGTCCTCGTCGGAGGCGTCGTCCTGCTCGCGGCGCAGGAGGCGGTGCTCCTCGTCGACGAGGGATTCGATGCGGTTCAGGATGGACTCGTCGGACATGAACCGACCGTACACGACGAGCGATGTGGCCCGGACCCCGGCCGTCTGAGAGGAGGAGGAGGACGGCCGGGGATCCGGGCGGGGCCGCGACGGCTTGGCAGGGCGCCGGGCGCGGCCTTGCCGACCTGCCCCCCGGCAGGTCGGCAAGCTGGGAAGCGGGCTACTTGAGCAGCTCGCGGCTGCTCGAGACGAGGACCTTCGTCACGTCGCCGGTGAACTTGGCCTGCGCCTCGATGAGCGAGGCGACCCACTCGACGTCGGTCTGCTCGGCGACCTGGCGCTGGATGCCGACGATCGACTCGGCGGTCTTCTCGGTCAGCGTCAGGTACTCGCCGGCGGCCTTCTTGGACGTCTCGACGAAGCGCTCGGCGAGCTCCTGCGCCTGAGCGGTCGCGTCCTGGAAGGCGTCGGTCTGGGTCTTGGTGGCGGTGGCCATGTCCGGTGTGCTCCTTGATTCGAAGTCGGTGTCTGCTAGCAGATTAGCAATCGGTCCAGCTAACAGCAAGCACCGGAGCGATCGTCCGCCCGCACTCGTCGGATGCGCGCGCCGCGACGCGGGCGATGCGGGCAGCGCGACTCCGCGGGCGTTCAGGAGTTCCACCGTTTGTGATCCGGTGCCTCGCACTGCTCGTCGTGCTGCTCTCGGCCGCCCTCGGCGCCGCGGCGCCTGCGGGCGCGCGCGTGATGCAGACCGGAATCGCCGACGACGCGATCCTGCTGTCGGGCGGCGCCGCCGCGGACGACGCCGTGAAGCAGTGGCAGGCGATCGGCGTCGACGTCGTGCGCATCCAGGTGTCGTGGGCCCGCGTCGCGCCGAGTCCCGAGTCGGCGGTGCCTCCGCCCGGCTTCCAGCCGGCCAATCCGAGCGACCCGGAGTACCGGTGGGGGGCGATCGACGCGGCCGTGGACCGGCTGACGAGCGCGGGGATCAAGCCGATCCTGATGCTCGACGGACCCCCGCCCCTGTGGGCGTCGGGCAACCCCGCGCGCAGCAATCCGCGGTACCGGCCGAGCGCGCCCGCATTCGCGAACTTCGCCACCGCGGCCGCCGGCCGGTACGGGGACAGGGTCGACCAGTACATCCTCTGGAACGAGCCCAACCTGCCCGTGTGGATGCAGCCGCAGGCCGACTGCGGCAAGAAGCATTGCACCCCGGTCTCGCCGAACGTCTATCGCGCGATGGTCCTCGCCGCGTACCCGGCGATCCACGCCGCGGACCCGGTCTCCCAGGTCCTGATCGGGGCGCTCGCCCCGGCGGGCGGGGACCTGAAGAGCGACAACGCGAACATGCGCCCGCTCGAGTTCCTGCGCGGCCTCGGCTGCCTCGACGGCAAGCTGCGCCCCGTGCACACCGGCGCGTGCCGCACGTTCCGGCCCGCGCTCGCCGACGGCATCAGCTACCACCCGCACAGCACGCGCCACGCGCCGAGCCAGCCCTACGCGCACCGGGACAACGCCGACCTCGGAAGCCTCAAGAAGGTCGAGCGCCTGCTCGACGAACTGCAGCGCCGCCACCGTCTGCAGGGCGCGACCACGCCCCTCGGCCTGTGGCTCGACGAGTACGGCTACCAGACGAATCCGCCCGACAAGCTCCGCGGGGTCTCGCCCGGCGCGCAGGACCGGTACCTCCAGCAGGCGGCGTACATCGCGTGGCACGACCCGCGCGTCGTGCTGCTCGCGCAGTACCTGTGGCAGGACGAGCCCGCGCTTGACGGGCGGAAGTACACCGGCTGGCAGTCGGGGCTCCACGACGTCGACGGCGAGCCGAAGCCCGCCCTCGCCCACTTCGACGACCCGATCTGGGTCGACTTCGGGGACAACGTCGCCTGGGGCCAGGTGCGCCCCGGCGGCGCCCACACCGTGACGATCCAGCGCCGCGTCGCCGGCGGCGCGACGCCGTGGGAGACGCTCGCCACCGTCCCGACCGGGATCGACGGCAGCTGGCAGATCCCGACCGTCCCGATCGCCTTCGCGACGTATCGCGCCATCGCCGACGACGGGACGACGAGCGCCTCGCTCATCGCGGTGCCGCCCGGCCAGGCGTCGGCCGGCGAGGAGCCCGTCGGCCCGTCCGACGACACGCTCGTCGCGCGGCGCGCGGTCGGCACGGTCGCGGGCGCGCCGATCCCGCGGTCGTTCGCGGGCTTCTCGATGGAGTACTGGGCGGCGCCGAGCTATCTGGGCGGCACGCGCCCGAACCCGATCTTCGCCCGCCTGATCCGCACGCTCGCGGCGCCCGGAAGCGGCGCGCCGACGATCCGGATCGGCGGGAACTCGACCGACCAGACCTGGTGGAACCCGGCCGCCGCGCCGCGCCCGGGCGGGATCGTCACCGACGTCACGCCCGCGTGGCTCGCGGTCCTGCGGCAGTGGACGGCGCTCACGCGGACGCCGATGATGCTCGGGCTCAACCTGGCGCTGCACGATCCGGCGAACGCGGCCGCCTTCGGCGCGGCGATCGCTGGAACGCTGCCGCCCGGGCTGCTCGCCGCGCTCGAGATCGGCAACGAGCCCGATCTGTACACGCAGCCGCGCACGTTCCGGGTCGGCAATCGGGTCATCGCGCGCGGCCAGCCCCGCCCGACGGGCTACGTCTACAACGACTACCGCAACGAGCTCGCGCAGTTCCGCGGCGCGGTCGAGGCCGTCGCGCCGGGCGTGCCGCTCGCCGCGGGCGGCTTCGCCTCGGCCGCCTGGGAGGACAACGAGGACGACCTCCTGTCGCAGGGCGGGCCCGGGCCGATGGGCTTCAGCGCCCACACGTACGCGATGCACACCTGCGACCGCAGCCCCCACCGCAAGAAGGTCTCGTTCGCGAAGGCCCTGCTCGGCCCGAGCGCGCTCGCCCCGCCGGTGGCGCGGATGGCACAGCTCGCCGCGGTCGCCGCGGCGCACGGGTCGACGCTCCGCGTCTCCGAGATCAACTCGGCCAACTGCGGCGGCGTGCACGGCGCGAGCGACGCGCTCGCCTCGGCGCTGTGGGGCGCCGACATGCTGTTCTCGCTCGCCGACGCCGGCGTGCGCGGCGTGAACTTCCACACGTTCACCGGCGCCTTCTACGCGCCCGTCGACTTCGGCCTGCACAAGGGGCACTTCGCCGGCTTCGTGCGCCCGCTGTTCTACGCGATGCTGATGTTCAACCGCGCGACGCCGCATGGCGCGCGGCTGCTGCCCGTCGGGCCCAACCCACCGACCGCGCCGCTGAAGACGTGGGCGACGCTCGACCCGAAGGGCACGCGCCGCGTGGTCGTGATCAACAAGAGCCCGGCGAAGGCACGGCGCCTCGTGCTCAGGGCACCGGGCGCGGCCGCGCGAGCGAAGGTGCAGCGGCTGCTCGGCTCCTCGATCACGGCGACGAGCGGGATCACGTTCGGCGGCCGCGGCTACGGCGTCGCGACCCCGGACGGCAAGCTCCGCGGCAAGGCGAAGACCGAGCGCGCGGTGCGCCGCAACGGCGCGTTCCGGATCGACGTGCCGCCGGCCAGCGCGGCGCTCGTGACGATCTCCGCCGGCCGCTGACC
>Ga0207688_10002261_pt1 | contig 10366 bp, 6 predicted proteins | sample KBSMiscanthusM4_FD_184296 | JGI IMG/M metagenome (GOLD analysis project Ga0207688, IMG submission 184296) | Miscanthus rhizosphere microbial communities from Kellogg Biological Station, Michigan, USA - M4 (SPAdes) (version 2) | ecosystem: Host-associated > Plants > Roots > Rhizosphere ...
TGCATCTCATCATCCGAGTAATCCGCGGTGGCGTCTTTCACCATCGTGACGTCGTACCCCATCTCCGCAGCAAACCGAACAGTGGCTTCGACGCACGTGTGTGCGATCAGCCCGATCACGATGAGCCTCTCGATGCCGTGCCTCTTGAGCTGCAGATCCAAATCGGTATTGGCAAAGCCACTCGAGCCCCAATGTTCGAGGGCGACGACGTCACCGGGTTGCGGCGCGAACTCGGTGCGGATCTCGCCGCCCCAAGTGCCGTACTCGAAGGTCTTATGCACCCACGCCGCCTTCTGAACGGGTGCGATGTACTTCCAGGTCTCGTAGTCGCCGGGACGGTATCGACGATGCAGTGCGTAGAACACCCGAAGCCGAGCGTCCCGCGCCGCTTGCAGGACCTGCAACATGTGCGGGACACAGCGATTGGCTTCCGCAACGGCCCTCAGACGGTTCCATACCTTGCCGCCTTCGGAGATGAAATCGTTGTACGGATCGATCACGAGAAGCGCGGTGATGTCCTGGTCATACGTCACGATACTGAGCCTCCCCGTGCCTTCCTCACATTGTCAGAACGACGCGGAACCGCGCTTTGCCGCTCAGCATGCGGGCGTACGCCTCGGCCGCTCGTTCGAGCGGATACGTTTCCACCATCGGACGCACGCCGCTCAATTCGGCGAAGCGCAGAGTGTCCTCGCCATCAGCCGGTGTGCCCGCGAGCCCGCCCTCAATCGATCGAACCTTCGTAATGAGTTGCAGCGGCGTGACCTCGATCGGTTCGGCCGCCACACCGATCACGACGAGCTTGCCGTTCGGCGCCAGGCCGTCGATCGCCGCTGACATCGATTTCGAGCTTGGCGCGGTCGCGAGAATGACCTGTGCGCCGCCCAGTTGCTGCAAGGCTTCTGCGACGTTCGCAGATCCGCTGTCGATGTACGCAGTGGCGCCGAGTTTCTTGGCGAGCTCCTCGCTGTCGGGCCCGCGCGCGATGGCCGCGACCCTGTAGCCAAACTTGCTCGCCCACTGAATGGCGAGGTGACCCAGCCCGCCCACGCCTATCACGCCGACAAGATCTCCTGGCAACGCACCGCTGTTGCGCAACGCGCCGAATGTCGTGACTCCAGCACAGAGCAACGGGGCGGCTTCGACGTCGCTGAGACCTTCCGGTACCGCCGACAGCGACTCCACTGGAGCCAGCATGTATTGCTGGTATCCGCCGTCATAGCTGACACCGGGAACTTGACGATTCCGGCAATTGCGGAAGTCCCCGCGCCGGCAAGCAGAGCATGTGCCGTCGTGGCCACCGTGCCAGCCGACACCGACGCGCTGTCCCTTCTGCCAGCCGGACACGCCGGCACCCAGTTCATCGACTGTGCCGACGACTTCGTGACCCGGAACGCGGGGGTACTGGATGCCGGGCCATTGGCCTTCTTTCGTGAACACGTCGCTGTGACAGACGCCGCAGGCCTGGATCCTGATTCGCACGTGTCCTGCGCCTGGCTCGGGAATCTCGCGCTCGACGATCTGGAAATCACCTCCAGGCCTCGTGATCTGCGCCAGTTTCATCGCGGTGACTGCGACCTGAGTAGTTGCCATGACTTCCTCCGTGAATACGACGCGCTCTCCGCCTCGACGCTGTTCACCTCGAGACGCATGAAACCAGTCGAGCGACGTCCTGTCCATCAGACGAAGGTATCGTCGACACCTTCGTATCGGTGGCGCCAACACTCGACCTTCGTCTACTGGATCGCGCTCGGGAGCCGTGCTTCAATCGACATCAGTAGGGCGGGCACACAGGTCAACACGGGGTGGACCTGGCACCTCGAGGGCGTCACGTTCGCCGAGGTCACCATCGAGCTACGTGAAGCCGAAGTCGCGAGCCGATACCAAAGTCTGATGGACAACTCGACCCGGGACGGGCATCTTTGACATGCCGAAAATGGTGGACCGGAAGTGACGAGCACGCGCGCCTTGGTATCCGTCGTCGACGACAACGAGTCGGTCCGCGAGTCGCTGCCGGATTTGTTGCAGCACTCCGGCTTCTACGTTGAAGCGTTCTCGTCGGCAGAGGCGTTCCTCCAATCCCAGGCGGTTGGAGCGTCGAACTGCTTGATCCTGGATGTCGGGCTCCCGGGCATGAGCGGCCCGGATCTGCAACAGGAACTGAAACGCCGGGGACAGTACATCCCAATTGTTTTCATCACTGCGCAGGGCGATAAATCGCTTCGTCCGCAGCTCATCGCTCGGGGGGCGGTGGCCGTGTTGTTCAAGCCATTCAGCGATACCGCGCTGCTCGACGCGGTCAACAGCGCGCTGGGGACGAGGTAGGCCTGCCCATGATGTTTACAGCGACGGTCGCACTCCGGACCTATACTGTACGTTCATCGATCTCAGCCGGTACGATCGGGATTCTCACCATGGCGGACGTCAGGGCCATCGTCTTCGTCGTCGATGACGACATCTCGGTGCGCGAATCGTTGGAGCTGCTCATCAAGAGCGCGGGCTGGACGCCCGAGACATTTGCGTCAGCTCAGGACTTCCTCGCCCGTCGGCGCGCAACCGTTCCCTCCTGCCTCGTCCTGGATGTGTCGCTTCCGGGGCTCAACGGGCTCGAGTTGCAGCAACAACTCGCCGCGCGCTCCGACATGCCGATCATTTTCATCACTGGATATGGCGACATCCCGATGAGCGTTCGCGCGATGAAGGCCGGAGCAGTCGAGTTCCTGACCAAGCCGTTCAACGACGACGTCCTGCTCGAGGCCATTCGCGGCGCCATCGAGCGAAGTCGGGCTGCACTCCAGCAGGAGTCGGAGATGCAAACGCTGCGAAGCTGCTACGCATCACTGACCCCACGCGAGCGCGAGGTGATGGCGCTCGTGATCACCGGTCTCCTGAACAAACAAGTCGGCGGCGAACTGGGCATCAGCGAGATCACGGTCAAGGCGCACCGGGGCCAGATGATGCGCAAGATGAAGGCAGACTCGCTTCCTGATCTCGTCACGATGGCCGCGCGGCTGGGCCTGCGTACCGCTGGAAGCGCCTGACCGCGCTCATCGAAACGGAATCACCACGCTGATCGTCGTGCCGCGTCCTGGCGCGCTCTCGAACTCGAACTTTCCGTTTAGTTGACTCGCACGCTCCCGCATCGTGATCAAGCCCATGCCGCCGGCCGTCGCGAGACTGCTTGAGTCGAATCCCCGGCCGTCATCCGACACCGTGAGGGACACCACGTCGGCGGACCGAGTCAAGCGGACCGTCATCTGCTTGGCTTGTGCGTGTTTGGCTGCGTTCCCGAGCGCTTCCTGAACGATGCGGAACAGCGCGAGCGCCGCGCCACGAGACAGGTCGCGCACGCCGTCGTCCGCCTCGCACGCGACCGGAATGCCGGCACTCTCGCTGAACTGCTCGCAATAGGTGCGCACGGCCTGAGGCAAGCCCGCCTCTTGCAATGCCGGCGGGTGCAGGTCATGAGACAGCTGACGGATGTCCGTGCCTACCCGAATCATCTTCTCCTGGATCTTGTCGATCGTTGCTCTCGCATCTGACTCGTTGGGAATCCGCCGCTTCGCCGTCCCTAACATCATCGTGACCGCCAGCATCTCCTGCATCACACCGTCGTGGAGCTCGCCGGCAATCCGAATCCGCTCCTGCTCCTGCGCCTTCATCAAGCGCTCGTTCAACGCGCTGATTTCACGCTCGTGCTTTTCGACGATGCGGACGCGGACGCGATGGGCAGTCCAGACGAGCGCGAAAATCATGCCGGCGAGGAGCGCAGGAAACCACGCCGTCTGGTAATACGCCGGCACCACGGAGAACGCGATCGACGCACCCGTCTCGTTCCATACACCGCTGTTGTTGGCGGCGATGACCTGAAAGCGATAGCTGCGCGGCGGCAGGTTCGCATAGAACGCCTGACGTCGCGTGCCCACATCCTGCCACTCGCGATCCCAGCCTTCGAGCTTGTAGCGGAACTGCATCTTCTCGGGCGCGACGAGGCTGAGCGCCGCGTAGTCGATCTGCAGATTGCGGGTCAGCGGCGGGAGGCGCAGCCGCTCGCCGACCGCGGAGTTCACATCGTAAATCTGACCGTCGGCAATCACCTGTTCGACGTGGACCGGCGGCGGGAGGAGGTTGAGTGTGAGGCGAGAGGAGTCGACGACGCTGAGACCATCCTGCGACATGAACCACACCTTCCCGTCGGACGTTGCGGCGGCGGGGGCGGTGTAGTAGCTCGCACCGACGAAGATCCTGACTCCGTCGGCGTAGTCGAATAGCGTGGCTCGCATACGATAGATCACCGCGCCGTTTCCCTTGTCTGGCTCGGTGCCAGCAATCCAGGCGTCAATCTCGGCGCGCTCGATGTGTACCAGACCGCATGCCATGCCCAGCCACAAGGAATGCGCCGCGTCTTCAACGACCCAACCGACCGCATCGCACGGCAATCCATTCCGGCTGTTGATCGTCGCCAGTCGTCCATTCTTCAGTCGACTGAGTCCGCCGTCAGCCGCGATCCAGAGTGCGTCGGCCGAGTCGACCAACAGGTTGCTGACACGGCCGTCAGCGAGACCATCGGAAGCCGCGTACGACACACTGACCTCACCGTTGGCGAAGTGAACGATGCCGCCTCGGAAAAACCCGAACCACAGACCGTCACTTGACGGCTCGGCCGCCATTGCGGTGACAACGTCCTTGCGCTTCAGTGCAGCCCAGGACGTTTCCTGGACGTCGCGCCTGTCTCGGCCCAGACGAAACAACCCGGCGGCGGGGTTCGCGACCCACAAATTTCTCTGGCCGTCTTCAACGATGGCCCGAGTGACTCCGCCGGGAATACCGCTCATGAGGACGAATCGATCGTTCTCCAGGTAACTGACGCCGCTCGCTGTCGACAGCCAGACGCGCCGCTGGCTGTCCTCGAAGACTGACTGGACGCCGCGAGGCATTCCAGCGCCGGTGAACTCTCGCACACGCCTCGCGAGGATTGGCGCGCTGCCGGGGGCGCGCTGCCCGTGGCGCTGGCGATAAACCGCCATGGCGCCGGTGCTCCACCGGTTCAGGCCGTCATACGTGCCAACCCACACGCCTCCGTCGCTGGACGCGGAGACAGAGTTGAGGCGAGTGTTCGACAATCCCTGGTGCGCGGTGTACGACACGACGGAGGACGCACGAAAGCGATCGAGGCCACCCTCGGTTGCGATCCAGATGTTGCCTTCACGATCCTCGAAAATCGCCGCGACGTCCTCACCGGAAAGACCGTCGGCCTGCGTGAAGAGGTCGGTGAATCCGTTGTGCGCATGTACGAGACCACGCGTCGACGTCCCTGCCCACACGCCGCCATCACGATCGCGAAGGAGTCTCAGAGACTCAACCCCCGACAGGGAGGGCGGGAAGGGATACTCCATTTCTGCGAGGCCGTCGACAAACCGTTTTATTCCCCCGGCGTGCGAAATCAACAACGAACCATCACTGTCCTCTGACAGACCCTGGATCCCGTTGTTCTGGGGCGAGAATGGATAGAACGTTGGAGGGCCCGGCTTCCATTGCCAGAGCCCCGTTCCCGTCCCTACCCAGAGACGACCCATCCGGTCTTCGTAAAGACCAAGTGCACCCTCGCCGGCACCACCGTCTTCACCGTGGCACGTGACGGGCATCTCGCGGACTTCGCAGAGCGTCCATCTGTTGCCAAACACGGCCGCCCAGATCGAACCCTCACGATCTTCGATGAGCTTGTTGACGGTCCTTCCCGCGAGCGCGTCGTATCGAGTGAGTCGTCCATCTTTCCAACTGGCGAGGCCTCGATCCATTCCGATCCAGAGTGTGCCGTCGCGGGCGGTGAGCAGGCTGCTGATGGTCGTGGACGGGAGACGCTTGTTCGGTGGAGGTTGCCACGGGACAGTCCTCACGCCATCGAAGCGAAGGAGGCCGAGCTCGGTACCGAGCCACAGATAGCCGTCAGGCGTCTGGGCGATCGCCAGAATCCTTCCCTTGATAAAGCCGTCGCGAATCTTCCACGCCGTGTGAACGTACTGGCGCGCGTCGAGTGCCGGATCCAGCGCAAACGCCGGACGGCACGATGCAAGGAGTTCGCAGATCAATACTGCGCCGAACGCAATGCGGCGTCCTGAACGACTCGTGCCTGTCAGTGCCGTTGCGATCGCGCTCATCGGAACGGAATCGTCACAGTGATCGTCGCGCCGCGTCCCGGCGCACTCTCGAACTCGAACTTCCCGTTCAGTTGACTGGCACGTTCCCGCATCATGATCAAACCCAGGCGACCCGAAGTCGGCACGTCTTCGTCATCACGCGCATCATATGGGCAAGCCGATTGGCGAGCTGCCTAAAACTCGAGCCTGAGCGCGAGCTGAATCGAGCGTGGTCCGCCGATCTGATAGAGCGGGCTGAAGCCGCCATTCGCGCCACCCGATCCCAGGCTGCTCGCGAGCGTTTGCGTCGATCGGCCGAAGAACGGACTACTCAGATCAAAGACGGGACTGCCGAAATTCGCCTGGTTGAAGACGTTGAAAAACTCCGCCCGGAACCGGAGCGCGACCCGCTCGGTGACGCGAAATTGCCGTTGTAACGCGACGTCCGCTTGTGACGCGCCGAAGCCACGCAGCACGTTGCGCCCGAAATTCCCCTGCTGCCCGGGAGGCACTGGAGTAAAGGCCGCCCGGTTGAGGACCTTGCCCCCAGGATATTCATCGCCGTAGATTTCGAGCGGCACACCCGGGTTGAGATTGGGGCGGGAACGAATGGCAGCGCTGGCCGTGAAATTGATTGGACCGGTCACATCTACCGGCGTCGCCGATCTCGCGAGCAGCAACGCATCCAGCGACCAGTCGCGCAAGATGGCTTGGACAACGCCGCGCGAGTCAGGTGAGGGCAAGAACCAGGTCGCGCCCATCGTGAATGCGTGACGGACGTCGAAATCGGAATCGCCACGGTCTGCCTCCGCGCCGCTTGCGCCCGACGTGCTGCGATACGTCGTCGCATCGGTCGAGGCGTTGTCCGTCGAGTGCGACAACGTGTACGACGCCAGAGCCTGTAAGCCTCGCGACAGACGGCGCTGGAACTTGAGCTGCAGCGCGTGGTAGTCCGACGTCGCCGAATTGTCGGTCAGGCCGATGAATTGAAAATCCGGATTCGGGTTGACGATCTGAGTCATGCGAAGGAGGTCGCGACCGATCGCCGCGAGATACGTCGCCGACACACTCTGGCTGCGTCCCAGCGACTGCTCGAACGCGACGTTCCACTGATAACTGCGCGGGACCTTCAGGTTCCGATCCGCGACGATGATGGTGTTCACCGGGGGGGTGAGGGTAAAGGCGGGCGGTTCCGCGTCCTGGGCATTCAGGGGGAACGGTGTTGGCGACGGCTGGACGATCTTGGTGGCGCCGTAGGGAAAGTAGCTGGTGACGCCTCCGAGCGAGCCCTGTCCCAGGTCGTAGAACACGCCCCAGCCCGCGCGCACTGTCGCATCCCAATCTGGCCGTCCGACAAGTTGATACGCGACTCCCAATCGTGGTGCGACGTTGCCGTAGCTGGTCTCGTAGAGCGGCGTGCCACGCGGTGCCAGCGCGATCGTCGCCGGATTGTCCAGGCCCGACACCGTGAACGGATCGTTCTCCGTGTCCTTGCCCGCGAGTGGCGGATTCACATCCCATCGAGCGCCATACGTCACCGTCAATCGAGGAGTGACGTTCCAGGTGTCCTGACCGTAGATCGAGAAGTTCTGCGAGCGCAGGGAGTTCTCTGCGAAGGCTCCCGGCTGGACGAACGCGGCGTTCCCCGTGAGCGCGCCGCCTGGCGCAGTTGTCACGCCCGTGAACTGCACGAACATCCGGTAGGCGAATGGACTGCTGACCGGACCAAGCCAGCGGTAGTCCATCCCAAACTTCAATTGGTGCCCACCGTGAATCACCATGAGGTTGTCGACGAGATTGAACTGCCGTCCTTCGTCGGTCCCTATCTTGCCCTGCGCGTACTGTCCGGCGCCCGAAATCAGAAAGAGGAATCCGCTGTCCGATGACGAGTACACAGAGGGAAACAATAGGGAATCCTGCAGCGGCACGGCTCCGCCGAAATCGTCCATCTCGTAGGTGATGCCCACCTGATGCCTGCTGTAGTTCGCGCGCACTTCGTTGGTGATGCGCGGGCTGATCACCTGTGTGACGCCAGCCGTCAGCGTGTGCACTTTGGACGACACCGAGCTCGTCGTGCTGAGCACACGCGTCGGGAATGTTCCGCCGCGCTGATCGAAGCTGGACGGAGAGTAGTTGTAGCGGCCGAACAGGGTCAGTCCCTGGTTGATGACGTGATCGATCCGGATGCTGTCGGCATCGAGGCTGGACGGGTTTGAAAAGCTCGCGTTGAATTGTGCCAGCCCCGGGCCCAGCGCCGCGCCGTTGGGCATCGGATACGCGTTCAGGAATGGCCGAATCGAAACAGGGGCCTGCTGTCGCGACGCGGCGTCGGGGACGGACGTCTGCATGCTCGACGGCTGGTGAAGGCGCAGCCCTTCATGTGAGTAGAAAAAGAACGTCGTGTTCGCGTGGAGCGGACCGCCGACGACACCGCCGAAGTCATGGAGCTGCTGCTCCGGTTTCGGCAGACCGCTGAAGTTCACGAACCAGTCTTTGGCATCGAGCGCGTCGTTCCTGAAGTATTCGAACACTGAGCCGCGAAAGGCATTCGACCCCGAGCGCGTCACGATTGAGATTTGGCCGCCAGGCGTGCGGCCGAACTCGGGGGCGAACGACGATGTCTGGATGCGAAACTCCTGCATCGCGTCCACCGACACCAGGCTGTTCGTGCCGCCGTTCGCGCTGAGCGCGGGCAGCGCGCCGCCGGCGGTCTGCATCATGGGGAAGTAGCCAGTGACGCCGAAGTTGGCGCTGACCCCGTCCACCATGAAGTAGTTCGCATCGGCGCGCTGGCCGTTCACGCTGAACTGCCCCTGGTCGTTGAACGCCGTCGGCACCACAACCGTGCCCGGTGTCAGCATGATCAGCGTCTGGAAGCTGCGGCCGTTGAGCGGGAGGTTGTCGACGAACGTCCGATCGATCACGGTGCTGACCGCTCCCGAGGTGGTATTCACCAGAGGCGCGCCTGCATCTACCGTGACGACCTCCGACACGGACCCGAGCGTCATCTGGAAATCGAGTTGCAGGGTGTCTTGCACCTGCAGGACGACGTCGGGCTTGACCAGTGTTCTGAAGCCGGGCTTTTCGACTTCGATGCGATACGACCGGGGCGGAAGGTTCGCAAGATAGTACTCGCCCGCGTCGTTTGTGGTTGTGACGTGACGGGTGTTGGTGTCACCGTTGATGGCGGTGATTGTGGCGCCGGGAATGACGGCGTTGGACGGATCGACGACACGGCCCGCGAGGAAGGCACTTGTGGACTGAGCGAGAAGAACGGACGCAGATGACAGTAATAAGAGCAAGGCGATCGCCAGCCGCAGGAGCCCGTCGTGTCTCGACCGCTTCAGAGTCAGCAATACCCGACACATGGCTGAGATTTGACAACGGTTTCCTCCTGGTTTCTCCCCATACCTTGGTATCGATCGAGACGATCGTCCAATGGACCGGCGTGCGGCTGCAGTGGTTCAATGCCCGCCGTGAACACGGAGGTCACCAATGAGCAGCACACAGACCATCAATGAACCGGCCACCAAGACTCCCACCGCCGCAACGGTCGATCTGAAGCTGGAGGTCGTGGTCCTTCCCGTCTCCGACGTCGATCGTTCCAAGCGCTTCTACGAGAACCTGGGGTGGCGGATGGACGGCGATTTCACCAATGGTGACGCCTTTCACGCCGTGCAAATGACACCTCCGGGTTCGCCGTGCTCGATTCACTTCGGCAAAGGGATCACGACAGCCGCGCCGGGCTCTGTAAAGAATCTGTATCTCGTCGTGTCCGACATGAAGGCGGCACGTCAGGAACTGATCGCCCGCGGTGCCGAGGTGAGTGAGCCGTTTCATTTCACCAGCATCGGGAGCAAACCCGAAGCTGGGCCGCACCCTGACGGCAGCTCGTACTTTACCTATGCGACATTCAGCGATCCGGACGGCAACAGTTTCCTGCTCCAGGAAATCACGACTCGGTTACCCGGGCGAGGACTCAGCAGCCTGGATGTCCCGAATCTGACCGCGCTTCTGCGCGAGGCAGAGGAGCGGCATGGCGCGTACGAAGCGAGCGCGCCGAAGCATCATTGGTCGGACTGGTACGCCGGCTACATCGTCGCGCGCGAACAGGGGAGGACTCCTGACGTGGCGATCCAGGAAGGGAAGCAGAACGTCGAAGCGCGTCGTCGATGAGAGGGCGACTGGGCGGGCTTCAATCCGAAGAAAGAAGCCCGCTCCATGACTCA
>Ga0207688_10002266_pt1 | contig 10353 bp, 10 predicted proteins | sample KBSMiscanthusM4_FD_184296 | JGI IMG/M metagenome (GOLD analysis project Ga0207688, IMG submission 184296) | Miscanthus rhizosphere microbial communities from Kellogg Biological Station, Michigan, USA - M4 (SPAdes) (version 2) | ecosystem: Host-associated > Plants > Roots > Rhizosphere ...
CGACCGTCCGTTCGCCGATCGGGGCACCGTTGTGCTGGATCGTCAGGTCGGATTCGAGCGGATGCACGTCACGCTCGCCGAAGCACGGTGTCCACAACTCGACGCCCTCAGGGTCGGCGTGCTGAAGATCTTTCGTGGGATGTCGCAGCAGGCTGCTCCGGTAGGGCGCGTAGTCCAGCCTCGGCTGTGTCTCCTCCACTCCCGAACGCTGGTACGCCGACTCGATCGCGCCGACCTCCACACTCACCTCGGCCTGGCTCGCCAAGACGCTGTCCGAGTTCCTGCCTTTCATTGCTGTCACGGTGTGCACGGTATCGGCCACTTCTGGACGTCGTGAAAGAAGGAGTTCCGCTCAGCGGAAGGATCTGGGGAATGGCGGCCCATACCTCGGCAGCGCACTGCAGGTCGCGGCCCGCGGCTCGGCCGCTTGCTTTGACGGTCGCCCCTACTGGACAGCGGCGAGGTACCGCAGTGCCAGTACATAGCCCTGCACGCCAAGGCCGACGATCATGCCGGTCGCGACGGCGCTGATGTAGGAGTGGTGGCGGAACTCCTCGCGGGTGTGCACATTGCTGATGTGCACCTCGATCAACGGCGCCCGCAGCTCGGCACAGGCGTCGCGTAGCGCGACCGACGTGTGAGTGAGCGCACCCGCGTTGAGCACCACGGGGTCGCCTGCATCAGCCGCCGCGTGCACCCAGCCCAGTAGCTCGGCTTCACTGTCACTCTGTCGCACAACGGCTTTCAGGTTGAGCTCGTCGGCTTCGCGTTCGATCAGCTTTACCAAATCGTCGTGCGTGGTGCTGCCGTACACCTCCGGTTCGCCGCGGCCCAGCCGACCGAGGTTGGGACCGTTGAGCACGAGCACCGTCGTCGGACTCATTGCACTACCGCTCCGATCTCTGAATACGCCGCCGCCAGTAGCGACGGATCCGGGCCCTCCAGACGTCCGGGCTTACCCAGCCCGTCGAGCACGATAAAGCGCAACACACCCGCACGGGTCTTCTTGTCACCTGCCATGTACTCCAGCAATTGCGGCAGCGCATCGGCGTCATACGTGACCGGCAACCCGAGCGAGTGCAGGACTGCCCGATGCCGTTCGGCCGTATCGTCATCGAGGCGCCCGGCCAGCCGGCCGAGTTCGGCGGCGAACACCAGACCCACAGACACCGCCGCGCCGTGTCGCCACTGATAGCGCTCCCGTCGCTCGATCGCGTGCGCCAGGGTGTGGCCGTAGTTGAGGATCTCGCGCAGCTGCGATTCCTTCTCGTCGGCCGCGACGACCTCCGCTTTGACGGCGACGGCGCGCCGGATCAGCTCGGGCAGGACGGCGCCCGCGGGATCAAGCGCGGCCTCGGGGTCGGCCTCGATCAGGTCGAGGATCATCGGGTCGGCGATGAAGCCTGACTTCACGATCTCGGCCATACCGGCCACGATCTCGTTGCGCGGCAAGGTTTCCAAAGTCGCGAGGTCGACCAGCACGGCCGCCGGCTGATGGAACGCACCCACCAGGTTCTTTCCTGCGTCGGTGTTGATGCCGGTTTTCCCGCCGACCGCCGCGTCGACCATGCCGAGCAGTGTGGTGGGCACATGCACGATGTCGACTCCGCGCAGCCAGGTCGCCGCGGCAAAGCCGGCCACATCGGTGGCCGCGCCCCCGCCGAGGCTGACGATCGCGTCCTTGCGGCCGACGCCGATGCGCCCCAACACCTCCCAGATGAACCCGACGACGGGCAGCTCCTTACCCGCCTCGGCGTCGGGGATTTCGATCCGATGCGCGTCGATTCCCTTGTCCGACAAGCGGTTACGAATCACCTCGGCAGTCTGCGCCAGCACCGGCTGGTGCAGGATCGCGACCTTGTGCCTGCCCTCGAGAATGCGTTGCAGATCGCTGAGCAGCCCGGTACCGATGATCACCGGGTAGGGCGGGTCGACCAGGACGTCGACAGTCACGGGCTCAGTCATGGGTCCGTTCCGCGTTACGTGCGGCCAGGGCGGCCGGAGTGGGCGGGGCCTCGGTGCTGGGCGGCGGTGTCAGCTTGGATGGGGCGCGGCGCCACGACGGGCGTCGACGGCGTCGGCGCGGGTCCGGCGCGTCGGGATTCTCGAGGCGCGCCACGATGTGCCGAACCACCGCCCCAGGGTTGCGGCGATTGGTGTTCACCCGAATGGTGGCGACCCGCCGATACAGCGGAACCCGCTGCGCCATCAGCTCGCGGTATCTCTTGGCGGGGTCGCCGCCGGCCAGTAGCGGTCGCACGGTGCCGCCGGTGGTGCGCCGGATGCCTTCGGCCGCGCTGATCTCGAGGAAGATCACGGTATGGCCGACCAGCGCTTCGCGCACGCCTTGCGAGGTGATCGCGCCGCCGCCGAGGGACACGATGCCGTCGTGCTCGGCCAAAGCGGTGCGCACCACGGCCTCCTCTATACGGCGAAACTCCTGCTCGCCATCCACGAACAGTTCGGCAATGGTGCGGCCGGTGGTCTCGACGATCTTGGCGTCGCTGTCCAGCAGCGGCACCTGCAGCGCCTTGGCCAAGCGGCGTCCGATCGTTGACTTACCGGAGCCTGGCATACCTATCAACACCGCTTTGGGAGCCATCAGCCTGACGCCCGTGGTGACTCGGCGGATGGCTCGCGCGCCGCGACGGCGCGCAGGTAGGTGTCAATGTTGGCCCGCGTCTCGGCGAGCGAATCCCCGCCGAACTTCTCCAGCGCGGCGCGCGCCAGCACCAGCGCGACCATGGTCTCGACGACCACGCCCGCGGCGGGCACCGCGCATACATCGGAGCGCTGATGGATCGCGACGGCTTCGTCGCCGGTGGCCATGTCGACGGTGGCAAGCGCCCGCGGCACCGTCGAGATCGGCTTCATCGCGGCGCGCACTCGCAACGCCTGGCCGTTGGTCATGCCGCCTTCCAGGCCGCCAGCCCGGTTCGTCGAGCGGATCACGCCATCCGGGCCCGGATACATCTCGTCGTGGGCGACGCTGCCGCGCCGGCGAGCGGTTTCAAAGCCGTCGCCGATCTCGACGCCCTTGATCGCCTGAATGCCCATCACCGCACCTGCCAGCTGGCTGTCGAGGCGGTTGTCGCCGCTGGTAAACGAGCCGAGCCCGACGGGCAGCCCGTGGGCGACGGCCTCGACGACGCCGCCGAGCGTGTCGCCGTCCTTCTTGGCGGCCTCGATCTCGGCGATCATCAGCTTCTCGGTCTGTTCGTCGAACGCCCGCACCGGGCTCGCGTCGATGGCCGACTGGTCGGAGGCCTGTGGCGGCGGGCCGTCGTAGGGCTTGGACGCGCCGATGGAGATGACGTGCGACACGACCTCTATTCCCAGCGCCTCTCGCAGGAACGCCCTGGCGATGGTTCCCGCGGCGACGCGGGCGGCGGTTTCCCGGGCACTGGCCCGCTCGAGCACGGGGCGCGCGTCGTCGAAGCCGTACTTGAGCATGCCCGCGTAGTCGGCATGGCCCGGCCGCGGCCGGGTGAGCGGCTCGTTGCGGGCGCTGTTCTCGAGTTCGACCGGGTCGACGGGATCGGCGGCCATCACGGTTTCCCACTTCGGCCACTCCGTGTTGCCGACTTCGATCGCGATCGGGCCGCCGAGCGTGACGCCGTGCCGGACGCCGGCGAGCATGGTGATCTGGTCCTGCTCGAACTTCATCCTGGCGCCGCGGCCGTAGCCGAGCCGGCGCCGGGCCAGCTGACCCGCTATGTCGTCGGAGGTGACGTGGACGCCGGCGACCATGCCTTCGACCACGGCCACCAGCGCGCGGCCGTGCGACTCACCAGCTGTGGTCCATCGCAACACGCGTCCCATTTTCGCACGTCACCCGCGGACACCGATTTCGGCGTGATAACTGGCGCTCACCAGCGAAGGAAATCACGCCGAAATTGCAAGCCCGGCCAGGACGCCGTTGATCTCGCTGACGGCCTGGCGGTGGGCTGCCTTCTGGTCGTCGGCGCGGGCGACGATCATCGCGGTCTCGCAGAGCGCGCCGTAAAGAAAGTGAGCGAGCGGCCCCGGTGGTCGCGGTGCGATGCGGCCGGCCTCCGCAGCCTGCGGGATCCCGATCTGCATCATTTCGAGCAGCGGGGTTTCCAGCCGGCGCACCTGATCCCAGCCGATCGCGGTCAAGGCGTCGAGCAGCACGATGCGCTGCAGGCCGGGGTCGAGGCACTCGTCCAGGAAGGCCCGGCACGCGGCATTGAAGGCGTCCCACGGATCCTTCTTGCGGGCGTAGGCCTCGGCCAGGGGCGTGGCCATCCGCTCGACCTCGCGGGAGAACACCGCCTCGAAGAGCTGTCGCTTGCCATCGAAGTGGTGACAAACGGCGCCCTTCGTCACGCCCGCCCTCGCCGCCACCGCGTCGAGCGAAGTCGCATCGTAGCCGTCGCGCGCAAACAGCTCGCGGGCCGCGTCGACGAGCGCGCTGGTGGTCGCCTCGGTCCGCTCGGCCTGGCTTCGTCTCGCCACCTTCGTCGCCACGGCCTCACCATAGCCGGTGTTCACGTACGTTCCGGTTCCAACGCGACCAGCGGCAGCGCGCGACGGGTAAACCAGGTGTCCACCTCAGAACACCCGATAGATCCGGTAGTCGATGTGGTTGGGCGACAGGATGTTGTAGCCGAGCGCGACCACTTCGGACAGCCACGAGTATCGCTCGTCCGAGGTCTCAAATTTCGGCGTGGTGCGGCCGTAGGTCTCCGCGAATGGCAGCACCTCGCCCGCGGCGAGCCGCCGCACACCGTCGGCCGGGATTTTGATGATGCCGCGCGACTCGCAGTGGATGAGGGCGCCGTCGTGCGTGCGCAGCGTGGCGCGGACGTCCACCCGCCCCGTGCCGTCACCGCCGACGACGAGCCAGTCTCCCCCACCCGGAAGCAACTCGCCGCGCAGCTTCGGCCCTTCGATGACGCCGCCGGTCGTAATAAAGGTCATCCGGGTGCCAACCGGAGTTGTGCAACCCCCAACGAGCTAGATCACGGCCAGTGCGGTGGCCGTCACCGCCGCAAGGCACATCGACGGGCCGTGCGGCACGGTCTCTCCCGATCGACGCAGCACTGTAACGATGGCCCACCCCGCTGTCAGCATCGGTGCGCCGAGCGCGGCAAGCAGCCAGACGTCACCGCCGAATGTGCCTGTCAGCGCACCGATGCCGATCGCGAGTTTGACGTCACCGGCGCCCATGGCCGCTGGTGCCAGCACGTACACGACGGTATAGACGGCGAACAGCGCGACCGCGCCGAGCACGGCAGGCGCGCCACGGCCGAACATGCCGGCCGTCGCAAGAATCACCGCCGCGCCGGGCATCGTCAGCCAGTTCGGCAGCCGTCGCTCGCGGATGTCGTAGATGCTGAGCGCCGCCAGCCACGCCACAACGCAGATGCCGGCCAGCCCCGCCCCCATCAATGGAGGTTAACGCCGACTCGGGGGCCTGCTGAGCACCAATTAGCCTCGAGTGGTCGCGGGCTGGCTGATCCTTGGCGAGCACCTCGCGGTGACGGAGTATGTGGCGATCGTATTGGTGACCGTGGCCAGCATCGGGGCGGTGCGCGCCGCGCGGGAGCGCTTGGCGCAGAGCGACACTCGAACGATCACCGGCTAGCGGGACAGCAGCGGCTGCGCCACATCGCCAACGGCCGTGATCAATTCGGGCGCCACGGTCGACGGCCCGACCGGCTGAAACACGAGTGTGTCTACGCCTGCATCAAGATACGGGCCTGGGTCCGGTTCCGCCCGATCAGCACCGGAACTCGTTGCTGCGGAGCCCAATCCAGTCGAACTTCGGCCAGGCGCACCTATCGGCCGTCGACGGTGACGGATCGCAAGCGGTGCAGGCTGCACACCGAGCCCGACCGTGAGGATTCGGACGACACTAATGTGACTGCGGCCTGGGCGATGCCGCCCTGCAGGAAGCAGTCCTCCCACACCACAGTTCGGCAATACGGGCACGCTCGGCGGCGGCCGTTTCCTGCAGGGTGTCGGGCCGAAAGTCTGGGCGAAGCACAATGCCGGTGCGAACACTCACTCCTCGAACACTACTGTTCGGCGAGCGCGGTCCTCATCGCCTCGGTGGGCGCGGGCAGCCCGGTGAACTGCTCGACCTGCGCGAACGCCTGATGAAGCAGCATCTGCAGCCCGCTGACGACCTTTCCCCCCGCAGCCTCGACGGCCGTCGCCAGCGGGGTCGGCCACGGATCGTAGATCGCGTCGAGCAGCAGTGGCGTCGCCGCGACCGTGTCGGCGTGCTGGGCGGCCACGTCGGCGGGGATGGTGCTGACCACAACGTCGACATCCACCAACGTCGTCCCGAGCTCGATCCAGCGGATCTCGACACCGAGTCTCGCTCCGATCGCCACGAGCCACGCCGCTTTCTCGAGGTTTCGTGCGATGACCGAAATATCCTGCACGCCGAGCTCGGCGAGTCCGACGACGGCGGCGGGCGCGGTGCCGCCCGAGCCCAGCACGGCCGCCCGGCCAACCACCGGACCCAAAGCACCCTTCACACCGTCGATGTCGGTGTTGTCGGCTCGCCAGCCGCCCTGCGAACGCACCAGCGTGTTGGCCGAGCCGACGAGTTCCGCGCGAGCGGTGCGTTCGTCGGCGAACCGCAGCGCCGCAAACTTGCCGGGCATCGTCACCGACACACCGACCCATTCCGGGCCGAAACCCGCTACCAGGACCGGCAATTCGTCGGCCGTGCACTCGATGCGATCATACGTCCAGCCGTCCAGCCCCAAGGCGCGGTAGGCGGCGAGGTGAAGCTGCGGTGACCGGGAATGCGAGATCGGTGAGCCCAGCACCGCCGCTTTGCGCAGACTACCTGGCACGGCGGCGGGCCGGCTATCTTGCCGAGTCGAGGACACCGTTGCGCTTGGCCAGTTCGATGTTCGCGAGATGCTGCCCGTAGTCGCGGGTGAACAGCGTGGTGCCCTGCATGTCGATCGTGACGAAGTACAGCCAGTCCCCCGGCGCGGGCTGTTCCGCCGCCGCCAGCGCGGGCTGCCCTGGCGAGCAGATGGGTGTGGCGGGAAGACCCGGCCGCAGATAGGTATTCCACGGCGTGTTCTGCGCGCGGTCGGCGTCGGTGGTGGCCACCTCGATCCGGTCCAACGGGTAGTTCACCGTGGAGTCGAACTCCAGCGTCCGGTTCTCGTGCAACCGGTTGTAGATCACCCGCGCGACCTTCGCGAAGTCATCGGGCTTGGACTCCCGCTGTACCAGCGAGCCGACGATAAGGATTTGGTACGGCGACATGTTCATCGATTTCGCAGTGTCGAGCAGGCCACCCTGCGCGTACTGCGTCGCGCTGGCCCCGATGAGCGTGGATAAAATGTCCTGGCCGGTTGCCGAGGGGTCGATGTTCCAGGTTCCCGGCGCGATCAGCCCCTCGAGCCGGCGGTGGTGGTTGCCCTGCGCGGTAACCGCGCTGATCGCCCAATCGGGAATCGAAAGTGCCGACGGCGACGCTGTTCCCGCGGCTTTCTTCAGGTCGTCCACCGGAACGCAGTGCCGTTCACCGTCAAGGTCCACGCACGTCGCGTGCGAGATCAAGCTGAAGATGCCGTCGGTGACCGCCTTGGTCTTGATGTCCTGGACATCGTCGAGCTGGCGACCTTCGGGAATCACTAGCTTGCCGACACGGTTCTGCGAATCGGCAAGTCGCGCAACGGCGTTGGATGCAGGGATCTCAGTGCGCACCTTATAGAAGCCCGGCTGGATTGCGGAGATAGCGGAGTTGCCGTCGGCGGCTTCGACGAATGCCGAGACCGTCGCCACGACTTTGTGCTCCTGCAGGGTCTTGCCGATGGCGGTGGTGGAATCGCCGTCGTGGATCTGGATGACCACGTCGTTGACGCCGTCACCGGAATAGTCGTTGCCCCCGCCGAACAGCGTGTGCCACAACTTCGAACCCAGGAACACCGCGCCGACAAGGACCACGATCAGCAGGGCCAACGCGAAACCGCTGGCGAATCGCCGTTTGCGCCTGTTGCGGGCTTCCCGTATTCGGGCGGCCCGAGTCATCCGGCGCCGCGGCGGTCCGACCGCCACGGGCTCAGCGCGATGCCGGCCCCAGTTGTCAGTCATCCCCGACCTCTCCGTGCGCGGCATCGGCCTGCCCTGCTCCTCGCGTGCGCGAAGCCGCGCGCCGCTGGTCCAGCCAGTTCTGCAATATCCCTACCGCCGCAGCCTGATCGATCATCGCCCGCTGTCCCTTGGCGCCGATGCCCGCGTCCCGCAGGGACCGCTGCGCCACCACAGTGGTGAGCCGTTCGTCCGACAGGCGCACGGGTGTCGGCGCGATGCGTTGGGCCAGCTGGTCGGCCAGCTCGATCGCGTCCCTGGCGGACGCACCGGACCGGTCGGCAAGGGTGCGCGGCAATCCCACCACCACTTCGACGGCGTTGAACTCGTCGGCGAGCTGCGCCAGCCTGCGCAAGTGTTTGCCGGTCTTGCTCCGCCGGTCTCGCTCCACCGTTTCCACCGGCGTGGCCAGGATCCCGTCCGGATCGCTGGCGGCCACGCCAATGCGGACCGTGCCCACGTCCACACCGAGCCGTCTGCCGCGGCCGGGATCGTCGCCCCCGGGCCGATCCGGTAGGCGATCATCGATGTCGGCCACGGGGCTAGCTCCGGCCTATTTCTGCGCGCAGCGCGGCCAATGCCGCGTCTATACCCGCCGCCCCCTTACCGGAACCCTGTGCCAGATCGGCCTTGCCGCCCCCACGACCATTGACCGCCGCACCGACCTGCTTGACCAACTCGTTGGCCCGAAGGCCGAGGTCCTGCGCGGCCGGGTTGACCGCCACCACGAACGGCACGCTGTCGTTCTCGCCCTCGGCGATCAACGTGACGACGGCCGGATCACTGCCCAATTTGCCCCGGATGTCGCCGACGAGCGTGCGCAGATCCGCCGCCGACATCCCGCCGGCCATCCGCTGCGCCACGACACGAACCTTACCGATTTGCTCCGCACCCGCGGCGGCATTCGCTGCGGCTGCTCGCGCGTTCGCCAACCGCATCCGGTCGAGCTCCTTCTCGGCGGCCCGCAGCCGCTCGACCAGATTGGCGACGCGGGCCGGAACCTCCTCCGACGGCACCTTTAGCGTCGAGGCCAGCCCCGCCATCAGAGCGCGTTCCTTGGCCAGGTGTCTGAACGAGTCAAGGCCGACGTAGGCCTCGACCCTGCGCACGCCGGAGCCCACAGACGACTCCCCGAGGATCGTCACGGGGCCGATCTGCGCCGAACTCTCGACATGCGTACCGCCGCACAGTTCGAGCGAGAACGGCCCGCCGATCTCGACTACCCGCACCTCGTCGGGATAGTTCTCACCGAACAGCGCCATCGCCCCCATCGCCTTGGCCTTGTCCAGTTCGGTGGTGAAGCTGTGCACCTCGTAATCGGCCTCGACCGCCTCGTTGGTCACTTCCTCGATCTGGGTCCGCTGGTCGTCGGTCAGGCCGCCCTGCCAGTTGAAGTCGAACCGCAGATAACCGGGCCGGTTCAGTGAGCCGGCCTGAACGGCGTTGGGACCCAGCACTTGCCGCAGCGCGGCGTGCACCATGTGGGTGCCGGAGTGCCCCTGCGTCGCGCCGTGCCGCCAGCGTGGGTCGACGGCGGCGACAACGGTGTCGCCCTCCACGAATTCGCCTGACTCGACGTTGACGCGGTGCGCCCACAGCGTCTTGGCGATCTTCTGCACATCGCTCACCGCCGCCCTGGAGGTCCCGGTCGAGCCCGTCCCCGTGATGCTGCCCTCGTCGGCGATCTGGCCGCCGGACTCCGCGTAGAACGGCGTGCGGTCAAGGATGAGCTCGACCCGATCGGGCGCAGAGCTCGCGGAGTGGGCGACCACGGGGACGCGTTTGCCGTCGACAAAGATACCGAGAATCTTTGCCTCCGAAGTCAATTCGTTGAAGCCAGTGAACTCCGTCGGGCCGGCGTCGACCAGGTCGCGGTATTCCGACAGATCGGCGTGCGTCTGCTTACGCGCGGCCGCGTCGGCCTTCGCACGCTGGCGCTGGTCGGCCATCAGTCCGCGGAAGCCTTCTTCGTCGACGCTCAGACCGGACTCGGCGGCCATCTCGAGCGTCAATTCCAGTGGGAAGCCGTAGGTGTCGTGCAATGTGAACGCGTCGGTACCCGACAGCGCGGTGGCACCTGATGCCTTGGTTGCGCGGGCGGTGTCCTCGAACAACCGTGAGCCCGACACCAGGGTGCGGTTGAACGCCGTCTCCTCGGCGACCGCGATGCGATGGATCCGGTCGAAGTCGGTGACGAGTTCGGGGTACGACGGGCCCATCGCGTTACGCACCGTCGTCATCAGGTCGCCGACGATCGGGTCG
>Ga0207688_10002267_pt1 | contig 10350 bp, 12 predicted proteins | sample KBSMiscanthusM4_FD_184296 | JGI IMG/M metagenome (GOLD analysis project Ga0207688, IMG submission 184296) | Miscanthus rhizosphere microbial communities from Kellogg Biological Station, Michigan, USA - M4 (SPAdes) (version 2) | ecosystem: Host-associated > Plants > Roots > Rhizosphere ...
GCCTGGCAGACCAGTTCGGCCAGTGAACACAGGCTGCGTCCCAGATAGCAGCCGACTTCGACGAAATGCTGTCACCGCCGAAGGCGTAACGGCCTCCTGCTGCGCGTCGCGCCACCGGAACTAGATAGGGATGTCGGTCCACCGGGTGACCGGTGCGTCGAACCGGCTATCGCATCCGACGTCTGCGTGCGAGTCCATCGAGTCGATCCTCTTCTCTTCCTCTTCTCTGGTGTCGGGCGCCTGCTCCGATGTGTCCGGACGTCGCATCCTTGGAAAACAAGTCTGGATCTCGCATAGCCGCATCCGGAACCGGATCCAACGATCATCCGGCGCCGTCAGTGGTCGTTTCGAGTGTCGTCAGGCGAAATGTCGCAGCTCAGGGGCCGCCGCGCCAGTGTTCGATGCGGTTGTGGTCGGGAGTGAAGCCGTGGTTGACCCCCCAGAGGACGGCCTGGGTTCGGCTGCCGACGTCGATCTTGCGGTAGATCGTCCGGATGTAGGACTTCACGGTGTTGGGGCTGAGGTAGGTCAGCCTCGCCACGTCGGCGTTGCTCTTGCCTTGGGTGATGAGGGCGAGGATCTCGGATTCTCGGTCGCTGAGACCTTCGCCTCGCCCGGGCCAGTCAAGGCCGACCGCGCTGCGCCCGCGCGGAGGGACATCGCTGATGACCACCTCGCCGGCATGCACTGCCTCCAGCGCGGCGACCAACTCGCGTGCCGGCAGTGTCTTCGACAGATAGCCGTGCGCGCCGTGCTGGCGGGCGCTGGCGATGAGGTCCGGATGAAAGTTCCAGGTGTAGACCACGACTCGGCGTGCGCGTGGATTGGCGACCAGTTCGCCGATCTCGTGGTGGTCGGATTCGGGTTGGGCGAAAGAGTCGTACAGGACGATGTCGACGGGGTCATCGACTGCCATCGTCGCGTCGATCTCCGCGACGACGACACGGTCGCGGTACCGGTCGAACATGTTGGCCACGCCCATCAGCACGACGTCGTAGTCGTCCACGAGTGCGACTGTGATCGGGCCGCCTGCAGGTTTGGGCATGCGCCGGACATTACCCCCTTAGGGGTGTATCCGATGCCCCCTTAAGGGTGTTCGACTGATACCAGTGTCGAGCACCGCTCGACCGGTCCGATTTTTGAAGCGTCGCATTCGGCGCATATCAGGAAGGCTCAACCATGATCGTCCTTGGAATCATTCTGATCATCCTCGGGCTCATCTTGCCCGCACTCGTTCCCGCCTTCGCTTTCGCGCACCTGGTGGTGGTCATCGGGGTCATCCTCCTCGTCGTCGGCGCAATCCTGGCGGTGCTGGGATCGACCGGCCGGGCTGTCGGCGGCCGCCGCCACTACTACTGACCGCCACCCGTTCCCTACGTTTCAGCAGCGAATGAAAGGAATAAGAAATGCCTATCTGGGGATGGTTTTTTATCGCAGCGATCGTCGTGGTCGCCGTCGCGGGGCTCATCGTCGCAACCTCGGCGGCCCGTCGCAAACGGACCGAACGCCTCAAAGAGCAGTTCGGTCCCGAATATGAGCGAACAGTTGCCGAGGCTGGCGAACAGAATGCAGCCGAAAAAGAACTTGTCGCGCGCGAACGCAAGAGAGACAAGCTCGACATTCGTCCGCTGACACTGGCTGCGCTCAAGGGCTACGCGGACCGCTGGCGCGCGGTGCAGACCGCATTCGTCGACAGTCCCGCGAGCGCGGTGGGCGACGCGGACCGGCTCGTGACCGAGGTGATGCGCGAGCGCGGCTACCCGATCGACGACTTCGATCAGCGGGCAGCCGACATCTCCGTCGATCACCCAACGGTTGTCGAGAACTACCGAGCCGCCCACACCATTCACGTGTCGCAGCAGAACGGAGACGTCGGCACGGAGAAACAGCGCCAGGCGTTCGTTCACTACCGCGCCCTCTTCGAGAAGTTGCTCAACGACGATGGCAGGCCGCAAGACACCGATACAGCACAGGAGGCAAGCGCATGACCACACACAATCAACACAATGAGGCGACCCCCCCGCTCGAGCAGGTCGAGCCTGCGACGCCAGTTACCGATCGTGAGGCGCAGCGGGCAGATTCGTCGATAGCACCCGCCGGTCCGTCAAACGCACCAACCGAATCGACCATTCCCGCAGCCGAATCGGCGGCCGCCCGGACGGACGCCGGACGGCACATGCAGGCTCAAGGTTCCCTATCGAATCAAACCGAGCCAGACGAAGCAGGCTTGCCGGCCGCCCATACCGAATCGGCGATCACAGGTACCGAAACAGCCGGTGGGATGGCAGATTCAACTCCCTCTGGAACCGAATCATCCACTGACCGACCGCTTTTCGCCGATGACGAGCTTTCCGAACTCCGCGCGCGGTGGGACAATGTCCAGACCGGCTTCGTCGACGACCCCCAAGACTGCGTCCAGAAGGCGGACGGCCTGGTGTCGGATGTGGTCGAACAGCTTACAAACGGCTTCACCGAGGCGCGTTCGCGCCTCGAACAACAGTGGGGTCGCGGCGAAGAAGCGTCTACCGAGGATCTTCGAGTCGCCCTTAAACGCTACCGAGAGTTCTTCGACCGACTACTAGCGGTATGAGGCCGACAAACACCTCAGTGTCAAACAGAGCTCTTGACGTCGTAAGTCGTTGAGACAGTTCTTTAGCGCAGTGATGCGCCGCGCCATGCGGCCCAGCTCGACGCGACGGCGACCCAGAACCAAGGGCAGGCTGACGACGAGCTGAAAGCCAAGCGCAACAAGGCGATCGAGAACCAGAAAGACACGCGCGCAGTGACAGAGCGTGAAGTCGAGGAAGCGCGGACGGCTGCCGGAGAGCGGAAGGGCGCCGCAGCGGAGGCTGCGCACAAGCGTACCGCCGCCGCGAAGCAGCAGGCCGACGAACCGGCGGACGTTGAGAAGCAGCACGTTAATCTGAGTGCGCGAACGATGCCTGAGAACACATCGTGACCGACGCTTGACGTCACGGGCTCTGGGATCACCGCGTTCGGCAAATTACCGAGCGCGGTGATTTCTGTCTGGGACCTCTTGGCGCGCAACCTTGGCACGCTCGACGGTGAGTTCGGCCGTTCGAGAGGCTGTTAGAGATCGTTTGGATGCGCGGGGCGACTCCGGCCGCTCCGGAATTGTCACGGATTGTCACAACTTGCGCCACACTCTGCGCCGCCTCGCTCAGCGCATCCGGCGGTGAGTGAGTGCACATAGGCGCGCATCGTGAACGCCACATCAGCGTGGCCCAACCAAGTCCTGACTCGATGCCGCTTCTCGCCGGATCATCCGGGTGACGCAAAGGTTCTCGGCCATCGTGAGGTCGACGTACGGGCCGTGGTGTTGGATCGTGGTCTCGCCGGCCACGAGAGCATCGTCCGCGGTGCGCAGCAGGTCGCGAAGTTCAGCCAGGTAGACCTCGTCGAGGTAGCAGGGAGAGTCGGCGGCGGCGACCAGTGCGGCGCCGATCTCCCACCGGCACCGGTCGATGGCGCCGGCCAGGAACAGGTTGCGTGCTGCAAGACACCGGGAGTAGAGGCGGATCCAGGTGAGAAGGTGATGTCGATCGTCGAGCACCAGCGGCCGGATCCGGTCGCCGGTGTCCACGTCGACCTCTTCGGGATGGAGTGCCCGCGCGATGACCTCCCGGCAGACCTCGAGCGGGTGGGTACCGCGGAGCAGCGTTCTCATCGGTCGGCCCCGGAGTCGAGCAGCCGCAGCAGGTTCCCGCCGAACAGGTCCGCGTAGTGAGCGGGGTGAACACCGGCGATGTTGGCCATCACGGCCAGTTCGTGCAGCCCGTGGGCACTGCTTCCGTATGGCAGGTCGGAGCCGTAGAGCACCCGCGCCGGGTCGATCGCTTCGAGGACCGCAAACAGGTCGAAGGCCTGAACGACCGACGTCTCGAAGTAGACGTTGGGATACGGGGCCAGCACGGCGACGGCGCGGGGCATGTCGATGAAAGTGGAGTGGCCGAGGATGAGGCGAAGGTCCGGAAGCGCGCTGGCGATGCCGGCCAGGTCGTCGGAGACGGCGCCCATGCCGTACCCGGTGTGAACGAGTACCGGCAGGCGATCGGTAGCGGCCCGCGCATAGATCTCCATCGCCGCCGGGGCGTTCAGCGCGAAGTCCTGCGCCCGAGGATGCAGCTTGATCCCGCGGTGTCCCCGGTCGCGGCAGCGCTCGTACTCGTCCTCCCACGGCCCGTTCGGGTTGAGCCGCATGAATGGGACGAAGCGTTCCGGGGCCGCCCGGTAGGCATCCCATACCCGGTCGTTGGGCACCCGAAAGTCGGTGCCCTGCTCTGGGTCGTTGAACGGAAAGATCACCGCGCCGTTGACCAGATAGTCGTCGAGATCCCGCAGCAGGCCGATGAAGTCGAGCTCACGGCCATCGCGATCCCGACCCACATGCGCGTGCGTGTCCCAGACCGGCGCCGTCTCCAGCACATCGGAGGTCAGGCGACGCAGGTAGGCGTACGAATGCATAGGCACGCCCGGCTCTGGCAACGCCGAGACCTCGAAGTAGCGCTCGTACGGGATCCGGTTTGCCGGCATCACCTTATTGTGGCCGCGCCGACGCGGCGGCGCTCGGTCAGGTCGCGTCACGGATTTGTGGGCGCGGGATCGGACCACGTGCCCAGGTCCGCGGTACGCGGGGCTTTTGCCGGGTCGCGGTGGTCGCCGGCCATGCACATCTTCGCGCTCATGGTCGTGCCGCAGTTGACGGCGGATACGCGTTCGACGGTTCCGAGTTTGAGCTCTCATTGTGCTCGATGTGCAGGCCGGCGCCTTGGACGAGCGGAAGCGGATAGCGGGTCTCGTGGTCGCAGCCGAAGAACGGTGACCTTTCACACCGGCGTTGGAGCGTCAGCAATACTCGGTTGGTGAATTTCTTCGCGTTGCGCGCCAAACCGTGTCAGTGTCTGGGTTCGAAAGTGGGTGTGTTCATCGATTGTCGTGTTCGCCTGCGCTAGACGGGTTCTGAGCTTGTTGACGTTTGCCTTCAGCCGAACGACTCTCTGCGATTGCTCAGACATGCGGGGCTAGTCCGGAAGTTTCTCACATAACCCGGGTTGATGCCGCGCCGGTCCAGTCCGCCGATAACACCCCGGCGGTCAGCCCTCGGCCTCCTGTCGTCGTTCAGCCAACCCCGTGATGCTTCACCATTCGGAGTAGCGTCAGCCTGGCCATGGCGCGGTTTACGCTCGGCCAGGACGGGGACGAGGAGAGCGGGCGCGGCTCGCGCTCGTCGAGGAGGCTCACGATCGGTATCCGGTCCGGCAGTTCACCGGCGAGTGCTTCGAACGTGAACTCGACAAGTCGATCTTCATAGCTCGCCGAGAGGCCACCCCCCGGTGTGCCCCGACTGTGCCAAGACGCGCAACAACGAGACGTGAAGCGGTGGACGCGGCGACACATCTGGGACTCATCACCTGGACACATAGACCTCGAGGCAACTCAACGAGACCACGCGGATGCTTTGCGGGGCATTTACACACCAGCGGTCGGCGGTTCGATACCGTCCGCGCGCCCACCACCGCTGACCGAGTGCAAGGGCGTGTCGACGGGCGGCGGTAGGCCCGCGGCCGCAACACGACTGGGGTGACGAAACTTGCCTTGAACGCTCGTCGGGGTTTGACTATGGCGTGTTCGGGAAGCCCTCGTGAACCCTCGAGTCCGGAAAGGCGTGTAACCGTCATGGCAGAGGAGCTGACGCCGCACTTCGAAGAGGTACAGGCGCACTACGACTTGTCCGACGACTTCTTCCGGCTCTTCCTCGACCCCACCATGACCTACAGTTGCGCCTACTTTGATCGCCGACGAGATATAACGCTGGAAGAGGCGCAGCTCGCCAAGATGGACCTGTCGCTGGCCAAGTTGGGTCTGCGGTCCGGGATGACGCTGCTGGATGTCGGCTGCGGCTGGGGGGGCACGATGCGCCGCGCGATCGAGAAGTACGACGTGAACGTCATCGGTTTGACGTTGTCCAAGAACCAGGCCGCCCACGTGCAGAAGGCGTTCGACGCGATGGACACTGCGCGCAGCAGGCGGGTGTTGCTGCACGGCTGGGAAGAGTTCGACGAGCCCGTCGACCGTATCGTCTCCATCGGCGCGTTCGAGCACTTCGGGTATGACCGCTACGACGATTTCTTCGGGAAGGCCTACAGCATCCTGCCCGATGACGGGGTGATGCTGCTGCACACGATCACCATGTTGACCGGGCCGCAAATCGTCGAACGTGGCCTGCCGTTTTCCGAAGAGCAGACAAGCTTCAACGAGTTCATCGCCACCGAGATCTTCCCGGGCGGCCAGTTACCGGCGATCGAGATGGTGGAGTTCCACTCGGCGAAGATGGGCTTCAACCTGACCCGCAGGCAGTCGCTACAGCTGCACTACGCCAGGACACTCGACCACTGGGCCGAGGCATTAGAGGCACACCAGGCCGAGGCCATCAAGATTCAATCCGAAGAGGTCTACCAGCGATACATGAGGTATCTGACTGGTTGCGCCAACGCATTCCGGGACGGCTACATCGACGTAAATCAGTTCACGCTGGGGAAGTAGACGGCCACGATCACTAGCCGGCAGGCGGAGCGAAGAACTCCAATGCGATGCCGTCGGGATCGCGGAAGCTCAGGCCCGACCCGTATGGGGCGTCCACAATTCCGCCGTGCTCGATCCCGAGCGCATTGAGCCGGTCCACCCATTCCTCCAGCTCGGCGCGACTGGCGCAGCCGAAGCCGACATGGTCCAGGCCGGCCCGGAACTCCGTGAATTGCCCACCTTCGAATTCACGGTCGTGCTGATGGATGCCGAACAACGTGCCGTTCTCGAATGCCCAGACCAGATGTCGGAATCCTGCATCGGTGTGCTCGTCGAGCACCGGATCGGCACCGATCAATTGTCGGTACCAGGGTCCGCTGACATCGAGATCGCGCACGGTGAGCGCGGCATGGTTGAGCGCCGGGAAGGCCATCGTGGACTCCTCACTGTTCATCACGAAGACGTGCTAGACACGTCGCCGGGCGGCGCCCGGTTCACCTGTGATCATCGACCCTGCAGTGTGCGAACGCGACGATCGTTGAGATCGAAACATTTGTTCGCTGTCGTACCAGGCAATCGAGCGGAGCTGCGGCAGGCGCTCAGACGATTCGTCTGCCGCGGCGCGCTCGGTCTCGCATATCGCGCAGATACAGCTCGTAGCCGAGGATCCAAACCTCACGGGGAACGACCCGGTCGGCCAGCCGCAGCGCCGTCAACAACCATTCGAACCTGCGCTGTTGACCGGCGGTCCACGACAACCGCATCTGCGAGCGAAACTCGGCCGGCAGGAACCCCGCGGTCGCGAACAGGTTGAATCGCCCGGCAAGTATCCGCAGCGGCGCGGGCAGGAACGCCATCGCGGCCACGCCGTGCAGATGCTCGCGCACCGGAGGATCGATCCGAAGGGTGTCGAGCGAGCGCTTCCAGAACTCGTCGAACGCGGCCCGGTCGGGCGGCCACATGTCGTCGCGGACCTGCAGCGTGGTGCCCAGCTTCTTGGCGTCCTGGTAGACCGCATCGGCGGATGCATCGTCGAGCGGCCCGTACAGGAACTCGTGCTGGTCGACATAATAGCGATAGAGGCATGACGCCACCCAGAGCTGCAGCCGTGGATCGAATGCGTTGTAGGACACCGGACTTGACTTCGTCGACCGGACCAGTGCGTGCGCCCTGTCGACCGCTTCGCGGATCAGCGCGCGATCCGCATCCGTGCCGAGGGTGGCCGCGGCGAGGTAGGTGCCGGTGGTGCGGGCTCGCTTGAAGGGATGCTTGTAGACGTTGCCGCTGTCCACCGGGCTTTCCAGCACGCCGTATCCGACCGCAGGCGACGCCAGCTGCATGATCACGTTCGCCGCAGGCAGCAGGACCGCAGCGGGGTTCAGCAAATCGACAACCCGGGTCGGGCGCGGCGGTGGACCCAGCCTCATGAATCCGAGTAGACCACTTGTGAGACGCTCCCGGGGTGATTGCGCCAGCATGTCGGGGCCGGGTTGCGGGGATTGCGGCGGGCTACCTCGCCGACGTGCTGTTCGGCGATCCGCGTCGGGGCCACCCCGTGGCGTTGTTCGGCAGCGGCGCAGCGGCTTTGGAGCGGCTGACCTACGCCGATTCCCGCTCTGCCGGGGCGCTGCACACCGGGGCACTGCTTGGGGCGCTCGGCGTGCTCGGTGTCGCCGTCGAGCGGACCGCGCGCGGGCGTGGAGTGGGGTGGACGGCCGTGGCCACCGCGACGACGACGTTCGTCGCACTCGGCGGAACGTCGTTGAGCCGCACCGGCCAGCAGATGATCAGCCTGCTGGCCGCCGGAGACGCCGAGGGCGCCCGGCGGCTGTTGCCGTCGCTGTGCGGACGCGATCCGGCCGCGCTCGACGCGGCCGGGCTGGCGCGGGCGGCACTGGAATCGGTCGCCGAGAACACCTGCGACGCGCACGTCGCGCCCGTGTTGTGGGCCACGGTAGGCGGGTTGCCCGCCGTGTTGGTGTACCGCGGCGCCAACACGCTGGACGCGATGATCGGCAACCGGTCGCCGCGCTACGTCCGATTCGGTTGGGCTGCAGCACGTTTCGACGACGCCGCCAACTTCGTCGCGGCTCGCGTGACAGCCCTGCTGGTGGCGGCCTGCGCGCCTGTGGTGGGCGGATCGCCCTCCGAAGCGCTGCGTGCGTGGCGGCGCGACGCGGCCCGTCACCCCAGCCCCAACGCGGGTGTGGTGGAGGCCGCCTTCGCGGGCGCGCTCGGCGTGCGGCTCGGCGGACCGACGCAGTACGCACACGAACTGGAGATCAGGCCGACGCTCGGCGACGGGCGAGCGCCCGAGGTTTCGGATCTCGCGCGGGGGGTGCGGCTATCGCGAATCGTGCAGGCCGCGGTCGTTGTGATCTGCCTCAGCGCCGTCGGCCGTATCGGTCGGCGAGTTTCTGCTCGGTCGTGAGTGGAGCGGTTGCATCCACCTGCGCCGCGGCCGCCCTCTCCCGTCGCCGCTGCCGAATCTCGGCGTACACGAAGTAGCCCAACAGAATCGGGGCCACGATGCCGAACGCGATCCACTGGATGCCGTACGACAGGAATGGACCGGCATCGAGCCGGGGTAAGCCGATGACGCCGAGGCCGCCGGGCTGATCCCCGATCAGTTGCAGATACGACCCGGCCAGGGGGACACGGGTCAGTGACGAGATCTGCGCGGTGTTGATCGAATACACCTGCTGCGCCCCGTCCTCGCGGAACGGATCCTTCCCCCGAACAACCGGCTCGGAGTCGCGCAGCCGCGCGGTGATCGCCACCGTCCCACTCGGTGGAGACGTAATGGTCGGCACCTTCGAGCCCTGCACGGGCCGCACATACCCGCGGTCGACCAACACGACTGGGCCGCCGTCGACGGCGAACGGCGTCAGCACCTCGAACGCAGGATCACCGTCGATGACGCGAAGCCGGGCCAGCACCTGCCCATCGGGCAGGTAGTGCCCGGTCGCCGTCACCCGCCGCCACTGCGCGTCCGGCGCCGACGAGTCCTGTTGCGGCAGAAAGGTTGTCAGCGGGACAGGATCGGTGGTCAGCGAGTTCGAAATCTGGGTGTTCTCCCGCGACGTCTTGGTGTTCTTGCCCAGCTGCCAGGGCGCCAGCACGGTGAAGCACAGGTAGGCGAACGCGACCACCACGACGAACAGGGCCAGCCACGCCGGCCGCAGCAGAAACGCCCACCGTCGCATCAGCTCGCGATTCCCCGGCCGGCCAGTTGTTCGTCTACCCAGTCGTGCAGTCCGGGCAACGCCGCCTCGATCACGGCGAACACGTCCTCGAAATCGTCGTGGGTGCCGTAGTACGGGTCTTCGACGTCGAGGGCGTGCGCAGCTGACTGCGGATCGAATGACCGCAGCATCCGGATCTTGGTGGGGGGCACGCCCATTTCGCGCAGCATCCGGACATGGTTGCGGCCGAGCGCGACGATCAGATCGGCCGACAAATGCTGGTTGTCGATCTGGGTGGCGCAGTGTGCGCTGGGGTAGCCGTGTCCGCGCAGTACGTGGGAGGCCCGCTGGTCGGCGGGGTCGCCTGCGTGCCAGCCCCCGGTTCCGGCGCTGGTGACTCGCACCGCGTCGGACAGTCCGCGCTCGTTGATCTGGTGGGCGAACATCTTCTCCGCCATCGGCGACCGGCAGATGTTGCCCGAGCAGATGAAGGTGACGTGCAGCGGCTCAGACACCAAGGACCTCACGAAGGTCGTCCATGGTCGCGACGTGTGCCAGCGCGCTCACGGCATGCGGATCTGCGAAGTCGTCGCGTCCGTATCCCCAGCCGACCACGACGGTG
>Ga0207688_10002268_pt1 | contig 10347 bp, 6 predicted proteins | sample KBSMiscanthusM4_FD_184296 | JGI IMG/M metagenome (GOLD analysis project Ga0207688, IMG submission 184296) | Miscanthus rhizosphere microbial communities from Kellogg Biological Station, Michigan, USA - M4 (SPAdes) (version 2) | ecosystem: Host-associated > Plants > Roots > Rhizosphere ...
CCGCCTGTCCATGGCCAGCGTCGGGATCTGGTGGCTGGTGTTCTCGATCCCGATGTTCCGGCAAGTGGCAGAGCCGCCCGTCCGTGTGACCGCCGGGGACCGTCCGTCCGGCAACATGGTCGTCAACGGCGCGCGCCGCCTGGTCGCGACCTTTCACGAGCTTCGCAAGTACAAGCAGGCGTTCCTCCTGCTCGTCGCCTTTCTGCTCTACAACGACGGCATCCAGACGATTGTCCGGATGGCGACCACCTACGGCGCGGAGCTGAAGATCGACGACAACGCGATGATCCTGGCGCTGCTGATCACGCAGTTCATCGGCGTGCCGTTCGCGTTCCTGTTCGGCTCGCTGGCCGGACGCATCGGCGCCAAGCACGCGGTCTTCGCCGGCCTGGCGGTCTATGCCGGGATCACCATCCTCGGCTACTACATGCGCTCGGCGGCGGAGTTCATGGCGCTCGCCGTGCTGGTCGGCATGGTCCAGGGGGGCACGCAGGCGCTGAGCCGCTCGCTCTTCGCCAGCATGATCCCGCGCCATCAATCGTCGGAGTTCTTTGCCTTCTTCGGCGTGTTCGAGCGCTACGCGGGCATCCTGGGTCCGGCGGTGTTCGCCTACGTCGTCGAGCACAGCGGCACCAGCCGGAACGCCATTCTCTCGGTGATCCTGTTCTTCATCCTGGGGGCGGGGATCCTGCTCTTCGTCGACGTGGATGCGGGGCGCACCGCCGCGCGGGCGGCTGAGCGCGACGCGAGCCTCGCCTGACCTGACCTTCAGGTCAGGTCGCCGGGCTTCATGCCGGGCACGATGTGACCGTCGCCGCGGGGGCGGTCGTCTCAGGTTGTGTCGCGGTCGAGTCGCCGTTTTCAGCGTTCCGCACGTCTAACACACGCATGGTGACCAGATGAAGATCGTGATCGCCGGCGGCTCCGGTTTCCTCGGCGGCCCGCTCGCGGAGGTCTACGCGGAGGAAGGGCACCAGGTAATCGTCCTCACCCGTTCGGTCCCGGCCGGCGAATCACGCCACGACCCCGGCACCGGCGTGCCCGGAATCACGCGGCTCGGGTGGACCGCCGACGGCAAAATCGGCCCGTGGGCGGCGATTGTCGAAGCAGCAGACGCGGTCATCAACCTGTCCGGCGAAGCGATCGACAAGGGCCGCTGGACGCCCCAGCGCAAAGCCCAGCTCCGCGACAGCCGGATCCTCGCCACCCGGAGCCTGGCCGCGTCGATTCTCGCCGCCGCAGTGCCGCCGAAGGTGTTCGTCAGCGGCAGCGCGATCGGGTATTACGGTGACACCGGGGACCGTCCGATTACCGAGTCCTCACCGCCCGGCCACGACTTCCTCGCGCAGCTCTGCGAGGACTGGGAGGGTGAAGCGCATCGCGCCGGATCCTCCGGGGCGCGGGTCGCGTTGCTCCGCACCGGCGTGGTGCTGGATCGATCCGGCGGCGCCCTGCCGCGGATGATGCTGCCGTTCAAGTTCTTCGCCGGCGGGCCGCTCGGTTCCGGACGGCAGTACGTCTCGTGGATTCAACGCCTCGACTGGGTGGAGATGGTCCGATGGATCGTGGAGACGCCAGACGCGTCCGGTCCGATCAACGCCACCGCCCCGGCGCCGGTCACCAACAAGGAGTTGACGCGCGCCATCGGCCGCTCGATGCATCGCCCGGGCCTCCTGCCGGTCCCGCCCTTCGCGCTGAAGCTCGCCGTTGGTGGCCTCGCGGAGTCCATCCTCGGCGGCCAGCGGGTGCTGCCGGCCCGCGCGCTCGCGCTCGGCTATCACTTCCGCTATCCGGACATCGACCAGGCGTTCAGGGGGATGTTCGGGCTCTAGCAGGCGTTGGGCTTTAGGCGTTGGGCGTTGGGCTCGTCAGGCTTCAGGCCAAAAGTCACACAGGCCTAAAGCCCAAAGCCAAAGACCGGCGCGCAGCGCCTACAAGAACCCCGGCGCCCCTCCCCTGAAGTCTCCTCCCAAGATCGACGTCGAGCTCGCGCCGAGCCAGTCCTCGATCACCCGGGCGTAGACCGAACGGAAGTCGGTCTCGTAGCGGACGTCGCCGCCGTTGTTCTCCAGCGTGGGATTGTCGGCGGTCGGCCGCAGGTTCGGGGCGGTGCCGTAGATGCCGCCACGGACTGCTCCGCCCATCACCAGCATCGCGCTGGCCGCGCCGTGGTCCGTCCCGTTGCTGCCGTTCTCGGTGATGCGGCGGCCAAACTCTGAAAATTGAAGCACCAGCGTATCGCCGAGCAGGCCCTGGTTCTGCAGATCGTTATAGAACGTCAGCAGCGAATCGTTCAGCGTCGTCATCAGGGTCGAGTAGGTGCCGTTGACGATGTTGGGTGACTGGCCGGCGTGGGTGTCGTAGCCGCCGGTCTGAACCCAGAACACGCGGGTGCCGACGCCTTTGTTCATGGCCCCGGCGACCGCGCGCAGCGCCTGCGCGAGTCCGTTGTTCGGATAGGCCACCGTCGGCACGTAGGTGTTGACCTGGGCCACACGGTCAAGAGTCGCGAAGGCCGCCTGCGCGGTGGAGTTCACGAACGCCAGATGCGGTACCTCGACCGGCAGGTGCGAAGCCATGCGGACCGCCGAGTCCTTGGCAGCGACCGCGTCGGCGCCGCCATTCGGGCTGGCGAAGGCGTATGCCGACACGCTGGGGATCGATGCGACCCCGACCGTCCGCGCCAGCAGCGTGTGCGGCGTCTCGCGCACGGTGGACCACGCGGTGAGCGGATCGACCGGCGCCGGCAGCAGATCGAGGTAGCGCCCCAGCCATCCGGCCCCTTGTGATGAAGCGGGATCGGCGGTCGACCAGATGTCCGTGCCCTGGAAGTGCGAGCGGCTGGAGTTGGCATACCCGGTCCGCTGGATGATCGCGAGCCGTCCGGCGTTGAAGATGGAACGCAGGCCGGTCAGGCGCGGATTGAGACCCAGCGGCGTTCCGCCGCGATCGGTGCCGATCTGGAGCACGTTCGCGGCCGGAATCGCAATCGTCGGGCGGCGCGCGTAGTACTGCGGATCCGTGTAGGGGATCACGGTGCTGAGCGAGTCGTTGCCGCCGCTCAGATACAGCACGACGAGATTGCGCCGGTTCCGTCCCTGCGCCAGGGCGATATCCGACAGAAATGCCGGCGCCGCGAACCCCATGGTGAAGGCTGCGACACCTCCTCTGACGAACGTGCGTCGGGTCATTGGCATGGCTGAAATCCAACCCGGCTAGCAGCCCGGGACCAGCAGGATGCTGAAGAATGCATCCGGCACGGCACATGGGACATCGCAGATGTGAGAACACTCGTTACTTTCATCTTCCATCTGTCATCCGCCATGTCACCGACGGGGCGATTCTTTCAGCGGCCTGCCAGTCCCCTGGACTAGACGAATTGATAGGCGCCCGATCCGACGATCAGGTGCACGAGTCCGGACGACTTGGTGGCCAGCTGCGTGTCACTGCCGGTCCAGGGCGACGCACCCGAACGGGTGTAATCGAGCAGCGAGTCGTAGTCGTCTGTCGAGTAGGCCGGCGGCGTGAGCCGATCGAGGACGTAGCCGAGCAGGTCCTCGTGGGTGCTCGCATGACCGCGCGATAGATCACGCAGTGCAAACTTCTGGTTGGTTGCCAGCTGCGCGGCGAAGTTCATTCGCGCGAGCACACCGCCGCTCGAGAACCACCCGGGACCGAGATCCCAGCCGGCCACGTCGGGCGGCTCGAACAGCTGCTGGCCCATGTTGATGAGCGGGCTGAGCGCGTCGTTCACCGAAAAGCCGGACCAGCCGACTTCCTTCAGCGATCGCGCCACGAACTCCACCGGCCAGCTGTAGCGCTTGTAGTAGTTCGCCGCGTCGCGGAACTGCGGCGACAGCAGCAGCACGCGCATCACCGCACTGATCTCGAAGCCGCTGTCGTAGTAGGCGCTCGACATCTGATTGATGACCGCGGTATCGGGCGGGTCGACCTCGTTGACGAAATAGTTGTACAGCTTGCGCGCCAGCCGCGGTCCGGTCGCGGGATGCCGTGCGACGGCGGTGATCAGATCGAGGCCGTCCTGCATCCCGGCCGCGGCCGAGCGGTTCGGGATGATCCTGCCCCCGTCGGCGTAGATCGGGAACGTGAACTCCTTTGCGGTCGTCTCGTGCTGCGCGGCGTTGTAGTTGAAGGTGTAGTGCTGCGCGGCGCCGCTGCCCGGCCTGGAGAGATTCCAGCCGGTGAAGACCCGCGCGCCGGCGTAGACGTCGGTTTCCGCGAATGTCCCGACGCCCATCGTGAACAGCTCCATCAGCTCGCGGGCGAAGTTCTCCTGGGGCTGCGCGCGCACGTTGGACCGGCCGTCCAGCCAGACCAGCATGGCCGGATCCTGCGCCACCGCGACCAGCAGATCACGGAAGTTCCCCAGTGCCCGGGTCCGAAACAGCTCCAGCTGACCGAGCACACCGCCGGCATCCTCCTCCGGCTTCGCGGCCAGCACCCGCGTCGCTTCCGTCGCACCGATCTCTCCGGCAATCTTCGTGTAGCCGGTCGCGAAGTGGTTGTGCCAGAAGAGAGCCATCTTCTCCTGGAGCGGCCGCTCGGTGTGGACCATCCGGAAGAGCCAGCGCTGGCGCGCATCGGTGATGTTCACGGCCGGCTGGAACTCGCCCCGGGCGGTGACGCCGACGTAGCCAGGCTTGCCGATCTGCTCGTCCACGGTGTCGGCAATCTGCTGGTACGACAGCAGGCGCGCGAGGACCAGCGTCGCCCCCCCGAACGCCAGCCGCGCGTAGCTGTTGACCTCTTCGTCCGTGGCCCCGAACCCGGCGCGGCGGAGGATGTGGTCGATCTCCTGTTCACGGCTGTTCGGCATGCTGGTCTCCTGGAGCAATCGCCGCCGGTTGCGGTGACCGTGAACCTTGCACCCTGCACCTTGAACCCTGTTAAAGCACCCGGCCAAACCCGAAGGCCTCATCTCCCTTCTCGGGCCGGCCGGTCACCCACCGCATCGCCAGCCGGCTCGCGAGCCAGGAGGCGCCGGGACCGTGCCGGGCGTCGCCGAGCGCGAAGAAGTGGCGCGGAAAGTTGCGGTGCGGACCGAGGTACGGCAGCCCGTCGACGGTGGCGTCGTACGGCTGCGCCCAGGACCACGCGGGCAGGGTCCCGGAGATCGGCGGATACAGGAGTGACAGCTCGTACATCAACTGACCGGTACGCTGCGTCAGCGCCTGCGGGAGCGTGCGCGGCGCGACGGCGGGCTGGTCGGCGCCCGTCACCATCACTCGACCGTCCTTCAACCATTGCACCAGGTGCGACGGCGCGTCGTCGTCCTGCACGACGGCCGCGGGCGGGCCGATCGCCTTGCGGACGACTGTGTCGAGCGGATCGGTCACGACGGTGTAGCGGTGGAACGGCGTCAGGTGGCGCCGCAGGGCGCGCAGGTCGGCCAGCCGCGCGGATGTGGCGACGATCGCCGATTCGGCGTGGATGGTCCCGGTCGCGGTCGTAATCTCGATCGATCGGCGCCGGTCCCGGATCCGCGTGACCGGTGACTGCTCGAAGATGCGCGCCTTCCGCGCCGCGGCCGCAGCCGCCAGACCGAGGCACGCCTTGAACGGATCGCACGTGAAGCCACGCCCGGCGATCGCTCCGTCGGTGTCCAGTCCGGTCGCGCGTCTCGCCGCGGCCGGTGTTTGCCACGTGTGATCGAGACTCGCGCCTCGTCTCGCGTCCTGCTCGCGTTTCAACGTCGTCCCGTCGCGCAGGGACACCTGCAGCAGCGCGATCGGGTCGAGGTCGCAGCGGATCGACAGCCGTCGCAGGGCTGCGGCGAAGTCCAGCGAGGCGCGCCGCGCGCCCGTCCACAGGGTTCGCGCGGTGCGCAGGCCGTGCGCCCGCGTGGTCGCCTGGAAGGAGGCGTCGAAGTCCTCGCGGATGAGACCGCTCGACGCCGAGGTGCTGCCGGCCCCGAGGCGCTCGGCTTCCAGCAGGATCACGGCCACGCCAGCCTGACTCAGTGCGTACGCGGTCGAACAACCGGTCAGGCCCCCGCCGATCACGACAACGCCCGTCTCGGCGTCGCCGCGCCAGCGGGGATAGGCCGGGCGCTTCGATTTCGGGAACCTCTCGAGCCAGAGCGGCGCGTGGCGCACCATCAGCGTGGTGGATTCTAGCTGATGGGCGGGTCGCGCTCGCGAGCTGAGGGGAATCGCCCTCCGGCCGTCAGCCCGGACGACTTGTCGTTACTTCTTCGCGGAGGCAGCGGCCGCAGCCGCCTTCGCCTGTGGTCCGGTCCACGTCCAGCCGGTAATCAGCCATCCTCCAGCGCCCGTTTTCAGCACGAACGTCATCTGCGCGGACTCGCGCATCGCCGCCCCTTTGAGCTTGAACGTGTACACGGCAGGGACGACGACGTATGCCGTGTCGCCGCTCACTTCCGTCCGCGTCGGCGCCGCGATGGTGACGTTCTGGTCGGTGATGCCCTGCTTCTTCGAGTCCGCATCGAGGGCTGCCGCCCACGTCTTGAACGCGTCCGCGCCGTGCCACACGAACGGCGCAACTTCGTCGATGATGACCAGGTCGGGCCCGGCGGCATGCGTCGCCGCGGCGCCCGCAATATCCCCTTTGTTGAACGCTTCCATGAACTTCTTCAGCGGTGCCACGATGTCTGCCGTTGGGGTCTGTGCGCCCGCCGTGGCTACCGACAGCGCGCATAGCGCTACTCCGAGCATCAACTTCCTCACCGCTCCTCCAGTCCGCTGTGACGCGGCCGCGATTCGACCGGCCGCATCGAATGGCTGAGATTGGACTGTCGCGCGGTGGTTGTCAATAGTCGAGGTTGTGTGCAGGCTGCAACACCGCGCACCAGGGTTCATCGGCGGGAACGAAGGTCCGGTCGGCGTCCGCCGGCCTGTAGACTGGATGCCATGCACGACGTTCGGCTCGCGCTGCGTCACCTGTTCCGTCGCCCGGCGTTCGCGGTGATCGCGATCCTGACGCTCGCGCTGGGGATCGGCGCGAACGCGGCCGTGTTCACGGTCTCGAACGCCGTCCTCTTCTCCCCGCTTCCCTACGAGCGGCCCGACGAAGTGGTCATCCTCAACGAGCAGCGCCCGCAGTTCCCGGCCATGTCGGTCACGCGTGACAACTATGAGGACTGGTGCGCCCGCGCCACCTCGTTCTCCGCGATTGCCGCGTTCCGGACCACGAGCATGACGCTCACCGGCGTGGGGGACCCGGAGCAAGTCCCGGTCAAGATGATCGCCGCGACGCTCCTCCCGTTGCTCGGCACGACGATCGAGCGTGGCCGCAACTTCACCGCGGCGGAGGACCGCCCGGGCGGCGAGCGCGTCGCGCTGCTGAGTGCCGCATTTGCCGCGCGCCGGTTCGGCGGTGACGATCCGGTCGGCCGCACCGTGCAACTCGACAATCGCGCCTACACCGTGGTCGGCGTGCTGCCACACCGGTTCGAGCTGTTCCAGCCGGCGGACATCTTCGTGCCGTTCGGTCCGTGGGCCGCGTCACTACCCAACGATCCCGGCTGGCACCCGGGCATCTTCCCGATCGCGAGACTGCGTGCCGGCGTGACCCTCGAACAGGCACGTCTCGAAATGGACGGCATCTCCAAGCAGCTCGAGGTCGAAACGGCGGAGGCCAATCGCGACGTTCGCGCGCTCGTCACACCGGCCCAGGAACTGCAGGTCGCGAACGTGCGACCGGCGTTGATCCTGCTGACCGGCACGGTCGTGCTGGTGCTCCTCATCGCGTGCGCCAACGTCGCCAACCTGCTCCTCGCGCGAGCCGTGGATCGCCAGAAGGAGCTGGCGGTCCGGGTCGCCCTTGGCGCGGGCCGGCGGCGGATCGTCCGCCAATTGATCGTGGAGAGCCTCGTGCTGGCGGTGATCGGAGGGTCCGCCGGGTTGATCGTGGCGGCGTGGGCCGTGTCGCTGCTGTCCACCACGGCGCTGAAGGGGCTGCCGCGCGCGCAAGGCATCGCGCTGAACTGGGAGGTCATCGGCTTCGCGATGGCGCTCTCGATCGTGACCGGCCTGATCTTCGGGGTCGTTCCGGCGCTCCACGCCTCGCAGCTGCCGCTCCGGGAATCGCTCAACGAAGAAGGACGTGGCAGCTCGCAGAGCGCCCGGCACACGCGCCTGCGGTCGGCGCTCGTCGTGATGGAGGTCGGGCTGGCCTTGGTGCTGCTCGTCAGCGCCGGCCTGCTGCTGCGCAGCTTCTCGGCCTTGACGACGGTGTCGCCAGGATTCGCCACCGACCACCTGCTCATGATCGATCTCCCGCTGTCCCCCATCACGTATCGAGACGAGGCCGTGCGGACGGCGGCGGTCGACCGGCTGGTGGCGCGCCTGCAGCAGCTGCCGGGTGTCCGGCGCGCAGCGGTGACGACGATGCTGCCGATGGCGGGAACGGGCCCGTCGGTGCACTTCAACCGGGCCGCCTACCCGCCCAAGGGACCGGAGGATTACGTGCTGGCCGGCTACCGTGCGGTCACGCCGGGCTACCTCGAAACACTGGGCGTCCCGCTCCAGCGGGGACGTCTCATCAAGGACAGCGATCGTGACGGAGCGCCGCCCGTGGTCGTCATCAACGAAGCGATGGCCCACCAGTACTTCCCTGACCGCGACGCGCTCGGCGAGCGCATCCAGTTCGGCACCGAACCGGACCCCGCCGATCCGACCATCGAGATCGTCGGCATCGTCGGCGACATGAAGCAGTCATTCGCCGCCGGACCCCAGGCTGAGATGTTCGTCCCGTACGCGCAGGCTCCAGTTCCGGTGCTGGCCCCGATGTACCTGAGCACGGCGCTAGTGGTGCGCACGGAAGGGGAGCCGCTGGATATCACGCCGGCTGTTCGCGCAGCGCTTCACGAGGCCGACCCTGGGCAGCCGCTGGTCAACGTGCGCACCATGGAGGCGGCAATGGCCGGCACTGTCGCACAGCCGCGGATGCAGATGACGCTCGTGATGGTCTTTGCCAGTCTCGCGGTGGCGCTTGCCGCCATCGGCGTGTACGGCGTCATGGCCTACACGGTGTCGCAGCGCACTGTGGAGATCGGCGTCCGCATGGCGATCGGGGCCTCACCGAACCAGGTCGTGTCGATGGTGGTGTGGCAAGGGGCGCAGCTGGCCTTTTTTGGCGTCGTATTGGGACTGATCGCGGCGGCGCTCGCGACCGGCGCGATGCAGACCTTGCTGTTCGAGATCAAGGGGCTGGATCCGCTGACGTTCGTCGCCGCGTCACTCCTCCTAGGCGTAGCCGCATTGCTGGCCAGCTACATCCCCGCGCGGCGAGCCGCTCGAATCTCCCCAATGGTGGCGATGGGACGGTAGCCGCTCGTCAACGCATCGAGATCTGAAATCCCGCCCGCTTCCGCCGCCAGCATAACCGTTTCAGCGGCTGAGAGTTTCCTGCCGACTGGCGACCGTTTTCCAACTCCCTGCCCGATGTAAGCAGGCGTCTCGCGTTTCGGATTGCGGAACACGCGAGCGACGCGATTTATCTTTGTGGCATCGGTGGGGCCGAGTATCCTCGCCGCCTCTGTCCTGCCAATCCTGACTCGAGGAGGCTCTATGACGCGCTTGGAGCTCAGACGCTGGGGTCTGCTGGTGGTCATCCTTGTTGGTGCGGCGGCATCATCAGCGACACTCGCGGCCCAGACGGTCACGGGATCTATTTCCGGCACCGTGGTCGACGCGCAGGGGGCGGTCATGCCCGCCGCCACGGTGACGATTCTCAACGAGGCGACGGGTGCGCCCAGGGTGGCCGTCACCGATGCGCGCGGCGACTTTCAGGTGACCAACCTGCAGGCCGGACAATATACCGTCCGCGTCGAAATCACGAGCTTCCGCCCCTACGAGCGCAAGAACGTGGTGGTGAGCTCCTCGGAGCGCGTGGCGATCGGGACGATCGCGCTCGAGCTCGGCAGCCTCACCGACACGGTCAGCGTCGAGGCAACGGGTACCCATGTCAACACGACCGAGACGCAGCACGGCGGCGTCATCACCCGGACGCAAATCGAACAGATCCAGGTGCTCGGGCGCGACGTCACCTCGCTGATGCGGCTGCTGCCGGGGGTCCGCTACACCACCCCGGTCGACTCGATGGGAGGATCGTTCGGCGTCGACGTGCCCTCGGTCGGCGGCCTGCCGGCGGACTGGAGCAAGGTCATCATCGACGGGGTCGTCGGCAACGAAGTCGGCAACAGCGGCATGCAGGCCCAGATGGTCAACCTCGACGCGATTGCCGAGGTGCGCCTGTTGAACAACTCCTACCGCGCCGAGTACGGGCAGTCGGGTGGCTCGCAGCTGCAGATCATCACCCGCGGCGGCACCTCTGAGTATCGCGGCAGCGGCTATTGGTACGTCC
>Ga0207688_10002272_pt1 | contig 10331 bp, 8 predicted proteins | sample KBSMiscanthusM4_FD_184296 | JGI IMG/M metagenome (GOLD analysis project Ga0207688, IMG submission 184296) | Miscanthus rhizosphere microbial communities from Kellogg Biological Station, Michigan, USA - M4 (SPAdes) (version 2) | ecosystem: Host-associated > Plants > Roots > Rhizosphere ...
GGCGAGGCGGGGGTGCGGCTGTTGCGTTGGCGGGCCGGAATCCGCCCGGTCTACAAGACGGTCGACACCTGCGCGGCCGAGTTCGACGCGCTCACGCCGTACCACTACTCGTCCTACGACGAGGAGACCGAGGTCGCTCCGCAGCCGCACCGGCCGAAGGTGATCATCCTGGGCAGCGGTCCCAACCGGATCGGCCAGGGCATCGAGTTCGACTATTCCTGCGTTCATGCGGTCCTCGCCCTGCGCGAAGCGGGCTACGAGACCGTCATGGTCAACTGCAACCCAGAGACCGTCTCGACCGACTACGACACTGCGGATCGGTTGTACTTCGAACCGCTCACCCTCGAAGACGTCCTCGAAGTCGTCCACGCCGAGCAAGCGTCCGGCCGGGTTGCCGGAGTCATCTGCACTCTTGGCGGCCAGACCCCGCTCGGGCTGGCTCAGCAGCTGAAGGACTCGGGTGTGCCCGTTCTGGGCACGCAGCCCGAGGCGATCGACCTGGCCGAGCATCGCGGAGCATTCGGGCGGGTCCTCGAAGCAGCCGGCCTGCCGTCGCCGCGCCACGGCACCGCGATGTCATTCGAGGACGCGAAGGCGGTGGCCGATTCGGTCGGCTACCCGGTACTGGTCCGCCCGTCGTATGTCCTCGGCGGGCGCGGCATGGAGATCGTCTACGACGAGGAGATGCTCTCCGCGTACATCTCACGAGCCACCGAGGTGAGCCCGGATCATCCCGTCCTTGTCGACCGGTTCCTGGACGACGCGATCGAGATCGATGTCGATGCGCTGTTCGACGGCACCGATCTGTATCTCGGTGGGGTCATGGAGCACATCGAGGAGGCCGGCATCCATTCCGGCGATTCGGCGTGCGCGCTGCCCCCGATCACGCTGGGCGCCCGGGACATTGCCGCGGTCCGGACCTCGACGCTTGCCATCGCGCGAGGAGTCGGCGTCCGCGGGCTCCTCAACGTGCAATACGCGCTCACCGGGGACGTGCTCTACGTCCTCGAGGCCAATCCACGCGCCAGCCGGACGGTGCCGTTCGTGTCGAAGGCGACGGCGGTACCGCTGGCCAAGGCGGCAGCCCGGATCGCTCTCGGAGAAACGATCAGGGAATTGCGCGCCGAGGGTTTGCTCCCGCATCAGCAGGACGGCGGCGACTTGCCGCTCGACGCCCCGATCGCGGTCAAGGAGGCGGTGCTCCCGTTCCACCGATTCCGCGGCGCCGACGGGACCCATGTCGATTCCTTGCTCGGGCCGGAGATGAAGTCGACCGGCGAGGTGATGGGCTTCGACGCGGTATTCGGCACGGCGTTCGCCAAGAGCCAGGCAGCGGCCTACGGATCGCTGCCCGTGAAAGGCACGGTGTTCGTGTCGGTCGCCAATCGGGACAAACGCGCCGCTATCTTCCCGGTGAAGCGCTTGTCCGACCTCGGCTTCCGGATCCTGGCCACGGCGGGCACGGCGCGCGTCTTGCGACGCAACGGGGTGCATGCCCAGATCGTGGGCAAGTTCTCCGACGGCCCGGGCAACGTTGTCGAGGAGATCTTGGCGGGCGGCGTGGACCTTGTCCTCAACACTCCGTGGGGTTCCGCGGGCAACTCCGGGCCGCGTGTCGATGGCTACGAGATCCGCACCGCGGCGGTCGCCGCTGGCATTCCCTGCCTGACGACCATCCAGGCGGTCGCCGCCGCGGTACAAGGCATCGAGGAGCTCGTGCGCGGCGAGGTGGGCGTTCGCTCGCTGCAGGACTTGCACGCCGATCTGGCGTCCTGGCGTGGATCAGGCGACCTGGGTGCGCGAAGCGAGCGGGGTAGGCCATGAATCAGGTTGGGCCGGTGCAGGAGGTCGGCGAGATTCTCTCGGTCGGGCCGGTGGGCGCGTATGTCGAGTTCCGGGTCTTCGCGCCCGGCGTGGCCGCGGGCTTCGCGCCGGGTCACTTCGTCGCGGTCGCCGTGGGAGGTGACGAGTCGGCCCTGGTGCTGCGCCGAGCGTTCGCGCTCTACGGAGTGACGCCCAGCAACGGCACCGTCCGGTTCGTGGTGGCGGAGAACGGCGCGGGTACTCGCTGGCTGTGCCGCCAGCCGGCCGGCACGCCCTTGGATCTCGTGGGACCGCTGGGCAACCCGTTCCTCCTGCCCCTGACCCCACGGCCGGTCGTACTCGTGGGTGGCGGCTACGGGACGGCGCCGCTGATCCCGCTCGCCGAACGGCTGACCGACCTCGGCTGCCGAGTGGTGATGGTCATCGGCGCCGCCACTGCGGACCGGTTGTTCGGAGAACTGGCCGCGCGCCGGCTCGTCAGCGAGGTGATCGTGACCACCGACGACGGCTCCGCCGGCCTTCCGGGATGGGTGACGGACGTGCTCCCGGCGACCATCGCGCGGATCGGGGCGAGGGCGATCTATGCCTGTGGACCTATGGGAATGCTGCACGCCGTCGGCGACGTGGCTCGGCTGCACGGCCTACCCGCGCAGGTGGCGGTCGAGGAGGCTATGGCGTGCGGGATCGGAGTATGTATGACGTGCGTCCTGCCGGTGCGGGGCGCTGATGGACGCAGTCGGTTCGTGCGGTCGTGCGTCGAGGGGCCGGTCTTCGCGGCTGACCGGATCCGGTGGGCCGACGTCGGGCGGCTGCCGGAGGATCTGGTCGGGGCGGATGCCATGAAGGGACACTGAGCTCATGGTCGATATGCGCACCGCGGTGGCGTCGGTAACGCTGCCGAATCCGGTGCTCACCGCGTCGGGATGCGCCGCCGCCGGACGGGAACTCGACCAGTTCTTCGACGTGTCCGCCCTCGGCGCGGTGGTGACCAAATCGATCATGGTCGGGCCCCGGTCCGGCCGGCCCACGCCGCGAATGGCGGAGACCCCGAGCGGGATGCTGAACTCGATCGGGCTGCAAGGCCCAGGAATCGACGCGTTCGTTGCCCAGGACCTGGCTTGGCTGGCCGAGCGCGGAGCCCGGGTCGTCGTATCGATCGCCGGCGGTCATACCGACGAATACGTCGCACTGACCGAGCGGCTCGCCGCCCACCCAGCGGTCGCGATGATCGAGGTGAACATCTCCTGCCCGAACGTGGAGAGCCGGGGCCAGGTGTTCGCCTGCGACCCGGCCGCATCCGCGCGGGTGATCAGCGCGGTTCGGCGCACCGCCGCGGGCGGGATTCCCATCCTGGCGAAGCTCTCGCCCGACGTCACCGACATCACGGCTATCGCCCGGGCGTGCGCGGACGCCGGCGCCGACGCGCTGTCGCTCATCAACACGTTGCTCGGCATGGTCATTGACACCGACACCATGGCGCCCGCCCTCGGAGGCGTCACCGGCGGTCTGTCGGGGCCGGCCATCCGCCCGGTCGCGCTGCGGTGTGTCTGGCAGGTCCACCGGGCCCTCCCGCACCTGCCGATTGTGGGCATGGGCGGCATCCGCAGTGGGCTGGATGCGCTGCAGTTCATCCTGGCGGGGGCATCCGCGGTGTCCGTCGGGACGGCGGTGTTCGGCGATCCAGCCGCCCCGATGCGGGTGCTGGCCGAACTGGAGCGCGCCCTGGCCGACCGCGAGTTCGCCGCCCTGCGAGACGCGATCGGGTACGGCCAGCTGACCCAGGAGGAGCGCGCGGCCCGGACGCCGGTAGCGGTATGAATACGGTCGTGGCCCAACGACGCGGCAGGTCGAGCCGGTGACATTCGGAGGCCGCCTGGACGAGGCGCTTTCCTCGCGTGGCTCGCTGTGCGTCGGGATCGACCCGCACGCTGCCCTGCTGCGGGACTGGGGATTGCCGGACGACGCGTCCGGGCTCGAGCGTTTCGCGCTGACCTGCGTGTCGGCGATCGGCGACGAGGCCGCGGTCGTGAAGCCGCAGTCGGCGTTCTTCGAGCGCTTCGGCGCGGCGGGCATTGCCGTCCTCGAGCGCACGGTCCGGTTGGCCCGGGACGCCGGTGCACTCGTCGTGCTCGACGTCAAACGTGGCGACATCGGATCGACGATGGCTGCCTACGCGGACGCGTACCTCTCGCCCGAGGCGCCTCTGGCGGTGGACGCGATCACGTTGAACCCGTACCTGGGGGTAGGGGCGCTGGAGCCGGCCTTCGAGCTCACGGCGCGGTACGACGTCGGGGCGTTCGTTCTCGGCCTCACGTCCAATCCCGAGGGCCCGCGCATGCAGCACGCCACCGTTGCGGACGGCCGGACCGTCGCCCAGCTCGTGGTCGACGAGCTGGGCGACCGTAACGTCGGCGCCGAGCCGTTCGGTTCGCTCGGCATCGTGGTCGGTGCGACGATCGGCACCGGCGCGGTCGATCTGCGCGGTCTGCACGGGCCGGTGCTGATGCCGGGCGTCGGCGCCGGCCAAGGTGGCACGCCCGAAGACGTACGGCGTATCGCGGGCGTGTTGCTCCCGGCGGTTCTGCCCAGCGTGTCGCGTGAGGTCCTTCGCCGCGGCCCCGATCTCAAGTCGCTGCGGGAAGCCACTCGCCGCTTGATCGACGCGTTCGCGTTCCTGCGCGCGTAAGGCCTTAAGCCGCGGGCGAATCCGGTCGCGCTCCCGGATTGCGGCTGCGAGGCTGGATCCGTGTCGAGCGTGATCGCCCCCCTGAGGTCGCGGCCGTTCCGCAACCTGGTGATCGGCAGTACCGTCAGTCGGCTCGGCAACTCCATCGCTCCGGTCGCGCTGGCCTTCGCGGTGCTCGATCTGACCGGCTCGGCAATCAGCCTGGGGATCGTCGTGGGGGCGCGCTCGCTCGCCAATGTGATCTTCGCGCTGCTCGGCGGCGTGGTGGCCGATCGACTGCCGCGCAACGTCATTCTCGTCGGGTCGAGCCTGGCCGGCGCCGTCACCCAGGGTCTCGTCGCAGTCCTCGTGTTCGAGCGCATTGATTCGGTCGCTTTGTTGGCTGCGCTCTCGGCCGTGAACGGAACGGTCAGTGCGTTCGCCCTGCCGGCGTCGGTGGCCCTCATCCCACAGACCGTGCCGGCCGAGCAGCTCGTTCCGGCGAACGCCTTCGCCCGGATGGGCGCCAACGCGGCCAGTTTGCTGGGTCTGCCGCTTGCTGGAGTCGTCGTAGCCGGGCTCGGGTCGGCCTGGGGCATCGCCGTCGACGCGGCCAGCTTCGCCGTGGCCGCGCTCTTCTTCGGTCTCGTGCGGATCCCCGCCGTAGAACGCGCGGCGCCGGGCGAACGCAGCGTGCTGCGCGACCTGATCGACGGTTGGCAGGCGTTCATCGCCCGCACCTGGCTCTGGGTCGTCGTCGCCGCCTTCGGCGTCCTCAACATGGCGTTCGCCGGTGGGGTAACCGTGCTCGGCCCGGTGGTGGCCGACGAGACGGTCGGCCGACGGGCGTGGGGCTTCGTGCTGGGCGCTGAAGCGGTGGGTTTCCTGATCGGCGGCTTGTTCGCGCTGCGCCTGCGGATGCGCCGGCTGCTGCTATTCGGCGTCGTCTGCATGCTGCCGCTGGCGCTGCCCCTGTTCGCCCTTGCGGCCTACACCGCACTGCCTGGGCTGCTGGTGGCGTTCTTCGTGTCCGGACTGGGCGTCGAGCAATTCTCGGTGGCCTGGCAGACCTGTATGCAGCGGCATGTGCCACCGGAGCTGTTGGCTCGCTTGACGTCCTACGACATGGTCGGCTCGTTCATCGCCATTCCGGTCGGGGAGGTCGCGGCCGGTCCGGTGAGCCATGCCATCGGCGTCCGCCCCACGCTGATTGCGTGCGGGCTGGTGATCGTCGTGGCGGTCATCGCGATGATCGCCAGTCCGAGTGTGCGCAACCTGCTCGAGACCGCGAACGGCGCAACCGTCGAGACGGTGAGCCCGTAGCGCTCGACGTCGTGTCGCTCGACGGCTTAGACCGCGCCGGCGGTGATCTGGTCGATCTCGGCCAGATCGCTCTCGGAGGGCTCCCAGAGACCGGCCCGGGCGTTCGCCGCCACCTGATTCGCCGACGTGGCGCCCGCGATGACCGAGGCGACAGTGGGTTGGGCCGCAAGCCCTCCGATCGCGACGTCGAGCACACTGAGCGATCGTTCCTCGGCAAACGCCGTCAGCCGCTCGACCACATCGAAGGTCAGGTCGGTGAGCAGCCCTTGCTTGCCCCAGGCGATGATTCGGCTGCCGGCAGGCGGCGGCTCGCCCCGGTGGTATTTCCCGGTGAGCAGCCCGTTGGCGAGCGGATAGAACGGAAGCAGACCGAGGCCGTAGCGCACCAGGGCTGGAACCAGCTCGTGCTCCGCGTCGCGTTTGAGCAGGTTGTACTCGTTCTGGGCGCTGATGAACCGGTCGCGGCCCGAGGTCCGGGCGGTCCATTCCGCCTCGGTGATCTGCCAGGCGGCGAAGTTCGAGTTGCCGAGATAGCGAACCTTGCCCTCATGGACCAGATCGCTCAACGCCGACAAGGTCTCCTCGATCGGTGTGCCCGGATCCGGCTTGTGCATCTGGTACAGATCGATCCAGTCCGTCCGCAGCCGAGTCAGGGACGACTCGACCGCACGTCGGACATACCGGCGCGATCCTCGCGCACCCCAATCGACACCGTTGGACAGCCCGCGCCGGCGCACGTCCGAACCGAACTTGGTCGCGATGATGACGTCGTCGCGCCGACCTTCCAGCAACGTGCCCAGGCGTTCCTCGGCCGGCCCGTAGCTGTCGGACGTGTCGAACAACGTGATGCCGTTGTCGATGGCCGCGTCGACGACTTCGCGGCATTCCTCCATACCGAGCTTCATCCCGAAGTTGTTCGTGCCGAGGCCCACGGCGGATACCACGAGGCCGGAGTCGCCGAGCCGCCGGTAGGTCATGTCGCTTGGGTAGCCCATTGCCGTCACGATAGTGAGGGCCATTACTCGATGACATGAGATTCCGCGCGGAAGTTCGACTCGGCGGGAAGACCGCGACCGGCTTCGGGGTGCCGGACGAGGTCGTCGGGTCGGAGCACCGATTTACGCCGGGTCCACGTTTCTTGCGATTCGAGGTGTCACTGACCGAGTAGCCAGCCGTCAGGTGCGGCCAGCTCGGCCGCTGGCGCGGGACCCCACGAGCCGGGTGGGTAGGGGAGCGGCTCAGGCCGGTTGCTGAGCAGCGGGTCGGCGACCTGCCACACGGCGGCCAGCCCGTCGGGTCGGGTGAACAGCGATCGGTCGCCGAGCAGGACGTCGTGGATGAGCCGCACGTACGGCGGCAGTGGGTCTGCGCCCGGCAATCGGGAAAGCGGGATGGTGGCTTGCGCGACATCGAGGGTCAGTGTCGGCCCGGGTTGTTTGGCGACCAGGGACAGATCGATTTCACCGCTGCCGAACATCGAGAACGCCAGCACGTTGCCGTCGCTTGGCAGCGCCGTGATCGGCCCGACGGGCGAACGCAGCAGCAGACTGACGCGCTGTCCCGCGGCGGCCAGCCGCTTGCCGGTTCGCAGCAGGAAGGGCACGCCCCGCCACCGGTCGGTGTCGATCCACAGCCGGGCGGCGACGAATGTGTCGGTGCGCGAGTCGGCCGCGATGCCTGGGGTGGTCCGGTAGCCGTCGTACTGGCCGAGCACGACCTCCGATGGGTCGAGCGGGCGAAACGCGTTGATCACTGTCTCCCGGGCCGCCTGCAGGTCGGCCGCGTCCAGGGTCGCCGGCGGCTCCATCGCCACCTCCGCGGCGACCTGGAACAGGTGGGTGACCAGCATGTCCAACACCGCGCCGGTGTGATCGTAGAACGCGGCCCGGTCGGCGATGTCCAGCGTCTCCGGCACGTCGATCTGCACCGCGCGCACATGTTCGTGGCTCCACATTGCCGCGAACAGCCCGTTGGCGAAACGGAGCACATGCAGGTCCTGGGTGGCCTCCTTGCCGAGGAAATGGTCGATCCGGTACACCTGCGGTTCGTCGAGCACCGAGTGCACCACGTCGTCCAACTGCCGGAAAGCTTCCTGCGAGGTGCCGAACGGTTTCTCGTAGACGACGCGGGCTTCGGCGGCCAAGCCGTGCCGACCGATCGCCTTCGTGAGCTCGGCGAATGCCACGGGTGGCACGGCGAGGTAGTGCACCAGCTGGGCATCGCTGCCCATGTCCCGCCGGGCCTGCGCCAGCACCTCCAGCAGGGTCCCCGGCTCGTCGCTGTCGAACCCACCGCCGGCGAACAGCAGCCGCGAACTGAACTGCTCCCACGGACCCGCCTCCGGGCGCGGCCCGAACTCGGTCAGCACATCGTGCACGTACTCGCGGAAATCCTCATGGGCGACGTCCCCGCGGCCGTTGCCCACCAAACGCCACCGCTCCGGCAATAACCCCTCCTTGGCGAGGGTGAAGAACGCCGGGAGCACCATTCGCTTGGACAGGTCGCCAGTAGCGCCGAAGAGTACGAATACGGTCGGGTCCGGCTGCATGATGCCAGACGCTACCGGCCTCAGATGGGGCCCAGCCGGCTGTGCGTACCACTCCGAGATGGCGGGTTGCTCGAATTGCAGAGGCCGGCACCGACCGGCCGGATCGCCCCGCCTTCCGGAGAAGCGCGGGCGAGCTAGGCGACGAGCGTCTTGGTGGCCGCGACGAGATCGGCCAGGCCTTTCTTGGCGTCGCTGAAGAACATGCTGGTCTTGGGATCGGTGTAGAGCTCGTTGTCGATGCCGGCGTAGCCGGACGCCATCGACCGCTTGATCACGATGATGGATCGGGCGTGGTCGACGTCGAGGATCGGCATGCCCGACACGGCGTTGCCCGGCCGGCGGGCCGCAGGATTGGTCACGTCGTTCGCACCGATCACCAACGCCACATCCGTTCGGTCGAACTCGGGATTGACGTCGTCCATCTCCTTGAGCTGGTCATACGGCACATCGGCTTCGGCGAGCAGCACGTTCATGTGTCCGGGCATCCGACCGGCAACCGGATGGATGGCATAGGAGACATCGATGCCGCGGGATTCGAGCAGCGCGGCCAGGTCGCGAACCTCGTGTTGAGCCTGGGCCGCCGCCAGCCCATAGCCGGGGACGATGATCACCTTTTGGGCGTACGCCAGCTGGAGGGCGACGTCGTCGACCGCGACGGGCCGGACGGCGGCGCCGGCGCCGGGGCCGGTCTCGATGCCGACGGCACCGGTGCCGAAGCCGCCCGCGACGATGTTCACGACCGACCGGTTCATCGCGTCGGCCATCAGCTTGGTCAAGATGCCACCGGATGCTCCGACCAACGCGCCGGCGATGGTCAACGTCGCGTTCTGCAGGACGAAGCCGGCCATGGCCACCGCGGTTCCGGTGAACGCGTTGAGCAGCGAGATCACGACTGGCATGTCGGCCCCGCCGATTGGCAGCACCATGAACACACCGAGGCCGAGGGCGGCAATCACTGCGATCAGCAAGATCGGCAGGCTCTGGGCGCCGGCGATGACAGCGATGCCCGACCCGATCGCGACGAGGAACAGTGCGGCTGAGATCAGCCGGCCACCGGGCGGTGAGATCGAGCCGCTCCAGTACCCCTGCAACTTGGCCGCGGCCAGCAACGAGCCGGAGAACGTAATGCCGCCGATCAGCACATCGAGAACGGTTGCCGTCGCCGTTCCGGCGGATATCCGCGGGTCGTGGTCGTAGTCGGCGATGGCGATAAGGGCGGCAGCTCCACCACCCACCGCGTTGAAGAGGCTGACGAGTTGCGGCATCGACGTCATGGGAACCGCGCGGGCTGAATAGAGCCCGGCCGCGCTGCCGACGAGAATCCCGGCGAGAAGCACGAGCCAGCGGGCCGCCGACATCGTTCCGCCGTGCGCTACCTCGACGAAAACGGCGGCGAGCGCGACGGCCATACCGAATGCGGAGACCTGGTTGCCCCGGCGCGCGGTTGCCGGGGAATTCATCAAGTGCAAGCCGAGAACGAAGCACACCGCTCCGCCCAGTGACGCCAACCGGACGGCCGTGTCCACCCCATCAGTCACGGCTCGTGCGCTCCTCGGCCGGCCTCGGCAAGGGGCGGCGGCGGAACATGCCCAGCATGCGGTCCGTCACGAGGTATCCGCCGACGACGTTCGCGGCCCCAAATGCAGCCGCGATGAACAGCAGGATGTAGCCGAGCGGACCGGTAACGAAGGCCGACAGGAGCACGACCCCGACGAGAACGACACCATGGATCGAGTTGGCGCCCGACATGAGCGGCGTGTGCAGGGTCGCCGGTACCTTGCTGATCACCTCGAAGCCGACGAGCAGGCTGAGCACGAAGACGGTGATGTTGGCGAACAGCAACGGGCTCATGCGGGGTCTCCGTTCAGAAGCGCGCGTACGGCCGGGTGCACGACCTCCCCGTCTTGGGTGACGAGGACGCCGGCGGTGATCTCGTCGGCCGGGTCGAGGACGATCCGGCCGTCCGCGACC
>Ga0207688_10002274_pt1 | contig 10325 bp, 10 predicted proteins | sample KBSMiscanthusM4_FD_184296 | JGI IMG/M metagenome (GOLD analysis project Ga0207688, IMG submission 184296) | Miscanthus rhizosphere microbial communities from Kellogg Biological Station, Michigan, USA - M4 (SPAdes) (version 2) | ecosystem: Host-associated > Plants > Roots > Rhizosphere ...
GACCCGGGTCGGCCGCTTCGCCGGCACGGCGCGGATCGCCGGCGCGCTGTTCGAGGACCGTACGCCGGTCTGGCCCGGCAAGCCGGGGAGCCCGGACATCTACCCATGGCGCTTCGAGACGGAGCCCGAGGTCGTCCTCGACGAGGAGGAGTGGGTGCCCGCGGAGACGCTGAAGGATGACCTCGAGCACGTGCGGAAGTGGCCGCCGGAGCACTGGCGGCTCGCCTTCCAGGGTCAGCTGCGGACCGTGTCGGACGCCGACGCCGAGGTCCTCCTCGGCCGCCTGCGCGCAGCGTCCGGCGCGCCCGCATGAGCGGCGAGCAGGGCGCGCCCCCGCCGGACGACTCGGCCGCGCGCGCGAGGACGCGCCGCGAGACCGAACGCGGACGCGCGCACCGGACCGCGCGCGGCGTCGGGGGCGCCTGGCGCAACCTGACCTCCGACCAGAAGCTCGCGGCGCTCGCCGCGGTCGCGCTGCTGCTGTCGATGCTGCTGCCCTGGTACCAGGAGACCGGCAACGCGCTCGTCAACAACCGCCTGGTCAGCATCGACAACTCGAAGAACGCCTTCCAGGTGTACTCGTTCGTCGAGGCCGCGGTGTTCGTCGTGTCCGCGGGCGTGCTCGCGCTGCTCTACGCGCGCGGGAACCGCCGGGCGTTCCACCTGCCGGGCGGCGACGGCGCCGTGATCATCGCCGCCGGGCTGTGGGTGATGTTCCTCGTCTTCTACCGCCAGCTCGACAAGCCGAACGGTCGGCACGAGGGGCCGATCAACACCTCGATCGGCGTCGAGTGGGGCATCTTCGTCGCGTTCCTCCTGGGCGCGCTGCTCGCCTACGCCGGGTTCCGCATCCGCCAGGCGCACACCCCCGAGCCTGTCGCCGACGACGCCCCGCCCCCCACCCGCGGCGGACCCGGCACGCCCCGGCCCGAGCCGGCCCCGTGGCTCGACGAGGACGACGACGCCCCGACGCGCGCCGCCGACCCGCGCACGAGCACGACCGTCGCGGACCGGTCGCGCCCGCGCCGCACGACCGGCGAGGGCACGCCGCCCGTCGACGGCGACCTCGAGGTCGACGAGCCGGCCGAGTACCGCCCGCCGCCGCGCAAGCGCTGAGGCACCCGGGCGCCGCGGAACGCCGCAAGTCTTCGCGTGCCGCTGCGTTGGGGCCTGCCAGGCGAGCCGCACCACGGTTCGCACGCCGGGCGCGGCCACCTCCGTCCGGCACAAACGGATGACGGTCAACTGCCGCGCCGGCCCCGACCCCGGCCGACGGCGGCAGGGGGTCCGCGCCGCCACCCTCAGGCGGGGCGGACCCACCGTCACCGAACCCGCGCTACGAGGACGACCGCGAGATGTTCACGACCAGCGGGAGCAGGAAGGTCGCAAGGAAGATGAGGCCGATCCCCAGCGCGACGAGCGACCGCGCCCGCACGACGTGGCCCGCCACCGCGACGACGAACCCCGCGGCCATCATGAGGACGAACGGCGTCGGGTTCGCGCCGAACTCGGGGCTCGGGTCGTAGAAGAACGCCGCGAGCGGGGCAGACACGGCGCGGTTCCTATCATTCGCCGTCCATGGCCGCCTCACCGCAGAGCATCGACGACGTCGCCGCGGGGCTGCGCTCCGTCGGCTACCTCCCCGGCGAATCGACCGCGCTCGTCTCGTTCCTCGCCGCCAAGCTCGGCAAGCCGATCCTCGTCGAGGGGCCCGCCGGTGTCGGCAAGACCGAGCTCGCACGCGCCCTCTCGACCTACCTCGGCCGTCCCCTGGTCCGGCTGCAGTGCTACGAGGGCCTCGACGAGGCGAAGGCGCTCTACGAGTGGAACTACCGCAAGCAGCTGCTGCGCATCCAGGCCGAGGCCGAGGGCGCGGGCTGGCAGGAGGTCCAGGACGACATCTTCGGCGAGGAGTTCCTGCTCGAGCGGCCGCTCATGACCGCGATCGCCGCCGTGGAGCCGGTCGTCCTGCTCATCGACGAGATCGACAAGACCGACCAGGAGTTCGAGGCGATGCTGCTCGAGCTCCTCTCCGACTTCCAGATCTCGATCCCCGAGCTCGGCCGCTTCGAGGCCCGGACCCGGCCGATCGTGCTGCTGACGTCGAACAACACGCGCGAGCTCACCGAGGCGCTCAAGCGCCGCTGCCTGTACCTGTGGCTCGACTACCCCCAGCTCGAGCACGAGCTCGCGATCGTCAAGCTCCACACCCCCGACCTCGACGACGCCATCGCGCGCAAGCTCGTCGAGATCATCGCGATGGTGCGCGAGCTCGACCTCAAGAAGCCGCCCTCGATCGCCGAGTCGGTCGACTGGGCCCGGGCGCTGCTGCTGCTCGGGGCCGACGACATCGACAACGAGGTGTTCGTCCAGACCATGTCGGTCATCGTCAAGCACCGCACCGACCTCGACGTCGTCGCCGAGCGCGTCGGGATGAAGCTCCCGGTCCGTGCCGCGTCCGCCGGCCAGTCGTAGGGCCGCGCTCTACGGCGCGACCGCGCCGGAGGACGCGCCGCCCGGCCTCGCCGCCCACCTGCTCCAGTTCGGCGAGGAGCTGCGCGGCGAGGGCGTCGCGGTCGGGACGAGCGAGCTGCTCGACGCGTTCGAGGTCCTCCGCGAGGTGCCGTGGACCGAGGCCGAGGACTTCCGCGAGGGCCTCGCGGCGACGCTCGCGAAGTCCCAGGAGGACCGGCGCATCTTCGACCTCGTCTTCGACCGCTTCTTCTTCCGGGCGGCCGAGCTGGCGGCGGTCCGCGAGGGCGTCACGGAGGGCGGCGGGATCGACGCGGCCGGCGCCGAGCTCAACCTCGAGACGCTCCGCCAGGAGATCGCGCGGGCGCTGCGCGAGGGCAACCAGGGCCAGATGCGCGACCTCGCCCGGCTCGCGATCGCGGCCTTCGGCCGCCAGGGCGAGGGCTCGGGCGTCATCGGCGTCGACGTCCAGCGCATCCGCCGCTCGCTCGGCCTGCGCGCCGAGCCGCAGCCCGACCTGGCCGAGGACGACCCGCGGCGCGACGGCCTCCCCCGCGACGCGATCCGACGCTTCGAGGCACTGCTGCGCCAGGAGCTCGAGCGCGCGCAGATCGAGCGCACGGAGTCGCTGCCCCCGGCGCGCCCGCTGAACGAGCTCGACCGCGCGCTGCCGTCCGGGCCGCTGCAGGACCTCGCCGCCGTGCACCGCGTCGTCGCCCAGCTCAAGCGCCGCCTGAAGACGCAAGGGCAGGAGAGCCGCGGCCACAAGCGCCACGCCCACGTCGACGTGCGCCGGACGATGCGCGCGTCGCTCGAGACGGGCGGTGTCCCGGTCGTCCTCAAGTACAAGCCGGTGCGCCCGCGGCGGCCGGAGATCTACGTGCTGTGCGACGTGTCGACGTCGGTCACGAGCGCAAGCGTCTTCTTCCTCTCGGTGCTCCACGCCCTGCACGACTCGTTCCGCAAGATGCGCTCCTTCGTCTTCATCGAGCGCATCAGCGAGGTCACCGACGTCTTCGCACGCGAGCGCGACTTCAAGGCCGTCAGCGACGCCATCTCGCGCGACTCGGGCGTCGCCGACATCAGCGGCTACACGGACTACGGAAGGGTGTGGAGCGAGTTCGCGATGCTCGTCGAGGACGACCTGCACCCGCGCGCGACGGTCATCGTGCTCGGCGACGCCCGGACGAACGGTCGCGACCCGCGCGCCGACATCTTCGCCACCGTCGCCGCGCGCGCCGGGCGGACGTTCTGGCTCAACCCGGAGCCGCGGCTGTACTGGAACTACGGCGACAGCGTGATCGCCGCGTACGAGCGCTACTGCGAGGCGTTCGAGTGCTGGACGACGGGCCAGCTCGAGGACTTCGTGAAGGCGCTCACTCGGCCGGTCTCGGCCCGCTGAAACGGCCGCGGCGGCACGACGAGCGGCGCGCCGCAGCGCGGGCACGACTCCTGGGTGGACCAGCGCGCCGCGCTGTAGGCGGACACGTGGCACGACGTGCAGGTGACGTAGGGCATCGGTGCGCAGCCTCCTCTCCTCCAGACGTGCGAAGTGAGACAAAGGTCACGCGACGGCGTCCGAGGTCGAACACGCAAGGAGCTTGCCCATTGAAGCCGATCTCCTGAGCGGCGGCGCGCCGCGCTCCATTTGTCGGCGAGTTGTGTGAATAAAATGTGATTAGCGGACCGGTGAGCCGTCCTAACGGGTGAAGGGCCAAACCCCCGGAGCCTAAGGAGGGCTCATGGCACATCGCCGCCGCACGCGGCACACGCCGAGGCTGCGTCGCCCCAAGATGGCGATCCGGCACCACGGCCACGGTAGTTCGAGCTCGAAGTCGTCGAAGTCGAGCTCCTCGAAGGACTACTGATCCGACCCGCCGGGACAGAGGGGGTCGACGGTAAGTCGGTCGATTCGAAGGGTCCCGGCGCCGCCGGGGAGCTCGCGCCCGCCATCGCGACGCGCGAGCTCTTCCGGCGCTTCTGGCCGTACGCACGGCCGTACCGCAAGCGGCTCGTGCTCGCGCTCGCGTTCGTCGTGCTGGGGCCTGCGATCCAGGCGCTGACGATCTGGACGTACAAGCTCGCCGTGGACCGCGTCCTCGTGCCTCAGGACCTCGCCGCGCTCGCCTGGGTCGGCGGCCTCTTCGCGATGCTCACCGTGCTCGGCGCCCTTGTCTCGTTCGGCGAGGACTACCTCGTCGGCTGGGTCGGCTCGCGCTTCCTGCTCGACCTGCGCGCCCGGGTCTTCGCCCATCTCCACACGCTCTCGCTGGACTACTTCGACCGGCGCAGCGTGGGCGATCTCATCTCGCGCCTGACCGGTGACGTCGCCGCGATCGAGACCGTCGTGCTGAGCGGCGTGGCCGACGCGGTCTCCTACACGCTCCGCATCGTCTTCTTCTCCGTCGCGCTGTTCGTCCTCGACCCGGTGCTGGCGGTCGCCGCGCTCGCGGTCACCCCGGCGTTCTGGCTGACGACGCGACGGTTCTCGCGCACGATCAAGGCCGCCTCACGCGAGAAGCGGCGGCGGATCGGCGCGGTCAGCGCCGTCGCCGAGGAGAGCCTTGGCAACGTCGCCGTCGTCCAGGCCTATAACCGCCAAGCGGCCGAGTCCGAGCGCTTCGCCGAGCAGGCCGGCGCCGCGTTCGTCGCCGAGGTCACCGTTACGCGCCTGCGCGGCATCTTCTCCGGCGTCGTCGACGTCATCGAGATGATCGGCGTCCTCGCCGTCATCGCGCTCGGGACGTGGGCGCTGTCCGAAGGGCGACTGACGCTCGGCGGGCTGCTGGCGTTCCTGGCGTACCTCACGCAGCTCTACAGCCCCGTGCGGCGCCTGAGCCGGCTCGCGAACGCGGTGTTCGCCGCCACGGCGAGCGCCGAGCGCATCGCGGAGCTGCTCGACCAGCGGCCGACGCTCCCGGAGCCCGCCGGCGCTCCGCGCCACACGGGCCGCGCGCGCGGCGTCGTGACGCTCGAGCACGTGTCGTTCGCCTATCCGGGGACCGGCCGGCCGGTACTCCGCGACGTCGGGATCGAGGTCGGCCCGGGCGAGACCGTCGCGCTCGTCGGGGCCAGCGGGGCCGGCAAGTCGACCGTCGCCAAGCTCCTGTTGCGGTTCTACGACCCGACGGCCGGTTGCGTGAGGCTCGACGGGCGGGACGTGCGCGACCTCGCCCTCGCCGACCTGCGCGACCAGCTCGCCCTGCTGTTGCAGGAGACGCTCATCTTCGACGGCACGGTGCGCGAGAACATCGCCTACGGGCGGCCGGGCGCCGACGACGCGGCGATCCACGCCGCCGCCCGCAGCGCCGACGCCGACGCGTTCATCCGCCGGATGCCGAACGGCTACGACACGCGCGTCGGGCAGCGGGGGCGGATGCTGTCGGGCGGCCAGCGCCAGCGGATCGCGATCGCTCGGGCGATGATCCGCGACGCGCCGGTGCTGATCATGGACGAGCCGACCACCAGCCTCGACGCCGCGTCGGCCGACCGCATCGTCGAGCCCCTGCGCCGGCTCATGACCGGCCGGACCACGCTCGTCATCTCGCACAACCTCCTGACCGTCCGCGAGGCCGACCAGATCATCGTGCTCGACCACGGCCGCGTCGTCGAGCGCGGGCGCCACGACGAGCTCGTGGTGCTCGGCGGGCTCTACGCGAGCCTCTGGCGCCTGCACGGCTCGTTCGCGACCGGCGCGCCCGACACCGAAAGGATCGCGACGTCGCCATGACCCTCATGACCGAAGGCGCGCTGCTTCCCACCCTGTGCGCCGGGGACGAGCTCGCGCCCGGGTACACCGTCATCGAGCACGTCAGCCGCAACCAGGCGCTCGACGTCTACGACGTATGGGATGACGGGCGCTACTGCCGCTGCGTCGCGAAGACGCTGCGCCCCGACCGCCTTGGCGAGAAGCGGGCGACGGCGCGGCTGCGCCTCGAGGGCGAGCTCCTGGCCCGCTTCGCCCACCCGCACCTGGTCCGCGCCTACGAGACGCTCGAGACGCCGCAAACGGTCGTCGTGCTCGAGACGCTGTCCGGCGAGACGCTCGCCGCGCACATCGAGCAGCGCGCCTCGCGGATGCCCGCGGCCGAGCTCGCGCTGCTCGGGCTGCAGGTCGGCTCGGCGGTCCGCTACATGCACGGCCAGGGCTACCTGCACATCGACCTGAAGCCGTCGAACATCATCCTCGATCTCGGCGTGGCGAAGGTGCTCGACCTGAGCCTCGCCCGGCCCCCGGGACCGCTGCGTCCGGGCGTCGGCACGCGCTGCTACCTGGCGCCCGAGCAGGCGCGCGGGGAGGACGTGACCGCCGCCGCGGACGTGTGGGGGCTCGGCGTCGTGATGTGGGAGGCGGCCGTCGGCGAGCCGGCGTTCGACGACGAGGCGGCGGGCGTCAAGTACCCGCAGACGGTCGCACGGGCACCGGCGGTCCGCCGCCGGCGCCGCCTGCCCGCCGCGCTCGGCGCCGTGATCGACGCGTGCCTCGACCCCGAGGCCGGCGCCCGGCCCGCGCTCGACGACGTGCTCACGGCGCTCGAGCCGTTCGCCTGAGGCCGGCGGCGCAGGGCGCGGCTCCAAGCAAACTTGGCTCTGCTACGGTGGATCCCGCGTGATAACAGGGGTGCTGGGGTGTCCGCCCGGCTGAGATAGGAGGCCGCTGCCTCCCGACCCTCTGAACCTGTGGGGTAATGCCCGCGGAGGGAGCGATGGCGACGAGGCTCGAGGCTCCCGCGGAGGAGCCTCGAAACGTTCTGGGACCCGATGGTGAGATCCATCTCGCCGGCGTCAGCCGTGCCTTCCCGCGCCGCAACGCGGCGCCGGTCCCCGCGCTCGCGGACGTCTCGGTGAACGTCGCGGCCGGCGAGACCGTCGCGGTCGTCGGGCCGAGCGGGTGTGGCAAGACAACGCTCCTGGAGCTCGTCTGCGGTCTCCAGAAGCCTGACTCCGGCACGGTCCGCGCGGCGCCCGCCGTGCTCATGCCCCAGCGCGACCTCCTCCTCCCGTGGCTGACCGCGATCGACAATGCGGCGCTCGCGCTGCGCGTCGCCGGCGCGAGCCGCGCCGAGGCGCGCGAGCAGGCGCATCCGCTGTTCGCCGCCTTCGGCCTGGAGGGCTTCGAGCGCGCGCGGCCGGACGAGCTGTCGGGCGGCATGCGCCAGCGCGTCGCCTTCCTGCGCACGCTGCTGTCGGGCAAGCCGGTGCTCTGCCTGGACGAGCCGTTCGGGGCGCTCGACGCGCTGACCCGCCGCGAGATGCAGGAGTGGCTCGCGGGGGCCCTGGCACGGGAGCCGCGCACGGTCCTGCTCGTCACGCACGACGTCGAGGAGGCTGTCCTGCTCGCCGACCGGATCGTCGTCCTGTCGCCGCGCCCCGGGCGCGTCGTCGCCGAGCTGCCCGTCGACCTGCCGCGCCCGCGCGCCGCCACCGATCCCACGCTCCTCGCTCTTCGCGAGCGCGCGCTGGAGGCGCTGCGGTCATGAGCGGCGCCCGGGCCCCGCTGCCCACCGTCCCGACGGCCGGCACCCGGCTCCGCGGCGACGGCGCGGTCGCCCGCGTCCTCGCGCCGGCAATGCTCGTCCTCGCGCTGCTCGGGATCTGGCAGCTGTACGCGAGCGTCGGCTCGGTCGACGACTTCATCCTCCCGGCCCCCACCGAGGTCGCCCAGGCGTTGTGGCAGGACCGCGCGCTGCTGTGGGACAACCTCCTCGTCACCGCGCAGGAGGTCGGTCTCGGCGTGCTCGTCGCGCTCGTCCTCGGGTTCGGTCTCGCCGTCGCGCTGCACTTCTCGCTCACACTGCGCCGCGGCACGTACCCGCTGCTCGTCGCGTCCCAGGCGGTGCCGATCGTGATCATCGCGCCGCTGCTCGTCGTCTGGTTCGGCTTCGGGATCGTCCCGAAGCTCGCGATCATCGCGCTCGTCTGCTTCTTCCCCGTCGTCGTGACGACGCTCGACGCGCTCGGCAACGTCGACCCCGACCAGATCAAGCTCCTGCGCACCCTCGACGCCTCGCGCTGGCAGGCGTTCCGCTACGCCGAGGCCCCGGCCGCGCTGCCCGCCGCGCTGAGCGGGGCCAAGATCGCTGTCGCGGTGGCCGTCATCGGCGCCGTCTTCGCCGAGTACGCCGGGTCGAGCTCCGGCCTCGGTCACCTCATGCTCCAGGCGATCCCGCAGCTCGAGACCGCCCGCGCCTACGCCGCGGTGGTGCTGCTCGCCGCGTTCGCCGTCGCCCTCTTCTCCGCCCTCGCCCTGGCCGAGCGCCGGCTGGTGCCGTGGGCCAACCGCCGACCGGAAGGACCCCGCGCGTGATCCCGATCCGCCGCCTGACCTGCGCCCTGCTCACCGTCGTCTGCGTCCTCGGGCTCGCCGCCTGCGGCGAGAAGCAGGAGTCGACAGGGCCGGCCAAGCCCGAGTCGGTGCGCGTGATGCTCGACTTCTTCCCGAACGCCGACCACGCCGGGCTGTACGCCGCGCAGGGAACTGGCGCGTTCCGGCGCGCCGGGCTCAATGTCTCCATGCAGACGCCGTCGGACCCGTCGGCGCCGCTGAAGCTGCTGGCCGCGGGCAAGGTCGACCTCGCGATCTCCTACGAGCCCGAGCTGCTGCTCGCCCGCGACAAGGGCCAGAAGCTCGTCGCCGTGGGCGCCCTCGTCCAGAAGCCGCTGACGTCGATCGTCTCGATCGGCCGCCGCGCCGTCGCCACGCCGCAGCAGCTCGCCGGAAAGACCGTCGGCACGGCGGGCATCCCGTACCAGTCGGCGTACCTCAAGGCGATCCTCGCGAAGGCCGGCGTCGCGCCCTCGACCGTGAAGGAGGTCAACGTCGGCTTCAACCTCGTCCCCGCGATGCTGTCGGGCAAGGTCGACGCGACGCTCGGCGCCTACTGGAACTACGAGGCGATCCAGCTCGCCCAGCAGCGCAAGCACCCGAGGGTCATCCGCATGGAGACCGCCGGCGTGCCGACCTACGACGAGCTCGTCATCGTCGCCCGCCAGGACGCGCTCGACGAGAAGGGCGGCGCGAAGGTCCGCCGCTTCCTCCGCGCGCTCGCGCAGGGGATGAAGGCGCTCAAGCAGAACCCGGACAGCGGCATCGCGCCGCTGATGCGCGCGAACCCGGGCCTCGACCGGCGCCTCCAGGAGGCGAGCGTCAAGGCGACGATGCCGGTGTTCTTCCCGGCCGACACGTCGAAGCCGTTCGGCTACATGGACCCGGCCGAGTGGGCCGCCTACGGGAACTGGATGGCAGCCAACCGGCTCGTCCGCACCCCGCCCGACGCGGCGCGCGCCCTGACGAACGAGTTCCTCCCGGGGGAGGGCGTGTAGACGTCCTCGCGGCCGCGGACGGCGCGGCCCGCGTGCATGGCGGCGAGGCCGCCCCACTCCTCGTAGGGGGCGAAGAAGGCCCGGACCTCGTCCTCTGTCGCGCGCGCGTGCGGGCTGCCCGTCGCGATCCGCCCGACAAGCTTGAGGAGGTTGAGGTCGCCGGCGGGGACGAGGTCGTGCCGGCCCTGGCCGTGGAGGCCGAGCATCTCGATCGTCCACCGCCCGATCCCCGGGATCGCGCGCAGCCGCCGCCAGGCGCGTTCGTGGTCGGGCGCGCGCAGGTCGGCCCGCCCCGTCGCGACCTCCTGCGCAGCGCGCCGGAGCGCGAGCGCTCGGCCGGCGGACAGGTCGAAGCTCTGCAGGAGCGCGGGCGCGGTGCCCGCGACGCGGGACGCCGCGGGGAGGTCGCGCAGGCCCGTCGCCGTGCACGTCCGGCCGAGGCGGAACACGATGCGCCGCTGGATCGCGACGGCGCGCGGGAAGTCGATGAGCTGCTCGGTGATCGCCCACGCGAGCGCCTCGAACGGGTC
>Ga0207688_10002281_pt1 | contig 10313 bp, 8 predicted proteins | sample KBSMiscanthusM4_FD_184296 | JGI IMG/M metagenome (GOLD analysis project Ga0207688, IMG submission 184296) | Miscanthus rhizosphere microbial communities from Kellogg Biological Station, Michigan, USA - M4 (SPAdes) (version 2) | ecosystem: Host-associated > Plants > Roots > Rhizosphere ...
CAACGAGCAGCGGCTGGCGCCGACGCTGGACAAGCTCAATGCGGTGACGGGGGTACTGGAAAAGAATCGGGACAACATCGGGAAGGCATTGCCGGGATTGGCGAAGTTCCAGACCACCCTCGGAGAGACGATCGGCAACGGTCCCTACTACCAAGCGTTCGTCCCCAATCTCGATATCGCCGAAATCCTGCAGCCATTCCTTGACTATGCGTTCGGCTTCCGACGGGGCACCAACGCCGGCCAGCCGCCCGACAATGCCGGGCCTCGCGCCGAGCTTCCCTTTCCGTACAACGGGATTCCCGGACCGGGGGAGCAGTGGGGTCCACCACGATGACTCCGAACCGTCTACTGAAACTCGGGCTTGCGGTGGTACTGACCGCGGTTCTCGTTGGCGGCGTGGCTGTCGTCATTCAACAGACCTTTTTCCGGCCCAAGGCGATCACTGCCTACTTCACCACGGCAACGGCGATCTATCCGGGCGACGAGGTCCGCATCGCCGGGGTGAAGGTGGGCAGCATCGATTCGATCCAGCCGGTCGGCACCCAGGCGAAGATGACCCTGCACATCGACCGCGGCATTCGGGTCCCCGCCGATGCCAAGGCGGTGATCGTCACCCAGAACCTCGTCTCGGCGCGCTACGTCCAGCTAACGCCGGCCTACGAATCGGGCCCGACGATGGATGACGGTGCAGTGATTCCGATCGAACGCACCGCCGTGCCGGTCGAGTGGAACGAAGTCAAAGAGCAACTGATGCGGCTGGCAACGGAATTGGGTCCGAACAACGGGATGTCCACCGGTTCGGTCGGCCGGTTCATCGACAGCGCCGCCAACGCGCTTGCCGGCAACGGCGACAAGCTACGCCAGACGCTGGCACAACTGTCCGGGGTGGGACGGATCCTGGCCGACGGCAGCGGTGACATAGCGGGCACCATCACCAATCTGCAGACGTTCGTCACCGCCTTGCGTGACAGCAACGAACAGATCGTGCAGTTCCAGGACAGGTTCGCCACGCTGACCAGCGTCGTAAACGACAGCAGGTCTGACCTGGACGCCGCGCTGAAGAATCTGTCCGACGTCGTCGGCGACACAACGCGTTTCATTCAAGGCACCCGGGACAAGACAGCCGGACAGATCCAGCGGCTGGCCAATGTCACGCAGAATTTGGCAGATCACCGCATGGACCTGGAAAACGTACTGCACATCGCGCCGCACTCAATTGCCAACGCCTACAACATGTTCGACCTGCGCACCGGAGCGGCCAGTGGAGTGTTCGTGCTGAGCAATATGTCAAATCCGGTGTGGTTCATCTGCGGCATGGTCGGCGCGCTCGGAAACGTCACGTCCCCTGAGTCCGCCAAACTCTGCGAGCAGTATCTTGGCCCCGGTTTACGGCTGCTGAACTTCAATAATCTGCCCTTCCCGGTCAACCCATTCCTGACCGCGAATCCGCCGTCGTACATGCTCAAATACACCGAGCCGAGACTCATGCCAGACGCCGAAGGGCAGCCGCCCCCACCGGCTACGGACCAGCCCTCCGTATCCGCGTACACCGGCATGGGCGACGTGCCGCCCCCGCCAGGCTATGGGCCGCTGCCCGGCCCGCCGCCGCCCGGCGCTCCGGCTCCCCCCGGCGCCGCGCCCGTATCCGAGGCGCCGACGCTGCCTGACCTATTGCTACCAGCCGAGCGGCCGCAGCCATGATCGGCGCCCGCATCATCCACCGGGTTCTCGCGACGGGCTCCGTGGTGCTGCTCACCGTCAGCGGATGCGCATTCCAAGGGGTGAACTCACTGCCATTGCCGGGAGCTGTCGGGCGTGGTCCCGATGCGGTTGTGTACCACGTAGAAATCGCGAACATCGGTACGCTGGAGTCGAATTCGCCGGTGATGATCGACGACGTCGTGGTCGGCAGCGTCGGCAAGATGACCCTGCACGGCTGGCATGTTGACGTCGAGGTGTCGCTGAAGCCGAACATCGTCGTCCCGGCGAATGCGGTGGCAACGGTCGGGCAGACCAGCCTGTTGGGATCCATGCACGTTGCGCTCGATCCTCCGCCGGGACAAGCGCCGAGCGGGCGCCTGAAGCCGGGCGCCACGATCGGTCTGAACAGTTCGTCGACCTACCCGTCGACTGAACGGACACTGTCGTCCCTCGCGGCGGTCGTCAACGGTGGAGGACTGGGCCAGATCGGCGACATCATCCACAACTTCAACGCCGCGCTGTCCGGGCGGCAAGACGCCGTCCGCGATTTGATCACTCGGCTCGACACTTTTGTCGGGACGCTTTATCAACAGCGCGACAACATCGTCTCGTCCATCGACGAGCTGAACCGATTCTCCGCGACGCTCGGGGGTCAACAAGAAGTACTGACCCGCGCTTTGAACAAGATCCCGCCGGCACTGGACGTCCTCATCAACGAGCGGCCCAGGCTCACCATGGCGCTCGAGAAGCTGGGTGTTCTGAGCGAAACCGTTTCGGGGGTGGTCAACGACACTCAAGCGGACCTCGTCAAGAACCTGCAAAACCTTGAACCCACACTTCAGGCGTTGGCCGACGTGGGGCCTGAGATCGACACGGCGCTCGCGTATGTCCCGACGTTCCCGTTGACCCAGAACATCATCGACCGCGGTGTCCGAGGGGACTACGTGAACTTGTGGGTCACGGTCGATCTCACGAACGCCCGAATCAAGCGGGGACTTCTGCTCGGTACGCGGCTGGGCCAGGACTGAGCATCGCTGATTCCCGCACCGGGTGACGCAGGGTACAACGCCTACTACACGAAGTTCCCACTCGGCGTGGGAACGTCACCACCGTTCGGTCCCATACCCAACGCAGCGCCTGCGCCATGGGAGCCGGGGGGTGGTGGCTGATGCTGTCGCGGTTCGTCCGGGTCCAGTTGCTGATCTTCACGATCGCATCGATCATTGGCGTATTGGTGATGGTGTTCGCCTACATGCAGGTGCCGACGTTGCTCGGCGTCGGCAAGATCACGGTCACACTCGAGCTTCCCGCTTCAGGCGGCCTGTACCGGTTCTCCAACGTGACGTACCGCGGTGTGGAGGTCGGCAAGGTGATCGCGATGGATGTGTCGCGAAGCGAAGCGACGGCAACCCTGCGGCTGAACACATCTCCCAAGATCCCTGCCGACCTGACGGCCGACGTGCGCAGCGTGTCCGCAGTGGGTGAGCAGTATGTCGACCTGTTGCCGCGTACCCATTCGCCTCCGTACCTGCATGACGGCTCGGTGATATCCATGCAGGACACCAAGATCCCGCAACAGGTCGGCCCCATGCTCGATCAGGTCAGCACGTTGCTCAACACCATTCCCAAGGACAAGGTGAGCGGATTGGTCGACGAGTCGTTCAACGCCTTCAACGGATCCGGCTACGATCTCGGCTCGCTGATCGACTCGTCGTCCAAGATCTCGGCCGATCTCAACGGTGTCGGTGACCACACCCCAAGACTTGTCGAAGACTCTGGGCCGCTTCTCGATTCGCAAGCGCAGACGACGGACGCACTGCGGTTGTGGGCACAGAGCCTCGCCGGCATCACTGGACAAGTGGTGACGAACGATTCCCAGGTGCGCACACTACTTCAGCAAGGGCCCGACGCGGTCCACGAGGTCTCGCGCCTGTTCAACCAGATCAAACCGACACTGCCGATACTATCGGTTTCGTCCCGCGCTGCCGGTTGCGTGGAATCTGTCTGCATGCCACAGACGTCGATCGCACGTGGGGGAAGGGAGTCGACGTCCGGGGCCGATAGCGGCTCTGATGATGAGCGTCAGCGGACGCGCCGCCTTACTCGACAACCTCGACGGACACGGGGTGCCACTACTACGTCATCGGCTGTTTGGCTGATCGGAGGTCACTGATGTCTGAATTCGAGGCAAAGATGTCATTGTGACAAGGGGTGTGTCGCGCCGATGCTGTCCGTATGACCCAAATCCCGCGGCGACTTCGACATCGACTGCCTTCGGCACGATGGGATGGGCACGCCAGCGCTGCGGCCGGATGACCCGGCCGGAAAAGCTGCGTGAACTGCCGAGCGGAGCTCTCGGAGCGACAGTTATCGCGGGTGTTCCTGCCAGGCGAGTACCGAGATCGCAGCGCTGAGTTGGCTATGCCGTGACCGCAGCGGCGATCGCGGCGGCCGACCGGTCGACGTCTTCATCCGTCGTCGCCCAGTTCGAAATCGACACCCGCAACACGTATTCACCGTTCCAGGTGGTCCCGCCGAGCCAACAGGTTCCGTCCCGTTGGACCGCGGCGACGGCGGCGCGGTTGGCATCGTCGCCGCCGGGCAGGCGGACCAGCACCTGGTTGAGCACCACGTCGTTGAGAACCTCGGCACCGGGAATACTGCTGAGCCGCTTGGCCATTCGACGCGCCTGTGCGCAGTTGCGTTCGATCATCTCCGCTATCCCCCTCCGGCCGAGTGAGCGTATCGCGGCGTAAACGGGCACCGCCCTTGCCCGGCGCGAGCTCTCGGGCACGTAGTTCGTGTTGTCACGCTGGCCCGGATCGGCCACAAGATAGGGCCCGGCCAAGCTCATCGCGGCGAGGTGAGCGTCCGGGTCGGCCACGATCGCCATTGCGCCGTCGTAGGGCACATTGAGCCACTTGTGCGCATCGACGGCCCAGGAGTCCGCACGCTCCACGCCCACGGTGAGGTGCGCCGTGGCAGGTGCTGCCGCGGCCCACAGCCCGAACGCGCCGTCGACGTGCAACCAGGCCCCGTGTTGCGCGCACGCGTCGGCGATCGACCCGAAGGCGTCAAACGCACCGGTGGCCACGTTGCCGGCCTGCGCACACACGATCGTCGGCCCGTCGTTGGCGGCCAACGTTGTTGCGAGCGCATCGGGGTGGATGCGGCCTTGCTCGTCGGCGGGTATGCGGATCGGCGTCTCCGCGCCGAGGCCCAATAGCCGCAGCGACGAGTAGATCGTGGCGTGGGCCTGGTCACCACACACGATGCGGACGGCCGGTGCGCCAATCAGCCCGTCGCGCTCCACATTCCAGCCCGCGCGTGACAGGACAGCGTGGCGCGCGGAGGCCAGGCATGTCGTGTTGGCGCCCTGGCCTCCGGTGACGAAGCCAACGCTTGCGGTGTCCGGTAGGCCGATCAATTCGAGCGTCCAGGCCGACGTGATTTCCTCGATGGCGGCCGCGGCGGGGGAAAGGGAATGGAAAGCGGCGTTCTGGTCCCACGCCGACACCAGCCAGTCGGCGGCGAGCGCGGCGGGCAGCGCTCCGCCGATCACAAAGCCGAAGTGACGAGGGCCTGCGGTCGCGACGACGCCCGGCTCGGCGCCGGTGGCCAGCGCGTCGATCACCGCGGCGGGGGCCTCACCATGTTCGGGCAGCGGCCCGCCGAGGACATCGCGGACGGCCGCGGCGTCGGCGTGGGCGGCCACGGGCCGCTCGTCGACTGTGGCGAGAAATGCCTCGGCGTGTGCTGCGGCAGCGCGGAGGCCGGCGGTGCGGTCAGGCATGATCCGACCCTACGTCAGGACAATGCGGCAGCGATCTCGTCGAAAGCGGCGATGGTCGGGAACAGCTTGTTAGCGTCCTGGGGGAGCGGCCAGCTCGACAGCTTGGCTGCGACGAGGTTGGCGGCCCGGTTGACGTAGATCATCTGGCCGTGAATTCCCAAGCACAGCAGCACATTGTTGCCGGGATGGGGGAACCAGCACTGATTGCGGTACATGCCGCCGGGCATGCGGTTGTCGTCGGGGCTTGCCGCGAACGCCGATCGCGAGTCGACGCCGCCAGCGAACGAATCGGCGATCCACGACAGTGACACCACCCGCTCGCCCGTCAGCGACACCCCGCCGTTGAGGAACAGCGACCCGAACCGGGCCAAGTCCCGCAGGCAGGCATTGATTCCGCCGTCGAACATGCCGGTGCCGACCGAGTCGACACCGATGGTGGCGTCGTTGTCCGCGCCGAGTTTGCTCCACAGCAGCTGCGACATCAGCTCGGGCATCTGAACCCCGCTGACCGCTTCACATACCCAGCCCAACACGTCCGTCTCGCAGGACCGGTATCGGAACGGTCCGCCATGCGGCGTTTTCTGTTTCAGCGTGACCAGGAAGTCGTACATTGTGGTCGGCAGGTCCGGCACCGTCCGCGGCGCCCAGCCAATGGCCTGCTCGAGCAGTCGCACCTCGGCCATCGGGTTGAGGTAGTCCTCGGAAAACGCGACGCCCGAGCGCATGTCGAGCAGATTGCGCAGCGTCGCGCCTGCGTAGCCCGAGTTCGCCAGTACCGGAACATAGGTCGTCAGCTGCGCGTCGACGTTCAGCGCACCATCACTGACCAACGCGCCAACCACCATCGCAATCAGCGACTTGCTCACCGACATCAGCAGGTGTGAGGTGTCGGCGGACATGCCGCCGTAATAGTGCTCCTCGAGCACCTTGCCGTCCCGGGTGACGATCCAGCCATCCGTTGCGGTGGCCGCCATCACGTCGCCGACGGTGGTCCGCTTGCCGTTGGTGCGGTCGAACAGCGGGATGTCCGAGAGCTCTCCGGGTGGTGCGGGCGGCAGCTCGGCCACCGGCCCTTCGCCACGCGAGATCACCGCCGTCGGCAGGAAGTCGGCGATGTGCTGGAACGCCCAGTGCAGCTGAGCGGCCGACTGCCAGTTCTCCAGGGTCACGTCGGTCGGCGCACGTCCGGGATCGCCACCGAGAACCATGGCGACGACTGTAGTGGCTCCCGGCCGCCACCCCGATGCTCAGCCCGACTTCACCCCGATATTTGTCCGCGGCGGCGCGGGCTCGGCGATCGGTGTACCTGCGTATTCGGCCCGGATCGAGTCGATGAGGTGGCGGGCCCGGATCGCCAGCGACGACTTGCCCTGACCATTGTCGACCTGCAGCCGACCCTTGGTCACCAGCACGCCGAGGTCAGCACCCTTCCATCGATAGTCGCCCGGCCCGTAGATGCGCAGGAAAAAGGCTTCCCTTTCGTTCTGCAGCTGGTGCCAGTCCAAGGCGGGCCTGCGGAACACCAGCCCACCACTGGCGTCGAGGGAATACTGCCCGGTGCGGGGCGTGGCCGTGAGCCGCTGCACGATGTCGTCAGTCTCCTTCATCACCATCTGGCTCCACACGTCGGCCGACGCCAGCTCCTCCCAGCGCTCGTTGATCTCGTCGACGTCGATGTCGAAGTCGACGTTCATGTACTCGAGGATGTGGAACAAGAACAGCGGCACGTCGGCGTAGGCGCCCGCGGTGACGTTCGTGATCGACGAGGCCCCGCTGATCCGCGGGTTGAGCTCGCCGAGATAGACGTCGTTGGTGTCGGTGTCGACGAGAACGTCGACTTCGAAGAATCCCCGGTAGCCCTCCTCGGCCAGCCGGTCTCCGAGTCGTCGCACCAATTGCGTTGCAGTTCGTCGGCTTTCACCGGTGAGGACTTCGGGGAACATCTCGTTGCCGCACCAGCCGCCGCGGGCCGGTGTCAGCCGCTTGTAGCCGATCAACTCGGACATGAACGGGCCGACGATGGTGCCGCACCGAGTGAGCACCGCCTCCACCGCGACCGGGCGATTGTTGATGCGGCGCATCACCTTGATCTCCTCACCGACGATATCGGCGCTGTGCTTCTTCCAGTCGGCCTCCGATGAGATGAAGAACGTGGTCTTGCCGGAATCGCCGTATGGCGTCTGGACGACGAGTTCGTCACCGAGACCGGCCTTCTCGGCGACGGCCTGCAGGCCGGCCCAGTCGTCGACGCGGGTCAGCACGTTCGGAACGCTTGGTGCGCCTGCCTCGTTGCCTAGCTGGGTGGTGACGATCTTGGAATCCAGGTGCTGGCGCAGGCTTGCGGCGGGCAGAATCAGGTCGTAGCCCAGCTCCTTGGAGATGTCCTCGGTTTCGCTGTTGAAGAACACCATCGCAACCTTGGGTCGCACGCCACGGGGGGTGGCGGCGTCGATGTGGGCGCGCACCTCGGCGTTGGTCAGCAGCCAGTTGTTGATCTCCTCGCCGCTCTCGAATTCCTGGTAGGGCTTGTTGGTCGGCGTGAACACTCGCGGATGCGCGCCGTCCCAGGCGTCGTAATAGGTGATGTATGTGAAGTTGCGGACCCAGCGGTCGAGTCCGAGCAGGTTGAACGGCGTAGCGCCGAAGAACAGGATCGGCACGTCGTTGGTGCGGAAGAAGTGGCGCACCTCCGAGATGTTCTTCAACCGCCGCCGCGGTTGCCCCCCACCGGAAGCGAAAGCGGCATCGGTGCCGACACTCACTTCGCGCGGTGTCGGCGAGAGCTTCGCCGACCGTGGGTCGGTCTCCCCGCCCTTGAGGGCCGACGTCTTCGCGGGCTTCGGGGCGGTCTCCCCGCCCTTGAGGGCCGACGTTTTAGTCGGCGTCGCCTTGGTGCCCGACGTCTTGGTGGCCGACGTCTTGGTGGGCCTCGCCTTCTTGGTGACCGCCGTGGTGGCCGACGCCTTGGTTGCCGTCGCCTTCTTGGTGGCCGCCTTGGTGGTGCGTTTCGCGGGTGCCGATCTGCCGCCGGCTGTCTTCGTGGTCGCTTTCGAAGGCCTTCTCGCTCGAACCGGGCGATCAGTCATGGCGCGCACCTCGCTCTAGTCGGATAGTCCCGACACTATGCCGCGGCGCAGCGGAATGGACGCGGTTGACCGAGCCCGCCGGTCCTTCGCGGCGGCGTGCGGTGGTGATGCATGCAGCAGGATGGACGGAACCGACTACTTCTAGCCGCAATGCATAGCCAAAGATATGTAGTTCTCGACTTCATTCGAAATTCTCAACTGCTGGCACCGTCGAGGAGGCGCCCTCTAACGGCCCGTCGAGACGCTGCATAGTGCCGGCACGGCGGGATTGGCTGTGTAGCAACCGCTCTCGTGCCAGGCTGATACCGGTGTCCGTCACGGTGGTCGAGCGGAAGGGCGCGTTGGGCGGCGTTGGGCGGCGTTGTGGCGCCGACTGCAGGCTGGTCCGCTTTACGCGCGCAGCCCCTCGGAGGACTGTGGCGGGACAGGGCGGCCTGGCCTGTGAAATGCCTGTTGTGTTGTGCAGAAACCCTGGGTCAGATTGCCACTATATAGGCCGGATGATATAGATACTCGTGTGGGAAAGCAGCCGGCCGATGAAGACGCCGGCGACTGCGTCGGCGAACTTCTCGATCAGGCACTGGACCTGACCGCGCGGTTTCTGAGTGACCGCGCCGATTTGAGCGCGTCCGCGGCGTTTGTATTGAACAGGGTGGGCCGTGAAGGGCCCATTCGGCTTACGGCGCTGGCCGCGAAGGAAGGGGTCAGCCAGCCGTCGATGACCCAGCTGATCCAGAGGCTGGAGCGCCTGGGCCTGGTGACCAGGCTCGCTGATCCTGACGATGGGCGCGCTGCCCGCATCGGCATCACCGGGCACGGTAAAGCGCTGCTCGACGACCGGAAGCGACTCCGTCGGGAGCGCCTGACCGCGCTATTGGCGACGCTGACGTCGGACGAGGAATGCGCGTTGTGGCTTTCTGCGCGGGTCGCGCTTCCGGTCCTACGTCGGCTTGTCGCGAATGCCGACTGCTCGTCAGACAGTGGTGCGGCGCATCCGGCCGGGGCACGGAAAGTCGAGACACGACCGGTCGATCAGCGGAAGGTAATCGGATGAGGTCTATTCCGGTGGGTCGCGTGCTGAAGAAGGTGTGGATCCCATTGGTTCTGGTGGTTGTGTTAGCTGTCTCGGGTCTCGTTGTTTCTCGTTTGCACAAGATATTCGCTTCCCAGGACCTCAATGCCAACGCCGGCAAGGGTATCGAGATCGTCCAGTTCAACCCGAAGATCCTGGTGTACGACGTGTACGGCCCGCCCGGGACCACCGGACAGATCAGTTATTTCGACCCGGACGCGAACGTCCACCTGATCACCGTCCCGCTGCCGTGGTCGATCACCTTGTCGACGACGCTGCCGACGGTCAGCGCCAGCCTCATGGCGCAGACCGACGGCGACCAAATCAGCTGCAAGGTCACAGTGAACGGAACCGTACGTGAGGAGCAGTCAGCCAATGGGGTCAACGCACAGACGTACTGCCTGGTGAAGTCCGCATGACTCACGCAACCACAACGGCTGAGACCACCGGCGAGCAGAAGAGACCCGTCTTCCCCCACATGCTCCGCATCCTGGCGGTGCCGATCGTGTTGTTCTGGGTGGCCGTCGCGATCACCGTGAACGTCGTCGCACCCCAGCTGGAAGTGGTCGGTGAGTTGCACTCGGCGCCGATGGCTCCCGAGGACGCACCGTCGATGCGCGCAATGAAGCTGATGGGCGCCAACTTCAAGGAATTCAACTCC
>Ga0207688_10002282_pt1 | contig 10311 bp, 13 predicted proteins | sample KBSMiscanthusM4_FD_184296 | JGI IMG/M metagenome (GOLD analysis project Ga0207688, IMG submission 184296) | Miscanthus rhizosphere microbial communities from Kellogg Biological Station, Michigan, USA - M4 (SPAdes) (version 2) | ecosystem: Host-associated > Plants > Roots > Rhizosphere ...
CAACAGCTCGGCGTTCGTGCACATGCGCCATTCGGTCGAGGCGCTGATCGCCGAAGGCATTTACCCCCGCGGCGAAGCCACCACGCTGGCCCTGGAACTGTGGACGGTGGCCCACGGGGTGGCGGCGCTGCTGATCGCGAGACCGTATCTACCGTGGGGTGATGTCGAGGCGTTCGCGGACCGGGTGATGAAGGCGGTGTGCATCGGCCACATCGTGTCCGGTGCGATCGATCCCGATGTGCCGCCAACCGAGGCGATTGCAATGCTGAAGGGAATCTTTGATGAGCAGCAGCACCGTGGAGAACCCGTTCTTCGCGCGGATGTGGACCGTTATGGCGCGCCGTGAGCCCGAGTCGATCAAGCGGCTGCGACGGGAGAACCTTGCCGGCCTGTCGGGTCGGGTGCTCGAAGTCGGCGCGGGCACGGGAACGAATTTCGAGTTGTATCCCGACACCGTGACCGAGGTCGTCGCCGTCGAGCCCGAGCGCAGGCTGGCCGAACAGGCTCTGCAGGCGGCCGCTGCGGCGCCGGTGCGCGTCACCGTCAGCACTGACACGGTGGAGCGGTTCTCGGACGGTGAGCCGTTCGACGCGGTGGTGTGCTCGCTGGTGCTGTGCTCGATCGATGAACCCGATCGGGTTGTGCGTCAATTGCTTTCGTTACTGAAGCCGGGCGGTGAACTCCGTTACCTCGAGCACGTCGCCAGCAGCGGTGCGCGTGCGCGGCTGCAGAAGATCGCCGACGCCACACTGTGGCCCCGGATGGGAGGCAACTGCCACACGCATCGGCACACCGAAGACACGATCGTCGGCGCCGGATTCGAAGTGTCGCACGCGCGCCGCGAGTGGGTGGTTCCGGCGTGGGTGCCTGTGCCGACCTCGGAGGTCGCCATCGGCCGCGCGGTCAAGCCCTAGCGTGATTTGTCTGCGCGTAGGAGCGCTGAGCGCACCAACATGCACACAAATCAGCTGATCGCGTGCTCTATCTCAGCGATGACTCGTTGCGGGTACTCGGTGAGGTCCAACCATGTGAAGCGCAGTACCTTCCACCCGAGCAATGCGATGTTATTCTGCCGATTGCGATCGCCGACAAACACCTCCGCGTCGCTGTGGAATGCCCAACCGTCGACCTCGATGGCCACCTTCTGCTCAGGAAATGCCACGTCGACCTTGTAGCCACCGACTGGGTAATTCGTCCGCCACCCGGTAATGCCCGCTTCGCGTAGGAGTTTCACAAGGAGACGTTCGGCTTCCGAACGCGCGCCGTCGGACGCTGCTTGCAACAGTCTCTTGGCGGCTGGTGAACCGTGCCGGCCTTTGTTGCGGAGGTGCGCGCGCCAAAGGTCCTTCAGATCGACGCGGCGCTGCAGCGCCGAATCCATCAACACGGCACCGCCCCGAAGTCGGACGGCGGCTTCGATGACCGTCAGAGCCAACTCGGTCACTCTCAACGCGTTTCGCTCGACGACATCGGCCCGTGCCAAGTCGCGCCGACGCATGCGTACGCCGTCGCGATGTGGATGGTGGCTGGTCCTTGGTACCGTCACTTCGACGATCTCTGGCGAAAACTTTGTTAGGCCGTGCCACCACGCGGCGGCCAGCCCGCTGGCGGCGGCTTGGGGCCCGTAACCCCAGACGGCGGCCCTGACTCGTGCTGCATCGGTGAATGGGCGGTCGTCGACGAAAAACACCCCCGGCGAGCAACGCCGCCAGTGTCCTGTCCGGACACGCCGGTTGACAGCGTGCCTGCTTAGTCCGGCCTGCTGTGCCTGTGCAAGAGTGATGACGCCGTCTTGCCGACGTAGATAATCGTCGACCACGATACGACTGGACGCCGTCGCCCTTGAACTGGTTCCGTCCACAGCGATTTGTGTGCAATAGGGAGCGCTGAGCGCTCGGAGACGCACACAAACCGCTAGCCGAGCAGGGCAGGCAGCCTCTGCAGCAGCCCGGGCAGGGCGCCCGCGGCGGTTTCCCGCAGCGACACGGTCGCGGCGTCGGAGAGCGGCGTGCGCTCCGGGTTCACCTCGATGACCGCGGTACCGCTGGCCAGGGCCAACTCGGGCAGTCCGGCCGCCGGATAGACGATCGACGAGGTGCCTACCACGATCACCACGTCGGCCGCTGCCACCGCGTCGAAGGAACGCTGCCACGCCTCATCGGGCAGCGCTTCGCCGAACCACACCACGTTGGGCCGGATCAAGCCGCCGCAGGCACACCGCGGCGGGTCGACCGACGCCACGGGTTCAGGCATCGCGGGAAGCTCGCCGCGATACTGGTGTTGTCTACGGTCGCAACGGAATTCGAACAAGCTACCGTGCAGGTGGTAGACGCGCTTGCTGCCGGCACGCTCATGCAGATTGTCGACGTTCTGGGTGACGACGTGCACGTCGGCGTAGTCCTGCCAGGCCGCGACCGCGAGGTGGCCGTTGTTGGGCTGCACCGAGCTCATCATGTAATGCCGCCACAGGTACCACGCCCACACCTTGTCCGGGTGATCTCGCCAGCCTTCTGCGCTCGATATCTCGTAGGGATCGACCTTCGCCCACAGGCCCGTTTCGGCATCACGGAACGTCGGCACACCGCTCTCGGCGGAAATGCCGGCTCCGCTGAGCACCGTCACTTGCACATCACCAAATTAGCCGGTTTGCGCGATACTGAAGCACGTGGCCGAGTTGGGGGATTGGGTACGCGTTGATCAGCATGCCGCCAAGCCGCTTTTCGACCAGCTCAGGACGCAGATCATCGACGGGATCCGGGACGGCAAGCTGCCGCCAGGCACCCGGTTGCCGACGGTCCGCGAACTGGCGGGGCAGATGAGCCTGGCGGTAAATACGGTGGCGCGTGCGTATCGGGAATTGGAAGCCGCGGGCATACTCGAAACGCGCGGCCGCTTCGGCACTTTCGTCGCGCGGATCGATCCGGCCGATACCGCGATGGCGACGGCGGCGCACACGTTTGTGTCGGCGGCGCGCGCATTGGGGGTCGAGAAGTCCGAGGCAATGCGGTACGTCGACGCGGCGTTCGGCTGGTAGTTAGCCGCGGTTACCGCTCCAGCGCAGGACGTCCAGCGCGACGGCCACGTTGACGCTGCATTCGGCGAGCGGCCGGGGTAGCAGTCCGTCTGCGCGGGCGAGTCGGCGCAGCAGCGTGTTGCGATGGGTGTAGAGGCGCTTCGCGGCCCGGGAGGCGTTGCACTGCTCATCAACGAATGTCCGTACGGTGTCCTGTAACTCGGTCCCGGCGGACTCGAGATCGCCGAGCGTGTGTCTGACGAACTCGGCGGCGCGGTCTGTATCGGCGGTGATCAGCGCGACAAGTTGGACCTCGGTGAACCGCGCGATCTGTTGTGGTGAATGCAACCGCGCCATCAGCTGCTGGGTGGTGATCGCGTCGAAGTGGCTACGCCGAAAACCGTCGACACCGTTGGCCGTCGGTCCGATCGCGATGCGGACGTCGGGCATTTTGCTGACTGACTGCAACAATGCGTCGGTGTCGACGGCGACGGTGCCCGGAACCCAGGCCCAGCGAGTTGCCGTGCTGGCCAGGACGCTCAGGAAGCGTGCCCCGCCGGCGGCGTGCGCGAAGGCCTCGGCCGCCCCGTCGAGCCGGCCCAGGTCGGCATCTGGGTCGTCGCTCCAGATGACAGCGGCGGTGTGGGGTCCGGTCAACGCATAACCGAGCCGACCCTCTGCGCGGTTTCGGGCGATGGGCGCGCCGTCGAGAATCAGCGCGACGGTCTCACGACGTTCGGCATGCGTGCCGCGGGTGAGCTCGTCGCGCTCCAGGTCGATCTGGGCCGCGATGGCCGACAGGGTCGTGTCGATGAACTCACTGATCGATCGCGAGCACACGTCGAGGAATTCTTGCAATTCGGCCGGATCGGAGGTCAGTTCGAACGCGATCTCCATCAGCCGTCGCCAGGCCACCCCTTCGCCGACGCGGTACGCATCAAGCGAAAACGTGTCGAGTCCCCTGCGGACCAGTTCCCGCACGACGGTCATCGGCTCGGGACCGGTATTCGGCGGCACCGGAGCCCCGGGATCGCGGACGTTGGCTGTGGCCCAAAAGAACAGGTTTGCCTGGTTGCTGCGGCTGACGGCCGCCGCGAGTTCCGGGTCCGCGGCGATTATCGGGTTGGCTCCGAGGACAGCACTGTCGAGCTCTTCGAGCCACTCCGGACGCGCATTGACGATGATCTGCGCACTCTGCCGAATCAGCCCCCTGACTCGGGTCGACGGGCGTCTCCACGTCATCGAATGACGGTAGCTCGCTGGTGCAAACTGCACCACCAATAGTTCAGAATGAGACGAAATGCTCTTGGCCGAGTCGCGGCGGGGACGAGACGATCTACGCAATGAAAAAGCCATCGTTAGGAGTCACACCCATGGCCCACACCGCTATCCGCATCGAGCATGTCGACGTCTTGATCGTCGGCGCCGGCATCTCCGGCATCGGTGCCGCGTACTACCTGCAGAAGGATCACCCCGACCGGTCCTATGCCATCCTCGAGGGGCGCGGTGCAACCGGCGGTACGTGGGATCTGTTCCGCTATCCGGGGATTCGATCGGATTCCGATCTGCACACCTTCGGTTACGAGTTCAAGCCGTGGCGCGACGAGGACGCCATCGCGTCTGCGGACAAGATCCTGGCCTACCTGCGTCAGACCGTGGCGGAGAACGGCATCGACGCCAAAATCCGGTTCCAGCACAAGGTCCTCGGTGCTGCGTGGTCGACCGATGACGCGCGGTGGGTCGTCGACGTCGAGCGCTTCGGAGCCGGGGATGAATCCGAGGAGCTGGTGCAGTTCAGTGCGAACTGGATCTTCTGTGCAGGCGGGTACTACCGCTATGACCAGGGGTATACGCCGGAGTTCCGTGGCCGCGACCGATTTCGCGGTCAGGTCGTGCACCCACAACACTGGCCCGAGGACCTCGACTACAGCGGCAAGAAGGTCGTCATCATTGGCAGCGGGGCGACAGCGGTCACCTTGGTGCCTGCGATGGCCGGCACCGCCGGCCACGTGACCATGCTGCAGCGGTCGCCGACCTACGTGCTGCCGGTGCCGTCGAAGGACGCCGTTGCCAACGCGGCGCAGAAGGTGCTCGGCGCCAAGCGCGGCTATGCGCTGGCCCGCCGCAAGAACATCCTCAGGCAACGTGCCGTCTACAAGTTGTCCCAGCGGTACCCCGGCGCGGCGCGGAGGCTGATCCGCTACCTCAACGCGAAGGAGTTACCCGAGGGCTATCCGGTCGACGAACACTTCAACCCCGCGTACAACCCGTGGGACCAGCGGCTGTGCACGGTGCCCGATGCCGACCTGTTCAAGGCGATCAGCAGCGGTGCCGCCTCGGTGGTCACCGACCGCATCGCGACCTTCACCGAAACCGGCATCCAGCTGGAGTCGGGCAATCACCTCGAGGCCGACATCATTGTCACCGCAACAGGTTTGAACATCCAATTGTTCGGTGGGATGTCGCTGACCGTGGACGGCAGGCCGGTGGACCCCGTCGACACCGTCACCTACAAGGCCATGATGTTGGCGGGCGTGCCGAACTTCGCGTTCGCATTCGGGTACACCAACTCGTCGTGGACGCTCAAGGTGGGTCTGTTGTGCGAGCACTTCTGCCGCCTGCTGAGCCACATGGACGCGCAGGGCTTCGACATCGCGCGTGCGGAAATCGGCGACTCCGATATGCCGACCCGGCCGATGCTGGACCTAAGCGCCGGGTACGTCCAGCGCGCCCTGGACGGGATGCCGAAGCAGGGTGCGGGGGACCCGTGGCGGGTGCAGATGAACTACTACCACGACGTCGAGCAGCTCCGTAAGGGTTCGGTCGTCGACCCTCACCTGCACCTTGCGTCATCCGGCAAGGCTATTGCCGAACCGCAACGGACCGTGGCGGTTACCGCGTGACCGACCTGCTCCGTCGGGTCGGCGCGATGCTGCGCTAGCCGAACTCCAGCAGTGTCAGCATCGGTCGTATGGGATCCAGCAGTGGAAGGCGTTGCGCCGTCCAGATCAACGCGTTGAACACTTTGCCGCGGCCGGCCGGATACGGCAGATCGTGGACGGCGCGGATGCCCGGCACCGTGTTCACCAGGTTTGCAGCCTCCGAGACGGACAGCGTGAACGGCATGGGTGGGATCCGGTAGCGCATCGAGGTGCGCATGCCGCGGCGGGCCCACGACGCGAACAACGCAGGCGGCAGGTCGAACATCATCTGACCACCGGGAAAGCGTGCGGCGCACTCAGCGATCAGCCGCAGCGCATCGTCGGGCTCCAGGTACATCAGCAGCCCTTCGGTGGTGATGAACACGCCGTGTTCGGTGTCGACCTCGTCCATCCAGCTGAAGTCGAGCGCCGACTGAGCGCACATCCGCACCCGATCCGAGGCAGGCAGCAGTTTGCGGCGCAATTCGATCATCGGCGGGAGATCAACTGTAAGCCATTGGAATTGGTCACCGACACCTGCGGCATCGAGACGGTAGAAGCTGGTCTGCAGCCCCTCGGCCAGCGCGACCACGGTGGCCTTGGGATGGTCGACGAGATAGCGGCGGGTGTTCCTGTCGTAGGCCATGGCGCGCACCGCCATGTCCTGGCGGCGGGAGAAACCGAACTTCGCGAAGTCGTAGTCGATGGAGTCGGCCAGCTGGATCGCCATCGGGTCGTCGATGATCGAATCCGGCCTACGTGCCTCGTGCGCCCGCACCTGCAAGGTCAGCAGCGCGGTCTCGGAGACTCCGGTCAACACTGTGCCATCTGCCTTGGCCGTCGGAGTTGAACTCATCGCAGAACCTTGTCAACTGTGCGCAGATTGCGGGTGGTCGTGGAGGATTTGTAGCGCTTCTTGCCCATCGTCTTTCCGATGGTGGTGTCAAGCGTGCCGGTTCTGGGCACCTGCCAGTAGATGACGCCTTTACCGGGTTTGATCTTCTCGTCGGGCCCGGCGTCCTTGGCGAGCGCGGCGAGTTCGTCGAGCACCTTCTTGTCGGTGACGAACGTGACGTAAGAATGGTGTCCCTCGACCTCGCGCTCAAACGGGTAGGCCTCGGAAATCGCTGTAACGGTAGCTACGTCGTACGCAAGTACCCAGGCGTCGTAACCGAACGCGTCACGCAGCGCCGCTTCGGCCTTCTTCCTCACCGCATCCACCCCTGAACGGCTCTCCAGCAGGACGTTGCCACTGGCCAAAATCGTTCGTACGCCGGTGAATCCGGCCGCTTCGAACGCCTTGGCCACCTCGGCCATCTTCAGGTTGACGCCGCCGACGTTTACACCCCGCAGAAAAGCAGCGTATCGGGTCATGTCGTTCATGTTAGATGCCCGATACAGGTCGAATCACCTTGCGTTTGTTTGCCAAGACACGCGATTACGGCTTGCGATACGTCATCGTTGCCAATTCAAGCGGTCTGCGGCGCGGCCTGCGTCGGTTGTAACCGCCGTCGCCATCCGGACGTAGGCTCGACCCATGGGACGCCAGGTATTCGACGACAAGCTGCTGGCCTTGATCAGCGGGAACTCGATGGGCGTGCTTGCCACCATCAAGAGCGACGGCAGGCCGCAGTTGTCGAATGTGTCCTACTACTTCGACAAGCGCAACCTCAGCATCCAGGTCTCGATCACCGAGCCGCGGGCCAAGACCCGCAACCTGCGTCGTGATCCGCGGGCATCGATTCATGTCAGCTCTGACGACGGCTGGTCGTACGTCGTCGCCGAAGGGGAAGCGACGCTCACCCCTCCGGCTGCCTCTCCGGACGACGACACCGTGGAGGCCCTGATTGCCTTGTATCGCAATATCGCCGGTGAGCATCCCGATTGGGACGACTATCGGCGTGCGATGGTCGACGACCGCCGGGTGGTGCTGACGATTCCGATCGCGCATGTGTACGGGATGCCGCCTGGCAGGCGGTAAAGGGCACGACGGCCATGGGTCGACCGCGCTAGGCTGCGGTCATGGCATCGGAGGGCAGGAGCGAAGCCCGGGAATCGGCAAGCGCACCTGAAGACGACACGAAGCGCAAGTTCCGGGAAGCGCTGGAGCGGAAGAAGGCCAAGTCAGCGGGCGGTTCCGACCACAAAGATGGGGGAGCCAAGCAGCCGCGGGCCCACGGGCCGGCCGAAAGCCGCCGGGAGTTCCGTCGCAAGAGCGGTTAGCCGCGCACGCGAGGAGCAGGGAAGACGACTGTGACACCCGAGTTTCTGCTGACGACGCTGATCGTGGTGGCGACCCCGGGCGCCGGCGTGCTGTACACCGTGGCGGCCGGGATTTCGCGCGGCTGGCGGGCCAGCCTGGTGGCGGCCTTCGCCTGCACGCTCGGGATCGTGCCGCACATGATCGCCGCGGTGACGGGCCTCGCCGCCATCATGCACGCCAGTGCTATGGCGTTCACCGTGATCAAGCTGCTGGGCGTCGTCTATCTGCTTTACCTGGCGTGGAAGACGTTTCGCGATAAATCGGTGTTCGAGGTGCAGACAGGTCCGGCGAAGGTGTCACCATGGCGGGTGATCGTGTCGGGCGTTCTGGTCAACACGTTGAACCCGAAGCTGACGATCTTCTTCTTCGCGTTCCTGCCGCAGTTTGTCGCCCCCGACGGCGACGGCGCGGTGCTGCTGATGGTGTGGCTGAGCGCGATCTTCATGGCGGTGACGCTGGTGGTGTTCAGCGTCTACGGCGTGTTCGCCGCGGCGGTGCGCCGCGAGGTGATCTCCCGGCCACGGATCCTGGCGTGGATGCGGCGAAGCTTCGCCGCGACCTACATCGTCCTGGCAGGCAGGCTCGCGGCGCAGACGCGCTGAGAGTCGCTGGCCAGCCCGCGCGCGGCGGCCAGTGCGATCAGCATCGCCGCGACGCGGTACAAACCCTGGTCCTTGAGGCCCCAGCCGACCGAGGCCAGCGTCGCCGCACCGGCAAGGCACAACAGCGCGCCCACGGCCAGGCTGCGCGCGCCAAGCCGCGCAACGAAGCCGGCGTCCCACAGCGGCGGCGGGTTGTTCTCCACAGGGCGCAGCGTCACGAAGACCACCGCTACCAACGTGCCCATGATGAGCAGCTGCACGACCGACAGCGCGATGAAGCCGGGGAGGCCGGGTCAAAGCGGGGTAGCCGAGGTGGTCGAAGACCAGATACAAGGCCAGCAGCGGCGGGATGTGCCAGAGGTACAGCGTCATCGCGCTCAGCCACCACACCTGAGGCTGTTGCGCCCAGCGCGCGTTCGCGGGCGGCGGGAGAGTTCGGATATCGCCGATTTCTGCGTCAGGGCTGTGATTCCGGCGGCGGAACGACCATGGTGCAGAAGTCGGCGCGGTCAGTCCACATTCGTCGGCGCGTCAGCCGCCTTCACCAACTGCACGTCCGGTCGGACGGGTAGCCCGTCGGCGAGGAACCACCGCATGATGGCGGCGCTGGCGGCCGACTGCTCGCTTGTCGCGGATGCGCTGCACGCCAGGGCGATTGCCGACACCGGCCCCGACGACTTCGGGCCCGACGACTACCGGGAACGACTCGACGTCTACCTCGCTGCGCTGCCTGACATCGGCGACATGCACGCGCCGGGCATCGTCAACTTCTTCGGGGCAGCTCTCGCAGTGGCTGAAGAACCGGCTACTGCTGACCGAGCTGCTGACCCGCCACCCCGAGATCCGCGACATCGAACTCCTGCCATGATCACCTACACAGCGCGCATGCACCGCTCGCCGGTGCCGGTAGAGGAGATCGCCGCCGCGTGCATCGACCGGCTCGAACTGATGCTCACCAGGCTGGTCCGCGATCGCGGCGCCATTGCACCGGGGGGCTCGATCGACGTGCCCTTCGACGATTTCATGGCCGACGAAGTCGGTGTCGCCGAACGGGTTTACGGCCTCGTCGGTGAACCACTGACCGACGACGCCCGTACCGCGATGAGCGAGTACCTGGCCGGCCACCAGCGAGGCCGACTCGGCCGCGTGGTGACGACGTGCGAAATGTTCGGACTCAACGAAGACGAGCTACGCGAGCGCTTCTCGGCCGTACGTCAGCCGATTCCTGTCGTAACCGGCGTGCGGGACTGGCGCGCTTCCTGCACCAGGATCGCGGCCAGGCAGACGATCGACAGGATCGCGACGGCGATCGCGAAAGTCACACCGGCCGTTTGCAATCCCAACCGCCGGGCGGCGAGTCCCTCACCGACGACCGGCAGCGAGATTGCCACATACGCGACGACGAAGTAAGTCGAGCTGACCTCGGCGCGACGGCCGGGCGGGGTGCGCTCGGCGACGGCGGCCAGGCCGCGGGAAAAGCTGATCCCCTGGCCGATGCCGGATACCACCGCG
>Ga0207688_10002283_pt1 | contig 10309 bp, 12 predicted proteins | sample KBSMiscanthusM4_FD_184296 | JGI IMG/M metagenome (GOLD analysis project Ga0207688, IMG submission 184296) | Miscanthus rhizosphere microbial communities from Kellogg Biological Station, Michigan, USA - M4 (SPAdes) (version 2) | ecosystem: Host-associated > Plants > Roots > Rhizosphere ...
GATCGCGCTGCAGACCCGGCAACGGCTCGCGGGCGTGGTCGAGAACATGTCGTGGATGGAGCTGCCCGACGGCACCCGCATGGAGGTGTTCGGGTCCGGTGGCGGGCAGGCCGTGGCCGATTCGCTGTCGAGGGCGCTCGGCGCGCCCGTGCCGCTCCTGGGCCAGGTGCCGCTGGAGACGCGGCTGCGCGAGTGCGGCGACGGAGGCACCCCGATCGTGCTGGCCGATCCGGAGTCCCCGGCCGCCACCACGCTGCGCCGCATCGCCGACCGCCTCGCGGTGCGGGCCCGTGGACTGTCGGGGCGCAGCCTCAACATCACGCCGGCATGACCGACCCCGCCGACCTCCAGGCCGTCGAACTGCTCGCCGCCTACCGGGACCGCACGCTGTCGCCGGTGGAGGCCACCAGCGCGGTGCTCGCCCGCATCGCCCGGCTCGACCCGCGGGTCAACGCGTTCTGCCTCGTCGACGAGGCCGCGGCGCTCACGGCGGCCCGCGCGTCGGAAGACCGGTGGGCCCGCGGCGAGCCGTGCGGGGTGTTGGACGGCGTGCCGGTGTCGATCAAGGACCTGCTGCTCACCCGCGGCTGGCCGACGCTGCGCGGGTCGCACTCGATCGACGCCGCCGGGCCGTGGGACGTCGACGCGCCCTCGGTGGCCCGCGTGCGCGAGCAGGGCGGCGTGCTCGTCGGCAAGACGACCACGCCGGAGCTGGGCTGGAAGGGCGTCACCGACGCGCCGCGCACCGGGGTCACCGGCAACCCGTGGGACCCGAGCCGCACGTCGGGGGGCTCCTCGGGCGGCAGCGCGGCGGCCGTCGCGCTGGGCATGGCGCCACTCTCGCTCGGCACCGACGGCGGCGGCTCCGTGCGCATCCCCGCGGCCTTCTCCGGCGTCACCACGATCAAGCCCACGTGGGGTCGGGTGCCGATCTACCCGGCGAGCCCGTTCGGGGCGCTGTCGCACGTCGGACCGATGACCCGCACGGTGGCCGACGCCGCCCTGCTGCTCGACGTGGTGTCCGGCGCCGACGTCCGCGACGCCTGGGCGCTGGCCCCGGCCGCGCCCACCACGGCGGCGCTCGCCGCGCCGGTGGCGGGCCTGCGGGTGGCCGCGAGCGCCACGCTCGGGTACGTCGACGTCGACCCGGGGGTGGCGGCGGCGTTCGAGTCGGCCGTCGACGTGCTCGTCACGCTGGGGGTGCGCGTCGACGAGGTCGACCCGGGCTTCGCCGACCCCGTCGCCGCGTTCGAGGCGCTGTGGTTCTCCGGCGCCGCGGCGTCGCTGGCGGCGCTGCCCGCGCAGGTGCAGGCCGACATGGACCGCGGTCTGGTGGACGTGGCGGCTGAGGGCGCGCGGATCGGGGCTGTCGGCTACCTGAAGGCGATGGCGGTGCGCGGCGACCTGGGCGTGCGGATGGGCGAGTTCCACGAGCGCTACGACCTGCTCGTCACGCCCACGCTGCCGATCACGGCGTTCGAGGCGGGCGTCGAGGTGCCGCCGGGGTGGCCGCGGGAGCGCTGGACGTCGTGGACGCCGTTCACCTACCCGTTCAACATGACGCAACAGCCCGCCGCGAGCGTGCCGTGCGGGCTGGTGAACGGCCTACCGGTGGGGCTGCAGATCGTGGGGCCGCGGCACGCCGACGGCCGGGTGCTGGCGCTGGCGCACGCGTTCCAGCAGTGCACCGACTGGCACCGGCACCGCCCGCCGCTGCTGCTGTAGGCCTACGTCGCGTCGTCGTCGATCGGGGGGCGTTCGTTCTTCGACAGCGACGGCTTCTCGGCGGGCGGCTTCGTGAGGTCGGGGCCTGCCCCGTTGGGGCCGGGGGCGAAGCCGTTGGGCTTGACCCCGGGCTGGTCGTCGCCGAACAGCGCCTGGGTGGCGGCCGTGCGCGGGTTGAAGTTGCGCAGGCCGCGCAGCTCCTCGAGGGGCTTGCGCAGCTCGTCGAACTCGGGGCCGAGCTCGTTGCGCAGCTGCTCGCGCGCGCCGGTGGCGTACTGGCGGACCTGCCGGATCGAGCGGCCCAGCCACGCGGCGGCGCTCGGGAGGCGCTCGGGCCCGAGGATGAACAGCCCGGCCACGACGAGGACGAGGATCTCCCCCCACCCGACGCTGTCGAACACGGACCCGACTCTACCCGGCCTAATCGGCCGTGAGGGTGACCGAGACGGTGAGGGTGCGGCTGTCGCGCACCAACGTGACCGGCACGATGTCGCCGGGGTTGTGCGCGCGCACGGCGACCACCAGCTCGTCGGCGCCGCCGATCGTGCGGTCGCCGACCTTCACCACCACGTCGCCCTCGACGATGCCCGCCGCCGCGGCCGCGCCGTTGGCGACGACGTTCTGCACCTGGGCGCCGTCGGTGGCGGAGTCGCTGACCGAGCGGGCGTTGATGCCGATCTCGGCGTGCGACACCGCGCCGGTGCGGATCAGCTCGTCGGCGATGTTGCGGGCGTCCTCGATGGGGATGGCGAAGCCGAGGCCGATCGAGCCGCCCTCGCCCTGGCTCTGGCCGAGGCTGCGGATGGCGGTGTTGATGCCGACGACGGCGCCGGTGGCGTCCACGAGGGCGCCCCCGGAGTTGCCGGGGTTGATCGCGGCGTCGGTCTGGATGGCGTCGATGACGGCGACGGTGTCGCCGGTGCCGTCGAGGCGGACCGGTCGGTGCAGCGCGCTGACGATCCCGGTGGTGACGGTGCCCGCCAGGCCGAGCGGGGAGCCGATGGCGATCACGCTGTCGCCCACCGCGAGCTCCGAGGAAGCGCCGATGCTGGCGACGACCGGGTTGGCGACGTTCACCTTCAGCACGGCGAGATCGGTCTTGGGATCCCGGCCGACGATGCGGGCGGGCACCCGGGTGCCGTCGTGGAAGACCGCGGCGATCACGGCGCCCGCGCTGTCGGCGGCGGGCGCCACGACGTGGTTGTTGGTGAGCACGTAGCCCGCCGGGTCGACGACCACGCCCGAGCCGGTGCCGCCCTGGTCGCCGACCTTCACCTCCACCGACACGACGGCGGGCACGGTGCGGCGCGCGAGATCGGCCACCGAGCCCGCGGGGCGCTCCTTGGCCGCCACCGCCTGGGTGATCGTGGGATCGGGTGAGGTGAGCCGGGAGGCGTCTTCGGCGGTGAGCCTGCCCATCACGCCGCCCACTGCGCCGACGAGCAGCGCGACGACGGCCAGCGCGGCGAGGGCGCGGGGGTGCACACGACCGCCGAACAGCACCTCGCGCAGGCTCAGGCGGGCGCCGGGGGCAGGCGCGGTGGCCGTCTTCGGCGGGAGGTTGTCGACGGGCGGGCCGAGGCCGACCGGGCTCTCGGGGTTGCGCCACGGGTCGACGGCCGCGCCCTCGGCCCAGAACGGCGCGTCGGCGCCATCCGGGGTGGACGGCGTGCCGGGCGGCCGCTGGAGGGGGTCGGTGTCCGTCTCGGGACGGCGGTAGGCGGTGACGAGGGCGACCTGGGGCTGCGCCGCGGGTCGGACGACGCCGTTGACGGCGTGGCTCTGCTGCGCGCCGTTCGGGGGCGCTTCGAACGCGCCGTTGACCCCTTGCGGGCGGCCGAACACGGCGGCCGCCTCCGCGTCGACCTCGGGCCGATCCAGCGGGCGCGGCGCCAACCGCGGCGGCTCGGGTCGGGTGCCCGCTCCGTCCTGCGTGACGGGGTCCGCCGTGTGCTCGGTCATGTGCGGCAGACGCTCCTGGGCGGGTGCGGGCGGATGTGCGCCTCAGCCTGCCTCAGGCGTGGTGAAGTCGGCGTAGAAGGGTCGGCTGCGGATCAGGGCGCGCCGGGCAGCTGCAGGTGCGCGTCGATCGACGGCGGCACGCCGGTGCTCGCCGACGTGGGTGTGTCGCCCGCGATGATGACGGCGCCGATGGCGAGCGCGCCGAGCGCCAGCCCGGAGATCGTGGCGCCCGCTCCGATGCGGGACCGACGCGGCTTGGGGGTGCTCGCCAGCCCGGCGGGCGGGGCGGACTCGGTGGGATCCAACGGCGACACCAGCTCGCCCTCGGGGCTCATCGCGAGGCCGTTGGGCGCACCGGGCAGCTCGGTGTCGTGCGGGATCGACCGCAGCGCCGACATCAGCGAGGACGGCAAGCTCGGACAGCGCGCCGACCGCAGGGCCGACCGGGCCTGGCCCTGGGCCACGACCTGAGCGGCGCACTCGGGGCACGCCGCGAGGTGCCGGGTAGCGCGGTCGTACGGGCGCTCGGCGAGCTCGCCGTCGACGTACGCGGCGACGGCCTCGACCGTGAGGTGGTCCTGCCCCCAGTCCGGTACCTGGACCGAGAAGAGGCGCCCGCCTGCACTCACCCCGCGACCTCCTGCAACTGTCGTTCCTCCGCAAGGGCGGCGCGACGGCGCTCCAAGGAGTTGCGCAACGCCGCGCGACCGCGGTGGATCCTGCTTCGTACAGTACCCAGCTTCACGTTGAGCGTGGCGCCGATCTCCTCGTAAGACAACCCCTCGACGTCACAGAGCACGACGGCCGCACGGAATTCCGGGGGCAGCTCGTCGAGCGCCTCCTGCAGCAGCGGATCGAGGTGGGTGTCGGAGAAGACCTGCTCGGGCTCGGGGCCCTGGCCCGCGATGCGGTCGGAATCCTCCGGCAGCGCCTCCATGCGGATGCGCGCGCGGCGGCGGACCATGTCGAGGAACAGGTTGGTGGTGATGCGGTGCAGCCAGCCCTCGAAAGTGCCTGGCTTGTAGGACGACAGCGAGCGGAACACCCGGACGAACGTCTCCTGGGTGAGGTCCTCGGCATCGTGCTGGTTGCCGGTGAGCCGATACGCCAACCGGTAGACCCGGTCGGCGTGCTCCCGGACGACCTCGTCCCAGCTCGGCGGGGTCCACTCCGCGCCTTCTCCGGGCAGCACCGGCTCGGCCGACAAGGTAGTCGACGGGGCGGGGCTTGCGGTCATCGTAGGGGGCACCTCCTGCGGCGGGTCGTACCGCTTGCGGTAACGCCGGCCGGACCTGATTGGTTCCCCCCGGCACCGGCCGACGACCCCGACCGATGGTGACAACGGTGCCGGATACCCGTGAACGATGGGTGAGAACCATCTGAGAAGAGCCTGTGAAAGCGCGGACGGTGATCGCGACCAGTAACCTCTGCGACCATGTACGGCCCCCACACCGCCGATCTCGTCGACTCCTATGTCGCGGAGGACGACGTGATGGCCGATGCGCGTTCCGCCGCGAACGTGCTCGGCTGCGTACCGATCTCCCCGGGGGTGGGTTCGGCGCTGCGCTTCCTCGCGTCCGCCATCGCGGCGCGCGCCGTGGTCGAGGTGGGCACCGGCACCGGCCTCTCGGGCCTGTGGCTGCTGCGCGGCATGCGTCCCGACGGCGTGCTGACCTCGATCGACGTCGACCCCGAGCACCAGCGCATCGCCCGCGCCGCCTTCGTCGCCTCCGGGCACGGCGCCTCCCGGCTTCGGCTCATCAACGGCATGGGCCTCGAGGTGCTGCCCCGGCTCACCGACGGCGGCTACGACCTGGTGCTTGTCGACGCGAGCCCGACCGACCACCCCCGCTACCTCGACGAGGCGTTGCGGCTCCTGCGCCCGGGCGGGGTGCTGGCGCTGCACGGCGTGCTCGGGGCGGGCGTGCTCGACCCGGACGCCGCCGACGCGAGCACGCTCGCGCTGCGCGAGGTGACCCAGATGGTGCGCGACGACGAACGGCTGGCCCCCACCCTGCTGCCGCTGGGCGAGGGCCTGCTCACCGCCATCCGGGTGTGACTACTGGGCGGTGATGCCCTTGCCCAGCACCACCACGCCGCCCTGGCTGACGGTGTAGCGGGCCCGGTCGGTCGCGAGGTCCACGCCGACGAGCGCGCCGTCGGGGATCACCACGTTCTTGTCGAGGATCGCGCCGCGCACCACCGCGCCGCGGCCCACGCGCACCCCGGGCATCACGACCGAATCGGACACCTCGGCGCCCGCCTCGATCCGCACGTTGGGGCTGATCACCGAACGGCGGACGATCGCCCCGGAGACGATGGTGCCCGCGCCGACGATCGAGTCCTGCGCGATCCCGCCCTCCACGAACTTGGCGGGCGGCAGCGCCGCCGAGGCCGTGCGGATGGGCCAGCGCTGGTTGTACAGGTTGAAGATCGGGTGCACGGACACGAGATCGGTGTGCGCCTCGTAGTAGGCGTCGATCGTGCCGACGTCGCGCCAGTAGCCCGCGTCGCGCTCGGTGGCGCCGGGAACGATGTTCTCGGCGAAGTCGTACACGTGCGCTTTGCCCTCCCCGACCAGGCGCGGGATGATGTCGCCGCCCATGTCGTGGTCGGAGTCGCCGTCATCGGCGTCGGCCTTGAGCGCCTCCAGCAGCACGTCGGTGGTGAAGATGTAGTTGCCCATCGACGCGAACGTGACCTCGGGGTCGTCGGGCACCGACGGCGGCTCGCTCGGCTTCTCCAGGAACTCGGTGATCAGGCCGGTCTCGTCGGAGCCGATGCAGCCGAACGCCTTCGCCTCGGCGCGCGGCACCCGGATGCCCGCCACGGTGACGCCCGCGCCGCTCTCGATGTGCGCCGTGAGCATCTGGCTCGGGTCCATGCGGTACACGTGGTCGGCACCGAACACCACGATGTAGTCGGGCTCCTCGTCGTAGACGAGGTTGAGGCTCTGGAAGATCGCGTCGGCGCTGCCGGTGTACCACCGGCGGCCGAGCCGCTGCTGCGCAGGCACCGTGGTGATGTACTGCCCGAGCAGGCTGGAGAGCCGCCACGTCGTGGTGATGTGCCGGTCGAGGCTGTGCGACTTGTACTGCGTGAGCACGCAGATGCGGTCCATCCCCGCGTTGATGAGGTTGGAGAGCACGAAATCGATCAGCCGGTAGTTGCCGCCGAACGGCACCGCGGGCTTCGCGCGGTCGGCCGTGAGCGGCCAGAGGCGCTTGCCCTCGCCCCCGGCGAGCACGATGCCCAAGACGTTGGCCGATGCGGGGGAAGTGCGAACGCCGGTCACGGGCCCGACCCTAGTGTCCGGTTTCCCAACTGACCACCGCTACCCGATGAACTTCGGACTCGGCCAGCGCCCGTGGAACGGCTACGGTGCTGATCGTGCGCATCGGTCTGCTCACCCGCGAATACCCCCCGGACGTCTACGGTGGGGCGGGGGTGCACGTCGAACACCTCGTGCCCGCGCTCCGCGAGCTCGTCGAAGTCGACGTGCACTGCTTCGGCGAACCCCGCGACAACGCCTACGCGCACCCGGTGCCCGTGGACCTGACCGGGGCCAACTTCGCCCTTCAGACGCTCGGTGTGAACCTGGCGATGGTCAACGCCCTCGACCAGGCCGACATCGCGCACTCCCACACCTGGTACGCGAACATGGCCGGGTACCTGGCCAAGATGCTCTACGGCGTGCCGCACGTCGTCACGGCGCACTCGCTGGAGCCGCGGCGGCCGTGGAAGGCCGAGCAGCTCGGCGGCGGCTACCGGCTCTCGTCGTGGGTCGAGCGTTCCGCCTACGAGGCCGCCGACGCCGTGATCGCGGTGAGCGAGGGCATGCGGGCCGACGTGCTCGACTGCTACCCGGCGCTGGACCCCGGCCGCGTGCACGTGGTGCACAACGGCATCGACACCGACTTCTACCACCCCGACCCGGCCCGCGACGCCGTGGTGGCCAACGGGATCGACCCCGACCGGCCCAGCGTGGTGTTCGTCGGGCGGATCACCCGCCAGAAGGGTGTGGGGCACCTCATCGCGGCCGCCCACCAGATCGACCCGGCCGCGCAGATCGTGTTGTGCGCGGGCGCGCCGGACACACCGGAGATCGCGGAGGAGACGGAGAAGGCCGTGGCCGCGCTGTCGGCGGCCCGCTCGGGTGTCGTGTGGGTGCGCGGGATGCTGCCGACGACGTCCGTGCGGCAGGTGCTGTCGGCCTCCACGGTGTTCGTCTGCCCGTCGGTCTACGAGCCGCTGGGGATCGTGAACCTGGAGGCGATGGCGTGCGGCACCGCGGTGGTCGCGTCGGACGTCGGCGGCATCCCCGAGGTCGTCGACGACGGCCGCACCGGCCTGTTGGTGCACTTCGACGAGAACGCGGTGGAGGAGTTCCGCTCCGGCCTCGCCGCATCGGTCAACGAGCTGCTCGCCGACCCGGCGCGGGCGGCGGCGATGGGCGCCGCGGGCCGGGAGCGGGCCGAGCGCGAGTTCGCGTGGGAGACGGCCGCAGGCCGAACCGTCGAGATCTACAACAGCCTGGTCTGACCCTCCACAGCGGACGGCACCGGCCCCGCGGGGTCGGTGCCGTCAGTAGCCCAGCACGGGCGTGGTCAGCCGGAAGCGGCCTTCAGCGCATCGCCGAGGTCGCTCGCCTCCTCGGCCGACATCTCCACGACCAGGCGGCCACCTCCTTCGAGCGGCACGCGCATCACGATGCCCCGGCCCTCCTTGGTCACCTCAAGGGGACCGTCACCGGTCCGGGGCTTCATCGCGGCCATCTCCTGCTCCCTCCGTCGTTCTCCTACCGGTACCAGCCGTGGCAAGCGCGTTGGGGAGCGCACGGCAGGACGCCTTGACGTCCATCTTTCCTCATCGACGGGATGGGCCGGTAATCGGAGCGATCAACCGGGCGGCGTGTCACGCTCAGTGGCAGCGCGCCAACAGGTTTGCACATGATCATCGACGATGCCCGCGGCCTGCATGAGCGCGTAGCACGTGGTCGGTCCGACGAAGCGCAGCCCGCGGCGCTTCAGCTCCTTGGCCATCGCCGTGGACTCGGGGCTCACGGGCGGGACGTCGGCCAGCGTGGCCGGTCGCCGGTGCTCGGCGGGCGCGAACGACCAGAGCAGCTCGTCGAGCGGGGTGTCGAGCTCCAGCACCGCCCGCGCGTTGGCCACCGTGGCCTCGATCTTGAGGCGGTTGCGGACGATGCCCGCGTCGGCCAGCAGCCGCGCCACGTCGGCGTCGTCGAACCGGGCGACGGCCGCGGGTTCGAACCCGGCGAACGCCGTGCGGAACGCGGGCCGCTTGCGCAGGATGACCAGCCAGGACAGCCCCGACTGGAAGCCCTCCAGCGACAGCCGCTCGAACATCGCGGTGACCCCGCGCAGCGGGCGGCCCCACTCGTCGTCGTGGTAGGCCACGTACTCGGGCGCCGAGGTGGCCCAGCCGCAGCGCGACAGCTCATCCACGCTCACACCGCCGGGCCATCGCGCGCAGCGATTGCGCGATCCCGAGCCGGAACACCGGCTTGATCACCCGGAAGCCCAGCGCACCGACCGCGCCCAGCGGCAGGTCCAACAGCTCCGACCAGAGGAACCGGGCCCGATCCGGGCCGAGCGGCACCACCTCGAACACGCCGTCGCCCCGCACGACCTTGCCGGTGTGGCGCACGACGCACCGCCGCGGTGGCTCCCACTCGACGATCTCCATGGTGTCGGTGAAGCCGAGGGGCCCCACCCCGGTGAAGGCCCGCAACCGCGCGCCGAGGTGGCGGCCGTCGCCAGGCCCGTCGACCTCGACGCGCGTGCCGAGCATCCACTCCCCCTGCCCGGGCCAATCGGTGACGGTGTGCCACACCACCTCCGCCGGAGCGTTGACGTCGACCGGAACGGTGAGCTCGGCCCTGGTCATGAGCTCGGCTCCACCCGGGCGGCGAGCTCGTCGCGCTCCTGCGTGAGGCGTTCGATCTCCTCGGCGAGCCGGTCGAGCACCCAATCGACCTCCGTCATCCGGTAGCCCCGCACGGCCTGGGGGAACCGGAGCTCCCGGATGTCCTCGCCGCGGATGCCGTGCGAGGGCAGCCGGGTGGGGGTGGCGTCGGGGGCGAGGGGGGCGAGCTCCTCACCGCGCCCGAACACCAGCGCGGCGACGCCGAAGAACGCCGCCGCCACGACCGTGACGACGAGGAGGTAGAGGAGCGCGGTACCCACGATCCCCATCCCACCACGGCCCACCGACAGTTCGACGGCCGCTACCGGACCCGCACCTCCCGCATCGGCGGGCGCTCGGCGACCACCACGGGTGTGGCCGACGGCAGCCACTCGCCGCCGACCTGCACGAACTGCGTGAGAGCCGCGCCTGCGTCCGGCACGCCGCAGTGGTGCAGCGTCGCGGCGAGGATCTGGCGCGCCATCACCCCCAGCTGCAGCAGCGACCGGTTGCGGTGCTTGCGCACGCCCAGGTTGACCTGCGCGATCGCGTCGAGCCCCCGCTCGGCGTGCGTGTCGAGCAGCAGCCCGATCTCCACCCCGTAGCCCGCCGCGAACGGCAGCGACTCCAGCAGCTCCCGGGTGCCCGCGTACTCGCCGCCCAGGGGCTGCACCACGCCCGCGAGCTCGGGGCG